>Ga0114923_10000348_pt1 | contig 38811 bp, 79 predicted proteins | sample SumtaG_FD_89578 | JGI IMG/M metagenome (GOLD analysis project Ga0114923, IMG submission 89578) | Deep subsurface microbial communities from Indian Ocean to uncover new lineages of life (NeLLi) - Sumatra_00157 metaG | ecosystem: Environmental > Aquatic > Marine > Oceanic > Sediment | place: near... | reverse complement strand
GTCGTCCAGGGGGTGGCCGTAGCAATGGCACAGCCCCCCACAGCCGGTGCCACGGGGGCGGCACTGTCCGGATGCGGGACAATGCCACACGGATGACGCTGTGTGTCACGGTGGTGGCATTGTGAACCAGCGTCAATTTCGTATCGCTGTTTTCACCAGAGTTTGGCACGGAACGTTCGATTCCTCTATATAGGCGGTGCCTGTTGTTGGCACGGAAGTGGGTTCAACGGAAAGGATAGGATAATGCAAAACGAGCACGCAGTAGCCAGTGCAATGAGGGATACATTCTGGAATTATTTCTACTGGACAGTGTGTGATGCCAACGGCGAGGACTATTACGCCATGGTGCCAGTAGTACGTGCAATGCTGGCACACACACAAGACGAAAGGGAACGGCAATGCAATTCTATAGCGACGTAGAGAGGGAATCAGACGCACGCGCATTACCAGACTGTGAGGCTTTCCGTGTTGTCAGTGGCGACGTTTGGAACATGCCACGCGACTGTGATGATAAGCTAATCATGCTAGATCCAGGCTGGTACTGGTGGTCGTGCTTCCCAGGTTGTCTGCCAGATAGCGATCCGTTCGGACCATTCGATAGCGAAGCACTAGCTATCGCAGACGCAAGGGAAAGGAACTAGCCATGGACATCCACATCGGCATTGACGGAATCGCGTACATAAGCGCGACCGTTGCAATCGTTTACTTGATCCGCTTTTGGATCGTTATTAGGAAAGGATAGGACAATGGGCGCAATGAAACATGCATACATCGGCGCATGCGAAGATATCGAACGCATTAGAGCAGAACTGGCAACATGGTACAGGTACAATTGCCGATTGTTCTCATTTGAGCATCGGGTACGCATCCGTACGGCGTTGCGTATGATTCGTGAAGTATCGGTGGATTGCCATGCTTCATTCGGAATTGAGCATATGCCAATGACAACCAAAGAAACGAGCAACCGTCCGTTCTTCGCGGATAGAGCAGACGCATTGAAAGCGTAGGCGATTCGACAATCGAATAGTTCCCTTGCAAGGGGATCGTATCATTAGCTTAGGCTTTGGTGCGATCCCCTTTCCTTTGGCTGCGTTGGACGCAATCGTATCGTTTGGTGGAATCATACCATGCAGTGCGTTTGTGTATGGTACAGACGAACACAGGCGGTTTGACGGATCGGCGTAGAATCAGTCGAACCGTAGGCGTGGAGAAACAATCTCAAATGTTACAAAGAAAATCTTGACGTGTTCTGTTAGGGTGCGAATGCCACATGTTGGCACCCGAAACAGGTGTTCGATATCGGACGTGGGCGGTTTCGGGACATCGACCGATATCGGACGTGCCGCGGGCGTGTCGGTGTCGGACACGGGGAGTGGCCGGGATCGGACGGAAAAACGACACGGGCTGTTCCTGGTGAAATCTCCCGCTAAATTTTTACGTTTTTCCAGGCGCTACTCCGTCTGGTACAAAACATAACTCAAGCTAACTGCGGCCACTCCGGTAAATATCCAGAGCAAGGGTGGCCACGCGAGCCATATGCCGTAGCCCATCAGGCCCACGCCAGCCATGCAAATCAACAGTTCAGGCAGTCTGCCCATTTTGTGCCTTTATACAAGAGGTTCATCCTCACACTCAAATAGTAACCTGAACCGATCAGGCACGCGCCCATTCTTACCGACTACAGGCAAGCATTTTATGGTGTTACACTTAAAAACGCGGGTTAATCTGCCCCCATCGACTACCCCCTTCTTAGTTACTGTGCAGCCAGTTATAATTTCTGGCATTGTCGTAAGTGACCAAACGGCTGACGATCTATACTGCATTGCGTTTCCGCTACTTGGCAACCCGGTGATTACATTTATCATAACCCTTTTTGAGATCTTCGTCGGTTGCACCCGCTTGCCATATGTCATGCTTAGAGTACGCATCATCCAACTCCTGAGCAGCATCATAAAACGTGCGATTAGCATCTTCTATCATTTTAACACCGGGCAATCGCCATGTTTCAAGTAATTGAAGAACAACATTAGATAGCACATAGTCCGCCCTGTATGGGATTTCGCATACCCCATCTATTGCCCTGCACAAACACGTTGCAAGTTCCCATTCATATCCAAGGTTATACGGATTATTGAGAGGTTCTTCATCTTCTTCATCAACTATGTCACCTTTTCGCCAACTTCCATCGGCGTACACCATGACCCCCGGCACTTTTATTTTCACATAGACGTCATCGTATTTCATCTACCGCTCCTCTGACAGTAGTTTGTCGGCTGTCAATTCTCGCTCTCGTTGACATTGTTTCTTCGTTCGCATCCTGAGTTCTGCAATCGCACGAGGCCGCTTGCGGTTCTTCCAGGGCCTCAGTTGTTCCTTATCCATAAACAGTTCTTCAGTCACAACATAAATCACCTTGGCTGCTCGTCCATCCACCGACACCGATTCTCTTATGATTCTGAATCCCACGTCAATTCCTTCGCCATTTCCACGCCCCGTTTTTCGATGGCATCGAGGTCGGCAGCGTCAACGACTCTCGTATTCCGCAAAGCTCGCCAGTCATCAGAAAGCTCTATGGTTCCAATTTCTACCGTTCCGTTACGGATATTCAGAGACTCCGCCTCCAACACGGCGTCTTTGTTCTTGGATGGCAAGATGTGGCCGCTGTTTATAAACACAACGTCGCCTGCCCCTGGTACTTGGCCGCTCGTCCAAATTAAGGGGTTATCCCATTCCCCGGTTCCGCCAGCCCACCACACGGTTCTGCTCGTCGGCTTTCCCTGATCCAGTACCAGCAATTCCTCAATCGGCTTTCCCAACATCGGGAAATTCCACTTGAACAGCCCGGCGAGCATGACGCCGGTTATTGATCCGATGAATCGTCTGCGTTCCATATTGAATCGCTCCCGAAGAAGTCCCTCTTGAAATCGCGCCACATTTCGTTACCTAGCACTGCCACCATCACCACCAAGGCCCAAATGGTCAGAGGCAGAAACAGTACTGCCGCCAAAACGAAATCAAACCCATTCACGCTAACAACTCGCCATTTCATGTCGTCCGCCTTTCCTAGGATGCCCGAGAAGGCACCTGCAATCGATTCTAAGGCACTTTCTCCCCACGCCTATCCCCTTTCAACTCCACAATCGTTCCGGCGCTTAGACGCGAAGCAACGCGATCGTCGTACAGGGCGTCAATCTGCTCCAGGTTCAGGTTGGATATGAACACCGCCGGTTTTTGATGGCGGGTATCGATTGCCTTTTTGAGTACGTCGTATTGGAAATCGGTTGGCTGCCTAGCGCCGAAGTCGTCTAGGACCGTTAGATTACTTTTCGTCCACGGCCTCCAAATGTCGGCCTCAAATATCCGATACCCACCTGACGAATACGCTTCGCCTTTCATGGCCAAGCGCAGATTGGCACACATATCTTGATAATCGGCGTAGCGGCCACCCCACCAATCAAACATACAAAGGGCCGCGCAGGTCTTGCCACTTCCTGCTTCGCCGTGAAGAAACAATGGCCACGGCTTACGTCCGGTGATCAGCAATCGGATGGTATTGCGTAAATGCTCGCAGATAAACGCTTGGGAACGATAATTGTCGGGGAGGTTATAACGTCCTTCCCGGCGTTCGATCTTACAACACCCTTCGTCCCGCCCGGTTTTTGCGTTTTGGAGCATGTTCTGGATTGCCTTATTGACCCGCATTGTTATCCCCTGCCTCATCGCACAAGTTAGCTGTTTCTTCGTCAATCAGGTCATCGTACACCCTCTTTGTATCCGCAACATCGCCGTCAGGGTCCCATCCGTTATAATGCGCCATAATTGCTTGCAGCAGATCTTCTGTCGCGTTTAACACCGTAACCTGTGTGTTTATGAACTCGCGCAAGCGTTTGATTTCGGTTACGCATTGCGCCAAGAGAACAACTGGCACCCTGTTATATCTCCCATCATTTGCTATTGCATCCATTTCCTTTAGCCATCGATGGGCATCAACCATTGGCATATCACATCCCCGCATATTTTCCTGGCCTCGATTGTACCCGTCCGGGCGGCTTGACCGCAGATGGTTTGGTTTCGTCGAATAGTCCTGTCCAACCCTGCTCTATCGACCGTTCGATACTGGCTACGGCTTGGTCCGCGCCCATGGCCGCCAGTTTTTTGATTTGTCTGGTGACGGTACTGGCAGTGAGTGGTTTCCGCCGTTCTTTTCGGTAGACCACCCAACACCGCCATGCAAACTTGAATTCGGGGGATTCTTTCAGTGGCGATCCGTTCAGTTTGGTTTCGATTTCTTCCCACGACGAATGCCCCCGAAGGGGGGTAGGGGGGTTATTTTTTACTTGTTCTGTTATGTTCTGTACTGTGGTCACACTTTTGTCACACTCAATGTGTGACAAGCTCGACCGTTGCTTTTGCTTGCGTTTTGCCGCTTTAAGGCGCTTCTTGGCCGATTTGGACATCCAGTTGTCGAAGTTGGGTATAGTGATTCCGTCCTTTTCGACCACCAACCAGCCCGCCTTTTCGATCGCACTTGCAAACCCTGTCACACCAACAAGTCGATCTATGTTCACTTTTGTCACACCTAAAGCGTGACCATTGTGTGACTGCGCGTCAATCCACGACCAGAGGCAATGCAAGATCCCGATGGTTTCGTACACGCCTACGTCGAGACTGTTCGATTTGATATGGTGGACGGATCTCCCGCTAAATCTGTACGCATCACTATCCAAGACATGCAAGCCTCCAAAACCTATCCCCCGGCTTTTCAGGGCCGGGGGATAAAGGCGCATCAGAAGCATCACCCAAAGATACGCCGGGTTTGGATTGGAAAGTTTGATGCTTCATGCTCGTATCATATTCAAGCACCGACCAACGGTCAACCATGCTCACAAGGACCATCTGTTTTTCTTAAGAGCCTCACCTATCGCTGTCATCCGAGCGCCGATTCTCTGAGCAAATTTACTGCAATTTGGACAAGGGCAATTGCTCACACGCCTATACAATGCCACCATGTCACTCCACAAAGCATCTCGACCCTTACAGTGGTCGCAGCGGATGATCTCACACCGACATTCGCATTTACTCATAATTCCTCCTACTCCCCCGCCCGCGAAGGGTCAATCGTCTCCACCGGGCCAGCCAGATCGATCTGTATTTGTATCGTGAAAGGGTCGTATATGCCGTTCGCTAGCTGGCGGCCCCAGTTGATTTCCCTGACGGCACCGTAGAATTGGAACAATCTAGCACCGACACTAAGCGAAACGGTGCATTCCATTACGTCCGTAGCCGCCCTTCCGCACTCCGGACAGTGCGGTGTCTTGAGTTCGGAATGGTTGCAGTCAGGCATTGTCAAGCTCCTTGCAGCGGGCGAGCAGGTCTTTCAGCTCGCGCGCTCGCCCTATTCGATTCACAGCAACACACTCGTGCAAGCCGTTTTCTATCGAAGCCACGATCTCCGGCCACAACTCGTCCCGCTTGACGCAGCGGGAGCAGCGGTTATCTGCATCTATCCATCGCACAAACTTTCCTTCTGGGTCTTTTACCGTGACTGTCTTACACGTACATTCCATCATCCATGTCCTTACAAGTAGCCTTCGTGTTTCAGGCACCATTCAATATAGGCTTTACCGAGAGCCTGGAAGGTCATGTGTTTCTCATTCTTCGCTTTACGCAAGGCGTCGTGAACTTCGTAGCCCAAGTCAACACAAACGTAACGCCTCTTACGCTCCTCTTTAACGACCAAGGGCTTCACTAGCGTTTTTGCCATCACCCATCCCCTTTCAGTGCCGCGAGGAGGGCGTCGGCCATCTCGCACGCGAACGTAGCCAATGACGGAGGATCTATACCCGCGCTTGGGCCTTCGTTTCTCCAAGTTCCCAGCCAACCCTGCATCGCCAGCCCCGCGAAGTATTCACGCTTGGAGAGGCCCAGGGCTGTCTTGAAGTCGCCCCCGCTATGTTGACTCGCAAACGCCGGTCCGCCATCGTCGATCGGTTGCTTTTCGTCGCCCATCGTTCAGTCCTTTCGTTTGTGCCGCTTGTGCATCTTCTCAAACGGCGCCTGTTTCCTTGGAAACCCCTTCGCCAGCAATTCCTTGTCACGGGCCTTGCGAAGTTTGGCGTCTTCGGTTTGATCCAGTTTTAATTGGGCCACCACCGCCAGCATGAGTTCGATTTCTCGTATCGCGCCCGTAGTAGACGAATCCAACTTCATTAGAGTGGCGTAAGTCTTCTGGAAGGTTAGTAAGTGGTTTTTCGTGCAGTCAAGCTCAGCGAGTGCGCCGCGAAAGAATGACGCCTTGATGGTGCCGTCGAGGTTGAATGGGGTTGTGTTCATTGGTTTGATCGGCCCCCTTCTTTAGTTCCCTGGTAACCCTGGTACTGCTCGCGTATGTGAGTCAAGTACAAGGTTTACATCTTTATGCACCATGAGCGCATTGAAACCACCAGCCATAATCTGGCCATTGCGATCATGCTTCTGCACACGATCCGCTGGCAGCTTGGTGACATCAACCGCACAGTGCCGCCTAATTGCACTGCGCATGGATCGTGCCGCTTTTGCAAATCGGGATTCGTTAATGTAAGATGCATCTACATCCGTACACACCTGAATATTCCCCTCTTTAGTGCGTATCGTTGTTTCGATTGCGTCGTGCTTGCGGGTGGCTAGCCGTCGTTCGATTTCTTGACACAACCCAAGAGCCGCAAGGCCATAGGCCGTGGTCCCGAACTTTGTTTGCGTTATCACCTCTATACGATCAACAGCTACCACGTCGCCCTTTTGCAACCTATCGCAATCAATCTCTCGCTCGAACCTGTCCATGTCTACCATTTTGGTATCTCCTTAAAAAAGAAAACCTTTACATTACCTTCAAGTCCTTTCATCTCCAGTCCTTTCCTTTCCGATCCAATCCCATCCCGTCCAGTATGGCCCCGTCCTTTCCGTTCCGATCCCATCCTTTCCGGTCCTGTCCTATCCTTTCCTTTCCGTTCCCATACCGTCCTGTCCATTCCGTTACGCTACCCTACCCTACGATACATTCCCTTGATCGAATCGCCATATATAAATGCAACCCTTACATTCCAACTCCCATCCGCTACTGTCCCGTCCCGTCCAGTCACATCCGCTAACCTACTGTCCTTTACCATCCTTTAATCAGACCGTTATGTATGATTAAAACCCTTACATTCCTTTCCGCTCAACTACCCTACGTTCCCGTACACTACAGTCCTTTCCAGTCCCCTACCCTCCACTCCGCTCCCATATTAAATCATTATGTATGATTGAAACCCTTGCCTTCCAACTCCTATCCGCTACTGTCCCGTCCCGTCCTTTCACATCCGCTACTTTACTGTCCCGTACCATCCGATCCGGTCCGTTCCCATACAATCTCGTCCTGTCCTTTAATCGAATCGTCATCTATGATTACAGCCTCTACCTTCCTTTCCCATCCCCTCCGCTCCCATACCCTACGCTCCTTTCCACTCCCCTCCAGTCCCGTCCAATCCTCTCGCCCCGTGGCAGCAAACGCCACCACGGGGCACTCGTGTAACTCTAACTGCTACGCCGCCTTAGAAGACGTAATCTCGTACTTCCCATACCGAGGCCGATTGTCACTCAGCCCGACGTAAACACCTAAATCCTTAGCCGCAGCAATCACCTGCGACTCGTTCAGCATTTCGGGCATATAGTCCACGTCGAATGCCAGCGACCATGCCCGAAAAATCGGACGGGTGCGCATGATAGAAGCCGTACCCACGCGAGCCTTACGAAAGTCCACGAAATTGCTGTCCAAATACAGCTTTTCCATGTCCTTCGGCCCCTCGTATTTGATTGGCCATAGGCCGTCGCACACCATGCCAGCCTTGAATACTTTGCCGAGGTTGTTCCGCTTCGCTGCGGTAATCAGCCCCGCCTCGATACACTCACCCGGCCAAGAAGGCCTGCCCTTGTCGTCCAGGTATAACCCACCAAACCACTCCAACTTCATTAAGTCTTCTGTGTCCTGGTCGGTTTTCTTGCGTTTGGCCGTAATCACTTTCATCTGCTTAACGATTTCGTTCAGCGGGTTGGCTAAACGTCCGTTGTGCATGATGGTTGGTGTAAGGCCTTCTGCGATAAAACTGACTTTCTTGTACATCTCGTACTCCAATCGAAGCCGCTGGCATTGATGGGTGCCAGTTACCCTGAACACATATAGCTATTCCACAGAATACACCCCCTTCCCGCAAGGAGACGGGAAGGGGGCTGGGGTCCGTCAGGCTGGCCAGGATTGTTGGTGACAAGACGGCCAGCCGAAACGGGTTGAACCATGGAATGTTTACTTGTCACCATGCTCGAAATATACCACATCTTTCGCCGCCGTCAAATATAAAACATAAAAACATTGTGAATCCGCTTGCACCCCGTCGATACGTGGGGTACAGTTGGTCCATGGTGACAGGAAGAATCAATCGAAAGGAAAGCCAAATGCCAGCCTGGACTAAGGATTTGCCCGAAAGTGCTTGCAGCGGAGCTGTGAACTGGTGCGACACACAGCCCGATTTCGCCACCGCTTGGGCGAGTTGCGAGCGCGGCGATTGGATGCTGTGGCTCGTGGGTATTCAAGCGGGCCCGCCGGGCGATGACAAGCGCAAGCCATTGGTGTTGGCGACGTGCGAATGTGCTCGGCTGGCGTTGGGGCATTTTCCCAAAAGCGAAGAACGTCCACGTACAGCGATAGAAACGGCAGAGAAATGGGCAAGGGGCGAAGATGGCGTGACGTTGGCTAACTGCCGCGATGCTGCTACTCATGCTGCTGATGCTTATGCCGCTCATGCTGCTGATGCTTATGCCGCTTATGCTGCTACTGCTGCTTATGCTGCTGCTGCTACTGCTGCTTATGCTGCTGCTGCTGATGCTTATGCCGCTCATGCTGCTGATGCTGCTGCTGAAGCTGCTGACGCTGCTGCTTGTGCTGCTGAAGCTGCTGCTTGTGCTGCTGATGCTGCTGATGCTGATGCTTCGAGAAAACAAACGTTGAGGCAATGTGCTGATATTGTCCGCAAACATTACCCGCGTTTTGCATTGGTAACTGAAAAATGCCCGGCTCCAACCTCCCAGCAGGCGTAACAGGCGTGGAGGAATACTTCGGCGAAGAAGGCGAATGCCCGGACTGCGGCTGCTACGTGAGCAGTCAGGGGCCGTGTAGGTCGTGCAGAGAAGATCGGATAGCCGATGAGAATGAAGACGTGAGAAACGGTAGCGGCTCGTAGGGTCGCCACCCGCTTAGCCCCGCCTGGTCTTCGGACAGAGTTCTGGCCGGGGCGACTATTGAAGTCCGGGAGGACTGCGAGCCTTGCAATTGGACGCATTCATGGCGGGGGTAATAGCCGCCTACAGCAGTGACAGCCGGGAGAGACCGGCACTCTTGAAAGGATCAATCATGTACGGATGCAAGGGTGGCCAGGGAAGGCCGGACACAGGCATAGTAGATAACGCGGTTGCGATTTTCGTGCTAGCGTTAGGATTTGTGGCGGCGATTGTGACCGCAGGGAGTTAATTGTGACTGAACCGATGAGCGGCGAACGGCTGGCGAGTATGGATGGGTGTATTGAACAAGCCCTGTGCCAACGAGCAGGTGAATACACGGGCGAAGAATGGTTGGCGAAGGTGGCGGTGCTCAACAGGGAAATCACCCGTCTCCGCGAGCAGGTGAAGTCCATGCAGACACATAACGCGCTGGGTTCCGAGGAAAATGTCAAACTGTGGAGGCAACTCCAAAGGGCGAACGCGGCGCGCTTGGAACTAGACACTCTGACTATGCCGCTTCCGTTGTCGCTACGAAGGAAATTAAACGCCTGGCGAGCCATCCAACCAAAGGAAGCGAGTAAATGAATGGCGAAACGAATGCACGAGGGACAAACGAGGATTTGGGTCACGGACAAAGCAAAGTGGATGCTAAAAAAACTATGCAACCGATACCTGCGAAAGGAATGCACGCAGGCCAGCATAGCGATAGAGGAAGCGTACCAAGCGGTGCGTGCCAAGGACAAGGCAGATAGGGATCGAAAACGAAAGGCTAAACGATGATTGCACAGGGAACAAAAGTCTTCCGATTCATGCTCATTGATGGCAAGGTTGCATTCAACGAGGGCGTGGTTATGACCGAAAGAGGACGGGGTAATTGGTATAGAGTCCAGTGGCTCGAAGGCCACGAATCAAAACACCAAAACATTGGACCCCATTTGACGTCTTTGCGGTCTGTTGCGGAAAGGGCGATGAAATGGCTAACCGATCAACTTGTAGTTGTACAGAGGGAAATGGATATTCTAAAAAACCAGAGCAACAGAGGCGTGTCGGTAGACGCGCTATGGGCGGAAAAACAAAAGTTGCGTAAAGCAATTTTCGAGCTTCCACTAGATTACTTGGCATATTGTTCGAGAGACTTAAACGATGAAACTGACCAGCACTAAGGACAAACACCTCACCACTATATCCGCCCTGCTACATGGCGATAGCGGGATCGGGAAGACAACCAGTGCCTTGACGCTGCCGGAGGACCGGACACTACTGGCAATCGGTGATCGTGGCGCGCTGCCGCTACGCTACAAGGACTACCCTGTTTTGCGGTTTCATACTTGGGACGACATACAAATCATTTATCGGATGTTCGCTCGCCCGGATGGGATTGAGGATGCGGAAATCAAATCCAAGGTCAAAGGGACAAGAGTTCTGTTTGTCGATTCTCTCAGTAAGATTAGCGATTTGTGCGTAGAGCACATTGTAAATGTTGAGCGCGTTTCTTTGACAAGAGAGCGCACTGGAAACAAAAGAGACGAGCCAGTAGGGATATACAAGAAGCAGCTAACACAAGAAGATTATGGTTTGTTCCGCAGCAAAATCGCCCATCTACTTGCATCGTTCACCGGGCTTAATGTCAACATCATTATGACGTGTCTATCGGCATGGAGCAAAGACAAACATGGCGGCGACGTGTACCGCACGCCGAACCTGCCGGGGAAGATTGCCACAGAATGCCCTGCGCATTTCGATCTGGTATTGCACATGGGCGTGAACGATGACAACGAGCGGAAATGGCAAACATTCAACGACGGCGAGATCCTTGCCAAAGACTCAAGCGGCGCACTCGATCCGTACGAAGAAACCGACTGGACTAAACTGTTCAGCAAAATCCTGAAAGGAAACGCGAATGCGAAGCCTTAGTGATTACGAGGGCGAGGGTGGGAGTTGGTTGCGCGATGGTTGGCACGATGTGATGATCGACGGTTGGGAAATGAGGCCAAACCCCAACAACGACAATCGCGGCGTGGAGTTTTCGCTCAAGGCTGGTGAAGCCAAACAGAAAATCATGTTCTGGCTCACGGGTCCGAATCTAAAAGAAGAAGGTGCCGCCAAAAGGCTGGCTCATTTTGTCAAATGTTGCGGTATATCAAAAAAAGAATTCAAGGCTTATGATCTCGACATCGATAGATCGCATCAGGTCATGGTCGGCAAAACTGTTAGCGTGGAAGTAGCTCGCCAAACCAGAGGCGATCCAAAATACGGGGAAGTGATCGAATGGCAATCCATTGACGCCCCCAAACCCGCCCCTCGTCCGCAAAGTAAGTTTGTCGAACCGCAACCACCAACCGGGGATGAGATACCTTTCTAGTGGAAACATCAACCGAGCAAATAATCAGCCTAGCCGTCATCAACCCTAACAACGGCGTAGAAGCCCGATGCCGATTCAAGGGCAAGATCGATCGAGTCGAGGAAAGCAAAATCATCGATTGGAAAGGAGTAGCGAAGGTTGACAGGTTTATCACTCGATCCCGAATTGGCTATCAAGGCGAACTATACACCTTGGCCAAACAAGCGGCGAACGTGGCCATCGATGAGATAGAATACCGCCTAATCGCCCGCCCGACGATCCGAATGTACGTTAAAGATGAAAAGGAATCGAAGGAGACCGGCCTTCCAGTACCCGAAGTGTACGAAAACCGTTGTTTGAAATGGCTCTTGGGTGATCCCGCTAAAATGACAACCCACAATTACCCGATCCATTCCGCCAAACTCGAACAGGCGGAATGGTATCTGTGGGAATCGTCGCGCCGCCTCCTTGAAAACCGACGCTGCGACCGCTGGATACCCAATACTCATGCCTGCTTCGCATGGGAACGGGAGTGCCAGTACATACCACTATGCGATGCCGTCCAGAACGGCGCTGACGTAGAATGGCTGATCGATTCGGGCTATCGCGTACTTGATAACTCTCATCCAGAATTAGGTGATGAGGGTAAGGGTAATATCATTACCTATTCGTCCCTTGGCGATCTGCATTTGTGCGAGATGATTTACTTTTGGGCACATGAGCGACGGCTGCGAAAAGGCGTAGGGGAAGACTCGGAAGCCTTATGGATTGGTAACGCCATGCACGCTGGCATGGAAAAGATTGACGAAGGGCCGGAAGCGGCTCGCTTAGCGGTTACGGGATGGGCAGATAGGAATCCCGTCTTGGGCGAAAAAGATAACCACATGCAGGAGCAACAAGTGGCTCGTGCGAACGCAATGATACGAGCGGCTGCGATTAAGTGGCCGATGGAAATGCCGAACTATGAAATTGGGGTCGATATGGCGGCTGGCCCTGATATGTCAATGCGGGATGGCATCGTGGACCAGCCCGATCATGACGACCACAACGCACCGGATGATGACTGATGGCGAATACTGACCACGTGGGCGGATTGATTACCGTTTTAGGAATGTCACTTGTTGGCTACGGGTTATCGTATATCCACGTTGCCGTTACATGGGTGTACGCTGGGCTCTTGGTTTACTATATAGGTTGGCACATGCTGACGAAAACGAAAGATCGCAAAAGTGACTAACGAGATCCACTACCCATGGATGGACGAACCCGACATCCCCGACCCACCTGAGATCAAGAAGTGTCGCGTCAAGCGGATGACCGGTGTTTCGATTGATGAGTACACGGATTACGGGCCTTTCCGAAGATGTGGCTGTGCGTCCTGTCTGAAAATCACGGAGAAATACAATGACCCTGCGCGAAGATAGATACCACCGCGAGCGGGACGAGGCGAGAGTGGAGGTTGCGCTACTGAAGGAACTAATAGACAGTGCCGGTAAGCCTTGGCTGGCCCTACTCCTTGACCATCCAATCCAATGGGAGGGAGCGATTGACTCTGCGATGGCGGCTGCGTGTGACGAGATAAAGCGGCTGAAGTTGTTGGTTCAGGAAACGCAGTCGAGGTACGGAAAAGAGATTGATAAGGTGGTTGCAGAGCTAACCACAGCCAACGCAGTGTGCGAATTATTAAGGACCAACGACTACGCTAAAAACGCCTTGCATCATGCAATGAACGCTTGGCGAGCCACCCAACCCAAGTCCGACGCCCAGCATATCGACGAAGTGGCGACGCGGAAGGTTGTTGACGGCGTGGCCAGGCATGCGGGAATCGAGGTGGATGATGTCTGAACCGACGAGCGAAGGAACCGGCTGGATTCCGACCCAACGGGACGGAACGTACGATGCTCTTTGGGATGCGGCAGAAGCCAAATCACCAAGCGATGACGGCTACCACTTCGTCAAGTGCCCAGATTGCAACGGGACGGGAAAGGTGAGTGCAACGTAACCCCGTTCTCGGACGTTGTTATAAAGGAGATTTAAATGGCACCTAGCGATATGAGTTTAGTCGATGAACTGCGAAATGAAATCAAGCGGCTGGAAAAGGCGTTAGATGAAACACTTGCTGAGCGTGACGCCACTTCGGACCAATGTCAATCTATGGCTCGGCAGGCTGGGTGTAAAAAGGAGTGGTCAAATTTCCACGACCACACAACTTGCGTGCAAGAAGCGTTTGAGGCATTAGCTAACTAACCCACGTTCTCGGACGTTGGGAGGCACGGCGGCGTGGTGAGACACGCACAACGCAAGTTGGTGCTCTAGCCAGTAGGTGACAATCGTGTCAGACGATCGCAGAGTAAGTCGGCTCATACCCGGCCCGTGCCAGTGAAAGGAAAAGCGAGATGGGAGAACGAAAACTATACGGCTACTACTATGGATTCGATGCTACGGGCGTCGAAGAAGTAGATGCCATCTTGGAGGCGGTAGGAACTGCGGGCAAGGCGTATCACCTTACCGAGGATTGGTGCGAGCCATTGAGCAGCGATTTCCGCAACCTGAAAGAAGGCGAATCGTGCGCCGAAGGCATCCAGCGAGTCGCAAGCGAAGGTGCAGCCCTCCTACTCAAGATACACGCCGAGCACGCGGAGATGCTGGATCTTATTGAGACATGGCACCTTGGCGGCATGTTTCACGTTGCATCATGTATGCATGGCGCCTGTTTGTCGCCTTGCGCGCAGAAGGAAGTAGGTGATCTCATCGCCCGCATCGAATGGAAAGCCTGTAAGGCCGGGCACGTCGAATATGTAGACGAATGCGAGCACTGCCAACGTATCCCTTGGCAGTGCCCCAAGTGCGGCAAGACGGGCGTGGGCTTGGGCGTGCATACCTGTTACGTGAAAGGGGGTTCCGATGCCAAAGCGTAAGAATAAAATTGTCATTCGCTTGTGGGAGGACGACCTGTTCCTTGGGTTCTGGCGAGTTGCTTCCTATTTTGGCGACTACACTATTGATAACCATAGGAGCTATAAATCCAAGCCCTCCGCCCTCCGAGCCGCCAAGCGGGCACTGGCGAGGATACAGGCGTGCAAGGAAGTTGAGGTGGTTTGTGACGAGTGACTTATTGTTATTGCGAATTGCTGTGCCGCTGGTTGGCATATTCTATATCGCCATGCTGTTCTGGACGAAGTATCAGAAATACCGAGAAGACGAATGGTGGGGAGAGGAATTAACACGGCTCAAGAGGCACGGCCCAAAGGAAGAATATGAGGAGCGCCTTGCCGTATATAAGCAGCAACATGGAGGCAAGCGATGACTGACACCTGCGAGACATGCGGCGGAACGGGGACGATTGTTTCAATGGACCGAGTTAAAGCTGGTATTGGCCCGCCCCGACCCATACTTTGCCCGGACTGCAAGCCAACGAAATGCTTGTGCTGGGTGGTATGGCATCCAGTTAGTCCTACCTCAAGCAGCACAAGATACGTCAATCGCTGTAAGTGGTGCAAGTCGCCCGAAGAACGGATAGCGACGGCAGAGAAAGAGGTCGAACGGCTGAAGAATGAATTGCAGAGCCTAACGGACGCGGGTGGTTGAATGCTAAACAAAAAGCAATGGTTAACGCTATCCTGCTGGACACCTCCGACATGCTGACGGGGAATGACGACGAATTCGCCCGCAGCTTGCGGGAGCACTGCAAAGGTAAGAAGCTGACGAGGGAGCAGCTACAGGGGTTGGAGCGGCTTTACGCTGTGATTGGACACGATTGACCACCGCCCACCCGTCTGAATATGATACAGGCAAGGGAGTTCGGTAGCCTCCCACAACTTTACAGACGGGAGGCTCCGAGGTATGAGCAAGGACATGAACGGACGTATAGGCATCATTCTATGGGTTCTGGGCGTTATCGTTGCCGTGCAAGGGTGGACGGTCATGCAGATATTCACGTTCAACACGCGAGTCGCCATGATGGAATCAAACCGTTTCGATAACCAAGACGGTTTGCAAGTCTGGCGCGAGATCGCCTTGATACGGGCGGATATGAAATGAAATTCCCCGCTTGGCTCCTACCCATCATCGCCACGGCAATCATGGCGATTGTGGCTGGCGGGTTCAAGTTCTACGTGGATGCCGAACGCTTCCACGCGGTCTACGAAGATGAAACGGTAGAACGTATCGAGGACGACGAGGAACGCGACGCTAGGCTGGATTGGTTGCGTGATCGAGTGAACGAGTTACGAGGGGAGCATGGTAAGGAATTGGCCGGATGGCCAGAATTGGAAATTTGATACTTCCTGTCTAGCCCCGCAGGAATTGCCGTTCAACCGGCAGACACAGCGAAGTAGAGCATCGGTGGCAACGATTACGCTCGCTGGAAGTCCCGGTAGGGGCCAAATTGTTACAACCATAGGAGAATTGACGATGAGTAGAGACATGCAACAAAAGGTCGGGGCGTACGCAAAGATGCTGGGCAAGTTGGCGATGGTAACGGCTGTCGGTGGTGCGGGATTGAGCCTGATGGGTTGCGGCGCTGATGATCTAATCCGCGACATATTCGTTGCGCGTCTGGTGTCCTCGGAGGCTGGTGCTGACGGGACCAACGGCCTTGACGGGGCACCGGGCGCGGATGGTATTGATGGGGCCAACGGAGCCGATGGAGTCGATGGACTCCCAGGAGCCGATGGTACTGACGGCGCCGATGGTTCTGACGGCCTAGACGGCGAAGATGGCTTAGACGGCAACACAGACGGCTTCTTGGAGTTCCTAGAGGATTGCTACGTCATGTGCCCGCCAAGTTTCCGCGATCCCTGTGAGATTGTGTGCCCGGAATCGGACGAATCGGCTACGCGGTTGACGATTGATGATGCGAAACCTAAGGAGGACTAATGGCGACGTGCACAGACTGCAAATTGCGAGGCTGGTCAGAATCGACCGACGAAAATGGCGAGGCGGTTCGATTACAGGAGGTGATCGACCTTTGCCCGCTTCACGCGGCGGCAGGGGACATGCTAGGAATGCTTCGTCTAATAAGAATATATGGTTGCACTCCAAACTACGACAAAGGCGAACAGGAGCAACTCGACGCTATCATCGCCCGCGCCGAAGGACGTGAGACCAAGGTGGGGCAGGAAATAATCGGTAGTCTGAAAGGCGCCCTCGACGAACTCAAGGCGGGAACCCTGAAAGATTCGAAGGGACGACTGTTAAGGCCGAAGCAAAGCGAGACCGAAGACGCCAACCGGGGATAGAATCCGATGCGATGGCACGACGAACCGACAAACTGCATCCAGATTGGATTGAGCGTGGCGGCGACGCACGCGAATCTCGCAATAAGTCGAGAAACGCCAAGAGGGCACAAACCGGACAAGGGCGTTTCTCTGCTGATATCAACGAAAACACGCTTTTCTACCTCGGCAGGACGGTTGATGCGATGTCTGCCGCTTGGAACCGTGGGCCAATTAACAATAAAGTCGCGTCGTCCGGCTATTCAGACTCAAAAACCCCGGTTCTATCCTCTCACGGAAGCCTGTCTAAGCATGGCGACGGGTTATCAGGACTATCGCTACCTGAGCCATGCTGGAAGCGGTTCCAAAAACATATCCGCACCATTGCCAATCGCTGCGGATTATCGGTTACAATCAAAGAGCGGTATATTGATCCGCTCAGTGTTGTTTATGTAAAATTTTCTAGAAAGGAAAAATGATGGAAGCACTCATAGCTTGGCTTGTGAATTTGATTATGTCTGTGCTGCTCAGCGCATTCGGTATCGATCTTGATGTGTCGGGACTGTTCGCTGGGCTGGGACTGTAGGTATTTCCCTCTCCAGGGGCGGGTGGTTCCCTGATGGCTTGCTGCCCGCCCCGCTCCCATGAAAGGTGAAACGATGAAGCTACTTGGACCTTTATGCCGTTTACTATTACCTCTTGGCCGTTTAGTGCTACCTCTTGTCGCTATATGCGCGGCATCCGGTTGTATGCTCCACAGCAAGTACGACAAAGACCGTCAGGCAACTATGATCCAGTTCCGCGTTGGCATCGAAGAGACCAGCATCGTACACGGACACCTGAGCTTGCCCGCTGATGTCAAGATCGATGTGTTCTCCGACGTAGCGGTTATGGCTGTTGATGCGACGGTTGGGGGTGGACTATTAGACTCAGTGGTTGGCGGCGCGCAAGCCTTCCTTGCTTGGGTCTGGGGAACGGGCTGATGGGATGTCACAAGGTGTGGGACGGCGACAAATGGGCAGTAGTTTCGGGCGTTAACAACCCCTTGGATGCTGGCCTGTCGTTTGAAGGGGATATGCCTCGCAGGCGCGTGGCACTCTCCCGCGAAACCTGGATCAAGATCGGCGGAACAATCGGTCTGGTTGTCTACATGGCTGCGGTGTGTTTTCTTGCGAGAGGCGTAGGGTGACCCGCCGCAACAAATGGTTCGAGGCGGCGGTATGGGTGGGCGTTGTTGCCGCCGTCGTCTTGGGCATAGTGGTGTTCGCAAGCCTGGGCGGGTGTTCGCAAGCTGAACGAACAGGCTTGACGCAAACGTTCACACGCACCGCCGTCGAGACGGGGCTTGATCGACTTGAAACAAAACTATCACACTTCTTGGAACAATATACCCCGCCATCCACGCCAACCGAACCCGTGTCACCCCTCCAAGGGCTCGTCGGTGCTGCTGGAATGATGGCTGTCTATCTCGTTCGGAAGCGTTTCTTTCCCATGGGTAAGCGCTGATTTAATCGTCGCCGCAGCGTTCAGCAGGAGCTAGGCTCGATCATTCCCTAGTCCCGTCAGCCCGCGCCCGATGCGTTCAGCAGCAACCTTTTCGGCCTCGTCTGCCTGGTGACCGTTCACCACGACGTACTTGTAGCAATTGTGATAATAGCAGACTTGGGGTGGCTTATCCCAAATCGTGCATCCAAACCCACGACGTAGGTAGATGCAATCGCCGTTGTCGCGATTACGGATGCACTCGTTGCCCTGTCCATCCTTGACCGTATCGAAGTCTCGCGGGCTCTCGCCAGGTTGCAGCATGACCTTCTGGTGGTTCACGCAACAAGCGTGGCACTCTCCGCAGCGTAGTATTTCTCGACTCAAAAGTGTACTCCCATCGTCCCGCCGATCGTGTTGGGCAAGGGCTCCAACAACAAGGCGAAGTTGAACTTAGACTTTAGCGAGGCGCCGATCGACGTAGCCTCTATCGCCCAGCTTAGATCGTCGAATACGCCTTTAATCAAACCACCCGTATCGTCCGTCAACGTGTTGGCGCTGGAGCCAGTGTAGGTGACATTGAATCCATACGGCGAATCCATCCGCCAGGATTGGCCCTTGCCGCCCGGAAGCACGGATATATTCGTGAGCATCTTCTTGCCACGCCACGCCATGCCGCAAGAGCGGCGCTGCGAAAACGAGGTAATCGGCGCTGCCACACCTTTGGCGAAATGACCGAATACTGTTGTTGAACCTACAGGCAAGTTTCCCTGGATGCCGGTGTACGGTACAACGAACTCGTCGGCGTCAGACGCAAGGAGGACTGCAACAGAGATAAACGAATCGCGTGGCGTGCCGACAGTAGCGGTGGACTTCACAGTCAGGTAATCGCCATCCGCATACGTGGTCGTACCTGGCGACGTTATAAGGATCGTACCCGCAGCATCCGATTCGGTGTAATTGATTCTGTAACCAGCCCCCAGATCAGTCGTGTTCTTGAAAAGTTGCAAACGTCTACGGTGTGGATTCGGATCACCCTTGGGTGGGGTGGCGGTATTCAATCTAGCCGACATCGCAATGATTTTTCCGGTGTGTGGCAAGTAGCAGCGAGAGCCTACGTCAGTTGTGTCTGCGATTTGATAGTCACCGGCCAACGATAGGAATGCCGTGGAATTACCAATGGCCGTCGAACCGTCCAAGCCGGACATCACATAGGAGAAATCGTCGGCTGCGTTTCTCGTGTCCAGCAATGCGGATATGCGCACACGGGATGCCGCTGGTGTGCCGCTCGTAGTGCAACGCCATTCGTAATATGAACTTGTCGATCCGAGCGCCTGGTGGACAAGATCGGAACCAGTCGTATCGGTATCGCTGATGGTACAAGTCAGTGACGTTGATGATCCGTCTTTCCACAGCCGGAAAGAGCGTGACTTGCCCGCGCCAGGCGCGGTTTCTAGCTCGACGCGGAGACTCCGCACGAAGCTCGACACAGGTATCAGAGACTTCGCATACGAAGCGCCTTTGATGCGACCACCGACCAGGGCAAGTATGTCTGTACCGCTAGTCGACAGCGTGTCTTCGGTCTGCGAGAAGAGGCCGGAGCCGTGTCCGAGTGCCATCAATCAGTCTCCATCAGGATGCGGCGTGCGGCGGCGTCTTGAATCCCCAGTAGGTTGTACCATCTGTATAGAGTGTGATGAAGTACACCTTGCTTATGGTAGACAAGTCCGGTTCTCCTTCAGCGTCTGTCCAAATGACAGGAATATCTGTCCAGGCGATTGTGCGTGCCGTGCTGTCTTGAATCACCCGCACCGTCAATGACGAGACGCCTCCGGGGTTCGTAAAGTTCAGTGTGGTCACGTCTTCAGATAGGGTAAGTTTCTGTTTGTTGCCAACTGTCCAATCGAGGGTCAATACGCCGCTGCTAGACGTGTTCGCCGTCTCCGTCCCGAAATGAGCGTGCCCCTCCGTAAACGCCAGTATGCCATTGGTGAGCGTCAGGTTGCCCAGGGTGAGAACCAGATTGCCAGCCGTAAGAGTCGCCCCGCTCGCCAGGACCAAGGCGCCATCACTGTTGATACTGGCTACCTGTACTCCACCGGAATCCTGAACCTGAACCGCATTCACCCCCGCTGCATCGCCAAGTTGAAAAGGAATATTGGCGGCTGACTGTATCTCTTTCCCGTTAACGTCCAGATCACCGCCGAGTTGGGGCGTCAGGTCTTCAACGATGTTGCTTAGGCCGGTCAAATCTTCCGCCCCAGTGGCAACCACCCATTGCGTGCCATTCCATGTCTTGAGTACGGCCACTAGGGTTCCTCTCGCCAGATCAAGGAGCCTTCAACGTCGGCGTTGGCCGAGCCGCCGATTGGCCGAACAGCAAGAACAATCTCATCCACCGTGTTATCGATGGCAGCGCCGAGACGTAACGCGCTGCTGATTGTATTGCCTTCTGCGCCGCCCTTGTTGGCCGAAGCAAAGTGGCCGCCACCGATTACCGTGCCCCCCGTGACCGTGTTGGCTGTGGCGCCGGTAAATGTCTGTATGGCCGAGTTGGTTTCGTCGCCCCACGTTGGCGGACCAGCCACCGTGCCGTTGAGAATCAGCATCCATTCCAGAAACTTGCTGCCCGTATGTTCCGCTATATCCGCCGACACAATCTCAATGTCAGCACCCAGGTGCGTAGACTTGAGACGTATGCCAAGGATGGCGTAGATGATATTCTCTGTGGCCACGTCTACATGAGTGCCACCGGTAGACACGCAACGCAGCACGCCAAGCTCAGACTTGCCGCCCTCCGATATGACCGTTGAACAGAGATGGTCCATCGTCGTAGCTGCGCCCGTGCCGTCGTTCTCGATCTGATAGCGCAATGGCAAGTTGGGTGTGGACATATAAACCACGTCGAGCGCGTTGGCGTTTAGAACTTGATGGGCGAGGATAAATATCCCATCGATTTTGAAGCCAAATCGTATTCGCCCGACACCCAGCCACTCGAAATCGAACCAGAGTATCTGCGTCTTTGTCGGATCGATCGTCTGCCCCGACGGGCCAGAACCGTCCATCTTGTCCTTGTTCCACGACGATTGAGATATCGCCGTATCAACCGGCGTACCCGTGACGTTGGAACGAATCACAGCTTTAAGGGTTCCGTCGATGCTAGAAAAGAATATGCCATTGTCGTCATCGAATGCACCTACACTGGCCGTAATACCGCTACCGCCACCGCTCAGGAGTGTCGTCATAACAACAAGCTGCGATTTTCCTGGGTGGTAAGTGAAGCGCATAAACGTCTGGCGTGTCCGCTTGCCCGCCGTGTTGAGTGCCACGCCCATGCGTGTTCGTGCTGCGTTGACGCTATGCACGCTGGTCGTACCGCTACCGCTTTCCTGTTGGTCGTCCCAGAACAAAGGTTGATTGTCGTGGATTTGCTTGGAGTCGAATAGTGTCAAAGGCTGCGACACCCTGAGTCTGCTGAAGGCGTCCAGGTTGGGGGTGTCGTCGAAACGCATGGCGTTAGAGAATGTCATTATGATGAAACCGCCAAAATATGCCAGTTAGTGCCATCCGTCACAATCGTAATGTCGCTGTACTGTGCAGGAATCAGTATCGTCAGCGACCCGTCAATCGTCTCCGATCCGTTGGCGTCCACTGTGACCACGTTAGACGACGAATCAATCTTCTTGATGTCGTACTGCTTCCCGACAAGCGTAGCCGCCGCTGGCAGTGTCACGGTGAACGCACCGGACGAAGCGTCACACAATACGACGTCGTGCGTCGTGTCTAGCGTCTCGGCAGCAGTCAGTGTCGTGATGGAGCGTATGCCGATTGCCGTAGCTGACACGGAGGTATCGAGCCAGAGCAAACCCTTACGGGGTAGCGGTGCGGTTGCCGATACAACGACGGGTACGCGAGACGCAATGCCCTTGCCGCCAGAGGTTGTACTACCCGACTGACGTGCCATCGTAGACTATCCATTTAACACCTTCGCCTGCTACCGACACATCTAACCATACATCGCGTGGATCTTGTCCCGCTAAATTTTGGTAGTCCCCACGTTCGCTGGTAACGTGCAGTTCATCGCCTCGTGCACTTGACACATCCGACGTTCCGAAATACACCACGCCGGTATTGCTGTTCAACGCCTGAATGTGTAGCGTACCCACCGGCAACCCTTCCAGGTCCGCCAGCCGTTCGGCAAAGCCTATCGCCGTTACGGTCTTCGTTCCGTCAGCTAGTATCCGTCCGGCCATTACGCAGTCACCATCATGTGTCTACGGTCGAACTCGGTGGTTAGAGTATGAATGCCCTCGTTGGCAATCAGATTGCCCACATGGTCTGCCGTTGTTACCGTCTTGGCCGCAGTGCCCAGATCGAAAGTTCCACCCGTAGTGAGCAATGTCCCAACCGTGCTGGTCCCGTTGTGGACAATGGTCCCGCCGGTCTGTTCTGCGGTGGTGAGCGTGCCTGCCGATGATACCGGAATAGTGAGTCGTCCGCCCGCCATGTTTAGTGTGGTAATGGTACTGTTGACTGTCACCGTGCCCGCCGCAATGATTGCTTTCGTCACCGCAGACATGCCCGCCGTGAGTACCACCGTAGCGTCGTTGACGCTGTTGACTTGCCCGATTGCCAACTTGGTTATCGCGCCCATGTCACCTGCCAGCGTCACCATGCCGCGAAGAATGGTCACGTCGGTCATAGTGTTACCGCCAAGATCAACGATTGTATTGGCTGATGCCGTGGCGATGTAGACGCCGGTCGTGGTGCCTGAGCTATCTTTCAACCACAACTGTCCAGCCCCGTAATGCTCGACACGGTATCCCGCACCTGAGAAACTGACTGTGAGCGCATTGCCGCTACCACCGATGTTGCCGGTGTAGCCGGGCGTCACAACCAGCCCCAGCCAAACAGCGTTGGTAGGCGCCGTTACGTTGGTGTCAGCATCCACGCTGCCTTGATTGAAGACGGCTACATCAGACAAGGTGGGCACTGCTCCGCCAACCCAATTACCTGTCGCGTTAATGTCGCCGCTCGCTGCGCCTGACCATACTATGTTCGCCATAACTATTCTCCGTCCGGGTACTCGTCCCGTAAGTCCATGTATAAACCAGCCGTGGCTGGAAGTGCTAACAATCCTTGTTTGGCCTTGCCGATTTCACGAGCCAGAGGACCGCGAACATATGTTGCCCACCCCGTGACAAAGTTGCTATTCGACAAATCCAAAGTGCCATTGAGGTAAAGAGATATAGTACCGACCGTTACCGCTGACGGCGGCCTGTAATCCCATCGGGCGGCACTATGTATAGATACCGGAACGCCTACAAGCCCAGTTTGCACCCAGATCCCGCCGTCCATAACTACAGCCACCGTAGTAGCAAGCGTTCGCGCACTGGTCAAGGTACCGTCGATAACCCAGATAACTCCTGGCTCGTCAGCATGTTCGTTCAGGGTGACATTGGCTCGCTTGCCTGCCAGCACCAGTTGCGTTTTCAGTGATCCGGCTATGGTCACATTGCCGCTTTTGACATAAACGGTGAGCGCCTCGCCCGTCGATGTATCGCTATCAAGAAAAACGATCCCATTCCCATCCGTATCAACCAACGCCGAATAATCCTCGTCACCACCAACGCCAGCTCCACCAGCCTGCCAATAGAAGTCACCAGTGCCGCGTATGGTCAGGAACGACTCTTTATTCGTGGATGACGTGTCGATGTTGTGGATCAGTGGATTGCCCGACGCGCCGATATTCCCCGTGTACTCCGGCTGTGTGGTAATTGCCCGAAGCTGGTAGGTCGTAGACTCATCGCCACCATCCACATTGGCTTGCCCCGTGCCGTCGAACACGGCTATCTCGCCCGCCGCCGGAGCCGAACCGCTATCCCAATTCGCCCCTGTGCTCCAAGCCGTACTTACGTTACTGATCCATCTAACTATGTCGCCTGCTGCCATTAGGGTGACTCCTGTTCTTCCTGTTCTTGCAGCAATCTAATACGCTTTAGCAATTGAAACAACCATCGCTCCCCAGACTGGTCCGAAATAAACTCCTCATCAAGAAACATATCACCAATGACCACCCTGATTTCTCGAAAGGTCAATGCGTTTAGCCAGTCCATCCATTCGGAAAGGCATGGTTCCAAATCGGCAGTCGTCATCGACCCAGAGTTGTCAACAAATATCGGAATCGTTACAACATCCCATCGAGATCGCGCGATACTACGCCGCACAGTATCGATCACGGATAACGTATGATCCTTCATGCGTTGTAGAACTATCTCTTGGAACTCTGGTGACAACACAGCACATCTCTGCAACGACACCCAGTTGGTAATTTCGTTGAAATTGTCCGATCCCGGTTGGATCGTAGGACGAATAGGTATCTGACGCCACCCACCAAAAGCAGGAAGGAATGTTTCAACATGGAAAAAACAAATATGACTAGCGAGCCTCAGTGCTTCAATCTCAGCCAAAAACCCTTGCCAAGCATTGTAATCCTCAGTCCAAACAGCCAAATCGGCTTCGGTTGAAATCACAAACGGGAATCCCTCGATCGACTCCGAGGCGTATGCCGAATCTTCGTCAATAAAGACAATGGGCATAATGCTGCTGCGGGTCCATGGATTCCCGATTCTCGCATTTCGCGCATCACCTATAAACGCTTCAACAAATGTTCCACCGAAGTCGGTCTCAGCATCGAAAGCGTCGCCTATTTTTGCTTCAACTATTGGCATTACTCCACCGGATTCCAAACCACTGATACAGCGCCCCAGGCGCGTCCACCGTTGAGTTCGATATGTTTAGCATTCTTCACAATTCCTTCAATGTCTTTCACCTCCCGCAAATCAGTGGTAGTCGGAACAGTAGCCACAACATCACCCGGAAAGTATGTCGGCAAAACAACCTCGGTTTGGAATATCTGTATGTCGTCCACCGTTTGTATCGCAGTTCTCCGTAACCCATCTGCATCATTATAAAGGTATACCACGCCACCAACACCGCCACGGTCTCGCTGCCTGTTGGGTTGCAGCATAGTTGATTTCGCAACCACGATAGGAGCTTCTGGGTCTTGGTCGTTTTCGCAAAGCAAGTAATCAAATACCGAACTCTCAACAACAAAGAAATTGACCGCAACGCCCGCCTCTTCCGCTTCGGCAAAGCCACTAGGTAATACCACCTGCCCCGGAGGCGCCACGCCTTTTGTGAGCCCACGCAACATCTCAACCGGCTGGTTCCAGTGGCGAGCGGAAGGCGTGCTGCCCGCCCGCCAGTCGTCCAATGGTACTGCTAAGTTGTCGCCTACGTCAGCCATTATGGTCTCGGACTAATGCCGCCCGGTCCTATCTGAGTAACACGCAAACCAAAAGGCAAACCCGGAATATCTCTAAAGTCTGCCTCTGGATACACCTCCACCAATTTGATCGAACTACCGATTGGACCCCAGAACATCTCGCCGGGGTCAGGAACCGACCCATCCTTTTTCACGTACCGGGCAATCACATCCCAACCCAGTACCACCTTACCAGGCGCTTGCCTTCTAAATAAATCGAGCATCAATTGGTCAGTGGGTGTTGTCATGTCGGCGGCACGTTGGAATTGGTACGTCACATCGTACGTCAAGCCACCGTCATTACTGCTGCCCGACAACTCGGCGCAAAGCCATGTGCGACTAGAGTCGCCGAAAATGCCGGACGAATTGACATGCCCCACAAAACGAGACGCAATCAAACCGGGGCTTGCGTTCTCCCGCCTCTTAAATGTCACTACGGACATGGGAACTTGACGTTCAAGCGTGGCCACTTGGCGATCTGATATCCACTCGGTCGCTTCTTCGATAAGCGGTTTGCCCGTTACAGGATCAATCAACGGTTGCCCGTTATCCGTCAATACCTTTCCGCCATCAATCGGCAGAAGGAACCAGAGATCAACTACCTTGCCGTTACGGTCCACATTGAATTTTACCGTCTGCAACGTGGTACTGACTTCGATAGTCGGTGCAGCTTCCGGGTCGTCAGGGTTGTTGCCGGGGCCGCTGTCGGTGATGCCGTAAGTAACGATTACTTTGGCGGCATCAGTAAATCCATCAATGGGATCAGCACGCACATTGCTCACAGGCAACAAAGCCATAGCTGGATGCGGGTCGCCAATACGAGGAATGCCCGCCGCCTGCAACGCCGACCACATGGCGGCTTCCGGTGGTCCATCAATACCAGACACGATGAACGAACGATTGCCACTTGGGCCGTTATTGATGTCCACCGTCGCACTGCCACCATCAACGAGATCAGAAAGAACACCATCGATGACCACCTGGTTGATGGCTACGTTCGACTGCAATTCCTCTCTGAGCAAGGCGGCGTTGGTTCGATTGAACTCAATGATCTTCATTATGCCACGATCGCAAAACTGTTGATGTTCGATTGCCGACGCAACTCAAACAACATATCGTTCATCTTCTTTTCCGAGCCGGGATCAAACACAACCATCGGCTTTGCTTTGGTGCCTAACTGGGTTTTTAATGAGCCAGACAAGTTCAAGCCGGAAGCAGCCGTAAGTATCTGAGGTGTTCCACCACGAGGCAGAGCGAACGCCTTGTTCTTTGCTGGATTGAGTATATCTTCTCCCTCCTTCAACACCTTAAAGAGGTTTGCCATTTCAACCGTAGCGTCACCTGCGGAGTTTATCATGCGTTCGAGAAAAGCGGTCATCCTGTCCAAGTTGGCGTTGGGATTGGCGGCGCCGAGAGCAGCAATCTCTTTGTCGAGATTGTTTAATTCATTGACCAAATCTAGCTGCGCATCGCTAAGATCGCCCAGGGGCTTAACCGCCTCGCCAGCAAACGTCCGCAACTTGTTAGTAAAATCCTTGGTGAAGAAATCAAGAGCAGTAGACACCCCATGCTTGTCGGTAGGCCGATCTAAGAAATTAGCTATTGAAAGAGCCACATCGCCAGCCAGCGAGTTGGCACCCAACCCGCCAACCTTCCCGCCCTGCGGATCAAACCCAAGCTTGATGGCCTTAACTTCTCGTCGAAACACCTTCATCCGAAGGATTAGCGTATCCAAACCATCAAGCGTTCCGGCGATAGTAGTCAAAATGCCGAACATCGAATTCTTCAACGCATCGCTCATGTTTGGTATAGTTACCCCTAATTCTCTAAACGCACTATTGAGCAACGTCGTCCACTGCGCAGCCGCTATCACCATTTGGTTCGTCAATCCTTCGATGAAGAATCCCATATCCACAAAAGCCACTTGCGCTACCTTGGCTTGAGCCACAGCCCCTTTACCAAGCGATACCCCAAATTCCTTAGCTGCTTTCGCCGCACGCCTGAATCCTTCCGATCCCAGCAGCGCCATAACGCGAGCAACATCGACGCCTTCAATGTCGAGCAACTTCATAGCAATCGAAGTACGCTCAAACACGTTGGTCATCTTGGCGAGTTCGTCCGACACGTCGAGCAACGCTTGGAACGGACTGATCTTGGAAAGTCGTTGGGCATCAACACCCAATCGCTTCAACGCAAAACGAGCTTCACCGGTCTCGACTGCTGCTTCACCAATACGACGCACGAACCGTTGCATAGCCAATGCCACGTTCACGAACGGCACGCCCATCCTGGCCATGGCTACGCGAAGGGTTCCGATCTCTTTCGTTGTAAACCCAAGACGCGAAGACATGTCAAGCAGCGAAGCGTTGAACTTCAATTGCTTCTTGATGAGGAATGCAATACCACCAATCCCGCCACCAATACCAGCAAGACCGAGAATCGCATTTTTCAAACTCAAGACTTTACTGACAACGCTTTTGACGTTCTTGCCAAACGCCTTTAACGACTTGATCGCTTTCTGTATTCCAGAAAGGAACTTTTTGGTGTTGGCTGTTAAGGCAACGCCGAAGTGGGCTATCGTTTTACGTTTTGCCATGGGTTGCCTGTGAGATCCTGTACTGTTGCGTAAAGGCCATCAGCTTCTTACGAAGCACGTCTGACGACTTGCGTTTTGGGCGGCTGCTGAACAGAACAAAGTCAGACGGTGTGGCCTTGCCGTTCTTGCTCAACGCATTAACAATCACTGAGGCGATTACGCCGGAACGCAAATCGTCTCTTTCTTCGCCGAACGGCTCTACTCGAAAGTAAGCACACCATTCGAGAAACAGCCGTAATGGCATCCACTCAAGCATGCCGTCCACATCCCAGATACTAAGCTCTTTGGCGATCCGAAACGCCATCAGGCGATACGGATCGCTTCGGAGTTTTTTTCCAGTTCCTCGTCCTCGCCTGCGAAGCCGTTAAACTCAAGGAACGCATCCGCTATCTGTTTGAGCGTCCTGATTGGTGATTCGAGAAGACTGGTGTAGTCGGCTTCCGTGTAGAGCGATTTACCCTCGTCGTCACATGCTGCCATGATGACGGTGCGGCAAATACTCTCGTCGCCCTCCATCTTGTCGAGCTTGACAAGTATCTTAGCATCCTTAGCTTTCACCTCGCGGACATAGACATGCTCACCACCGTCGAGCATGACCTTGAACACCTTCGTTTCAGCGGATCGTTCTTTCAGTTTCTTGCGTGTGAACAGAGACATAAAAACCTTTCAAAAGTTACGCGGCGTCAGTCCAAGCGATGTCCCCGCTAAGTTTGAAGCTTAACGGCTGAGTGATCTTGTCATCCAATGAACCCGTTACGCCCATAGTAACTAATGCTGCATTCGTACAAACCCACTTACCAGCAGCGCCGGCACCCGTCTGCGGGAATGTCAACGTCAACGCCGCAGCCGTTGTCATGGCATTGGCAAGGTCCGTAATCAACTCGCTACTGGTATCATCAAAGTGAACCGTCACATCAAGTGTGCCCGGATCGTACTGGTCAGAATAGATCATCGTCTTACCGCCTGTTAATCCAAAGTAGGCAGTATCAACTGAAGCTTTCTCAATTCCAGACCAATCGAAGTCAAGGATTTCCAGACTACCAATCGCTGTTGCGAACGACAGAGTAACCGTGTTCGCTAAACTTGTATCACCAATTGTCATGATTAAACTCCGTCAACCCAAACAATGTTGCCACTCAACTTAAAGCTTAAAGTCTGTGTTATCTTGTCATCCAATGAACCTGCCACGCCCATACTGACAAGGCCCGCATTGTCCGCCGTCCAAGTAGCAGCGGAAGTCGCGCCGACTTGCGGGAAGGTCAGAATAAGCGTATCGACCGTCGTCATAGGATTCGCCAAATCGGTGATCAGCTCATTCCGCGTGTCATCGAAGTGAACGGTAATATCTAACGTCCCTGGATCGTACTGGTCCGAGTAGATGAACGTCTTACCGCCGGTCAGTCCGAAGTACGAGGTATCAACCGATGCCTTTTCGATGCCGGACCAATCGAAATCGAGCACTTCAATGGCGGTTAGCCCAGTTCCCCAAGCTAGCGTCGTAAGATTAGCTAATGCCGTGTCACCAGCAGCCATATCAAACTCCTTCTAAGTCGGTGCTGGTTTCGTTTCCGAATACCAGACACTCCAAAACTGTCGGAACACATGCGTGCCGACTTCACTGCCATCGGTCGGCTCAACATAAGCCGACGATTCGCTACCTAAGTGACAAGACTTGCAAGCAACCAGATTGCCGCCACTGCCCATGTCACCCACAAAGTTATCAAAAGCCGTTCGGACATCATTACCGAGATCCGTGGCATCAATTGCGTTGTCATCGAAACACTCAACCGCAATCGTCCCTTCCGCAAGACCCGATCCACCGTTCAGATGGTGCGTATGCTGCGCTGAAACCAAGTGCAATACGATCCGAGGCAACGTGGCACCTTGCCGCGCCAAAGACACGTATATCCTCGTCGAAGTCTTCGTCGTAATCGCAGCCGTCGCCTTCATTTCGACGGCCATCGCCGTCTCTACGCTCATCGGCCACCCGCAACTTTAATGAGATCATCGCCCATCTCTCTGGCCATTATGGCAAAACTTATATCGAGATTCTTGTCCACCGCATCACGGTAGATGCGGCGTGGTTTCAATGGGCCTCGACCACCGAAGCGACTTTTCCTGCTTCCCTTGTCGCCATATTCGAGAATGCCAGGGACGTACCACAATCCAGGTTCAGTCGAACGAGGTGGAGCCAACATCTCTCGCGGCGGCGTGGGGATACCAAGACCAATGCGGCGGCGACTACGCTTGAGCGTCACAGGTGGTTTAAGAGCCAACGCCTTAACAGCGGAAACAAACATACCCGTTCGTGGAGTAACGCGAGTCTCCACCATGCGAACGATATGGCCGCCCGTTCGTTTGGCCTGCTTTCTCATGGACGAGATGATGATCTTGCGTTGGATTCTCCGCTCCAAGCGACCGAGCTTCTTCTCCAACGCCTTGTCGCCAATCGCACGAATATCAAACTCAAGTGCCATTAGATAGACGATTCCTTTACCAAGCATTCTGTCATGGAATGCCGACCATCGACATCATTAACATGAACCACATTCAGCGCTCTCGTATTCTCATCAATCCAACGATACACGGTTGGATCGACGGCATTGATAAGAACCGGAACGTACCGGACAATCACCCGGTGCGTGGCCTCTGTCTTGCCCTGCGCCGCTTGCAAGAACTCCCTTCCACCCAACGCCTTGACTTCCGCTCGCCGCGTGGCGTCGTCTCCAACCACATTGGCCCACGCACGGGTAACGCCGCCGTTCGCCGCGTCCGTTTCCGTCAACGTCTGCAACGTCAACGACCGACGCATTCGCATCGGATTCGCCAATGACCTTATACGGCCCATCGCGTTTTCTTATTCATAATCTGATTCACCACCCGCGATAGCGAACTCATCTTGGAATCAGGATTACGTTCGTCGTCGTACATGGCACGGGTGACCCGCGCAACTAACTTTTTATATTCTTCCGGCACGTTCGACGCTGCGGCACCGAACCCCGCAACGAACGTAACCTTAACGGTGTTGTATGTTCCCGATTGTGTGTCCTTCCAATCTTCACTTTCAATCGGTTTGAGTCGGGCGGGCACAGACTTGAAGTCCGTCTGGTAAAGAGTCGAACTCCAAGTCTGTGCATCGCCGTTCTGATCCGTGTACGTCACCGAGGTGACGGAGGACACTGGATTGCGTGGGAAGACGATTTCGCTTCCGATAGACGGAAAACCATCAAAGTACATATCCCACGTCGTATTGACGAACACCACGCCAAGAGTCTTAACCATCTCTTGGCGTGCTCTTACGATCAGTTCGCCAATCAGCGTATCGTCGGTTGCTGTATCAACGTACATATACGACTTGGCCTCTGCTGTGGTAATCGGTTCCGCAACAGGAGCCGCCGTTTCATCAAGAACGGAAGGCGTAAACCTACGATGTGCCATCGGATGGCATTACCTTCCTCTTGCGGCGACCTTTCATTGTGGCCGTCTCAGCTTCCGGCTTAACGGTTGCCGTTTCGACAACCTCCGCCTTCTTCTCAACACGAACATCTTTGCCGTCATCGTCAACCAATGCCGCACGATTGTGCTTTAGTAGCCCAGCACCGAACTCGTCCGACACATCACAGACATCCCCCGCTTTATAGGAAACGCCTTTATGGTGGTAGGGCTTTCGCCATTTGATCTTCATATCAAATACTCGTCGTATCAAAGACTAGGGACGAATCTGTACCAGACACCTCGCCGTAGCGATTGCCAGCGCCGAGAATAACGGCGGAGATAAAGCTGGCCGCACCACCGGTAATGGTCATCACAGCCGCCACATGAGTGAATCCGTTGTCGATGTCCATGTTCTTCGCCACGTCGCAACCAATGACCACGGCCTTGCCGTCATCCGTTGCTGTCAACGTTGTATTCGTGGCGCCGGTGATGTCCTTATTGGAAGTACCGGAACTATCCGTGGCTTGTTGCAACTTTACGGCAACCGTACCAGAGATAACGCCCACAATGGCAACACAGCCCACTTGAGAGAAGTTGGCCACATTGCCCCATCCGCCTGTCGTAGCGCCCGTAGCGCCATCAACGGGGGCGATAAGGGATAACACCGCAACATCTTCTGCGATCGATCCAAGCAATTTAGTCATATCAAATTCCTTTCTAAACGCTGACGATCTCTCTAACCGCAGCATCATCCGATGAGGACACATCGCCGAAACGATTTCCGGCACCAAGCAGTATGACGCCAAACACGTTCGTAGTGCCGCCACTAACCACGGAAGCCGCGAAATGCGTGAACCCATTATCGACATCCATGCACCTAGCCACATCGCAAGACAACATGCCTTGCGTGTTATCTGTAGCCGCACCGAAAATCGCAGCAGTAAACGCTACAGCAGGAGAAAAGTCCTTAGCGCCAGTACCGGAACTGTCCGTAGCTTGACGCAACTCCATTTCTATCGTGCCGTTAGTGGCACCAAGAAGAAGAATCGCACCAACCTTCTTGAACTTAGCCGCAGAACCCCAGGACGTGACCGAAGTCGTCGCCGCGATTGCTGCTGGATCAAGCGCACCAAGAATGGCAACGCTTTCGCCGATTGCACCTGGAAAATCAGCCATAACCAACTCCTTTCTAGGCGGCAAGAACCACAAAGCCAGACAAAGTGACCGAACCGCTACGCGGAGAAATCGCACTCTCCCACATCGGTTGACCGCCCACACGCATCACGAACTTGAACGTGGTAATGTCCTGATCGAAATGCAAGTGGATGGACGAATCGGCACGCATCCCGCCCTTCTGGACGGCGCGGTACTGCGTCATATCCACCAAGCAGATGTCACCCTTGTTCGTGACCGCATCACACGTCTGCGTGTAGATGACCGGACGACCAAACAGCGTAGCAAACGGGGACGCCGAATATCCGCCTTGCGGTAAGTAAATCGGATAACCGCCGACGTTTTCCGTTCCTGCGTCGTTCTTAACGAGCCCCTGCATGACCATTAAATGTGTCTCCACATCCTGATTGGCAAGCCATACAGCGTTCTTTCGCCAAGGACCGTACAGGCGAACCCACATAGAACGAACTTCCAACTCCGCGACGTTGGTATCGGTTCGCGCAACCGCGATCGTGCCAGGCGCATCTCGGAAACCAAGTGGCGAACCAACGCCATCACCTTGGTTGAGCGCAAGATCAGTCTTGAACCGAATAGCCGAAGCCGCCTTACGCGACACATAACTATTCAAAGCGCTTGCATCCTTAAGCAGTTCGTCCGTGACCTTAACCATCGAAACCAGCTTGTTGGCGTTAATGGTTGATGTCTTGAGCGACGGCTTGCGTTCCGTATGTGTCCCGCCTTCGCCTTCCCACTCTGAGATAATGCCAGTGGTTCCCCACGGCGTAGCCTCGTCTTTGGGGTAGGTCATAGAATTGGTAGCGATGATGTCTGTTGACGCTCTCGCCAGCAGAGAGTCCTCGTCTTCCAATTCCGCGAGAATGGTAGAACTCATCGCCGGTGGAACGGCGTAACCACCATCCGTGCCAACTGCTTCAGTTCCGAACGTGGTCGCCGCGCGAGTCATAGCCTCAGACCGACCACCACCACGCTTTTCTTGGGCTACGTCGTGACAGAAGTGACCAAACGATCGAAACCCCCAATCAGGGTCTTTGATGAGGTTCGGCTGACCGATTACCACATTAGCGCCACGCGAAACGTCCGGCTTAATGACCCTATCGCCAGTTTCTACCGGCTCAACGCCGGGGTTCATCTGACGCTTAACGATGGCCTGCACTTCGGCCATCTGCTCTTGCTGCAATTCCAAACCACGAACAACGGTCAACGCTTCCGCATTGGCAGACAGTTCGTCGTTGGTAGGATCACGGGCCTCGACCTTACACAAGGCCGAACGCTCTGCGATCTCTTTCATCTTCTCGGCAATGCGATCTTGGATTCCAAGAATGTCCTTGGAAACCTTGTTTTCCTCGTCATCGTCGTCCATTACAAACTCCTATGGTTAAACAAAAAACCGGCACACATGGCCGGTTAAGGCCAACTGCGTGCCGGTTATTCCTTTGGAGTTCCCGACGAGGCACCGGACCGCCCTTTGGGCTATCCAGTGACGCGATTATTCAATTAGCTTCCTTGGATTATCTGCCCCGCGTAATACTTAGTCAAGCGAGCGTCTGTAGCCGCCATAATCTCGATTCGTTCATCCGGGGTCAACTCAACGGCCACCTTGGCTAAATCGCCCTCAGATAACCGCTTACGCACCTCTAAGACCTCTCGGCTACGGGCTTGGACCTCGGCGGCTGGATACGCTGGGAACGAAACTACGGACACATCAAATAAGTCCGCTTTGTGGATTTCCCGAACCTCCTCGCCGTCCACCGTTCGCCAGATGTCATCTACCGCGCGGAAACCGAAGGACATTTGGAACAAATCACCACGACGGACCAATTCCAGAACGTCATTGCCGACCGAGGTGTTTGGCGGGAATATCTCTGACCACAACCCAACCTTGTCTTCAACCAGGGTCAACGTGTCATTCTTAGTTCGCCCCAAGGTGTTCACCCCGCCCTGATGTTCAAGCAGCGCACGAACATCATCGCCACGCTTGAGCGATTCGGCAAAGGCGCCCGGCTTGATGATCTCACGGAAACCGCCGAGGTCTTCGCTAAGGGAATCAAACACAGCCGCGTGCCCGATCAAGCGCGTAGGATTCTGGCTATTCCCCTCGCCATCCTCAACACGCAACTCGCCATCTGGCCGATACCGATGCTCGATCACATTGATCTGCTCTTTCACGTTCACGTCAATAACTCCATAAGTTCGTCAACCTCTCGGCCAACTGATACATCCCAATCGTAATTCTCGTCCGCCTGAGCATCCTCCAATCGACACACAAGCCAACCCAAGACCGAAGTTCGTATTTGCGCCATTTCATCTTCATCGACGGTTTTGCCGTTGATAGACGAAACAAAACAAGCCGCCGCGTCTACCAGCCCTTGTTGTGCCCATGACCGGTGTTTCTCGCCTAGCGTAGCAAAGTGCTTACTTGCCATCTCTTTGCGATGTATCCGCTTCAGCGCATCCGACAGTATCTTAACCGGAGCAAATGACTTCTGCTCACCCTCTACAGCCCCATCTTCCCCGCTAGTTTTATCGTCTTCGTCCTGGTCCGGTTCTGCTACAGGGGCGGCACCCGGAATCGTCTCGCGTTCCAGTATAACCTCGATCGGAACCATCTGAGCTTGAACCATATACGTGTCGCCAACCTTGCCAATGCCGTTAAGGTCAAGGAACCGTCGAACATCATTCGGCGACAACCAACCACCACGCACGCCAATCGAGAACGCCTCCTGCTGCGCCTTCATATCGCCCTTGAGTAATGCATTCGTATTGATTCGCGAAAACAAACCCCGCGACTTCAGCGACCGAGGCATAAGCTTGACATCTACCTCTTGTTCGATCTTCACAATCCATGGACGCAACGTATCGGTTACGAACTCGATAGACTGGTGTTCGATATTGTTGAATGTCGCCTTGTCAAGTAGCCCAACCTTATGCGGTGGACAACGGAATGCGCGAGCAATCTCTTCAGCTTGGAACTTGCGAGTCTCTAAGAACTGGGCGTCTTCGGGCGGCGTACCCGTAGCCTGCCACTTTAGACCGCTGTGCATAATGATTGGCTTGAGCCAGTTACCGCGACTGAGCTGATCCCGATACGATTGCTGCATTCGATCGACCGTATCATCGTTAAGCGCCTCATCAGTTGAAACAATCGCACTAGGATGGGCGCCGTTACCAAAGAAGTTGGAACCAAACTCCTCGGTGGCCATCGCAAGACCCAACTGCTGCCTCATGTAAGCAACTACCGAATACCCAACTAAGCCATCAAAACCAAGACCCTTGATATGAAGTACCTTGTGGGCGGGCAATGTGGCTTCGCCATTATTAAAGTCGTAAACAACCTCGCCGCGTTCAGAACGCATCACCTGAATACGGTCGGGCGGAAGTATCCATAACGCCAAAACCGTCCCGCTAGTATTTCGCTCTATCTCCGCGTACGCATTACCCCAAATCAAAACGTGAGCGACAATAGTCTGCCAAAAGTCAAACGCCGTAGTCTCGCGGTTCGGACGATGGCCAATGACAAAATCGACCGGATGATCCCTTTCACGAACCTTATCGCCATTCGTCTGTTCACGCATTACGTGAAATGGCAACGAAGCAATCGTATCGCTAACCAACCGAACACAAGCCCAGAAGGTGGAAACGGTCAACGCATTGTCGTGCGTAATAACCGTAGTAGACTTGGACACAGGAGACGACCAAAAGCGGACCTGATTAGGATCAAGTCGCAGCAATCGCCGCACAAGGTGATTGATTCTCATAATGTGCTGAACCCCCGGTCCTTGGAATAACCGAATGCAGGCTTCTTGTCTTGGATCGCTCGACCCAATGCCATAACCATTGCTACCATGCCGTCAACCTTGGCTGTAGATTTTGACCTATCTATTTTTACGTTCCCCTCGCGAGAATAGCAAGCAATGGCATTAGACGCCATCCACCGCATCACCCGATTGCCGCCATGGTACAGCTTTCGAGCAGCGATCAGATTTTCCATCTCTGAGCATGGCGCCGCCATTGCGGCATGAGTCGGAGGAAAGTCAATCATCTTGAATCCGTCCTCGTGCATCAACTCCTGCGTCAATTGGCCACCCTGGAAGTAGCGGTCAACGGCAATCTCATGGATCTTGTAGTCCGAAGCAATCTCATTGATCTCTTTGCGGATCTGCTGATAACTGATCTCCTCGCCCGGAGTCGTCCGTATCTCGCCACGAGCCACGAAGTCGACGTAGGGTGTTTTGTCCCGTTTCAATCGAACCGTCTCATCAGGAACCCAGAACCATGCAAGAACCTGAAACCCGCCATCCGGCTCTGGGAACATTAAAACGAACGCATTGCTGTCACTGACTGCCGCTAAGTCCAGTCCAGCATAGCACTTACGACCTTTCAGCTTTTCTGGATCCACCATCATAGCGTCGCCACATTCATCCCAAGCATCCATGTCCACGTATCGAATGTCTGTCTCCGTACGAAGGTTGAGGTGTAGTCGCTTAAACGTGTTTTCAAACGAAGGGATCTCACAAGCTTTCTTGTGGGCGGTGCGAAGATAATCAATGCCCACGGACACCCCGATGTTCGGATTCGCCTTTCGCCACACCTTCTCGTCGTGCCAATCATCTTTCTTGTCACACTTGTATATCACAGGCAGAAACTCGGAATCGTGGATAATGCCCTCACGGACCTTGATGCCGTATTCCTCGATCTCATTACAGATTGAATCCGGCCTCTCGTAGTCAGAAGTGGTGATATAGATCAATAAGGGCTGACGCCGAGCCGCCGTCGAGGTCTCGAGAGCGTCCACAAGGCCACGATTCGGCTGAGTATGCAACTCATCTACCACCGCGCCGTGAGTATTAAACCCCTGAGCAGAGTCCGCATCACACACAATCGGACGATAAGTAGAGAACCCCCACGACTCATCCAACTGGATCGCCTTGCTCTGGCCCTTGAATATCTGGCACATATCCTTCATCTGGTCGTCGAACAAGACCATCATCCGAGCGTGCTCAAACACTAAAGACGCCTGCCGGTACTCTGACGCCGCGCCATACACCTCGGCCCCAAACTCCCCATCTTCACAAAGCAGAAGCAAGACCAAGCCAGCCGCAAGGGGGGTCTTCCCGTTCTTGCGACCGACTTCAATCATGGCCCTTCGGTAGCGACGAAAGCCCGTATCATCACGCTTCCAACCCCAAAGGTTTCCCACCAACGCCTGCTGCCAAGGCTCTAGGTTGAACGGCTCGCGTGCTTTGGTTCCCTTGGCATGGCGAAGGCGTTGATGAAAGAACTCTACCGCATGGATGGCCGCATGAATGTCGAAATAACACCCCTCAGACTGCTCCCATGGGTCATACCCCGGAATCAGGGTCCGACAGTATTCCTCAAGCTTGGCCTTGAAGACCCGCTTAGACTTGACCGTGGGGGCCGGGGGCTTGGGTGGTACCTTCTTCTTTCGATGGGAATCACGGCGAAGGGCGTCCGCTTTCCTCATCTTCACGGCTATCGAGGAGTGCTTGGGTCTTCCGGCGCCCTTCCTCCCTGCTTGTTTTGTGGGCGTGGCAACGCTTGCAGAGACCTTGGAGGTTTTGGAGCGACCACGGGTTGCCCCCTTCCCAGAGCGGAATGATGTGGTCAACATCGGCAGCCCAACGGGGACATCGGTAGCCTGCACATTCAGGTTTAGCCGACAAGAGCCGCTTTCTAAGTCGCTTCCAACGGGCTGAATCATATATGCGCTTCCATTGGCGTTCTGGACGAATACGCCGACGAACCACCTGTCCAGGGCGGTGCCTTTGCGGTCGCATGATGGGTTTTTGGCCGTCTCCCATAGTCGAACCCAGTTAAACCGCGCGTCCGAGAAGCCAAACCTTACCGCTAAATCCTACGTCACATACCCTACATTGGCAAACTTACCCAGAATACCACCAAAAAACTGCACGCC
>Ga0114923_10000347_pt1 | contig 38904 bp, 50 predicted proteins | sample SumtaG_FD_89578 | JGI IMG/M metagenome (GOLD analysis project Ga0114923, IMG submission 89578) | Deep subsurface microbial communities from Indian Ocean to uncover new lineages of life (NeLLi) - Sumatra_00157 metaG | ecosystem: Environmental > Aquatic > Marine > Oceanic > Sediment | place: near... | reverse complement strand
GTGTAAGACCACCGGCCACTGGGCAGCTAAAAAAAGCGATTGGGGCGGAGGTAATGATTATGTTGATCAACCGACTAATCGTGCTCATCAAATCCTGTTAAGCACTTGCGATCAAGTACCACGCCGCGCCTTGCTGCAAGTTAATCATTATATGCTGGTGCGAGGCAAGCCCAGGTGGGATCTAGCCGCAATGATTGATAGCGCAGATTTCCGCATTTACACGATTGAGCATAGCATTGACTTAATCGCTGGGATCATCAAAAACGCTACAGATTTTTGGTTTGATCATGTTATCCCTAATATTGAGCCGCCGCCGCAGACCATCAAAAACTTTGAGCAGGCGTATGTCAAAGACACCGGCGAATGCGTTTATGCCGTGCCTGGGGCAATAGAGGCGCATAGAGAGCTATATAAGATCAAAGATCAAATAGAGGCGCTTGAGCTTAAAGCGTATGGCCCTAAAAATGGTGGTAAACGATTGGGTGGTCTCGATCTTGTTATTCGTGCTTATCTTGGTGCTAATTCCACGCTACTGGCCCCAGATGGCACAGTTATGTCCACCTACAAACATGCCAAAGACTCCAAAAAATTAAACGTCAAAAAAATGCAAATGATGGAGCCTGATATTTGCGACAAATACATGGTAACCACGCTAGACAGTAGACGATTTTTATTTAAAAGAGTGGAGATTTAATTATGAGCAAAGAATTATCAACACAAGTCGATGTTTTTTGCGGCGTTGAATATCGCCTTGAGCAAGTTTCGCAACAGTTTGGCGACTTACCGCAAACGCAAGCTCAGGCAATTAAACTTGCGGAATTCTATTCGCGCTCCGATGCAGTACCGAAGGAATATATTGGGCGACCTGGTAATGTTTTGGTAGCTATAGGGCACGGTGCGGAGGTTGGGCTTAAACCTTTAATATCTTTGCAAAGCATCGCCGTGATCAACGGTAGGCCGTCACTATGGGGCGATGCTATGCTCGGTCTAGTACTTATCCAAGGAGATAATGAGGGCGTTGACGAATCGTTTGATGTCAAAACCCACACTGCAACTTGTCTTATTAAGCGCAAAAGCCGAAAAGATATAACATGGACATTTAGTTTTGCCGATGCAAAAGCCGCAGGAATATTTGATAGGGGCGTATGGAAAACTTACCCTCGGCGCATGGCGCAAATGAGGGCTAGGAGCTTTGCTATCAGGGATATGTGGCCTGACGTGCTCAAAGGACTATCATCAGCCGAGGAACAGCGGGATATAGCCGAGGCAAAGGATATTACTAGCCAAACCGAGCGGCTTAGAGAGCAGACAATAGATCAATCAAGCTCCGAAAGCTTGGCCGCTGAATTGGGCTTGGCGACTAAAGCGGCTGAAGTTGAGGTTAAGGAAAAATCGCTAGAAACAAAAAGGAGTGATGATTTTAAAAGATTGATCCTGGCGATCTGTGATTGTAAGACATTAACCGAATTAAAAACTTTGGTGGATCGCTGCGCCGCCTTGCCAATTGAGTTAAAAGACGGGGCAAAATCGGCTTATGCTGCAAAACAAAAGCAGCTAAAGGGCTTATCAACAAAAGCAAATAAAGACCCCGACATATGCTTTAAATGCAACAATAAACATAAATTGTCAACATGCCGAGAGTGCGGACATGAATACTGTAGCACGCATTGGGGTATTGCTGATGATCGGTGCGAAACATGCGTTGGGCTTGATGATTTAGTAGCTGAGGATAATTGATATCGTCCAATTAGTTGAAAACCACACTGCCGACATTAAGGATTTGTCGTTAGATGCTCTTATACAACTACGCAATCAAATTAAAGCAGAGCAGTTTGATCTTGCAACTAAGTATGCTGCATGTAATGCCGAAATTGCAGATCGACCAAACAATAATGGCCGTTATGGAGCTTATTAAGCTACTGCAGGGTGATTGCCTGGTCAAGATGGGAGAGATTACAGATAACAGCATAGACATGGTGTGTTGTGATATGCCCTACGGCACTACCAACTGCAAGTGGGACTCTGTTATCTGTCTCGAGTCGCTTTGGCGACAGTACGACAGGATTGTTAAACCAAATGGGGCAATCGTCCTATTTGCTCAAACACCATTTGATAAAGTGCTGGGGGTCAGCAATTTGACGGATCTGCGCTATGAAATCATTTGGGACAAACCATCGGGCACTGGCTTTTTTAACGCTAAAAAAATGCCCATGAAAAGTCACGAAAACATCCTAGTTTTTTACAAAAAGCTACCGACTTACAACCCTCAGATGACAGACGGACACGTCAGAAAAACGGCAGGGCGTAAGGAGATAGGTAGCGAGTTGTACGGTAAGGGTATAAAGAAAACCCATTACGATTCCACAGATCGTTACCCACGCAGTATTCAGCGGTTTTCAAAGGGGTCTAGGATTAATGGGTTACACCCAACTCAAAAGCCCGTAGCCTTGATTGAGTGGCTAATACAGACCTACAGCAACCCAGGCGATACGGTGCTAGACAATGCGATGGGCAGTGGCACCACAGGCGTTGCTTGTAAAAATCTTGGTCGGAAATTTTTTGGAATTGAGCTTGATAGCGGCTACTTTAAAATAGCGCAAAATAGAATTAGAGAGGGCATCGCATGATCAGGATAGGCATTGACCCAGATATTGATAAAAGCGGTGTTGCAATAATGATAAATGGCGAGTTGAAATGCTTAATAAATTTGCCATTCCACGGCTTAATGCAAACCATTGCAGATAATTTTGAGGATTACACAACACAATGCGACACCGTCTTACACGATCCTAATGAGGTGCATTATTACATTGAGCATGTCGAGCTTATAAAAACGGTTTGGGATAGACCTGGCATGACCCAAGCAGGCAAGATCAAACTTGCACAAAATGTGGGCATGGTTAAAGCTGTGGGTCGGTTGATAGGTCAAAAGCTTGATGAGTGCGGGCGAGATTATAAGCTTATCCCGCCGCTCAAAGGCTTTTTTAAGCTTGGCAAAACTGATGCCAAGTTTTTTAATAGTTTGATGGGTTGGACTGGTCGTTCCAATGCGGACAATCGAGATGCGGCCTTGCTGCTGTGTCCGTTTTTAAAGAAAGGTTGAAGTTATTTAGGAGATTAAAAAATGTCAAAGAATGACAATAGTAAAAAGTTTGAGGCACTAGTTGCATTGATCAATGGCAATCTGGTAGACCTCACACCAGAGGGTCTTGCTGCTGAGTATGTGCATAACGACACTGCCTCATCCAAAGGCAAGCCAGAACACTTGGATGAAGTAAATGCCGGTTTCCAGCAGTTGGTCGATGCAGGCGCTAAGTTTCGCATGGCAGGCGCTTATGGCTGTTTGCTCGAGTTACGAGTTGCCCAGGGTGGTGGGTAATGAACAGCAAACAATTGAGAGATGCGCACCAAATGCATGTAGGATTTAACTGTTCGAGCTGTAACCGAATACACTATGGCAACGTGTCAGAATCAAAAAGATTGGCTGACGAGTGTTGTCGCTGTGATTACTGTGTGCAGTGTGGTGTATCTATTGGTATTAGTATGCATAGCGGCCATTATTGCCCTCAATGCATTGAGCTTAATCTCGTCAAAAAAGCCAAACACATAAAGTTGATCGATTACAAAGGGGTGGCGTTCTTTACGGAGAATGCGCCTGGCGGAAACGAAGGGTATTATTTTGATGATGATTTGATCGATTGTTGCGATGATGCCGGAGAAGAGCCGCCGTGCTATGTTTACGCTTGTGACACTGTACCGTTTAAGCTCGATTTGTACGAATATATTGAGTCAAAATTTAGCGAACACAGCTATGGTGTCGACGACCTGGATGAGCCGGATGATATCCATGCCTTAGACGACATACGCGACAAATTAAATGCGTGGGCTGCTAGCCAGCCGGTAGTTTATCGACCAAATACCAACGTGGTTATCGTGCTGGACGATAAAAGATTTGAAAAATACTTGCAAAGTAATTAATGGAGAAATCGAAATGGATAGATATTTATTTGTACTAGTACTGGCAATCGCTGTGGCCATGGTCTATGCGTATATGTGTTGGTCATTTAATAAGCGCCGAGCCTATCAATATGAGACCGCGAAAGAAGCCTTGAAAGAGGATGCGGATAGGCGTAGACGATGGGTAGCGAAACAAGCCCGTGAAACGGCGCGGCGGTTGGCAAAAGCTCGCGCCAGAAAAATTGACTGAAACCACCCTTGAAGTTTGTATACATTGCTTAAACGAAAGTATACAAACGTTCCTGAGGCACCATTTATGTTGAACGTAGCTCATTGGCATGAGCACCCCAACACACCTTGGGGTACATGGGTTCGATTCCCATTGTTTGCTGGCGTAGTCGTGGGTTCGATTCCCACCGTTCAACACCAAACAATTATTAATATTAGGTTAGAAAAATGCAAAAACTAATAAAACGTGGCATGACAATAAACCAAATAACAGACATTCACCAGCAATGGGTGGCTGATATGGGGTGGCTCAATAAAACGCCACTGGAATGCCTGGCGCTCATTGCGTCTGAGGTAGGCGAGGCTGTTAATGAGTGCCGTGGAGATAAACCCACTAGTCGCCTAGGCAGCGAATTGGCTGATATCATCCTAAGATCAATGGGTTTGGCAAGTCAGGAGGGCATAGATATTGACCACGAAATAGTATCAAAAATGGTCACAAATGCTGCCAATGGCAATATAAAAAATAGGTTGAAATGATGGGTAAAAGTAGATTTATAAGTAAAATCGAATTATTGGCTGAACTTGACAAGACACGTGCAGAGATGAATCGTGTAGAGATGTTACAAAGTACGGGATGGCGAGAGCACAGCAAGAAACTGCTCGAAAGGGTCACGTATCTGGATCGTCAATTTTACCTTATGGCCATGAATGAGTCTGACGGATTCGAACCATCCGTTAGAGTAGATTATGCATAACTTTACAGATCGCCACGTCGAAGACGATGAAATTGCATATGATTTGGGCCTGTTTGAAGATGATTGCGAGCAGGAACTACTTAGGTCCGCAGAGGATTAAACGCCTTTCCATGCTAAAACTCTAAATAGCCTCCAGCGCCTTGTCGGCAATTATCTGCCCGAAATAACTAATCAATCCCCACTTAAAAACATCACTGTGGGATTTGCTAGATAGCAAATAATCATCTTGCTTGTTAAAATTAACCATCCTTGGGTCGTCACCTTCGTAGCCGGTTGCTCCCATTGCGCCCCATGGCCGCGCATTGAACCACCTTGTCGGTATTATTTTGCTTAAACGACGACCCCATTTAACTGGAGCATCGCTTGGGCTATGCCAAACATGACACTTTCCGACTGAGCGCCCAGGCACTAAATGCCGTTCCAAGGCTGGATTGATATAGACTACCGTATCTATTCGAGCCTCATATTTATTTGTAGCCAGATGCAGGATAGCGCAGCCGTTGCTATGCCCTACCGCTATTATCTCCCTACCAGGATGCAGAGCCTTGGATGCTCTAGCGATCTCTGCCAATCTGGTCGCTATCTTTGGATTTTTAAGCCTGGTCTCGATCAGGCCAGTATGGCCGTAATCAACCATGATGGTTGGGCAACCTTGCACCTCAAAAAATGTGCGTAGTTTACCAATTGATATTTCGGGATTAAAAACGTTGAATCCGTGGACGAGTAAGATTAGTGGTTTCATAATTTTATCCTATTGAAAAATAATATCTTATTGAGTCGTCCCTTTGTAAAAAACAGAGATCACCGAGGCAGTGGCCGCCAGTAGCATTATACCAATAGTTATTCTTCGGGCCGTCTTATCGGCGCTCTTTTCTGCCCCCTCTAGCGTGGACTGTCTGTTTAATATCCACTGCTCGACTTTACGCAGTGTAGTCTCTACTTTCTCCAGCCTGGCATCAATAATTCTTATCTGGTGCTCTTGTACCGCCAGTTTTTCAGCCAAATCAGCCAAATCAGCCATGGTATGTGGTCAATTTACTTATATAATACAACTGCAGGATCGGTATAAAAGTAAAAATAACTAGGTACAACGCAGGGTGGTAAAGTTGACTTATAAAAAGGAACAGATAATTTATAAATGCAGATAGCATATACACCTGTTTAACTCTCAAGCAAGCCTTGTTACGCAACGGCAAATAGCAGCACACAGCTAAAAAAAAAACATCTTTTGCCCCAAGTGCAACTAAGCTCTCCATGTACGTAAAACCACCGGATAACATGTATAGGCTAAGAGCTAGTGCGACAAAAATATCGGTTGCTATCAGGCCGATAAGCAAGGAATTGCGGTGAGGTTTGATCCTCCGCACGATTTGTAAGCAGAGGAAGATCAGGGCGGTGTCTAAATAGAGCAGCATTCAAGGTAACTACTTGGGTTTAGGTGGAACGGGCACCCCACCGCCAGCATCTAACTCTTCATCATCCTCTGGCTTAGCTGAGATACCATTGTCATGTCTCGTTAGACTACGGAATTCTGATTGATAGGTAAATTTATGTTTCATTAAAATAAAACCTCTAAAGATGCGCTATAAATGCCGGTTGCATTTAAGCTAGTAAAACTAAAGTTTACAACAAATTATGCGGGAAATCCATGTTCCAACACGTCTGCTTCTCGATTGCGCCTTGTTGGGGTAACGTCACCGAAGTCTCTCAATTCTGCGGTGGCTGCGGGCCAATCTGCGGTAGTGACGTGTTTCCAAAATTTCGGTGTTTTGCTCTCCAGATCGCCGTATTGATACGCAACGGAAGCCACCACTGTCTGTTGTTCATCTGATAAATCGCTAAATGGGATCTTGGCTGCACTATAATTCCATCGGTGTTCTAACCTTGTGTCCGCCTTTTTGTCGCATCGAAAGGTTATTTCGTTGGCCTCTTCGTCAGTGATTTTCAACGGATTAGATTTAAGATATTCCTCTGCAGCACGTTTTTTTAGTCCCGCATAAGGAATAAGCTTTTTAGCTAGCGGAACCGCATAAAAAAACATAGAAGCAATATCTCCTATGCTATTTTGCCCTATGTCATAACCTGTTGAGATGGTCACGCCAGAGTTGCTGTTTTCCGGGTTTGGCACATAGCCTTCGAGACTGCGGCCTTCTAATTCATGGATGAAACTATGGTTAATCAAAATAATCTCCTAAGTTAAAGTTTGCCCAGGCCGCTAGCTGCAACTTGCACATTAAGATCGCGCCCGACCTCAGTTAATATCGGTAATCCTACGCCATCGTCCAAAAATGCAATTAGCGGGCTTGTAGCTTCCACGCCGCTATCATTGTAAATAACAAAACTATCAACGGTGCCAACAGGCGGGGTAGTAAAAACAACATCATCACTATCAAGTGATGCATCTTGAGATACGCCAAAGGTAACATTTGACAACGTTGTTGTCGCTAGTCGCGCCCCTGCACCAACATCAGACAGGAAATCATCAGCTTGGGAAAAGGTATATCCGCCACCTTGTTTTATTGCGATGATTTTAGGATTGCTTAAATTATTCAAATCTAATCCCGCTGTTCCAATCAAATTTTTTGTAATGTCGTACCAATCAGACATATTTTACTCCTAATTTAAGGCGGTGGTTGGCCGTCTACGTCAAAGTTAAAGGACGCTAAGCCGGTGCTATTAGCAGCAAGCGCCTTGTCTCTTATCTCGACAGTGATCGAAAAATTTGTTGTCCCTGCAACGGCATCAGATACCTCAACACCTTGGCCCCCAGTTAAGTTAACAAAGGTGCCCAGCACAACGCCGCCAAGCAGGCTGATTGTGCCAGCTCCACTGTTAATCGTTGCTGTGATTTTAATCTCATAATTGATTTTATCATCGCCGACCACCTGGGGTCGATAAAAGCCTGAATCTGTTTGGCTAAATACATTTGATACGCCGGATACTGTCCAGGCTCCCAGCGAATCAACAATAAACTTTTCGGTTGCCAGTTCGAATATTGACATCGAATCATATACGCCAGTCGGCTCAAGATTCCACGCCAGCGTTTCGGTCCCGCTTGCTGATAGAGTGACAATCATGGGGTCAAATTGGCTGCCGCTTGGCACTGTGACAAGGGTAACAAGCTGTGACGTGCCGGACAAGCTGACGATCAGCGGGTCAAATAGGCTGCCACTAGGTACTGTGACCAAACCTACTTGCTCGCCGGTTAATGTACTGACGATAAATGGATCAAACAAGCTACCGCTCGGTACTGTCACAAGATCAACCGTCTTGAGGTCTGATAAAGTGACCGTGACCGGATCAAATAAACTGCCGCTAGGCACTGTGACTAAAAGCAGCGCCAGCCGCTCGGTAGTCTCATGCGATGGCGGGATCTGGGTATCTGCAGCCCAAATTGCTGCATCGTAATTTATTAGATTTAATTTGACATAACCATTATCGGTTGGACTCATCTGCTGTATGACGTAATCCCTTACACGACCTGCGCCCTGTGGGGCAAAAGTGTACAGTGTGCCGACCTGGTAGTTGAGATCGCCCCTTATCCTGATCGTAAAGGTTGGCAACGATGGCAAGATAAAACCATTGACCCCATCTGTTCGTGCTGTAACCGTAAATTCTTCCACCTCGCCTGATTCACTGCGCAAAATTACCTGGGCATCTGGTTGACCTTTAAAATCTATGATCTCGCTCGATGTGACCGTTAAGCTGGTTATGGCCTTTATCTCTCCGCCTTGGGCAACAATGTCCGTGCCATCAACGTTCGCTACTCTGTCGCCAATCGGCGATAACAAGCCCTCTTTTGTGCTTTCAAACTCCACCGTTTCGCGCTGCAATTTAAGCTTGGCAAACTCGATCTTTGCCCGGTTCCATGCTTGCTTAAAATTTTTGATTCCGGCCGCATCGATCTTTTTTGTATTGATCGGGGCCGGGCCGGTCTCCGGAAAAATAACCGTGAAAGTGTCGCCGGAATCCTCATGGGTCCACTGTAATTCTATGCCGTCTTGGTCCGTGGGCTTTTGAAAACGGATCGTCTTTTTCTCAGATTTCGGTTTTTTTATGCGACCGTTGAATAGCTTAGTCCGGTTGACTCTGACCTCATCCCTACCAAACGTGATTTTGTCACCAATGCGATTAATAAATAATCGGCAGGCATTAGCCATGAGCATAAACTCATCTTTTGCACTAGATGTTGGTGTGCTAAATGTGTAGCTAAATCTGCCAAGCAATCGGCCATAAATTGGATCATTATCAAGCTGCTCTTGGATTGTGTAGAGTCCGACAAGATCAATGCTCGATGCGCTCTTGTTGCCATGGCTTGGGCTAGTTAAATGCTCAAACAATGCATCTGCCACGCGGGCCGTTGGATTTAAGCCCGACAAAATTGTCTCGGTATCAAGATCAAACGAGCGTAATCTGCGGCTTTGGATTAAATTAAATCGTCTCTCCTGGCTCTTGACTGCCTGTTCTGTTGCCTCCGTGGTCAACAGTACGCTTGTAACATTCGGCGGGGTGAAATTTAAAAGCCTAGATAAACCTGCTAATTTAGCCCATTTGGTAACGTCAAGGTAGTTTGCATCGTCAATAGTGTTAGTTAATCGTTTAATGCTCGCTTGATAGGGAGCGCCAGGGTTGAGCGTTGGCACTCGGAAAGTGTAGAATCGAGCATCCAAGGTGCTGTCGCTAATCGTTGCAATAGTTTTCTCCGTGCTGACGATTTCGCCTAAAATATCCACCTCATCCAATATCAGCTCAAAAGTTATTTTTACCGCAACAGCGTCAGGCTCTCGCCTATCTATCAGTCCTCGAGGGGCAGTAATATCAAATTGCACCTCATCCGTCTTACCTGGCACTGTAAATGGGCCGATAACATCCTTGCGCTCATCGGTAGCAAAATTGACATTTAGGGTGTCAGTTTCGACTACAAACGTCTCATCCACGGTCAAGATCCATTGGATAAGTGTTGTTTCGCCTGGATCCTCTGGCGGGTCAATCTGAGCATCTAATCTATTAAAAGTAAATTCGCCATTATTGCTTGTTGAGCCGCTTATGATAAATGTATCGCCAAAAGTTAGGCTTTGAAATGCGCTGCCTGCAGTGTCAAATGTCCTGACTGTATTGGTGGTAAATTGCGGTTTTATAATGGTGACATTAAGCCCTGTCGTATCGTTTGGCCCCTCTATTTCCTGGCCGTTGACCTCGTTGCTTGTTGTTGGGTTTATTAGCTCAGGTATTACGTCTCCAGGGAGAAAAATCTCCAGGCTTGATCCCTTGATATCACTGATTAGCGTTTCGCCACTTTTAATCTGCTCAAGCAGGTGGAAACCCTCGCCAACTATCAGCCATTCCGTCACAAACTTGATATGGCTCTTAAACTCGGTTGCTGTCTCCACGCCCAGGTCGGGATAAACACGATTGCGGCCATAAATATCAGGTAAGCGCCCGCCCAACCTCGATATGTTGGTTTGCCCTGAGAGCCGATTATTAGGGGATTCATTGGCCCTTGATCCTTCGCCGCTAGGCGGCGGCGCAATGTCTGGTGCTAATAGGATGGTTGCGACCACTGATATTAGACCGACAGCCAAGCCAATGAGCAATTCGATCCCTAGCGGTTGGTGGATAATATCGACTATATCCCCATCTTTAAGCTCTTGACTCAGTGCCTCATACGAGCCAACATCTATCTCATGTGCCGCATGGATGCCGTTTAAAAAAATCTTGGTGGGAACCGTAAAACCTTGCGCGCCGTATTCGCCAATGAGCCAGTCTAGCAAAACGGTACCAGATTCGACCTTGCGCAGATCACGCGCAGAAATGCCCGCAGGGTCATGATTGATGATGATATCAACCGACATATTTATGATATTCCATTTTATAAAATGCCCTCTGCAGAGTCATTAAGGGATGGATTTCCGACAATCCACCCTCTGGGCCGAGCGAGTGCAAGATCATGCCATCACCCAGATATACTCCAATATGGTTAGGTCGTTTAGACTTGCGACCAAACATTAATGCAAGGCTATACGGCTCTGATTTTTCAAGCTTTTTCCAGCGCGCATCTTGCTCTCTGCCTTGCTCAATTAATAACGATACACCAGGTTTTGTATTGATTTCATCGCCACAAAAATGAGGCAAAGTGGTACCAAAATAATAATCATAAAACAGCGTGATAATGCCCCAGCAATCAGCCCCATTTACGCTATGGCCACCCCGAACCCATGGGATGCCGACAAGAGCATTGCAGTCAATCATTGTATATCCTTCAGCGTTGGGAACTCTTCAACGGTATACAACCTGCCAACTCGCTTGGCTGCGAAATTGGTATCCTCACAGCTAAACGTCACGTTTTCGTAGCCTTTAAATGAGAGGTCAGAAACCGATAAAGATAAGATCAAAACAGGGCTACTGAGATCGCCGCTAAAATACTTGCGGTAAATGGCCTCAATCGGTACCAAAGAATTGGCCTCGGTTATGAGCGCCACGCGGTCGTTAACCTCATTGCCAACTGCGCCCATGGACACACTCAAAACTTGCTCTATATCGCCATTTTCGCCAGGCTCGGAAATCTCGACCGGAAATGCTGTAAATAATACTGATGTGTTTGGGTCGCGCGGAGCCGTCGATTCGAGGGTGAAATTTTTATCAGAAAAATCTTGAAAAATCCTGAGCAAAGAAAAATCAGGATGGAAAAGCTCTAGGGTGCGAAATTCGCGCTCGGCCTCTGGCATACTGTGGACGAATTTTTTGTACTCATCAAGGGAGGCCATTAAGCGTCTCCGCTAACCAGGTCTGCAACTTGCTGGGCTGTTAAAGGTATGTCCCATATCTTGAAGTCTTTTATAGTGCCAAATAACAACTTATCGATTACCGGGCCGAATGCAACTCCAGCCCCACCAATAAAGAGCTTGGTTTTAGTGCCAACTGGTGTCCGCACTATATCCGACTCGACAGCGTTATCAATATACAACTTAAACCCATCAGTCGGAGCCGAATTATCTAATGTGATGGTAAATCTTGTTGGTGTGAGTGGCAAAGTGATGTTTGAATGTATTACCGCTCCTGTGGTGCCGTTGGAAGCTTTAGCTGTAAGGCCGGAAGGGGCAATACTCGCATTTCTCAATGTCTCACTTTCGACCAAATAAAAGCCTTGCTCAATACTGCCGTGATTGCCAATCACGCTGGCTAAAAAACTAATGGTATAGTCTTCGCCAATGTCGGGCATATTAGCCTCGTCGACAGACAAACTGTCCGAGTTTCTGATGCCAACAGCTCCCGTGGTCTCTATTCTGCTTGTCGCAATCTTAGACCTTCCCTCGACCGTGGCATAATCAACTTCCACCTCGTCGCCTATTGTCGCTATACGCAAACCCACATTTGGATTAGAGGCTGTCCCTGTTAGATCAACTCTGGTGTAAGTGCTTGTGTTGATTAAGCTTGTTATATCGGTAAAACTAGATCCTCCATCGTTAGTTATTTCAATGGTCCCTGTCCCTGTTTTTCGCTTAACATCGACCGAAAAAGTATTGGCTACGATGCCCAATGTAGCAGTTGATTGCAGCACTGTGCCGTTGGTCGACGTTGCAGTAATAGTTGATGCTGCGTTAGCAACATTGTCGAGTCCGATAGCATCAAGAGCAACCGAGATGCCCGTCTTAATCCAAATTGTAGAGGTTAAATTTCTACTCCTCAGCACGTCATTTTCTGATTTACCTTCAATCAATATCCCGCCAGATTGAAACCTCGGTACACTAGCCGCAAAAGTCGCAAGCACTCCGGTTGATGCGTCAATGTCTGTGGCTATGCCATTCCTTACATAGACCGCTGGACCGATCCCAACAGCCACGCTTAGGTCGGTTTTGAGTGGCATGTGGAAGATTAAATTTGCCGGCGCTACAGGTGGAAGTTTGATTATCCGTTGGATGCCAATCAGGTCGGCTTTTACTGACCATAGCTTTCTTTGGGTCGTTTGGGTAAAGCTAGGCATGTGGAATTCGTGTTGAGTGAGTCCCCCGCCGGTGGCAATATCCATCGTGAATGATTTTGAGCCAAACACAATGGTGTCCCTAAAAAACAGTTCGAACGTACTCATCTGGGCCTGGGTAAAAATCCAATTGACCTTTACGCTGACTGGACCCTCAATGGATAATAGCTCAAAGCGCGGTGGCCCGATCTCCACATCATTTTGACGCACATGCAGGCTGTCCTTGATGGTATGCCCTCGCTCTAGCGGCAAGGGCAGATCAGGTGGAAATTGCTCGGCCATAGATTAGCTTGATGTTGTCCAGATTGTAGACGCCGATGTTGCCACCCCTGTTACAGTCACATCAACATTGTTGCCAGCACTACCCAGGTAACCCCTGCGGGTAAATGTGTTAATTGGCACTTGATCGCCTGCAGCCACAACCACATCATAGCCCCCGCTAACATCTTTATCTTCCACGCCGTCACAAGCAAAATTTGTGACACCTGTACCCAATATATTGATTGTGAGAGGTACACCATCGCCGTTATGAATATGCAATGTCTGCTGGCTGGTGCTGTATGCAAAAGTATGTAGGCCAGTGGATAGATCGGTTTGGACTAAAACCACCTCTGACGCGGAATTTAAATTGTTTGTTATTGCTGCCATGATTGACCTCTGTTAAATGTTACGTGATATGTTAAAGCCTTGCCGCAATGAGTTTGCAGACTGGCCACGACCTGATGCTAGACTGCCATTAATCGAGTCTGTTACTTGCTGCTCGCTCTCTCGCAATCTTATCACTAGCTCCTGTTGGGTGACAAACTCAATGCTCGGCTCAACCTGGATCGGTGTCTCATTGATCACTGTCAGGTTAAAATTGCCTGGTGTGGTACCGCCACCGCCAGCATTATTTAGTGGTATGACCTCGCCTTGGCCAGTGGACAGTAAAAATTGCCTTCCTCCCTGCTCAAATAATTCGGGGTTGCCGCCCTCATTTACCGGCACGGGTAAATTGCCTGCGATAAAGCCGCCGTTTCTACGGCCCGAACCTCTTCCACGGCCCGAACCTCTTCCACGGCCTGAGCCTCTTCCGCCGCCTGACCCGCCTTTTATTGATGCTAGAGCGCTTGCACCTGTGGCTATCGCTTGGGCGATAAAAGGGATTGCCGCTGGAAAGCCAAGCTCTGAGGTCTTGGCTATGGCTTGTGCGGTTGATATACCTATTTGTGCTATTGCCGCTATTCTTGCATCTAATAGACCGGATTGCCGCAAGGAGCTAGCGGTGGAGGCCGCATCTTCTAACGAAAACGTTTTTTTCTCTTCGACTTTTTTTATTTTTATTGCAACTAATTCTTCGCCTTTGACGGTATCCTTGCCATCTTTTATGCCTGTTTTAGCTGCTAGTCTTCTGGCTGCGATTTCGTCTTTAAATGCCTTAACTCTGATCGCAACTTGTTCTTTTATTGCCTGGGTTTCGGCAATGCCTGATTCAATATTTAGATCAACGAGAGTCCGTTTTTCTTCCGCCGCCAGTCGATTGGCTTCTAACTCAGCTTCCAGTTGTTCCAATCTTATAGCTTGTTGAGCTTTTAATGATTCAGTCAACAGCGCTCCTATTAGCATTTCGGTCTCCGCCGAGGCCCTAAGTTCGCCTGTATCTACCCCCACAAACTCAAAAGCTGCGGCAAGCGCGTTTTGTATCCCGCTCGTAAGTACACCAAATCTAGTCTTAATTTTAAGAATTGCGGTATCAAATGCATTTACCAAGTTTATTTCAATAATCTTGGTAAATGCTATAAAATTTTCCTTGGCAGTTATCCATGCTTTTGATAACTCGCCAGATATAATCACAGCGAGCGATTGAATATTACCTGACAAATTAATGATAGCGTTAAATAAAAATTTGACCCCATCTTGGATCAGACCAAAAGTTGAAGCCATGTTAAATAATGAAAACACATCATCATCTATGCTTTTAGTCATTTCCTGGATTTGGAATACCACGGTTTTAAATCCAATCACCAGATTATCAACAAAAGGCACAAGCTCTTTGCCAACGGTATCGGCAATGTTTTTAATGCCAATGGCTTGTTTTGCAGTTACCTCCAGTCCGACATTGATATCTTGTATAGCAACAGCAAACTGATTTTTTAAAATGCCAGTAGCCCTCTGAATGCTTAGAGGCATTTTCAAAAGTCGCTTGTTTACGCTCTCTGTTTGGGTCAATAGAGCATCAAAAACAATCTTTGATTCAACGCCGCCAGTTTTAACCAGGTTTCTAAATTCTGCGGCGGTTATACCCATCCCTTTTGCTACAGATCGGATAACGGCGGGCGCAGCTTCTATGATGCTGTTAAATTCTTCCGCTCTTAATGTGCCGCTACCCATTGCTTGATTAAACTGTACCATGGCTCTTGTCATGTCTGCGGCTGCAGTGCCGCCAATAATGCCTAATCTATTTAGGTTGGATGTAACCTCGACTGCTTGATCAGCAGTGATCCCCATGTTTTCACCGGCCAGGAGGATTCCTTGCGCCAAGTTCCCGATGGAGTTTATTGATCCGCCGGTTTCTAGGCCAATATCTCTGATGCCTTGGCGAATTATTTGGAAGTCTTTGGCAGTTCTTGCGGCATCTTTGAGGCGGGCATCAAGCCTTTCCATGCTGTCAGCAAGTAAGATGGTGCGGCGGATTGTTTCAAAAGATATAGCAAGGGCGATCACCGAGGCGACCTTACCGAAGGCCCGGCCAGTGAGTCCTGCCTGGCCTTCCAGCTTGGCAAAGCCTTTGCGAGTTTTGCGCGCCCGCGCGTTCATCTTGGCCAGGCCAGCGCTGGCTTTGGCTGCCTTTTTCTCCAGTTTACCGAGTCCTTGGCCGGTTACGCTTGCCTTTTCTTTCAATCCATCTAAGCTAGTACGGGCTGCGGCTGCCTCTTTTTTCAGTCCGCCAAGCTTAGTGCGGGTGGCGCTTGCCTTCTCTTTCAATCCATTGAAGGTAGTGCGGGCTGCGGCTGCCTTCTTTTCCATTCCACCAAGGCTAGTCTTGGTGGTGGCTACCTCTTTTTTTAGTCCATCTAAGGTAGTACGCGCTACGCCTGCCTTTTTCTCCATTCCATCAAGGCTAGTACGGGCTGCTACTGTCTGTTTCTCCATTGCACCGAGTCTGGCGCGGCCACTGATTAAATTTTTCTCCATTCCGCCGATGCTGGCACGGGTGGCGGCTGCCGCTTTTTGAAGTCCACCCAGGCTAGTGCGGGCGTTGCTTGACTTTGTTATCAATCCGCCAAAGGTATCTCGGGTGGCGCTTATCCTTTTCTCCAGCCTGCCCAATGCTTCGCGGCTCGTGATTGTCTTTTTTTGAAGTCTCTCTAAGATGTTGCTGGCTACTTTTGCTTTTAACTCCATCGCGCTTAAACCAGATCCGGCTACGTTTGCCGTTTTTCCCATTCTATCTAGGCTGGCACGGTTGGCGGTTGCCTTTTTTTGAAGTCCATCGAAAGTAGTACGCGCTACGCTTGCCTTTTTCTCCAGTTCGCCGATGCTAGTACGCGCTATGCTTGCCTTTTTCTCCATTGCACCGAGTTTGGCGGCGGCACCGATTGCCTTCTTCTCCATTCCACCGATGCTAGTCTGGGTGGCGGCTGCCTTTTTTTCCAGTCCGCCCAGGCTAGTGCGGGTGGCGCTTGTCTTTTTCTCCAATCTCTCCAAGGTATCGCGGGTGGCGCTTGTCCTTCTTTTCAGCCCCTCGAAGGTATCGCGGGCTACGCCTGCCCTTCTTGCTAGTAGATCAAAGGTAATACCAGCTACGCTTGTCTTGTCTTTCAGCCCATCAAGGCTAGTACGGGTGGCGACTGCCTCTTTTTCCATTGCGATGAGGCCGAAGCGGGCACCGATTAACTTTTTTTCCATCCCACCAAGCTTAGTACGGGTGGCGGCTGCCTCTTTTCCCAGCCCGTCGAGGCTAGCCTCGGTCTCGGTTATCTCTTTTTGAAGTCCATCGAATGTAGCGCGGGTGGTGTTTACTTCCGCCTCAAGCTTACTGAGACCCTTGTTGGCCCTGACGACTCCTTTATCTAAGCCGCTGGTATCTGCCCCGATATCAACATTTAATGAGCCGAGCTTAAGCGCCATTTTTTACCCTCATTTTTCCTACATCTTTTTTAAGATCAGCAAGCCAGCTGGCGGTGGGAACTTTGGGGTCTGTGCCGTCTTCTTTCAGGCCGTTTTTTAGGAACCAAACATCACGGAGAGACTGAAACTGACGCATACATAAACTACCGAAATCACTAGATGATACGCCCATAATAAGGCACGATTTCTCGAATTCTCCAACAGGAAAGGTTCGGTGATTATCTTCGCTAGCCTGCTCTGCTCTAACTTGAGCAGTAGCAACTTTTTTTCCTGGCCTATCATTCCATGCGACAGCAGAATGTAAGCTAACCTCCAGCATTCTTGCAGGCCATGCGCGGTTATCAAAGACTCAATCTCTTCTTTAATTTCGTTGATTTCTTTGCCGTTTTTTGAGACAAAACTTTGAATCAGGATATCACGGACTAGATCAGGATCAGCGCCCAACGGCAATCTATCGCTGATCTTAATAGGATCATCCACATTGTCAGCTAGGCGCTGGAGGAAATTAAAATCAGCTTTGAAGAGGTACTTATCCTTAAAGCTCTCGACCTCTTCAAAACCTAAATGCTTGTTGGTAGACATTATGCAGCGGGGGTAAATACGACATCATCTTTATTTAAAAATGATGCAGAAAAAGTAATATTTTCTACCTCAGTTCCGCCCGTTTCAAATGTCGAAATGATGAAGGTACCTATCCAAGTGCCGACTTTTGCATTGGTAAATCTAATCAAAAATTCCGGTGTGGCAGAATTTGCGACTTCGACAAATCTTTTAAATAAAGTCAAACTTGCATCGGTGGTATCATCCGCAATACCATCACCTGACAGTTCCAGTCCTGACCTACCGGCATACTCGTTATGCGTGACACAATCTTGAAAGTGCGTCTGACTAGTAGTCTCTGTAGTAATATTAGTACGTGTAAACGTCCTAGTCTGCATTCCCGCGAAGGGTTTAAATGTCACTCCGGCATCTTCTGATCCTTCCATTAAAAGTTTTTTGCCTGGTTCTGCGCTCATTTTGTCACCTATATGCTATCTCTAAAAGTAAAATAATTGGCCGAAAACATGGCCCTGTCGTTTTGATCTCTTCCAAGCGAATTGATAATGCCTCGCGGCTCAAATCCGCCAATATATGCCGTGCCACTTATCACCGGATCTTTAGCGCTGATCAAAAATTCGTGCGCCGATCTGATCACCTGGTAAGTTAAATTAAGATCGATGTTTTTATCGCCCCTCGCCAAGATTTGAAAGGTGGGGTTTTCAACGACCAGCTTTAAATCGGTGTCAATCCCGCCGGTATCCATCACCAGTATTTGCTTATCAACGCCCTCACCCCAGGCCATAGCAAACAAATCTGCGTTAGCCGTGCCAATCGTGCCAAACCCATTGGTAGCTAAAAAGGTAATAATGTCGATGCTGACAGCGTTTTGCATTCAAAATTTGGCTCTGTTTTTGATTACTTTTAAAATTGTAGCTTGATTTGCGTCCACAGTTTTTTCCAAAAATTTAGGTCCGGTGCCGGGTTTGGTGTAGTTAAAATCTTCTGGGAACTCGTGAACTTTTGCTGCATATTCCGCTGTATATCCCACTCTGACTACCGGCCCTTTAGGTTGTTTATCGAGATCCACAAAAGACGAGTTAACTAAAACACCCTTTTCGACAGGTGTAATTTCTTGTGCTTCCCCTTTGATAAATAACCCGACAGCCAATAAACCTTGCTCACTACGCCCCTTTATTTTTTCAATCTCGATATTGAGATTACGCATAACCTTGTCAAGACCTTTAAGGGTGGTCACAACAACAAGACCCTGCGCAAATCAGTCAAAGGATTAGCCATAAATTGTATAACCTGCTGCGCTCCTGCCGTTGGTGCAATCTCTCCGGTCTGGTCGCCCTCAACAATATACGAGCCAACGGGTACATCAATCTTGAGCAAAGCAGATTTCGATGCTGTGATCACCTTGCCTTCAGATTGATTAACAATATCATCGGTATCAGCAATCTTAGATAGCGTGGTAGCTCCGACAGTCCATGTTTTGCCGCCTGTGCCGTTATTGCCCGTGGGTGTCCAAAATGTCACAGTTTGTACCAAACAAACGTTGGATTTAGCCATCACATAAAAAACTCAACCGTGGCTTTCTGTCCCTGAGTCTCGCCCGCTTGATGATCCTTATCAAACTCGCCTAAGCAACCCTCGGATAACGCATTAGCCATCTGACCCCACCGGCTGCTATCAATGCCCTGCACAATTCTGTTTGGCACAACAACGGTATTTGTCGCGCCAGCAAACGAGTCAACGGCCAGAACCGGATCATCAGCAGTCGTATAATGAGCAGATAAATAAAGCTCAATCTGAGTTAAGGCCGGCTCATCAAATGACTTTGCACATTTACCATTGATAAGCGACACAATGAGATTAGCGGCCTGGATCAATACCGTTATGGTGGCATCACTCAGCTTAGTGTCGCGTACTACTTTGACCTCTGCCGCCGTTACTCTTGCCATTTTAGATGGTCAAAAATCTAATGCCAACCTTACCGTTTACATCGGGTCGGATAATATGGACCATTGCGGCGTAAATTGTCATTGCCTGCGGATCTAATGGGGTGACCTTGATGTGAGGCACAGCGATAATGTTTGATGCGACAGCTAAACTTACTGTGCGCCTGCTCATCTCAACTAGCAACGCCTGTTTGTCACCGAGTCTGTCAGACAATTTAACATCTTTAATCCATACATTATCCATGGCCTTTTCTTTGATGGTTTTGCTGACCTGGCCAGCAATATAATCTTTGTCAAACGCACTGAAAAAATCTAGGCCGAGGTACAAAATGACAGATTTTTCCGCCAATTTCGCCTCCTTCCGCAGCTGCCCAACTTGCTCGATTAACTCAGGTATAATCAAATCTCGATTAGCCTCAAGCGACCAGTCGGAAATCGTGTCTGTCTGGGTGTTTGGGTGGTTGGTGTAGCCAAAAATCTCAGCCGGTACACCGCCGACTGTCACCTTGATATCTGAGTTGCCCAGGAATAAAGTGTCCTCCATTTTTTCGGACACTTTGCGCGTAGCATCCTCAAGGCCCAGAGAGGTCTTGTATTCAAAGCCTGTTTGCCGCCATGGCACACTAAACGTTTTGTGAGTAATCGGGTTTGGCACATTATCGAGCGAAAACGCCGTGTCGTCATTGTCGTAAGTGCCTGGGTTCATCTCCTGTTTTGCTGCCGACCCATCAGAGACCGTTTCAAACCCTACAAGCTGATCACTCAGTTTAGCGGGCTGAGTAAGGCCAGCCGCCTCCAGATCAGCAATGCCATGCAATGCCTCGCGCCGGACCCTGATTATCTCTTGGTCGATGGTTCGGAAATCCTCGTGCCTAACTGTGGTAGCAGCATTTAATTGCAAATTATTAAACTGCAGATGCCTGCCAACGACCTCATCTTTGCCATTTACGACCAGATATTTGCTTTGTCTGGCATCAACAAATTGCTGGTGATGCAGCTGTTGGTAGGCGTTCCAATTATATCCAGCGGACATGATTCTTGCCTCATGCGCGGCCCTGCCCGTACCAATCGAACTAATGCAATTACTCATATAAACCTCTTATGCTACACGCATTTCAACAAAAACCTCAGACGCGCCACCGGAATTGTCGATGGCCTCAACCGCAAAACCAACAAGATTATTCGGCTGGATAGTCACCATAGCCACGCCTCCCTCATCAACGACTTGCGGCACAAAGACCTGCACAGTGCCATCACCAGCGCTTTGTAATCGATCACCAATAACGATGGCTGCGGCTGCTGCGGCCACTCGGACAAATACCTTTTGACCTGTCGAATAGACGCCATATCTGACAGTATCCCCGGCTGTGTATACCGTATCGGTATCGGTAGCGATCATTAAATTAGTATCTGCAACCCAGGCTTGAGCGGTGCCGCCTGCAGTCACATGCTTATCAACTTCGCCAGTTGCCGCTCTTACGACCAGATGCCCAGGCTTGATAGTTGATGCAACAGCAGCTAAAGCTTCCTCAAAAAACGGCATCCCTTTGCCATCGCCTTGCGCTGCAATTACCCGTGTAGTAATTGGCATTATGCTAACCCCTCGATTTTGGCATGTTCCCAGTTGATTGATGGGCCTGTTTGGCTCATCGTATTGTTGATCGTTGGTGCAAATGGCAGGGTTTGATGTTGTCCGGCAGGCGCAGCAATCAAGTTTTGGATAGCGTCAAGCTCGGCCTCTGATTTATTAGCCAACATCCCATCGGTAAAAGTTGAATTTGCAACGATATGGGCCGTTTTAGATTTGATTTTATCCCTTTTTGCGTTAAGGAATTCTTTAAATTCTTTCCTGTTTTCGACAAACTCAGTAAATTCATCATCGGCGTTATTTTCGTTGTGAAATGAATATCCGTCATTTTGCAACACAGTCATTGCATCTGCGACAGACACCGGCTCAGCAAGGTTGTCAATGAGTCCTTTTTCCGACAACCCCATCAGCCCCACAAAGGACGTGTCATTGTAAGGCATATTAGCATTGCCAATAATTGCCATTACGAGTTTTTCTTTGTCCAGCTGCGGACCCTTGTTGTTAGTAACTGTTGGCTCAGGCATTTGCACTGTCTCCGGTGGTTTAACTTCAATAAATTCAACTTTTTTGATCACTTCTGTAGGCTCACCTAATAGCATGATTTTATCATCACTGTCAATGGTGTAACCCTGTTTAAAACTCTTGTCGTCTCGACCAAAGCCGGTGCTGTACACAAAGGTCTGGCTGTCGGTAAAAATACCTTCCGAATGAACCCAGGCATCTTTAATGCCCTTGGCAGCTAGCGCCTGCTGTAAGCCATCGTGGATAGCGGAATTGCTAAGCTCGTTATCAATCAGATTGCTAAAGCTGGCAGTGTAATCTTTGCCGCCAACGTTGATTATCATTTCGGTACCAGCATGATCGCCCGCTGGGGTCTCGTTGAGCAATATAGCTACATGGTCAAATTTGATATCATGCACGATAGCATCAAAGGGTTTGCCAAAATCATCAGCGCCCGACACGTTTTCCACTCGGCCAGGTATCAGGCCAGTAGACACACCGATTTTTTCACCCGCTTTAATCCGCCTGATTATCTCTTTGCCATCGCCGCTGCTATTTGCTACCCCGATATCAATGGCAATATCTGCAAATACATCCTTGCCTTGTTTGGTCGGATTTCTAACCATTCCACCCACATTATTGGCGTTGATCGCAAGGGGATGAAACGCACTAACCTTGACTCCGTTAACAAGCGGATGAGGTGAGGGCGCGAGCAGCATATCAAGCTGTTGGAACGAGCTAGTGATCTCGGCATCTGGATAAAATAGCCGGTTCATCGTGATATCGCCGCGAATTGGCTTGACCTTAGCAACGATATGCTCTCTGCCGTTTATCGTCTCGAGGCTAAATTTGCCGGTGGTGTGCGAGTTTACAAACAGATATTTACCTGGCATATATCACCTTATTAATCAGGGGCAATAACTTCTTTGAGCTTGTCTCTTTCAATCTCTTTCACCTTATTTCTCTGCTGCCTGCGCAATTCGGGCGGCGACACTATTGGCCTGCCCCGCTTTTGGCGCTTTTGCTGTTTGTCAATCTCTATAAATTCTAACAGTTGCTTTTGCTCTGCTGCAAATTTATCCCTTTTAGCCTTAGTATTGGCCTCTTTAATAACCGGAGGTTGAGCGCACCGACAATTCCACGGGCTAATATTAATCCGTCTGCGCGCTTCATCCGTTTGTATTAAATCGCCGTGCCAACCAGCATGTAATTTTCGGACGTCGAAAGTGTCACGAGTTATCCACCTCAATAAAATCTCTTCGCCCAGAAAATTTTCCGCGAGTTTGACTTGATTGATGTTGCCGATCTGAAAGGCTTGGATGGTCTCAGTTCTTGCTATTAACTTGGCCCTGTTCTTGCCCAGTCCAACAATCTTGATCAGCTCTTTAGCAACATCCCTAACGCCTTTGCCTTGGGCTAATCCTTTGGTGAGGACCGATATAGTCCTATCGCCCATCTCGCCAGTAAAGTTTTTAAGAGCCACAAATGATCTAGTCGTTAAAAACTCCAGCGCATCAACATGGATGCGATCAACGGGGACTTTGGGCGCAATCAAAGCAAAAGCATTAATCCGGTCTTGCTCGGTAATCACCCTCGAAAAGCCAGCACCAACGAGCGTTCTGTTGGCTCGTTCTATTGCTAGTTGATAAGATTCCACCTGATATTTTGCTTGCCAATCGGTAGCAATTATCGTGTTTATTTGCTGCTCGTAAAAAGCAATAAACGCCCGCAATTGCACTGGATTAACATCAAATCTGCCGACAGTTTGATTTACAGTAATAGGACTAAGGCTGGTTTCCGCAATGCGCAAAAATTCTTTGATTATTACTCGACCAAACAGATTAAACCTGCGGTTTCCCTCGCGAATCCAAGACTTTTCAATGCCCCTGGTTTGCGTTGGGTTGCGGCTTAGCGCCATTACTCAGGCTCGGCAGGTTCGTCGCTTGGCTCACCTTCGAGCATATCATCAAGAGATAAATTAGCGTCTGTATCGTCAATATCCGAGTCGTCAATCTCAAAGTCGTCAATGCCCAGGTGGCTTAATATTTCGTTGGGATCTGTCTCGCTCAGCTTGGGGTTGGCCATGGCCTCGCCAGCCACTTTCAGCGTGTCGGCCTTGATTTTAGCAACCTCGGCTTCCTCTTTTTCGGTCAGTGGCGAGGATGGCTCCCACTTAACCTCCGCGTTATCCGGCAGGTCAAACAAGCCAGCATTGCTAAGGATTTTCAATCCAGCAAGCAACCAAAGCGAGCATAACGAGTTGCGGCGATCCAATATCAAGCCACCTACGGTTGCTCGGTCCTCGCTGCCTGCCAACTGACCAGCGCCTTTACCGATCAAGATCCTAACGGGTATGCCTGTCTGACCTGATACCTGCTCAATTGATAAATCAAAGGCATCACGGGGTGAAATATTGGTCATATTAAGTTTGGTGGCTGTGATGCCCTGCAGACGCAAAAAAGAACCCCAGCCATTTTCAAACTCTTTCATGTTTTTTTGCAATTTTTTGGCAGCTTCGGTGCTGGAATCAAGATTAATATCCTTATCCGCTGTTAAGGCAGTCTGCGGCCTGGCGTTGCGAAAGTGAGCCTCTGATGAGCCGCCAGTGGTTTTGATCATGTCAGTTAAAGCGTTTAGAATTGGCTCTAAACTGGACTGGCCAACAAGCTCATTTTCTAGCGCGCCTTCGGCCAGGTGGACGACTCTTGACCAGTGGACATTAATGCTTTGTGCGTTGGCAGTGGATAATTGCGTTGAGCTTTCGACAGATTGAATGACGGTCAATTGATAAATTAGTGGCAAATTAAATCGTGGCGATGATGGCTCATTATCCCATTTAGCAACCAGTATAGCGTTTTCGCCGTAGACCCTAAAATAGATACTTTCCATATTTCTTGATCTGCCGATTGGCGCATCTAGTGGCAATCCATCGTCCCGTGTGCCGATCACTAAGACGCTAAAAGCGCCGATCCTGTTGATCCTATCTGCCCGCTCCAGGGCGTTAAAAAAACCCCTCCTGCTTAGCTCTTTTATTTCCTCCTCTAAAATTTCCTTATCATCGACCAAGATTTTTGGCGGCTCGTTCCAACATGCTTTGGCTATGCGATTGACAACAAGATTGCCTATAGGACTGCGCTTATAGTAACCCACATAATCACAATAAGCGGGGTCTTCAATGTGACCAAACAGGACGTTGTAATCTCGCTTGCCATCTGGAGACACGCCGAATATCCCGCCGGATGTAATGCCCCTGATCGTTGATTGGATCCTATTTGTTACATATTGCAAAAAGCCTAAATCTTCAGTGATGGCATTTTTTTTAAAAAGATCAAACATTAAGTTCTTCAATTTCAAGAATTTGTGCTGTGGCAGTGTTGGACGCGCTAGCTGTACCGTACTGTATTGTTATATCCACCGTTTGTGCTACGGTAGTATCAATAGTCACGGGCGCTAAATTTACCAATCCAAAATGATCATTGGAAGCGTTTGTATATTTGCCGGTCGGCATAACTGTGCCTGTGATGCCTATACTCCGCACTACAAACTCTAACGCCAAGTCCCAGTGTGAATTGGTTGTGTTGCTGAGCGTTTGCGCTCCTGTGCTGCCAATGGTAACCCCACCGAGCGCTACAGAAAAATCCGCTGTTGGATTTGCTGTGGTAGAGTGTATCCCTTGTAGTTTTATCTCTATTTTTGTACCTAATTTTAAGGTGACAGCGGGTATAGTTGCAGAGCCGGTGCCTGTGCCAACTAGAGATGTTGCTGCAGTGGTGTTTGCAACTATCACATCTGCATTAGATATAAATAAAGTGTTGTTTGGTAAGCCTAAGTAAGTAGGAGTTGTAATACTGCCAGGAAAAGTCACCGCTTGGGTTGCTAAATCAGCTGTGATTATGTCGCCAATATTAAGATGGTCGTCGGTTGTTGCAGTAGGGGGATTAAGAGCTGTACCAATAAGTATATTTCTGGCACCAGATGTTATGGTATTTCCAGTGGCATCTCCAATCAAGATATTTTCGTCGCCTCCGGTTGCCAATACTTGGCCAGCCATTGAACCTATAGCTATATTTCTAAAGATGCTACTAGCAAGCGCGCCAGTAGCGGCCAAATACCCGATTGCAACATTCCCATTGCCGCCTGTATTTTGACGTAGCGCAGAGCATCCCACAATTGTATTTCTAATTCCTGTTATATTTTCCGCGGCAGCGTTTTCCCCAACCGCTACGTTTGATGCTCCTGTTGTCGTCTTTTCTAACGCCGATGATCCAAAACCTGTATTATTGACACCTGTTGCGTTTTTGAGTGTTCGGGCACCCACTGCGGTACCCCTCGTATTAGTCAAAACCTTTGACAAAGCCTCGAATCCAATAGCGGTGCAAAAGCTTGCAGTGGTGGCGGATAATAAAGCATCTACGCCTATTGCTACATTAAAAATCCCCGAAATGTTAGCTGTTAAAGCATTTTTACCAACCCCAACATTGTTACGAGTTGTCCCATCATCATTAATTCCAGCGCCAGTACCTAAAAATAAGCTGCTAGAATCATCGGTATCTTGCTTGGCATCCTTCAGATCGTTGATGCCGAAATTAGTTATACCGCTCCCATCGGCAACAATTACGCCATTGCCCGTGATGGTCGCAACGACCATGCCAGCACCATTTAATATCTGGTAGACTGCATCGGTATCAAGAGCAGAACCACGCTGATATTGTACGGCCCCTTTGGCTGCGGTGGTCGTGGTATTTGGCGGTGCTGAATCATTGTAAACGTCTTGGTAGGTGACAGCACCACCAGGCGCAGCGCCGCCGCCAGGTCCAGCAGATGGAAAATCAGACATATTTACTCCGCAAATGCATTGATGGTCAACTCAAAAGATCCAGCGCCAACAACCCCTGTGGGCGTAATCCTGGTGCGCTTTAAAGAGCCGCTTGCTGTTGGACGGGTATAAGTAGTTGTTGGCCCTGTGACATTTGCATTGATTGTATCGACAACGCCCCAGGTTAAGCCGGTCTCTGACGACTCGATCAGATATGTGCCAGCAGTAGGCGTGACTGGATTACGATCTATTAAGTTGTCAAATGAGATTATAGAGTAATATCGGTGCTGCAGATGGATATCGAGATCGCCCGACTCGACCGTTGGGCCTGTGGCGCTGCCTGAGAGGATGGTTGGTTTCATGATTTTTTGGGCACTTTGATTGCGCGTATTCTACCGGCTAAATCAGCAGGAGGATTAAAGATAGTGCCGCTACGGATTTGAGATATTACCGAGCCAGACCGATTTACTGCCTTACCTATCTCTTCGTCTGTGAGGTCTTTATCTTTGGATGCGATTGCCGCTCTTGTTGCAGCGCCAGTGCCTTCGCCTGCCGTACCCTTCATAGGCTTTTTCTTACGTTTGACCGCGACTTTTGCCGCATTAAATTTAAACATTTCATATACTCCAATTTTGTAATTAATTGGAGTATATCATCGCCTGGCTACATCGCACAAATGGCACAGGCTTGATCACTCTCATGCTCGTCCGGCGTATCCCTTAGCATGACCTCCCATGTCACTTTCCGCCGGTCTTTTTCGGGTTTCAATTTGGCTTTTAGTTTTGCTAATTTTGCTCGCTCGATAACCTCATCAAGATTGCCTCGGCCTGTCCAGTTAAATTTATAACCTTCTCCCTGTTTTTCGTAAGCCTTTGCCTTTTCAAACAGCTTAGGGTGACGCTCTTTTAAACCTAACCACTCGCCTTGGCGTTGGAAAAAACAGAAATAGCACCCAGATCGTGAGCGCCATTCGTAATATTTTGGTATGCCCACGGTCCTTTCCAGGATGTCAAAAATATCTTTCCTGACTAGGCCGTCTTCCGACAAAGGATAGACGGCCTTGATATTCTTTTTTTTGCTCATGTAAGCCTTTCGATTTTCGTCCGCCCTGATGCCGACATAACTTATGACCTGGCTAGCACCGACAAACTTTTCAAACGGCACTATCTTTAAATATTTGGTACACCATCTTGCTCTATGTGACGGCAAAAAACCGTGATTGTATTTTAACCACCAGTCAAAGCCTTTATCTGCACCAAGCCGCAGCACTGGCTTCCCTAGATAATTCTCCATTTGGTCCAAAAATTCGTACACTTCTGGCAGTTCTTTTCCGGTATCAGTAAAAAAATACTCCATTTCGCTATGGATTTCGGGATATTTATCTTTGATGTGGATGGCCAGGGCGGCACTATCTTTGCCGCCTGAGATGCCCATAATGTGCCTAACCGGCAGGCAAGAATACCGAGTTGAAAAGTGGGCGTCACGTTTGGCATTGATATCTATAATTTCTTGCCTATCCTTCTCATACATGGATTTCATGATCCATTCTCCTTTGGCGCACGCCCATAATAGTCCCACACTAAGATAGCAGCAGTTGTATCTAGGGCATTGGCTAACAAATCTAACGTACTTACGCTCGGATTCCTTTCGCCTTTTTCGATGTAAGACAATGCCGCCTGGGTGACTTCGACTTTATCAGCTAAAGCTTTCTGAGTTAAGCCGAGTCTTTGCCGTATCCTTTTGACGTTTAAACCGATTACCTGGGTAAGAGTATTTTTCATAATTAATCTACCTGCTCGTTGCAGCAAAGTGTTTGGGCTGTGGGTTCATAATTGCACGCGAACTCCTGCGCATCGCATTCCTCATCCGCCTCCACCTCACCAAGCGTTAATCTCTCGGAATAATACCCATTAGATTCGCCTAAAAAGCTAATGGTAACGCCGCCTTTTGTCGTGCTGAGCTTGTAAAATGACCAGGTTCCAACTTTATCTCCCTCTTCTATCCGGTCATTTATTACTTCTTCAGCTTCGATTATCGGGGTCCCAATAAGATCATCAAGGTCGCCGCAAATATCCTTAATACTGGTAGTCTCGCAGCAACTTTGCGAGTGATAGAGATGGTACTCATGGCCATCTATTGTGGTAAAAATAATCCTGCCGTTATCCTCTTCGTCTGATTCGATGCGCTTTATTTTTTCGCAAATTTTGCCTAAAAGGGTTGTAAAATCTAGATCATTCATAATTAACCCTCCTCAATGATGGTTTCTTTTATTTCTTTTTGATTATCAAAAATTTGTAATCCTGCGCCACCTTTAATGTAAACGGATATCATTGTATGATCTTTGCCTATGTATACACATTTTGTTAAAACTGTCGGAAAAAAATACCTCCAATCGTTATGCCCGACTTTCATTTCACACTGAATATCGGCTCTTTTTTTAGCAAACCGAACTAACCCTTTTTTGGTCGTCTTCCAGAAACAATCGCGCGAGTCTATGAATCCATAGACTTTAGTGTGAAGCTGTTTATAACCAAAATAGTCAAGAATTTGATTTTCTACTTGTTGATAATTATCAAGTAATTCCATAATGCCCCCTCCAAGTTAGCCCTAATTATAACTCACAGTTATAATATGTCAACCTTGGCCTTGTTATTAATCTTAATAATAGTTATGATCTGTATCGTTATCGTCAAAAGCATTAAACTTATAATGTATTGTTCCCACATGCCATATATGTTTGACCTTGGTTTTCGAGTGCTTATGTCTGTTTTTGAGGATAACAAATCCTCATCTTTTTGTTGTACTACCAACCACCGCCCCTAGACCCCTTGCCGACTAGCTCAGTCAAGGCATAAACACAAGCGTCTAATCTGTTTGGCGACCTCGGCATACTCGGCAAAAACTCCATCATCTCGTCCTCCAAATCACCAAGATTATCAGCATGTTTGACCTTAAATTGCTCATAAATAGCTGCTATCGGCTCGGCCCGCAGGTGCTTAGACCTGGTTGCATGGACCTTGATAACGCGACCAGTAAAGCCGACACTGCGCAATGTAGCCTCAACAAGATCGCCGCCTTGGTTGGTCTCAACAACGACTGCATCAGCATCAAGCGCCTTATAAGCCTTTGTGACGATCAAAGCGCTCTCACCTACCGTTGGCTTCTTTTTTCCTGCGGCCACCTTTGGCACAAAGTCAACATCAACTGAGTAGTGGCCATCGGTGTATGCCGAGGCAGCAATGATGCCCCACTCATCAGATCCGGCATTGCTGGTAACCGCTGGATCAACGCCAATGACCCGCCGTTTTAGCTTCCAGGGCGGCTTCCTGGCCGTGGCAGTGTTGATCAATGTCTCGTTCCATAGTGCCCCTTCGAGGTCCGATTTCCTGGGGTCCTGCATTGCCTGGGCATTCCAAAAACGCCGGTTAGACTGCAGCGCGGCTTTATGCTTGTCGTTGTGCTTGATTGGCCATAGCCAACCATCGTCAAGATTGTGCTCAATTGGGATACCGTGGGTGTATTGCTCAGGATAGGGTTGTGATTTGTCAATGATCATGGGCAGGTTAAGGTGGTACCACTTTTCGCCACTGCCGCCGCGCAGCAAAAAACCAGACGTATCGTAATAGTCAAGGCGCTGACCTATGACGATAATCGGGACTGTTTCGACAGCTAAGCGGCTCTTAATCGTGCTGTGATAAGCCTCATTTACTAAATCTCGTTTGGTCGGATAAGCAGCGTCAGATGGCTTCATCGGATCGTCCCATATAAAGCCGCCGGTGAACACCCCAGGCTGGATTAGCCCAGCTCTAAATCCGGTGACCTCGCCCAACGTGCTTGCGGCGTGAACGCCACCGCCTGTCTCGACATACCAATCTTGTTTGGCATCAGTGTCTTGATTGATCGCTGATGGCCACATTTCCTGATAAATTTTTGAACGGACAATTGACCGAGTTTTGTTAGAGTTAGTAAGCGCGAGATTGTGGGAAAACGAGGAGTGAATAAATTTAGATTGGGGATTAATCGCAAGACCATGAGCCATAAAGCTAATCACAGTCTGCTCAGTCTTGTTGTAGCCAGGTGGCATATTGATGATCAAGCGGTTGATCTCGCCTGAGAGCACCCGATTTAAGGTGTGATTAAGCAAGACATGATGGGGGTTAATTATCATCTTAACCCCGTGGCGCTGTTTGAAAAAATAGCGGTGAAAGTAAAAGCTATCTTGCTCGCACAGCGCCTTTCTTAGTGTTGCCTCTTGATTCATTTGGGCGTTATGCCTACCCAATCAGTCCTTTTTATTCTTACGAAAGATACAGGGTATCGGAGCACCGCAGAGATAATCGCGAGCGAGGAACTGTTTGCAGTAATCAAAATTCATCTCTTCGCCGCTCATTGTAATAATTTAGATTGCAGACCATTATTTATACCCACACCATCTAGCCCAATCGTTGTTGTCTGCGGGTTGTTAACCTTTAAATCGCCATTATTGACGCTAGTAGTAACGATTTGGCAACCAGATTCGTTAGCCTGGCTATAAAATTCCCCCAGAGTATTGCTATCCATGATATCAGTCAGCCCATCAACCAAGATCATCTTGAGCTTACCGGCTCTCAATTTAGCCAGCTGCATAGCGACACCAACACGTTTGGCAGTATTGACCCGATCAAATATGATGTCATCAAGCATCAGCTTATCGCCATCAATGGTCAGACCCTTGATTGGCATATTTGCCAGAAGCTCAGCTTTGTAAGCATCAATATCACCCATCGATTTAGTCAGCTTACCGGCGCTGACCAAGTATTTTCCATACTTTTCTTGCATCTCTTTGATTGATTGCCGTGTTACTTCCTGGGCATCAAATGCTTTTTTAGCGGCTTCTAACAGCTCGATTTCGATAAGGATGGATGATTTTTTTAATTCGACTTGATCTTTAAGTCCTTTGATATTTAGTTTGGCGTTATTCAGGCTATTTTCAATTCCTTCTTGGTCCGCTTTTATGCCATGATCCAGCGTTTTACATTCAATTTCGTATGCCCGATTTAGCGCCAGTTTCTTCTCTACTGCCTTATTAATGTTTGATTCATGCGCGGTCTTGTTGGTAGCATAAATTGCCTTTGCCCCTTCTATTTGCTCTTTTAATTTTCCGTCTATTTTTGCGCCAATGCTATTGCATTCAGCAAGCCTGTCCGCATCAAAAGGTTGGGCACCAGCAAGGGACTGCCGCAAAGTATTTATAGTGCCTTCAGCGTCCTTTGCTATGCGGTTATCTCCAGTGCGCAACTCATATAATTGATTTCTAACGTTGGATATCAAAAGTAGCCCATCAAAACTTTCATCCATTTCGTCGTTAGGCTTATTTCTCAATTTGTCATGCAAATCTGTCCTGTCCCCGGCTATATCATTAAGCTTTTGCCGATCAATCACGATTGGCATAGCTTGCAAGAGTAAATCAATCCTAGCCTTGCCTTTGGCCATTAAAAAATCAACAGGATTAAGGCTATGTGGATCGAATAATCCGGCTATGTGAGTAGCCCCCTTAGCTATTGTTCGCCCCTCGCTATCAAACATGGCCCGCTTGCTAGACTTGCCAGGCTTGAGAGAGCTAACGATCTGAGTGCCATCATTCAGTATCAGCACAGCCTTACCATTAGTCGCGCCATTTTTAAGCAGTGTCCCACTATCAGCCGAGGTCAGGACTGATTTAAGCGCCTCGATACAGGATGTTTTGCCTTGGCCATTGCGCCCTGAAATCTCGGTGACTTTGCCCGAGAGATCAATGGTTATTTCGCTGATGCCAAGCACGTTTGTTACTTGTAAACTTACCGCTTTTAATAATTTTTCCATGATTTTTTAATCCTCTAGTTATTTAACAATCATCTTGCTTTTGTATCGCTTCCAGCGCAGCCTTAAACTCCGCGCTGGTCTTAAAATCAACTGTAACCTCCTTTTTAGTCTCGACTTTTATTGCCGCATCCCAGCCAAGCATTTGATTGATTAGGGCAACAGCTTTTAATGCAATTGCCTGGTCAGGCTCAAATTCTGACCACGCAAATTTCGGCTCTTGAGGCATATTGTAATCGCGAATATTGATTAATATTTCTAGCTGTTCCCGTCTTGTAGTTAGGTTTTCTGCCTCTAATTCTAAGCGTAATTCTCCAACCCTTGCCTTAACATGCGGTCTTTTAAATAGCACACTTGCCTTTGACCAAACACTTTGTGGCAACATATCAACAACATTATAGCCGTGCCTGTACGCCTTTGATCGATTACCATACATTGCATAAAATTGCGCTGCAGATTCTTCCATTGGATCGCATTTTTTTTCAGGTAAAGTTATTTTAACTGTTTCGTTTTCGTCATTATTATTTTCTTTCATTTTTTTTATACAACCCCTTTCGAATAATAGTCAATTTATTGACAAGATCGGCATCACAATTACTACCCAAACCATACAATTCTAAAGCCCTTCTGATTCCCTCAGAAACGGCAGGCACTTTAATTTGCCCACAAACAGAGGTAGCGAGTTTTATTGTCATATACCTAATTTCGTCAGGAATTGAAATTCTGATTGATAACTTTCTGTCGGCATATTCGCCTGGGCCGGAGGCCAGTATTGCTCTAAAATAAACCTCCCATCTAGTCAGCCCAAATGTAGCACCATCTTCGCACCATCTGATCAAAGCAATTCTAATCCCATTAGAGCGATTACCACGCCCAATCACACTAGCCATTTCAATATGTTTTTGTGTGATGTTGGCTGAGAATCCACCCATAGCCTTTGAAAATAAAGGAGGTTTACCGGCAGTGATAGCTCCATCCGTGCTATGCAAAATCTTTTTGACCCTCATTTTATCGGCGATGTAGAGGCTTTTATAGCAACTACCGATGATGTGGTTGATTTGTTTATCGAGCATAATACAGCGTTTATAATGTTGGTATGCCGCTCTATAATCATCGCATTTCTCTGCGTTTATGCCTTTTTCGTATTGTTCGAGCAAAACTTTTTTAACGTTTTCTTTGTTCATTTTTATATCCTAAAATCAACTAAAGAAGCGACCGTCCCATCGGATGTGGCAATCTCCGGAAATAATATATCTTGATTTTTATTCTCGGTTGCTAGTCCAGTCTCAATCAAGATGAAGATGCCAATCTCTTGATCGTCAGGGCCAATCACCCTATAATTTTCGTCGAGAAAAATTGACGAATACACATTGTCTCTACTATCCCTGCAGATGTATTTTAACTCATACGCTACGTTGGTTGGCACTTGCATATCACAAGGGTCATGCTCCTTTTGAAAAGCAAATACTGCGTATTTAGACGTCCAAAGTTCCTTTAGTCCATTTAAAGCCTGGTTAAAAACGTTTAAGTTTATCTCGTATTTAATCATTATCTTATCCTTCCTTTTTTATTACGTTAAATCGCGAGGGAATCTGAGGGGCGCTTGGCCCCCTGGTTCAACGTCACACGGGAAATTTGGCTGCTTCTGCGCGGTCTATCGCGCAATCTACTACTTTTTCTGCTTCTACGCTGGCTGCCTCAGCCCGTTTTAATGATTCATAAGCTGTTGATGCTGCTGCTGCTGCTGCTGCATAGGCTTTTTGTGCGCAGGCCTTTTCTGCAATGGCTGCTTCTTTGGCTTTGATGGCCTTTGTAAATTCTGCCATTGCTGCTGCTACGCAACTTTCCTTAGCCGTTTTTCCATGATTACTCATAATATTTAATCCTCATCCTTTGTTTGTTGTTTGCCGTCTCTCTATGTACCTAATATATTACATACAATATGATGTGTCAACACCTTATTAAGATTTATTTAATTATCTTTATTAGGCAAATTAGGGCCATTAACTCTCGACCGATAAGACCCCCAGGTAAAGGTCAAAACAAGCCCGCTATGCTCTTTGAGCCTATCAAGGCACCTAGGGCCAATCGCAGCTTTAAAGCTCTCACTGTCTAAATTAGATAGCAAGATCGTTGGCCTCCACCGATTTTTGCGCTCATCAACGATCTCAAGCACAATATTTTCGCCAAATTCCGAGTTTTTACCACAGCCAATCTCATCAATAATCAACAAATCCGGTGATACCAGGGCATCTATAATTTGCTGCTCAGATGGACCCGTGTAGCCTTTAGCGTAAGTGCCTCTTATCTCGCGCCGTATCTGCCTAAGCACCCTAAATTTTGCCTGGTGGCCTTTGTTTATTACGTAGTTTGCGATGGAGTATGCCAAATGATTTTTCCCTCCGCCGTAATCACCAACCAGCACCATGCTTCTGCCCGTTTTTAATGCTTGGGCAAAGCTAAGTGCGTACTCTTTGCATGAGTCAACGACTGTTTTTTGTTGATCATCATAGATTTGATAGCCACTAAAATGGCACCCAAGCCCGATTGGCGGGATGCCAGATTTGCTAAACGCTGTTTTAATCTTATCTTTTTTGCGCTGGCGGATGAGTTCGTTTTGACTCGCTTTATCTGCTTTGGCGGCCCTCACCTTGGCATCTGCAGCGCATTTAATGCAATCTAAAGACGATTGCCCGCTCTGGTGGGGGCAAATAAATCTACCTGGCATCTGCTCGGCTAATTTAGCCGCGATAGATACTACTTTACCGTCCGACAACATCAAACCCATCCCATCCTTTGGTGTAGTCCATGTTATCTGGGTCCAGCGGTTTGTAGCCACCGGACGTTGGCTTGACCGGCATAGGGGTGAGCCAGTGGCTCTCATTGATAAACCTTGCCAGGCCAAAGGCAAAGCCGCTTATCGCATCTTGCGCCCATGCAGCATCGACCTTTGCAGCAGCTAAAAGCCACTCTTTAGCTTTGCTTGCATCATCTTGGGTCAAGCCTAGAGATTGCCATTTTTTCCACCCAAACGAATAATTCCCTCCTCGCCGATACGCTGGGTACATCCTCCAAAACTCCTTAAACCATGCTGGAGTCACCTTGCGCGCAGGCTTTTCAACTGTTCGAAATTTTGGAATAGTTGCTGTTATTACACGCGCAGTTGGTATGGCCATTGCTAGTGATTTAGCTTTTTTGTATACCCATTGTGCATAATCGGTGTTAATTTTGATTAAATGACAATGGCCCGTTCCAACGAAAATTATTTTACGTTTGGCCAGGCAATTAATCTCTCTTGTAACATGGTTTACTCGCAAGCCTGTTAGCTCTGCAATTTGCATATTAGCAATGCGGCTCTCTGTTTTTTGCCACCCAATTGTTAGCCGTATTATCAAATTTAAAATTTGACTTTGCCTGCCACTTATTTGCACTTTGTAAAGCGCATCCTGCAAATCGTTTGGCTGTTTAAAGTATCCGTTGGAATACAAAATAATCAATAATCGCTAGATGCTTAATTACGATTTTTTAATTTATCGTTGCCCATCTCATCGTAGCCAAGGTTTGCAGGGAGACTCTCAACCCACTGCTGGATGATCTCTCTGACCTTGTAACTTACAGATCGACCTTCGGCTTGGGCGATTTGCTCTACCACATTAAAATCATCTGCGTACAATAAAAATGTCTTCCTGATCAACACCGCGCTGGGTTCCGCACGGACACATGACACTGATCCTCAGTAACGCCAACCGAGTGCCTAACGCAGTACGCATATCCGCACTCTGAGCATATTGTCAAATCGTCTTGCTCCTCGCACATTAAGCATGTTTCTATTTCTTCTTCTTCCATCATTATTATCTCTTTAAATGATCGTCCAATAGGGGGTATAGGGGTATGATCACATAAGAGCTTATAAGACGCAAGATAATTTACCTATCCAGGTCTAAATGTTAGCTTTAAAAACACCAAAAATGGTGCTGTACGACACCAAAAATGGTGTTTTTAGAGGCAAAGAAATACCAAAAATGGTGTTTTTTAGACACCAAAAATGGTGTTTTTTAGACACCAAAAATGGTGTTTTTTGGTAGTGATACCATTTACCTTAAAGACAATTAAAGACAATTAAAGACAAAAAATATATAAAAAGATTTTTTTTTGAATTTTGAATTAGACAAGATAGATAAAATCAGCAATAATCCCATTGCCTATCATCTGACTCGATAGGCTCTTCAGATGGTCAGTCTTGTCAACTGACCAATCTGATATGCTTAGCACAACATAACCGTCACGCTTAGTACCTTTCGAGGCAACGCGCAACCTTGGCGGTTTTTCTTTGGCCACAATAAAATAATATTTGATAAACTCAGACAATCTGGTATGATTTAGCAATCCTTCAGCCGATATTTTTATTGCTTTTTATCGGTATTAGCCGGTTAGCCCCAATGTGACCGGCTTTTTTTCGTCTTGATTAAATCCAAAAAAACTGATATAATTTTTGCATGTCTTGCGATGGGTGTATGCCACTCGTCTCGCTTGGCGTTGGAAAAAACCGGTTAGTCTTCTAAACTAATTGGTTTTTTTTTGTCTTGATTAAACCCATCAACGTATCACTTTAAAATTGACCCAGGCAGGCCATGGTACCAGCTTTTTAGAGCCGTGGTTGGACGTTCGTGTGTTTTTGATACATTGCCACACGTTCCTTGTTTTCTGGGCTTAGAACGTGTTTTTGAGGTGAGGGATTTTAGATGGTTGAATGGGTCAGGGTGGTAGGATTTGAACCTACGCATCCACAGTCTAAAGACCGGCGCTCTACCTGGCTGAGCTACACCCTGATTTAACTGTTACTCTAGTATCGTTTACTCCTTGCTAGGATAGATTTTAATCAAATAATTATCTATTTTTACTAGTTGATCATCAAGCAAGTCCAATATAGGCTCAGCAATAAGCTTACTTATTAACAGAAAGACGATCAATGGTGAAAATAGGATGATGATTATAAAATATAGAGTTTTAATAATAATATTGCGGCGTGTTTTATATTTCATTTTAATCTCCAGGTTAATTATTATAGTGACGCTCTTTAAGCGGGATTTTGCCAAACGTAATTCTGTGCAATTTTTCTGCCGACTTCTCCGGCACGATCTCGCCCCATTGCGCTATAGCAGATGTTGTTATTCTCAACGCTTTGGCGATATTAGCCGAAGCCCCTGTTTTATCTAATCTGAGTCTATTTTCTTCTTTTTCAGTAAAATATTCTAGTACGTCTTTTTTGTGCATATTGGTACCGAGGTAGCTAAGTTGGCTTAGCTTAATATAAGGCTAAATGCTCTAAAAGTCAACTATACCAACAAACAACAAAATACCTATTGACATTTAGCACTAAGCTGGCTAAGCTGTAATAAATCGGAGGATAGTATGAAAGATAAAGATAAAGATAAAGATAAAGATAATTTGAAAAGCAAGATTGAGCAGATTGTTGATGATAATCTGAAAGACAGGATTGAACAGATTGATGGCGAGGAATTCAAAGCTGCCGTTAAGGAGCTAAGACTCCGCAACACCGTAGCTAGCTGATAAATTTATGGATAGAATGGGAGCGCAAGCATCAATCAGTACTGTAAATATTGCGAGAATGGAATATTTTACTGCTTGCGCACTAACTGCGTCCCGCAAGTTTGCAGCCGCCAGGCAGATTTTTTTATCGTTAGCGGAAAGATTGCTTGGAATTGAAATCGAGAAAAAATCATGACCTTAGAAACAACAAAAGATTGCGCTTGCGGCTCACCGCTGGATGATGAAAATAAATATGTCAGCAGCGAAGGCGACAATATTTGCGAAGACTGTTGGTTTATTGAGGACGAAGAAAATGTTAACACTTAATGATTTACAACGCCTCGAAATATACGCGCAGCGACCAGGGATTAATCACCCAGGGATAATGTACAGAATGGGTATGAGACTTATGAGGCAAGGCCACATAGATTTGGCCAAAAAAGCTTTTGAGTGTATGTGCAATGACTTTTCGGATTTTAGATTAAATGCGGAAGCTAATTTTCAACTAGGCGAAATTAATCAATCCAACACGAATGACGATTTTGCTGCTTTTCATTTCCACGCTGCAGCTGCCGCGTATAGATCTATACTTAATTATCCAGGACTAACGAATGAATAAAAAAATGCAAGTAAACATTGATAAAATTATTGATGGTTTGTGGACGCCGGATCAGTTGGCAGAAATGAAGGATAAGCATGATTTATATACTAATCGCTTGATACTTGAATTGCCAGCGATTAGCGAGATACCCAACAATCTTAGAAATTTGGAGTTATTTAGACAAAGCCGGTTGCATGGAATCGGCGGGTCAGATTTAGCGCAACTCTTTGCAACTGACAGCTACAAATCTAAAACATCGTTTGATTTGTTTAGAGCTAAACGAGATTGGCTCGGCAAGCCAAAAATTAACAAACTTGGTAGCCCTCCTGATATCGGCCACCGGCGAGAACCTGAGATTGCCGGTCTCTATCAGGAGATAACCGGCAACAAGACTAGGCGATCCCATCAAACTTATTTCCATAAGCGGCTGCCATGGCTAATGGCCAACGTTGATTTTGCTATCCAAAACGATAGCGAT
>Ga0114923_10000346_pt1 | contig 38913 bp, 32 predicted proteins | sample SumtaG_FD_89578 | JGI IMG/M metagenome (GOLD analysis project Ga0114923, IMG submission 89578) | Deep subsurface microbial communities from Indian Ocean to uncover new lineages of life (NeLLi) - Sumatra_00157 metaG | ecosystem: Environmental > Aquatic > Marine > Oceanic > Sediment | place: near... | reverse complement strand
TGATCCGCTGTATATTGATGGCAGAGATTGTTAAATACCATTCTTATGTCACCAAAACAAAAACTCATTGCATTATTTATTCTCTTGATCGTAATATTAATTCCTCTTGGGATTGCTATTGGGTTCAGCTTGAAAGATCAGCTTGAGGAAAAAGTTGACAAGGACGAAACTCCAGCCACAATTCAAGACGAAGAGCCACAGATATCCACGACTATTCCAGACACGGGACAAACTCATTGCTTCAATGATAGTCAGTCAATCATTTGCCCAACAAGTGGAGGGGAATTCTACGGCCAAGATGCACAATATCAGGGCAATGTCTCCTCATATACAAATAATGGTGACGGGACCATCACTGACAATGTAACAGGCCTGATGTGGCAAAAAGACCCTGGCGACAAAATATACTATTCTGAAGCAGTAGATGGCGCAGAATCATTTGATCTTGCTGGATATACTGACTGGAGAGCTCCCACCATCAAAGAATTATATTCCCTCATGGATTTTCAAGGGACGGATCCAAGTGCAGATGCCAGTGAGGAAGACATAACACCTTTCATAGACACCGACTATTTCGACTTCCAATACGGGGACACTCAAACTGGAGATCGCCTTATTGATTCACAATGGGTCACAAGCACAGTTTACAAATCAACTACCATGAACGATCAAGAATGTTTCTTTGGAGTGAATTTTGCAGACGGACGTATCAAATGCTACCCAACTTCAAGTGGGAAAAAATACTTCGCTATTTATGTCCGTGGAGATTCCTATGGAGAGAATGATTTTGCGAATAATAATGATGGGACAGTCAGCGACAAATCGACTGGCCTGGTGTGGCAACAAACAGATAACGGAACCCCGATCCTTTGGAAGAACGCGTTGCCTTATTGCGAGAGTCTTGAACTGGCAGATCAAACTGACTGGCGGCTTCCAAATGTAAAGGAGCTGCAAAGCATTGTTGACTACGATAGATCACCAAACATAACAAACTCTCCAGCAATTCATCCAGTTTTTCAAAGTACAATAATCAAAAACGAAGCGGACCAAGATGATTATGGATTTTACTGGACAAGCACCACTCACATAACCTACCCAAGCCACGGCGACAATGCCGTATATATTTCCTTTGGAAGAGCACTCGGATACATGGAAAAATTTGGAGGATGGGTGGATGTCCATGGAGCAGGAGCACAAAGAAGTGATCCAAAGACTGGTGATTCTGATGACTACCCAACAGGACATGGACCCCAAGGCGATGCCAGAAGAATCATAAACTATGTAAGGTGTGTACGAGGAGGGAATGCAACACCTGCTGATGGAGATGCGCCAATTGCAAATTCAAGCAGCTCAGACACAAAACCAAATGAGCCTCCTGCAGAAGCAATTAACGCTTGTAGTAGCAAGAAGTCAGGGGATGACTGCATCTTCAAAGCACCTGACGGGACAATAACCGGAACTTGCAAACAGATTGGAAGCGATCTAGCCTGTGTGCCATAAATCACAAGAATACTTGGGAAAGTCTGCAGAGAATAGTCACTTCTGCAGAAGAAAATGCCACATGGATCATTCTGGACACACCAAAACCCATAATTAAATGGTGCATCTACTCATACTCTTCGAAATAATAAAGAATCTCTTTGTTCAGCTTATCAACAAGAATTCCAAAATGAGCATTTTCAATACCTTCTGGTGGTTCAATAAAAGTTAATCCAAGTCCCTCATAGAATCGTATTAACTCCTCATCCGCCCTAGTAACAGGAGATCCAGAAGAAAAGAGCCCAAACTGTACCTCCCTAGGATCCAACCTCATAGTTATGAGCTCAGGCTCAGTGAAACTCGGGTAATGGAAAACACGCTCAGCAAAATCTCCTCTTATTGCAACACCTGCTACACATTTACTTGCGTTACGTGTGTGACGACCAATCATACTTTTATCTGTAAGCCATTCACTCCAATCAGGGACATGAACATATCCTAGCTTCATAGGAGGATCTGTAATACAAAATAATAAGCGATCAATCCTTTTAGCTCGATCTTGGAAAGAAGCATAGTCCACTAAATTGAGCTTATACCCAGTAATTTCTTCAATACTCCTTACGCCTTCAGGTGCTAGAATGCTCATCTATCTTACAACGCGCAAGAACCTGGCTCACTTGTCAGAAATGGACTATAATCCACTCCAGTAGTCACAGAGTCGCCTGTTCCAGGACCTACTCCTGAAGGTCCATCTGCCGCACCCCACCAGTTATTTTCTGCTAGTATTGGAGAACTTGCAAAGACAGCATTGTTGTAGTTACCTGAAATACAGCTTTGTGCGACATTCACCACACCATAATTCATGAATAATCCACCTTTATTTTCTGCATAATTATCTTGCAACTTACTATCTACGACATTTAAAGTAGCACCTGCCTGTACATAAGCACCACCACCTTCGCCATATCCAGAAGGCGTCGCCATTGTCCAATTACTTATTAACTTTACCCTTTCCAGGCTCACTATCCCTGCTGCAACTTGGAAGCCTCCCCCAAATTTATTTGCTCTATTGTTGATAAATTCAGTGTCAGTAATATTAATAATACCAGTGCTATATATAGCTCCCCCAGTGTCCAAAGACAAATTATTTTCAAACTTTGAATCTGTAATATCTATCGTACCTCCAGCATTCATTATTGCACCACCATTTCCCAAAACCCAACCAAATCCAGGAAGATAACGAATGTAGTTGGCTAAAAATTCAGTATTACTAATTGTCATAGTTCCTCCCGCCTCATTTCTGATAGCTCCTCCACCTGCAGCTTGATTTTGTGTTCTGTTATTACTGAAAATTGAATTATTTATATTTACATTCCCTCCATGATTAAGAATAGCTCCTCCACCATATGCACCCATGAAAGTCACTCCGCGATCCATCACAAGATTGTTTATAGTCAGATCTCCACTTGGACTAACTGAAAAGAATCTCATTGCAACATTTGGACCCAAATCACGAGTCATAGTTGCTCCATTTCCTTCAATTGTAATTGGTGTATAAATCACTCCAACTCCCACATTATTGAATATCGTATTATGCACAGTAGAAAATGGATAGCTGCTGCCCTCAGGCAAGCAAATAGTAGTGTGATCAGGATTGCTATTTGCTTGATCTATTGCCCAGACAAAATGCCCTGCATTATTTGGAAGAACAGTGTAGTCACATGCTTGAGAAACCTCAAAAATAGCAGTAGTAGAGTCACTTGCTCCATGAATATCCGTTGCCGTAAATGTTAGAATCTCGATCCCCAAAAACCCTTCTGGCACATCAATATCTACAACATTTAGAGCATTCACATTCACTATCAATTCACTATTGCCGCTCACCTCCCAGGTTAATGTCGAAGTATCACCTAGATCCTCGTCAATTCCATATTCACGCAAATCAATTTCAGCAAAATCCTCACCCGTATTTATACTCTGGTCAGGAATATCTGAAACTACTGGCGCATGGTTATATGAAGTCACAAGATCAATTCCAAATTCAATCTCAGCCTGACCAAATCCTTCAAAATATTCTATTTTTAGATCGTAAATCCCATTATCAATATCTTTCTCAACAGAAAAACTTGCTGCTGTCTGGTCCCTCCACTCATCTATCACAACTTCATCATCAAGAAAAACTCGAACCCCATCATCAGAGGTTGTGTGAATATTATATTTACCATATCTGATTGGAATATCTCTTTGCCACCTTGCAGAAAATTCTTCTCTAGGCAAATACGCAGGCACAGGCGAATTTGGTCCCCAATCAAAATTCACATCACCATAGCACGCTGAAAATACAGAGTCTCCTGCAAGATCCCTGTTATTGAAAAACTCTCCTTTGAAAAAAGTAAGCGGAGAAGACGAAACATAGTTTGCATGCATATCAAACATTGCTGCATACTGCTCTCCCATGACGAACTCCCCGATATTTAAACGACCTATAGCATACTCATCCAAATCCCGATAAAGAACAATATGTGCATGGCAGCCATACCCTCCAGTACCTCCCACTTGGCCCAGCTTGTCGCCAACATTTACTTTTGCATATTTTTCAATTGCTTCAGGAATTGAATTCTCTTGAAGATGCGCTATTCTAAATGCAAAATTCAAATTTGTATCTGATCTAATCACAACCTGATAGCCATATTTTGGCTCCAAATCAGTTTGACCTGCAAACATCACAGTACCACTTATTGGAGCTAGGAAATCTTTTTTACATGAAGTACCCTTAGACAATAACCAGTCCTCAGCATGCAAATCCGAGTTATCGTGTGCTTTGCTCCCCTCAAATTCTTCCCAGACAAGTTTAGGACTGTTCCCTATTTTTACAAAAGGCCAGTAAATCTCTGACAAAGCCTCATCTGCGCTATCCAATTTGAATTCAACCTCATCACCATTTGTCTGGGCTTTTGTGTTTAAGAGAAATCCCAGAGAAAATAAACAAAACAAGGCTGGCATCACAAAACGCCTAAAAGTATGAACGCTGGACATAATGAAAGGACATAATAAGTAAGACTCACAAGTAATAACGCGCCAATCGCAAGAATATTTCTACCTATCACTCTTCAATAAATCCAAAAAAAGCAATCTTCTCATATTTCCAGACTTCATCCGGGTATTTCGTTATAACAGATTGTTTTTCTCCTTCGCTGATAGTGTAAAAATGGGTATTTTTCAATTGACTCCAGAAGCGGTATATTGGATATGCCCCGGCATTAACACCAGTTCCATTCTTAGCCAATGCGCAAAAAGCAACTTTTTCATATTTCCAGGTCCTTGTTGGGTATTTTGCTATAATATGATCTTTTTCACCCTCGCTCATTGTATAGAAATGCCCCATAAAAGCATCACTCCAAAATCTATATACAGGATAGGAATCTAGAGGACACTCCCCCGAATAGGGAATCGCATAATAAGCTATTCTCTCATACTTCCATACATCATCTGAATATCTGCTTGAGACTGTATTTCTCTCATTTGCACTGATTGTATAGAAATGTTTTTGATAGCGGTCGCTCCAGAAACGGAATACTGGTCTCTTTATGTACTGTGGATCGAGCCCATCATCAGCGATTTTATTGATTGTTATCATAGCATTAGTCCCTTCTCCTGTATAAATATTTGGCGCGCCAAGGGTTGTAGATGGATCTATAGTTACATTAGTTGTGATTTCAGCATCAAGTTTCACAGTAAAGGTAAAGCTAACCAGAGTCCGGATGCCTGCGAATCCATCAGAGCCTACGTGAGCAATATCCACACTCATTTCACCATTCGAATTATCAATAGTATCTAGAAGCATAAGGGTGTCGTTTTCTACTTTGATCGACTCACCACGCAAAACCTTGGAATCATAATTGATTTTTATTTCTCCAACATGCGGGTTGTCTCCTAGATCTGGGTTGGGCAAACTTACAACCAAATCAACTACCACTTTGTCGCCCTGATTTATATCTGCGTCAAGTGAAGGAGAAGTCTGCATCAGAGCAATATTGTTCATTACTGGAGTAAACTGAATCCCTAAAATTTCTTTTATTGAATCTTCAAGCCGAGGAGTGAAAGAGAAAACCATAAAGAGACCAAAGAAAAGCCAAAGCGTTCCTATTACAATCGCTGAAGTTATCTTTATACTGTCTCCAAACTTTTTTCTCATATGAGACGACAAAAGGAGAATTAATATTTACATAATATATCTTTTTGGAAACTTTGCAAGTGGAAAAATATGAGGCTATAAAAAGCCTGGACATATGCTCACTGAAGCACACCATCAATATAAACACTTGATCCAGGAGCAATGTCTATAATATCAACCCTCGAATTATACATTCTAACTCTAGCATCATCTTTTGCAGACAGATGGGAAAGATCAGAGTTGACAATAGGCCACCAGGCTTCAAAATCTGTATTGATCATCCTTCGTTTAGCATCATTTTACATACACCTCTATAAGCCTGTATCATATTGATAAATTAAATTTTGTTGTAATTTCCTATGTCAAAAAAACGACTTCTAATAATTGTAATAGGCATAATATTTTTCACTATAACCATTTTGTTAATTTCTTTTCTAATCTCCAATAATCGCAATTCTCAAGACAATTCTCAAACAAACGTTGACCAAGAAACCACCTTAGAAGACACTCAAACAAATTCTTCGCAAACTGTCTTTACACACGATATATTTGATGTGACCCAGGTCGATTATATTACTCCTTTGGGAGACCTTCACGGGGGCTATGAGGAAATAATTGCAATTGCAGGAGCTATGATAGATTTGAAAATCCCTGCAGATGGAACAGCGCCAGAGCCTATGGATATCTATGCGCCAACAGACTTGAGCTTAGAGAGCTATGCATATTACAAGATGTCAGAAGAAGAAGGTGAGGAATGGAGTTTAAGTTTCAGAGTTTCAGATGATGTGACAATGGAGCTTTGGCATATTGACACACCTGTTCAGATGATAAGAGACGCTGCAATCAGTGAGCCAAAGCAAGACTCCAGGACAGAGTCGCCTATGCACCCTGTTGAATTTAAAGCTGGGGAAAAAATTGCAGAAACAGCTGGCACCAACAAAGCTAACAATTGGAATATCTTGGTTTATGATCAAACACACGAGAATACATTTGCAAATCAAGCGAGATATGAAGCTAACTATTTGGGTGAGCGATTAATTACAGCCAGGTGTCCTTTTGATTTTTATCCTGAAAAAACTGAGGGAAAATACTTGAGATTGGTAGGGTACAACAGCCGAAACGGCACTACGACAGGAACGATAAATAACTGCGGCTCCGTTTCAAGAGACGTCAAAGGTACAATAGCTGGCATTTGGCATTTTTCAAGTGAATCTCAAGATGGGGTAATTATTGAAAAGGATGGGGTTTTCACTACTCCACTTGCTTCATATAAAACTATGTCAGGCGCTATTACAATTGACATGATCGACGGGAAAACTCGAACCATTCTCGAATCAAGTAACACCTATAAAGATCCCGCAACAATCACTTCTGAGCATTGCTACGAACTGATAGATATCTTTGATCGCAACCCAGCCGGACATGTCTTTTTCAAACTTATTTCTGATACCGAGATGAAGGTTTTTTATAGCAATTCTGGGCCCTGTCCTTTGGTATTTCCAAACAGCAATACACACACATACTACAGGTAATTATCTATGTATTTGCATATATGCCATCAATTATCTCCTTTAATACCCTGGCAACTCTCAAAACAGGATCGCCGTCTAAATCATGCCATGCATCATCAACAGCATCAACTAAGCCCTGATCGCCTGTTGCTAAAGCAAGACTTCGCCCTGTCTGATACTCAGCCTCTGTCCATCCTGAAAACCCATTGTGGCGTACAATTGTGTCATGCAAAGCACCAAGAACATCGTTATATTGTCTAGCCTGAGCAGCTTTACTCTTATAGCTGGCCTCACTCTTTTTCAAATCTGCTTCGCTCTTTTGCAAAGCTACTTTATCCTCTTCCAGGGCTGCAACAGTTGCTTGCAAATCCTCAATTTGAATAAGAAGATCTCTTACCTGCGTATCCTGCTGCTCCTCCAATTCTTCAATCTCATCCTGCAAAGAAGAATTCTCGTTTCCTAAATCCTTCGAATCTTCCCTTTGACCATAATATAGATAAGCAAAAGCGGATAAACCTATTAGAGACACTAACATGCCTACAAGAACTATTAGAAAAAGAAGTTTTTTTAAACTTGGGAGTCGCTTTACCGTATCTTTATCTTTGGGTAGATTATTTGAAGTACCCATAATTGAGAGCAGTAATAAGTACTGATGTCAATATAAATCATTCTTTGCGGCTTTGCAATACTACACAAGCCCTGTATAACAAAGTTATTTCTTTTTAGGGGCAGCTTTCTTTGTTGGCTTCTTCTTTGTTGGCTTCTTCACTGGCTTCTTCTTTGCTGGTTTTTTCTTTGCTGGTTTCTTCTTTGGTTCTTCTTCTTCAACAACAATCAATGACTCCAATGTCTGAAGAATATTATCTAATTTACCATTAATAGCATTAATTTGTTCCTGCAGTTGCCTGTTATCTCCTCCTTTATCACCTCTCTTCTTGCTTGGCTTGCTTGTTCCGCTGAAACAGGCATCACAAAATATTGGCTTGCCACCTGTAGGTCTAAAAGGAACCTCACACCTATTTCCACAATCATCGCATATTGCAGAATGCATTCCCCTTTCTCTATATTCATGTCTTCCAGAGTCTCTCCTTCCGAAATCTCTTCCTCCAGACCTACTCCCTGACTGATGTTCGAAACAGTCACTACAAAATACTGGTTTATCACCAGTAGGCTTAAAAGGCACCTTGCATTGTTTATTACATTCATCACATACAGCATTATGCATTGAAGGTCGTCCCGCATCTCTGCCTCTAGAATATCCTTTTTTATTTGATGGTCTAAAATCTCTCATTGTATTAGTGTTAAAAATTCTTGCACGAAGAGTATATTCTATAAGTAGATAAATAGCAAACAGAAACTGTATGTCAGATGCAAAACCTTTATTTGGGTAGTGTCTCAGAGAGGCCCCTTGGAAAATCCGAAATTATGTCTAGACCTTGGTGATAAATTCATACTAAGGTAACATCCCCGATCGGGTATGTTGTCTTAGTGTAATTCTATAGGCATTCCACACGTATTTCATTAAAGTACTTAGCTATACTATTGATTTATAGGGTGTTTCCAAAGAATTCTTCGAAAGTAAGTTTCTGTCGGGGACTAATAAATTGTGGACGATCGTCCACATCTTTCTTTCCAGTCTTAAATTTTTTCGTTAAGTTAAACCGAGTACCACTTCTTCTGTTAATTAAATGGGCGATAACATTCAATAATGGTATAATGGTGTGTCTTAAAATCCATTTTATACCCATATAGATTATGATAAAGATACTGGCACTTGGTGCTCACCCGGAGCTTCGCGCGCTAAAAACACAATTGAAAAAACAAGGAATCGATCTATTAACCTCAACTTTTAGCAGAGTGAAGATAGAGATAATCAAAAACGAAGTAGAGATTTATGTAAAAAATAAAAATATTAGAGAGTTTGACTTTGTATGGATAAATAGTGGCTGGAGAAATAGACAGCTAGCAAATGCAATCACCGTAAATCTCAAATGCAACAAAATTGCTCACACAAAAAGCGAAGAAGAAAAATCAAAGCTAGTTGATAATGTTTCTCTAGCAAGTCATGGAATAAATATCCCGAACACATTTTATACGGTCACTCATAAACTAAATGTCAACATAAGAAATATTGAGAGAGTTTGTAGGTATCCTGTCATTATAAAAGTTACTAGAGGCTCTTTAGGCAAAGATATTTATCTTGCAAAAAATAGAGTGGAATTAAAAAACATATTAAACAATGATTTGAAAAAATCAAAACAATATATTTGCCAAGAATTTATTCCAAATAGTTATGACTACAGAATTATAGTATCAGATCAAAAAACGATATTATCCTCAGAAAAACGTATCCGTAAAGGAGATGAGTTTAGAAATAATGCATATCTTGGTGCTGAAGAAATTTTTCTAAAACCGTCTACATTAGACCGTAAATTAGCTAGAATCTCTATAAACTCCACAAGAGCTTTGAAGCTCGATTGGACAGGAATTGATATTGTAAAATCAGAAAAAGATGGCAACTATTATATTCTAGAATTGAACCGCAGGCCAGGCTTGACAGAAGAGTCAAGCGAAATCACCGCAGCATACGACTATATTCTCTCTATGCTGGCTAAAAAAGGATTGTATATTGAAAGTTAATGTAGATCGCACACGCTAATCCATGAGTCCAGAACTCTATTCTTTAGTATTCTATAAAACCCCCATTTTACTGCATTGTCACAAAAGGAATCTAAGGTAATGCCTGGTGGGATGAATTTTGTAAAGAAGCAGCGGACCTCCTCCTGTAGGTCAATGCCTAGCTGACTCCGGAGTCTTTGCCCAAAACTACTATAGTAATTCATTTTGTATTCATATTCTTTGCTAAATTCTCAAAAATTGATATGATAGTGGTTAGATATAGATGTAATAATTTTTACTTATTAAGTACATACTATGAGTGCAGCACCAACAGGTCTTTCAAAACCTATGAATCTTTCCGCCGAACTTGAAGCTGTGGTTGGATCGGGATCGATGCCAAGAACAGACGTTACAAAGGCTCTTTGGGTATATATCAAAGAAAATAATCTACAGGATCCTGAGGATAAGAGAACGATTGTCGCAGATGACAAGCTAAAGGCAATATTCATGCCACCTGCAGGAGTGGAGCTTGATGAAGGTGAAGATACAAATGTTGATAGGGTTAATATGTTTCGAATGACCAAACTGGTTTCCAGGCATATGACATAGAACATAGGTCGACCAAATCGTCTAATGGTAGGACAAACGCCTCTGAAGCGTCCGATCTTGGTTCGAGTCCAATTCCCTTGACAATATCTTCGAAAAACGCGAACATGTTGGCATATTAAATTTTCCTTAATGAAAAAAGTTCTGCCCTTTTTCCTTTCTTTTTTTCTATTCTTAAATTTTGCTCTACCAACTCAGATTCACGCATACGAAGAAGCTGTTGATCAACAGAATACAACCATTTCACAATCATCCCTTACAATCTACAATTATGGCCACAATCAGACATTCACGCCGTCTGTAAATGTGCTGACAAAGGCCCAGGTTTATGTCAAAGACAGAGTTGGTGGCGCCAATATAACTATGAGAATTAGAAATGAAGAAAATGGTCTGACCGTAGTCAATACAACCCAAAGAATGGGGTCTGGGACCGGCTGGGAGGTTTTCAATTTTGTAGGTGATTCGCTTGGATATATAGTTAGTGTGGGGACAATTCACTCAATCTGGATTGAGACTGATTATTTCCCAACCGATGCCCCGAAATGGGTCAGAAGTAACACCAATGCCTACGCAAACGGGAACAGACGACAAGGAGCGACAAGCTACCCTGGTGATGACTTTGCATTTGCGACATACGGATATTCCAATATAGCACCGGACCCTGAACCAGATCCAGATCCCACACCTTTGCCAGACGACGATACAACTGATGACGAGGCAGATACAGATACCACAGATCAAACAGAAACACAGGAAAATACAACCGATGGAGAAGACACTGAGATAATGGAACTTGATGATGAAGGCAATCCAATTTCGATCTCCGGCAATTCCGAATCTGGAGATAACACTGATAGCAACGGGGATGAAGGCAATGGGAGCAACGAGAGCGACGGGACCAACTGGAGACGATATGCAGGGATAACTTTGATTGTATGCGCATCTTTCTGGTTGATCATCATAGCTATAGTTTTCTATATGTACAAAAAGAACAAAATTAGGAAGGAGCATATTGACCAAATCAGACGAAAACTCAACACCTACTTTGCAAAATTGAATATTAAAATTTGAGCCATGCTATCACTCATCGTAAAGATACTTTTATCACCAATAGTTGTTTTTGCTATTGGGACATCTACTTTGATGACACAAGAAAAGCCGTATTAGTTGCCCTACTCTTTTACTCAGCATTTAGTCTACTTTCTTTGATATTCAAAAGCATCGGGATTATGACGTCCATGACCACATTCAACCTTGTCGCTTTTGTTAAGAAAAGTTTTCTCAGCTTATAGATTTATCTACCCAAACCAGTGGTTACAAACATAAGATGAACATCCTTAATAGCTTGCTTTAGTCAGACCAAGACTTGAATAGAATCACAGGGACTTACGCTTTGGTTTTAACTTTATCTTTCGTCGTTTCTTCTTTTCCTTTGGATTTTTTCCTTTTCCTAACTACTACAAATAGAGTAATCCCAGCTACTGTTACAGTAGCAAGACAGCAAAGTGTTACCCCTCCAACAACAATTAGTGTCGAGGTGACAGAAATGCATATGTCTTCACCGCTTTCTATCTTGGATTGTGCATTGGATATAAAGCTATCAACATCGACATTCCCACCATACAATGCTTTTGCAGATTCAAATTTTTCCTTTGCATCAGAGTAACATCCGTCAGAATAGCTAGATAATCCTTCTTCCCATTTTTGTGAGGTTACGCTTTGCTTTACTTCGATATTATTTTTGGATAGTAATGCTTGCACTTGCACTACTGAAATTAAGAAATTGAAACTCTCCCCACCCGGACTATCTCCAAAGGTCCAAGTAGCTACACCAATTACTTTCCCATTATTATCAACAACCGGACCTCCACTATTTCCGTGAGATATCCCAGCATCAGTTTGAAATGCTTCTGTCCCATCCACTAACGATTTCTTTGCTGAAATAATTCCCTTGGTTATCGAAGGCTCAAGCCCTGATTCCACATCTGTAAAAACTCCTGTCTCTGATTCGACAATCCCCGGATAACCGATTGCATAGACCTCTTTTCCAATTTGAACATTTTCAAAAGACGCTAGCTCCGCAGTTGGAAAATTGGTTCCTTCCACTTTCAATAGAGCAATGTCTTTTGAATCAAAGTCCCCTTCGTACGACGTATCTACAAGTGTAGCGGCTTCTCCTTGATCCTCAACTATTATTTTTGTTCCTGAAACAGAACCTGTCTGAATATAGTTCTGGTGTTTGACCGTGTCCATCTCTATGTTGCCACCTTTGTAATCAATTAAATACATATCATTGACAAGTGCATCATAATCTCCCCCATAAGTTGAGCTAATTGTGTACTGGTATGCCTCTTCCAGCTCAGATTCGGATGGAGTATAACCATAAGTCGATTCTGAAATATAATAAATTGCATCTTTCAATATCATCTCAGAAGTCTGTGCCAGCCCGTAATAAGCTATTAAATCATCTTCAGGCTTAGCAACATGACCGTTTGTGATTAAGTATCCATCAGGATTGATGAAAAACCCTGAACCTGTAAATCCCATTGTAAATTCGTAGCTTCTACCTGTTAGTTGTGGTGCATTTAACTGAGTTGCGGCAGCTGATTGAAGGACAAAATTTCCAGTTATAATATTTGTTATTTGTACGACAGATGGCTTTATAACAAGTAGTGACATTTGATCCTCGCTAAATGCGACTGTGTCTCCAAGAACTTCTTCTGCTGAAGTTATACTCGGGACTTGAGCAAAAAGGATCGAAAAAACAAAAAGAAAGCTTAGAAATTTCTTGAGTACTTCGGGGCTAAAAGTTCTCATTTATTTGTGTTAACAAGTAAATATTTGGAAATAGTTTATCCACTGTACAATTGGAAGTCAAATTGTTGTTTTTTAAAGCTGAGGACACCTCAGAGTTCGAGTTCTAGGAGATTCCCCGATGAGTTCTTACAACTTTTGAAGACCTTCAAAAATTTCTCAAAAATTGATATGCTAATGGCTAGATTATAGATGTAATAATTTCTACTTGTTAAATACGAACTATGAGTGCAACATCTACAGGTCTTTCAAAACCTATGAATCTTTCTGCCGAACTTGCGGCTGTTGTTGGATCGGGACCGATGCCGAGAACAGATGTTACAAAAGCTCTTTGGGTATATATCAAAGAAAATAATCTACAGGATCCTGAGGATAAGAGAACGATTATCGCAGACGACAAGCTAAAGGCAATATTCATGCCACCTGCAGGAGTGGAGCTTGATGAAGGTGAGGATACAAACGTTGATAGGGTTAATATGTTTCAAATGACCAAACTGGTTTCCAGGCATATGTCATAGAGTATAGGTCGAGAACCCGTGCGGGAGCATGCTTGTAACATATTTCTAATTTTTTTCCTGATGGAGAATTTTGACTATATAAGTATCTAAATATAATTATGCACGAAAATACACTTCATAAAGATCCTATTAATAACTTCTTTCAGATGGAATACGTTCATGATATTAAATCATACAGGAGTAGAGTCGCAGGGAAAGAGTATGATCCTGATTCCTATACTTGCTATGATTATTCCTCTGATCTAATACGCGAATTACGTAGTTTATTGCCCTATCCAGGTTATTCAGTGGGGTTAGTCGCGACCGGAGAAATAATCCCAAAAGATTTATCAGTAAAGACAAACTCAACAGGTTTAAATTATGATGAAGGACATGGAATGGTCTTAATAACCTTACATGACAACTCTCAAGGTGTTCTTATGGAGCCCCAAATGAACAATGCTAATTGGTTAGTCAACGATCCTTTGGGAAAGAATGATAATATGTCGGAGATAATCATTAACCATCTAAAAAGCAATATTGATTACCCTCCAGACTTTCAATTTGAGGATGTACGGTTTGGTGTTCTTTTTACCGCTCCAAATGAAACCGCCTGACTCATAGTGTTTTTCAGAGTCAATATCTTAAAAGGGTCCTTGGTGGGATACTTCGCTAAGCTCAGTGTAAATGAATTTTGGAACTTTTGCGGCTATCCCCAAGGCTCCATGTGATCAACAATGTAATCTTGATGCTGACTTTGAAGTGAACCTGACTGATCAATTTTCCTACTTAATTGATTGAGACTTTGAGTAACTAATCTTTTAATTAGATTCATTTTAAATTCTCTACGAACGCCTTCAAAGTAAGGCTCTATCTGTTTGGCTTTTTCTTGTACCCAGGCTCCAGCAGAATCTTGATCACGAATCCCTCTCCACTCCTCTACCAAATTTGTAAATTGACTCACAATGAATGGATCTGTAACATCAGGATTATCTATAGGAATGTCACTCATCAGCCATAATGCCTTCATTGAATTTGTCCCCATATGCTCAGTCGATTGTTGAATGTGTTCAGGAAACGTTACTGGAAAATCAGGAGAGGACATAGCCATAATATTGATGCTAATAAACTATCAAAATATTATCATCTTAAAAATTTTGACGCAATGAATTTAAAACGCTAGTCCGATAAGCATTCTCGCAGTTCAAATCCTAGAAGGGTGGTAGAGGGGACTCCCTACGCCAATCCTACGCCAAGATCAGATAAATCTGATCTAAGGCTGAGGATAAACCCTTCGCTACACTCAACTTTGTTTCGTGTGCTCAGGTAAGCTCAGGACAAGGCGTCCCCAATATCAACAATTTGGAAATCATCACCAACACATTTAAGGTAATCTGGCTATATCAAAAAAATTCCTCTACAATGAATCATGCTAAAAATATCCAAACTCGATAAGATCTACAAAAGTAAGAGTGGAGAAAAATTTCAAGCCTTGAGCGATATTGATCTTAACTTTGGGCACAAAGGCTTTGTCTTTATACTGGGGAAATCAGGCAGTGGGAAATCAACTCTACTAAATATCATTGGAGGATTAGACAACTTTACAAGAGGAGATATCGAGATTAAAGGTAAATCTTCAAAGGATTTCAAAGCAAAAGATTGGGATTCATACAGAAACACATATGTAGGGTTCGTATTCCAGGAGTTCCATATCATCGAAAATTATTCAATCGGGAAAAATATTGCTCTTGCACTCGAGCTTCAAGGAACTAAGGGAAAAGACATTAAACCTCGGGTAAAGGAAATACTAAAACAAGTAGGGCTGGAGAAGTATAGCGATAGGAACCCAAATGAACTCTCCGGAGGGCAGAGACAAAGAATTGCTATAGCCCGTGCTCTAGTTAAAAATCCGCAAATTATTCTAGCTGACGAGCCAACTGGGAATTTAGATGAGGAAACTGGGACTCAGATTGTAGACATACTAAGACAACTAGCAGAAGAGAAATTGGTCATCATGGTTACACATGACAAAAGCAATGCCTACAAATACTCAGACCGAATAATTACCATGAGTGATGGGCAGATTCATTCAGATGAATATAATGAAGGAGGATTAAAGTACATATCTGAAGAAATTGAAAATTATAGAACCGAGGGGGAACTTACCAATGTCATCCGTATCCCCAAAGGGAAATCTATAGATACTGAAAAAGCCAAAGAGATAAATCGCATATTGGCAAGCGGCGCGGGAGATATCTATATTCCCCTATCAAAGAATAAACAGCTCACTGGCAGGGATTTTGGAGCATTAAACAACGTTATCAAGAAATTTGGTGATGTAGCATTCCTCCCAATCGCAAGAAATATAGGGAAGATACAGGGAACAAAAAACAAGAAAAACAAAGACAGAATAAATCCTGCACAAGAAAGCCTAGGAAAAGAAACTTCTCCTTTCAAGTTAATCAATTCAAATTTCCCAATGGGGAATACTATCGGTATGGCACTTAGTGCTATCTGGAGGAAAAAATTCAAATTATTTTTTTCATCAATTGTTTTCCTTCTTGCACTTGGACTTTTTGGATTTTCTGAAACAGTAACAAAATTTGACTTTCCAAAAGCAGTAACAAATTCTTATGTGCTTGGAAATATTAATGAAGTTCCTCTCTTAAACAGAGAAGATGTACTTGGTTGGGGGAATGAGTTTGGCGGCTCCTCAAAGGCAATCATGCCTTTTCAGCTGAATGAGATCATAAATATAATGTCTAAATACCCTCAGTTTACTTATGGAAGAATCTATGATTTTCCAAACAAGGATATCACTATCAGTTCTGAGTCTGATCTTGTCACCCCTAAAAAATTAAAGGGCTTTTTAGAACTTGGACAAATTAGTGACATTGATATACAAATTATCGAAGGCACTTTCCCAAAGAGTTATGACGAAATTATGCTTACCGACTTTCTAGCAGATTACTTAGTTGAGCAAGATGCAGACCTTACCACATCTGCTGACTTGATAGATACATATTACACTATAGAAGAGAGAGATTATAAAATTGTTGGTATAGCTGATACAGATTATGAAAGTCATTTATTTCTAAATGATATACCCGCTTCAGAATTAAAGGACAGAACAGCAGAAGTTGCTAACTACTCGTCTAGCCATGATAGTAAATACTCCAGAATAATAGTCAAACAAGGATTTTACGCGGAGAACTACAAGGAAGTAAATGTATTTGCAAATACTTATAGTGTACAAATACCAAGGACTGACGCTAAAGACGATTGGGATACAGATTGGCTTGCCAATGCATTTGTAACTATGAGTGACGATATGATAAATCATCCAAAAAGAGATCATTTCTTATTTGTTCCAGATAATTTCACTGGCCTGAAAGCAGATGAAATTCTTATTTCTCCAGACTCACTTGCCAACTTAAATCAAATGGATGATTCTATGTCTATATACAATATGATCAATGCAGAAGTAAACGAACAAAACGCAGACGTATTTGCCAAACTAACTGCAGAAAGCCTGATCCCAACAGAACCAATTGAATCTTCTATTGTATCTGAACAAGACTTTGCAAGAATTGATAAAAAAGAATTCAAAATTGTAGGTGTAATAGATTTTTGGCGTTATTCCCAAATTTATAACACCGAATATATGTATGACTATGTTTTGGATAATGGTGGTTCATTTTCTTCCATGGATTTGCAGGAATTTGAAAGGAATGAAGGCCACTATGAACATCGAGTGAAAACAGAGTATATAAGAGTCAAGCTTAGAGAAAATGGAGTGTCTACACCTGCGGAGGAAAGTTTTAATCATGAACAATATGGAGATTATTTTTCGTACTTGAATGGCCTTGCTAAAGACTATGAAATAACTGAGGTAAACTTTTTCCCACAAGTTCATTCACCAGTTGTTATGGAAAAACAAGTTTATGATGAATTGAATCCATATCATTACAACAAAGTATCTGGTATCTTAGTATCCTTACCTTCTGATACAGCTATTACTCAAGAATTTTTTGAAACTACCCATAGTATGGGGTATCATCACAATACATTGTCTGGTACAGTTCTTGGAGGTTTTGATGATTTTGTTGAGGAGGCCGCTCATATATTTAGATATGTTTCACTGGCACTTGCTGGTTTCTCCACCCTACTTATGTTCACCAATATTTCAGGAAGTGTACTTGCTGCGAAAAAAGAAATTGGGACATTGAGGGCAATTGGAGCGAAAGGATCGGATGTTGCTATGATATTTGTGACAGAGGCATTATTCATTGCTTCTTTTGTTTCGATTTTAGCAAACATAGCACTTGTTATAGTTACACAGATGTTGAATTCTGACTTGACGGATCAGACTGGTATCCCTCTTTCAATCTTCAATCCTTCCCCAATTATAGGGGTTGAACTAATTTTATTGGCTTTTGCAGTAGGAGGCATTGCTGCTTTTCTACCTGCAAGAAGAGTCACACTCATGAAGCCAATTGATGCGATTTTGAATAAATAAGTTCAAGTGGGGTCCTTGGTGGGATGAATTAATGAAGAAAGGTCTAAGGTAATTAACCATTAGCATTTCTTTTCGCTTCTTGTATAATATACTCAAATGAACATATCTAAAGGTTGGAAAAGAGCATTAGGAGTATTAGGAATTGTTGTGTTGGCGGTGGTTGCTCTGTTTGTCATTATAAAACCTCCCTCACAGCCACCCTGTGGAGACAACATGGAATTCTTCTCACACTCTCTTATAGACATAGAAAACATAGACTCCATAATGCCCCTAGGAACCCTAGCCCCTTCAGGACACACATTCCCAGTTAAACACCTATACTACAACCTAGATGGATATGGATACGAAGGAGACGTACAAGTATCCGGTGACCCATACACCGTATACGCCCCAGGAGACATGGTTTTAACAGGAATTAGCTCGTCAGAATATCCAGAAGAGGGATATACAGATTATTCAATAAACTTTTCCGTGTGCAAAGAACTCACAGGATACTTTTTACACCTAACAGCGTTATCTGGGGAACTAGAAGAGAAACTGGATTCTCCATTTAAATTCTGCAAAACAAGCAGCCCCGGAGGAAGAGAGATGATCGACTGCTCATATCTTCTAGCAAACATTGAAGTCTCAGCTGGAGATTTAATAGGAGAAGTGGGAAGACCAGGACAAGTGAACTTCGACTTTGGAGCCAGAGATACAAGAGTAGATAAACCAGAAACTGCAAACCCAGAGAGAGTACAAAATAGAGATGAAACAGCAGTATGTGCCTTGGACTACTACACCCAACCACTTAAAGATCAACTATATGGTCTCCTAGGATCTGGAGAGAACTTCAGAAGAACAATAGTTCCAAGATGTGGAACACCATACCAGGATCTAGTTGGAACCCTGCAGGGAGTCTGGTATGCAAAGGAAGGGAAGAGTGATAAGCGGGATGAACGGCTACATCTAACTCTTTCATACGATAATGTTGATCCAACGATTGGGGTAATATCAATGGGGAAGTCTCTAGAATCTCTTGGGGTATCAGAGGGTGTATATGAATTCATCCCAGTTAATTCAGGGAGTATTAATAGGGAGTTTAGTGAAGTAACCGATGGGAGGTATTGCTATGATGCTGATGCCAGTGGTGACCCTGCTAATCTACAGTACTCCTCTATAGTTATTGAGATGGTAGATGAGGAGAATATAAAGGTGGGCCCAGCAAAGACATCCCCATGTACTTTATCATCTAGCTTTGATGGTTTTGTTGAGTTTGTGAGATAGCACAAAGACAGGCGAAATCAGCGTTGACAAGAGAGTATTTATTGAAACTTCTTCGTAACAAGGTCTTATGCAGAATGTATTCTCAGAGTTCAAGTCCCTAATGGGTGGGTTAAGGGACTCGTTCGTAAACCTTGAGATTGATTTCAAAGTGAATGTAGATATGATAGAAACTCTATTAGGGTATAGGAGTCATTTAATGTCTAGCTCACTTTCTAATTGACTATGCACCGTCTTTGACGACAGACTAAACGTTTATATTATAGTCAATGACTCAAGCTAGGATGCTATTAGTGGGATAAATTTCGCTGGGGGGATTATTCAACAACCCACTTCAAATTTCCATCACCACTTCCATCTTCCTCGGTATCAACCGTTTTTTCTGCTTCTCCGGTTGAGCCTAAAAAATGCCAAACAACAAACCCTGCTAAAATGCCAACAATCAAAACCGGAACTATCCAAATATACTTCTTTTTTATAGTTAGAAATATGCTGATTGACAGAATAATAGTTCCCAAAATACAAATTATTAGCACTTGCACCAGAGTCATTCCTAAAATCTTTTGACTCTGTGTACCACTTTCTCCGGACTCTTCAGAAATTTGAATTATTTCTGCTTTTTCTTCTTCTGCATCACTCGAACCACCTTTTTCCTCGCTCAATGCAATGAACTTATCAAGACTTGTTCCGGCAATTACATATTTTCCATCAGAAGAGATGTCAATTGACTCTACCTTGTTATCAACCTCCCAATCTTGATAAATCTGATCGCCTTGTGCAGATAGTAAGAATACGTGATTATTCCCACTACCTAGCGCTAGATACTTATTATCACTTGAAAAATCTAGATCAGCAATGTAACCAACATTTTTCAACTGCCAGATTGGATTTGCTGAGGAACTTTCACCAGAATATATCCCACCAAGTATGAACCCTAGTGCAAAAAGTTGTCCATCAGGCGAGAGTGCAACCTTCAATGTCGGATTTGCTACGTAACTAAACTTCCATAGTTCATTAGTAGTGCCGACTTTATATAACAACGCAGAATAAGGATCCTCAGCCGCTCCACCACCTCCAACAAGCACAAGAGCTCCATCTTCAGAGATGCTCACTGTCTCGGCGGGAAAATTACTGCCGACTTCTGCCCTGAAAATTGGCTCAGATGAATTGGAGCTGAATACATAAATGCTTCTATCTGGACAACTCGTTCCGGTAACAAAGCTCTTCCCGTCTGCCGCCATGTCCATGGATCTAATGACACTACCTCCCAATATTCCACCCTCAGATTCAACCTTATATGACCATGATGGTTCTGGATCCTGAGTGTTCCATAGATAAACATAGGTATCTCTTCCGCCAGCTGCAATATATTTTCCATCTCCGGATATTTCCAGACCATTTAATGTCATGCCAATATCATGAGACCAGATAGGCTCATCGTCGTTGATTTTAAAAAAATAGACGATACCCTTCAGACTGGCGGCGATATATCCATTTTGTGATAGTGCAACCAAACCACGATCAAGGCTAGTATCACCATCATTGAGTTTGGGATCACCTTGAAATGTCCAAATAGGATCTCCTGACGCAATATCAAAAACGTATAGGTTTGCCTGATTATCTGCGGCAATGGCTAATTTTGAATCATCGGATATTGCTACCGATGTCACCCAATTTTCTCCAATATCGTAGTGCCAAAGGTAATTGTCCTTGTCCTTATCAAACATATAGATTGAGTGGTTATCAATCAAATTTTGGGGAATAATTTTTGGGCCACCCCAAGCACCACAACACTCAGCACAAAGTCCTGGTGTACAATCATCACTAAAATAGGCAGGTCCGTGAATAACTTCGTTTCCAATTTTTGCCTCAAAGTAGAAGCTATACACACCTTCTTCAGAAGTAGTGAATGTCCGCTCATAAATATAATTAACCCCTCGGTTGGAGGTCCACGGTCCCTTTACCATATCATGCGACTCCCAGCTTAAATTATCATCTGCATCAACATCGTCAATGTTTGTGATAAAGATCTTAATACTATCAGGGTTACGATTTTGCGGGTCGATGAAATAAGTAGAGAATTGATAGGTACCAGGCCCTCCGAACTGCGGTGAAACACTTCCAGTTTCAAATTTTAGTTTGGAGACCGATTCTGCTCCATCTTCTTGAATTACAACCAAATCACCACTTGACGAATCCGATCCATCTGTATCAATAACCACATCCTTATTTACCGCTAAACTGGTAATCCTCAAAACCAAAAGAGGTATTGCAATTGTCACAATGAAAACGAGAAGAATACGCTGACTGACCGCTAATATGGAATTTCTTTGTCTGGGAAAGAAAATCCGAGCTATATATTGCTTGAGCTGCTGCAAAGATTTGTTCTTCATTTAAGTAAGTACTACTTCTTTTCGAGCATCACTTCAAAAGTGTCAGTTGAAAACATTGTAACAGATCGATATATAAATGAGAACTTAACTTAAATGGGGTCCCTTCCAGTCAATTCTTACAACTTTTAGAAGCGTTCAAACAGTTCCACAATCTCTTGATGTCATTTAAGGAGTTGGATTTAGCAGGAATTTAACGGGAAAACCACGATAGACCAAAACAAGTCTGCTAGTAATACAACAGATAACCATACAAAAAGGGAAATACCAATATACTCAAATTCCCCTTTATTTCATGCAACAAAATATATATAATTTCATGGAAGAAATCCCCATTTTTTGCTATATCAATAGAGATCTAGTAAACTAAAATAGCTACTATTCCTAAAAAAGTATAAATAAAGATGGCCCCACTAAAGATAGTCTTGTTGGACGATGATCTAGCAATCAGAGAGATAATCCGAACATACCTGTCAGAACTCGAAGATAAGAGCAAATTGAATTTGCAGTTCTACTCTTCATCAAACGGTATAGAAGGACTGGGCTATGTATATGTAGCAAACCCAGATATTCTACTAATAGATACAACTCTACCAAAATACTCAGGAAAAGAAGTAGTCGACTTTCTACTAACAAATTCAAGGTTTAAGAACAATGGGCATCAAACAAATACAAAGGTAGTAGTACTAACAGAGAGCAGTGACACAAAGTTAAAGAACCTCCCATCAAATTACACTGTTTTAGATAAGTCAGATAAGGAGTTTACTGGGAAATTAAAAGAACTCATAGCAAAGAAAGCAGGCAAATCAATAAGTAAGGATACAGGCACCAAAGAGAAATTAGTAAACAGAGCAATTAACCTAGCAAACAGGGCTGATAGGATCATTAGAAGGATAGACAGATCAAATGTTCTACTAAAGATACTCCTCTATTTCCCTTGGCTAGCATTCCAGTTAATTTTAAGCATATATTTGCTAGGAACAAAACTAACAACAAGGAGGGTAAAAGACGACAACATACAACAAGAGAAACAAGATCTAATGGCATACAGAGTAAAGTACTATCCCACTCTGGTAACATTCATGACGGGAGTCCTTATTCTACTCATCCAGTTGATTCTTTTTGTAGGAGGAGGAGTGGTAATTTTTAACACAAGAGTAGAAAGTATATTTGCACTAGGAGAAGACGAGAAAGGATATGAGTTTAACATAGAACAAGCGACAAACTACGAGTATGACGATACAAAGATAGCGATAGGAGATGGAGGAGTGATGCTAAAAGGAACGGAGACAGAGATACCAGATCCTGAAGAAGAATCAACTATTCCAGAAGAACCACCAGTAGAAGAGGAGACACCCCCAACAGAGGATCCTGTAGAAGAGCCAGAAGTACCAGAGGAAACGCCCATAGAGGAAGAAGAACCACCGGTAGAGGAACCTGTTTCCCCAGAGGAAGAAGTACTCGGAGCATCAACAGAGCCAGTTACTCCTGCGACAACAATAACAACTTATCCAACAGATAATCCAAGTATAGTAGTAAAGGAAGGAGTAGGTTATACAAGTTTAGAAAAGATCATAGAAAGAAGTAATATTAATGGAGACGAAACAAGCATACAAACACCAGAGGAATACAATGCTCTCCTAGATACACTAGAGCCAAATGATATCCGCAAACAAGCAAAGATAACCTACCAGCTATCACCAGATAAAGAAAGTTGGTACTATTTGAATACTGACATTAATATATGGGAAGAGATAATAGAAGGGTATGAAAAGAGTAATACTATTCAGGAGATAAATAAAGGGCTAGGAAATTATCAGGAAGTTACTGGAATAGGAAAACTGTATTTAAAGATATTTCTACACACTGATGACCCTACTCAATCACCAACGCTTGAGGAAATCGTAGTCACAAAAGAAACAATCCTATTTACCCCAATAAAACCAGAAGGAATAATTACTATTGCAGTAGATCCAGGATTAGATGCATACTATATTGATGGAGTATCAGGACTAGATAGTAATGCAGGAACGTCAGGAGCACCTTTAAAGACAATCCAGGCAGCAGCAGATGTGGCAGATGCTGGAGATAATATCTATGTGAAGGGTGGAATAACGTATACAGATACAGAAGATTGTGGTGGTGGAATCATTGCGGTGGTTTGCATTAATACAAATAGTGGGTCAGCAGGAAACAAAATTGTATTCCAATCTTGGCCTGGTACAGGAATTCCGGTAATTGAACTGGGTACTAACGCGAACGGAATTTACATAGGTCAAGATTACATTACGTTTGATGGGTTTAAAGTGTTGATAAATGGTAGCTCCGGGGTTCAACGTGGGATAAATGCTATGCTATGCCAAAATGTATTGATAAGTAATAATATATTATTACTGGGGGGGGCTTCAATAACGATAGGGATTCAGGTACAGACTACATCAAATAGTACTGTTAGTAATAATACTACCTATCAGCTATTTGCTGGGATAGCTGCGTATGGTGCCACTACTACAGGCCTTTCACTTAAAAATAATGTGGTAACAGGTAGTACAGCAGCGATAACAACAGACGGTCCCACAACACCCTTTGATAATGATTACAATCTCTTATACGACAATGTAGCTGATTTTGATAATGGGAATGTAGCTGGCCCAAATTCGATAACAGGACAAGATCCTTTGTTTGTAAATGCAGCAGGAGGAGATTTCACATTACAAAATACATCCCCAGCAATTAACGCCGGTGCTGATTTATCCGGAACAGTAGACGCTGACATCCTAGGCTATTCACGTCCTAGAGGGGGTGATTATGATATAGGCGCGTATGAAGATCTAAATATATATATAGCTGGAGATACGGGGAATGATGCAACGGGAGATGGCTCAGCAAGTAACCCGTGGCAGACTATTCAGAAGGGGGCCGATAACGCAATCGCTGGAGATACGATTTATGTTAAAGGAGGGGTTACTTACAGTGGAACTTCAAGTTGCTGGGTTTTTTCTTCAGTTGTTTGTTTTGATACAACCTCAGGAACGTCAGGAAATCCGATCACTCTTCAAGCCTGGCCTGGAACTGGAATTCCAACAATTGATGCTACTAGCGATAATGGGGTTACCACTTATGATGTTAGTTACATAAATATAGAAGGACTGAAAATTATTAATGGTGGGAGTAGTATCCTTGGTGCTGTTGTCGCATATGACTCAAATTATATTAATCTACTCAATAATATCGTAGTCGACAGCGGCAAAGGTGCCAATTTCCAAGGAACTGATAATGTAAAGATTTACAATAACACTTTTTACAACAACTCTAGTGCTGCTGTAACTATTGGGAATACTGCTATTACAAGTGTGGAGATAAAAAATAACATAGCGTCTGAGTGTAGTTTCGCTTGTTATTTAAGTGAGAGTTCAGGAAATACAGGTGCAATTCTTGCAGATAATAATCTCTATTTCAATAGCACCTGGCCATCTTTAGAGTTTAATCAGATGACCGATGGAGGTAATAATATCAGTGAACAAGATCCTCTTTTTGTAAATGCAGGAGGAGGAGATTTTAGTTTAGAGAGCACTTCCCCAGCGATAGATGCAGGAGACGACAGTGTATTGGGTGTCGTACCTACAGATATTAGTGGAGCGGTAAGACCACAAGGTGCCGGAATAGACATAGGAGCATACGAGGATGACGCCCCCCTTGCCGATGCCGACCCTGTCCTTCAAGGTGATGGCTCATACATAATCACAGTAGACAGCACAACAGACGAAGATAATGTGAGTTCAACTGGCTACGACGATGGTGGTGGAGCTTACTCTGGCGGAGGTACTGAGGGACCAGATGGCACAGCGGATGGCGAGACTAGTCTAAGAGAGGCTATTGAAGTTGCTGACAATCATGCAGGTCTCGAATATATCCACTTTGACATTCCAGAAGATAATACCGATCACAAATGCTATCAAGATGATGGAGTGTCAGGTCAAACCACGTTGGGAAACAAAGTTGCTACTACTGTCAAAGATGACCCCTCATGTGGAGGAACGCAAATAGATCCGGATCATCCATATAGCTGGTTTGAGCTTACTAACAGTGGTGCATATTCTATAAATAGCCAAGTAATTATTGATGGCTACACTCAGGATGGTTCACATAAAAATACTGCCGCAATGGGAGAAACTCTAAATAGTGTCATTAAGATAGATTTAGGGGATGGAAATCCGTATCTCTATGGAGGTGATTCTGAAATTAGCGGAATAATTATTTCGGATAATGATGCAATGATAAGAATTTATTCTTCAAATAATCATGTGCATGGCATATATATGGGAGTCGATCCTAGTGGTCTCAATGCTCTTGGGCGATACAACAACATCTCACTTTTTACAGGAGCCAATAACAACGTTATCGGTAGTGATTTAGATGAGAATAATGATAATGCGGAGATTAATATTCTAAATGATGCTGGAGAAATAAATCATACGCCTTACTCAGCGAATGTCGTTATTCGTAATCCTCAAGTCAATAATCTAAAGGTTGCACGCAACTACTTCAATACGGGTAGAACTGGAAAGGAAACGGGTGGATACTTTTGGGGAGGGATTGGAGTGTATTTCAGGTTCACTACGCCATCCGTGATGACAGAGAATACAGAGATTCGTGATAATGTGTTTGCAAATACTTCTCATGGAATTTTTATTGAGCAAGATAACTGTGCATATGACGTAGAAAATATTCTAATTGATGGAAATCGTTTTGGTACAGATTGGTCTGGAGAAGAAGTGCTCAATTACATGCGTAATCCGACAAATTCCACGCATAGTCATGTCTATATGTATGCAGCATCTTCCTGTACTGAAACAATATTTGGAGGCAAGATAACCAACAATATTTTTAAAAATTTCGATTGGCAGGAAGGTGCATCTCATAATGCAATATCCCTGTATCATGTTAAGGATGGTCTGGAAATAAGTGGCAATCACATTGAAAATATGGCAGGTGTTGGGATAAGGCTAAGGAACTCAGGATCATACGCTTCCGAGAATATTTTAATAGAAGATAATACAGTTGATTACACTGAGCAAGCTATTGTCTTGGATACGATTGAATCCAGCACTATTAGAAATAATGATTTCAATGATGCGTGTTCTAATAATCAGTATCTGGAAGTGTACGGTGATAACCCCATCTTCGTAGAATACTTCAATAAAATTCTGGTGGGTGTGCGTCTTGATGAAGCCTCTAATAATAATATAATCGAAAATAACACACTTACTAGTAGTGGAAACTATTCTGATTATTGTAGAAAGCAAGTCGGTATTAATGCAGATAGCTCATCTGGAAATACGGTCAGGAACAATATTATCGAAGGGGACTTTAAATCTGGTATCTATCTTTCTGGAGGAACGGAAGATGCAAACTTCGTAACAGAAAATGATTCTGGGGATGTAGATACTGGCGCTAATGATCTCCAAAACTATCCAGAAATAGAGAAAGTGACCTATCTGAGCGGAGGTAAGTATCGTATTAGTGGAGTGCTTGACGGTAAAAATACAGAGGCACCATGGGAAGTAGAGATCTGCGAGTCAGATAACCATAGTAGTGGCCACGGAGGCTGTATTCAAACACTAGGCTTCGTAACAGTCAAAAATAATGAAGACGGTCCAGACCATTGGCAAACAACAGTAACCATAGAAGGCGATGATGGTACACAGGAAAGAGTATTTACTTCCCTTGCAACAAACAGTAATGGAAGCACAAGCGAATTTAGTGAAAATAAAGGATACACTTTAGCAACCTATCCAATAACCCTAACATATCCGACAGAGGGAGAAGAGATAACAAACAGGACCCCACTTCTAGACTGGAACGATAATGGAGATTTGGATCTGGATCACTGGGAAGTATACCTAAACCATGAAACATCAAACAATCTAGTGAAGATCGGAGAAATAGAAAAGGAAAGGACGAACTTCCAAATTAGCAGTGAATTATCTCTAGACTACACAGATTGGTACTGGAAGGTAGTAGGAGTTAGGGAGAATGGAACAACAGGAGGAGAGAGTATTGTGGAGAGTTTCAAAGTAGTAAAAGATGCAGAACCACTCACGCTACTTTATCCAACAGGAGATGTCTCTATAGATGAGCTGAGGCCAACTCTCCAATGGACAAAGACGGATGTAGAAAATGCAGCGTACTACAAGATTTATCTTAGGGAGGTAATAGAAGGGGAGACCACACCATTAGTATCAGAGGAGAACCTACTGGCAACAATAGACGACATATCGATAGAAGAATACAAACTTCTACCAAGGCAGAAATTAGACTATCTGGACTACGAATGGATAGTGGTGGCATATTATGCAAACGGTGAAGTCGCAGACAGGAGTGACATTGAGCGCTTTAGTGTTGTAAAAGAAGCAGGCCTGCCTGTTACTGGAGAGTCACAGGATGATTTCCAAGAGGAGGATTCGGCTGTAGGTCAGATGAAGATATGGCAGTGGTTCTGTCTGAGCTGCCTTTGTATAGTATTAATAGGTGGAGGAATCGTAGTATACAAGGTTATTATTTTGCGAAGGGAAGAGGACGAGGAAGAAGATCAGTCTAAGTCTTAGTACGCAGCCTTGGTCATTTTTTTCTTTTTGTCTGACACATTAGGTAGTATAATTGAGTTATTGTACTAGGGAATTACTCCGGAACAATATGACAAATTACGCAACCAATGGACAACGGAAAAACAGAATTATCAGGATAAGATTGATCGGGTTGATCAAGCAGATGAAGAGTACTATATTACTGCTTCTTATATGCTGGAGCTGGCTTCTCGAAGTCACAAATTATTTCAGGGTTCTGAACCTGAACAAAAACGGCAAATTATCACACTTACACTTCAGAACCTTCAATTGAAAGATGGAAAACTAGTCTACGATTGGGTTAAACCCTTTGATAGTATCTTTGCTGCGAAGAAGCGACACACTTGGGGTCCTTGGTGGGACGAATTTTGGAACTTTTTATAGTTCGATCTCTAAAATATCTCTCACAGTTTCTTGTATCTTTTCTTTTTCAGCAGCTGTGAAGAAATCTGCATTTTTGTTAATTGCTTTTGCTAAAGCTCGCTGTGCTTCCTTTGAATCATCTACATGTAGGACCAATTCACCTATATAAGACTGTTTAGTTTCTTCACACTCCTCATCAAATACGCCATCTTCAGTATCTAGGCACATATAAAAATCTTCCCAATTTTCTTCTGTTGCCCTTGTTGCATATTGATTAACTATCTCAGAGACTCGTTTACCGCCAGGAGACAATAAATTTTGCTTATAGCTCACGATAACAGTCTCACCCGAGGGTAATTCAATTTTGCGAATTGCAATAAGGTATAGAGGAAGGTCATTAACAGGAGTGCCAAAATAGTTAACACCCCATTTCTGATTAAAACCTACATAAACTTCTACATCATTATCTTCATCTGAAATTGATCGGTAAATATCAACCTCTGTATCTATATATCCTGTAATCTCAAAAATCGCTACTTGAGCAACATTCAATTCCCCTTCCGTATAAATATATGCCCTACCATCTTGCAGATCTATAGAATAATACTCCAATTTATCTGTATGTAGGATATTACTTTCGCATTCTATTTCTCTATCTTTGGATGCACATTTGTCTTCAAGAATCTGTAGGAAGGTTGTAGCCTCAGTTTTTTCTTGAGTATCAGTCCTGCTTAGGAAAATAAAATATGAAGAAATAGCCGCGACAACAACTATTAGAAAAGTAATAATTAGTTTTTTTTGTCTTAGAAATTTTATTGACATATTGTGATTATATCAGAACCCCAGATGAAACAAAAAGGGACAAAATGGCCGAAATTAATTACCCGAATGGACTTTTCACGGTTCCAACGAAGCTGGGGTGGGTTACGGGACTCGTTCGTAAACCTCAAAATAGACTTCTCAGTCAACGTTGATAATGTAAAAATGCTATTAAATTCTGAATCGAGTTTGCTCTTCTAGTTAGATGGATAGAACGTGTTAGAAACTCTTTCATCCTTCTAACAAACAGTTTAGAGATACTCATAGTCTAGTCCCTCTTTTGAGTCCTTTGTCCTAGGGTCTTTAGAAATACTTTTTGAGTATTTAGCATCAAATACCCTATGTAGGAGCTCATAATTCCTATTCATAGACATTCCAAGCCTTCTACATGCAATAAGCGATTTAGGAATATAACCAATATCCTCTACATAGAATTTGTGTTCATCTATTTTCTTTTTGTTCCAATCTTTTACATTAAGTCCTAATGATTTACAGATTATCGTTTGTCCTGAGCACAAAAGATGATCCTCACGCATTCTCCCATTAATAGGGTTAAGTTCATGCATCTTACTTAGCATTTTACTTCCTTCAGATCCTTCTACAAATGGTATTCCCGACTTGACGAGTATCGAACTCCCATCACCAAATGTACTAAATCCAATTGAATCACTTCCTCGTGAGTAATACATATAAATGATACCAGGTTCCATGTACAAAGCTTCTTTACTCTTTGTACGACCTTTGCTTGCATGGCTTCCTGGCTCATCACCATAATAAGCCTCGGTTTCGATTATCATTGCTTTAAGCCAAATCTCACTATATTTATGGCACAATATCTTTCCAATAAGGGACTTGGATACTTCTAATGAATCTCGTGCAAAAAAATCGTTTGACAACTTCATACTTAATTATAACAAAAGATGATCTTCTTGGGGTCCTTGGTGGGATGAATTTTGGAACTTTTCGAAAATTATTCTTCAGAAAAATTATAATCTACTCTCTCGTCTCCAATCATAATATGTACCTCCACCAATGCTAATTCAGGTAAATTACCTTTAGTCTTGCTTGGAAGATACTTTATATCAAATTGCAAATTAAATGACTGCCCTTGCAATTCATCAATTTGAGAAGGATCAAATCCTAAACCCACGATGCGTTCCATAAAGTGCTCATAAGCTTCACTTACTGCCTTTTCAACGTGTTCGATAATATCTTCTTCATTTAGGCCAGATTCTTCTGCCATTTTTGTGTACATACCGTCAGGATGAAGCCTCTCATATTTCTCAATAGGATTGCCATCAAGAACATTTGGACGTCCAACTTTTGCCAATATATGTTCAACATCTCCTTCAGAAGTAACAATGTGGCGAGTTTCAAATGGTCGATCATCATATTCCCAAGTATCTTCAATTAGAGGTTCGACAAGCCCAGAGTCATACGGACCGTGCTGCATCATCACTGCTCCAAGATCAAATATTTTCTCTAACTCATCCTGCACAACTCCCCCAATTGCAAATTCAATCAGCTTATTTGGAACTCTATCAATCTCGTCAAAATTTTCTACTAAATATTTATGCAACGGAAAACTTTCATGATTTTGCACACCATCATCGATTGTAACCGTAATTTGCCCTTTATCAGATCTGATTAAAAATATACCTTGAGACTTATCTCCCCAATCAGGCTTAAATAACCATTTACCATTACTCTTAATTACTTCTCTTGCAACCTCACTTACACTATATTTGCCAACTTGTATCCCCTCCTCATCTGCATAAAACATTGGAGCAAGATCAAGAAAGAGTAGGGATCCTGCTCTTTCTCTATCACTTCTACTTGCACTCATTACAAGTGGATTTGGCACTTCAAGGCTTCCGCAATCTCTCATTATCAATCTTTGGATACTCTTAAGCCCTAAAAGTCTTGACATATCCCCAATAACAAGCTCTTCTCCGTACTCTGCACTACGTCTACGCGCGATATTTGGGATTTGTTGCAAAAAGTTACCAAGATATTGATTTGCTTGCTCACCTTCTTTACCTGACACGATGCATTAATCTAACTATTATAATTTATTATACCCCAGATGAAATAAAAAGACATGAAGGTCTCGAGACGGATTGACTGAAGCAGGCTTTCAGAGTTCCAACGAAGCTGGGGTCCTTGGTGGGATGAATTTTGGAACTTTTTTAATTATCCATTGATGAAACCCTAATATTGTACAACTCGATATTTCCGAGCTGAGCAAGAACTGTTAGAATGAGTCGTAATAAAAAAATCATGAATCGCAAAAAATACTCAGACAATATAATAATGTGGTTAACGCAGATTGTCACGTCAGTTAAATTGGGGGGGAAATTAAACCTTAATGATTTAAATATCCATGCAGAAAACTTCTTTCGTGATCTACTAAACAGAATATATGGCCTTAACCTTGAAAACATAAACTTCACAAAAGGAAAGAATGCAGATACTATTGACCTTGGCGATACAGATAAAAGAATAGCTATACAAGTTACATCGAACGATTCGTTGGATAAACTTCGGAATACAATCAAAAACTTCACTAAGAATGGATTATTAGATCAATATGACAAACTACAGTTTCTGATTATCAAAGCAGATAGAAAATTTAGCCGAAAGACGAATTTTGATGTGGAAGTAGATAACAAATTCGAATTTAGCATATCAGAAGATATACTAACAATTTCCAAAATAAATGCAGAAATAAACAACAAAAGCACAGACGAAATAAAAACTATACATGATTTTCTTGAGAAGGAGATACCTAGTGGGAAGGTATCGCCGACAACGGCAAATGAAGTAGAGACCATCATTGACTTGATCGCATACTTATCAGGAAATAAATTAGAAACCGTACCAGAAGAGATAGAACCGGATCCAGACGGGAAAATATACAAAAGATTCAAAGACTATTCAAGATTTCTTACGGAAGAATACAATCAATTAGTAACTATATATAAATCAGCTCGAGATCAAGCGGAGCAAAAATTCGGACTTGATACGGCAAGACATCTGACAATAACTAATTTCTTGCGAACAAAAAGTGATTATTTTTTAAGGCAGACTGAGAATGATCCTCTTAAAGCTCTAGAAGCCTTAGTAGAATACTTTTCAAGTGAGTTGAGCACTGGAGAGAAAGAGTACGACGAAGCAGCAATCAGATTCTATCTCGTTGATGAATTAATTAAGTGTAACATTTTTCCTAATGAGCAACATATTAAGTAAAGATGAAAATATAAAAGACTCGGGAATATACTTAGGCTACCTAGTGCTTGGGGATCTCAAAAACAAAGAAGACAAAGTATCAATCTTTGAATTAGTGAAACGTTTAAATAAGAAGGTCCCTATTATTCATTATCGACAATTGGTGACAACATTAGTTCTACTATATTCTATAGGATTAATCGACTTTCAATCACCTAATATTCTTTTTAATAAACATGATCCGGCTCAACAAACTCTATTCACAACCTAATACATTCGAAACTATTGAATTTCGAGATGGAATAAACCTGATCCTTGGAGAAAAGGTAAAAGAGGATTTAGTCCAAACCCGAAGAGACAGGAAGACCAATGGGGTTGGGAAATCAATGTGTATTGAGTTTATCAATTTCTGCCTCCTCAGCGATAGTTCAAATAGTAGAGTGATGAAAATTCCTTTCGACAAATTTGAATCTGAAACGGAAATAATGCTTGACCTTACAATTGGGGATATAGATCTTACTGTATCTAGAACAAAAGAGGATCCTGATAAACCTAAGATCATCCTAAAACATGAAGTGAATCAATTTGAAAATATTCACGATGCAAGAAAGTTTCTGCTACAGATCCTTTATAATAATGGGTATACAGAGCTATCTAATATCCCAATAAGCTTCAGAGAATTCTTAGCACCAATTATTAGAGATGAAGATTCAGAGTTTAAGGATATCGTATACACCTATGACCTAGGGAAAAATATTCCGCACACACAACTAATTAAACCGCATTTATATTACCTAGGAATAAATCTGCTTGTATTTGAAGAAATAAAAACTATTTACAAAGAGCTAACTGAAAAAAAGAAGGATAAGAACAATCTCGAAAAAAAACTCACGAAAAATCACACGAAAAAGCTAAGCGAAATTAAATCAGAGGCAAATAATCTAAATGCCGAGGTTGATCGCATAGGAGATTCGCTTGAAAAGCTTAAAACAAATGAGGCATATCTTAGGATACAGGATGATATGAATTCGATTGAAGCTGAGTTAGGAAATCTACGCAAAGAACAAAAGGCTATCCGCTATGAATTAAAAAACATTAACTCTTTACCTAGCTTTGAGCATATACAAACTGAGGAGATAAAATTTTTATACAATAGATATCGGGAAGGGCTTGGCACTCAGTTAGTAAAATCTTTAGATCAAGTTATTAAATTCAAGGAAAAGATAGATACTTTTCAAAAATCTATTCTCAAGTCAAAGGTAGATCGACTTATATTAAATCTCAGAGCGGTCACAAAGAAGATCAAGGCTCTTGAAGAAGATAGGAAAACAAAATTGAATCTAGTATCCTCAAAAGGTGAACTTTCTGATTATATGAATAGCCATTCTATCTTTCGAGAACTTCTAAACAAGCATGGGCAGATTAAAACACAATTGGATAATCTTGAGAAACTTGATCGTGAGATAACAAGCATAGAGCTAGAGCGTGATCAAAATTTTATGAAGCTAGATGCAGATATTTTTGGACTGAAAGATACTCTTAAAAGCATCATGGATACAATCCTACAAGTACACGAGTATATTATGGGAAATAAGGAAGCTTCGTTTGATATAAAAACAAAAAAGAACAAAGAAAAGATTATAGAATTTGAGTATCGTATCTTCGCAGATGGGAGTAGAAGTGTCGATAGGACAAAAGTTTTTATTTATGACATAGCACTACTATTTAATGAAAAGACAAGCCTAAAACATCCTCATTTTTTAATTCACGACAACATTTTTGATGTTGATCAAGATACACTTATTCAGAGCCTGAACTACCTTGCTCAACAAGAAACTGAAAATACTGATTTCCAGTATATACTAACCCTCAATAGAGATAAGATAGAGAATGAGGAAAAGCGCAAAGAAATTAAACTCGATATTGACGAACACAAGATAGCAAATTTTACGAAAAGATCCCCTTTTCTGAAGATAGACTATCAGGAAATATAATAGTCAGTTCGGTGATTCAATGGGGACATGCCTTATTATCTTCTATTCTGATGGCTTAAATTTATTTATCATATTAGTAAAACTATGTGTATATGATTCCCTTATACCTTTTGGCTCTTTATTTAGTAAGGTCATTGCTGAATACGCCAAACCAAGGCCATAACCAAACCCTGTTAGCAACGTACTTTCGTTTATTTGATTATCATTGAAACCCAACTTCTCATTTTGCAATTCAGCATCCGATTCTACAATGCTAGAAAAAACTTCGTAAAAATCTTCTTTACCAACTAAGCAATGTTTACTTAAGCCATCATATACATAAAAAGGACTATTTATAACAAAATTCATGTCTTTGTTAGAGCGATATTTTTCTCTCCATTCTTCTGTTTCCTCTATATGAAGATTTTTTATACATTCTTCAACAAGGGCTTGATCAGCATCCAAAGAACTAGTATGGATATTGTTTCTCTTTAAAATCAGTTCCTCTGCCACTCGAAGTACAAATCCAGTTAATAGTGCCGTTTTAGTCAATTGCCTATCTACTTCAGACAGTTTGAGATTCGCTTCATATATTGCTAAGTTTAAGCTCTGCGGAGGTGGACCCATCGAACATAAGTCTGTGATAGTGCTAATCCTCTTATGAAGATCAGTATTAAAAAGATGAAGAGCTGCGTTCGTTAGTCGAATTACAAAAGTTACAACATCAATTGCTGGCTTGAAATCCTTTGGTTGTGATATTAAAGACTGACCGCATTTAGAACAGAATACTGAGTCAAGTGTTGTTGTATTCCCGCAGGATAAACACTTAGCCTCTTTTGATTCCTTAAATACCATTAGTGTTCGCTAATAGATAGGACAACTATAAATGAGTATTAGTAATTTATCCATAATGGCATGAAATCCCACTGCTGCCCATCTGAATCCCAGCTTCTACAAAACACATATTCGGGCTCCGATCCAAATGTTGCAGCATCATAACAAACAATATCATAAGTATAAATATAACCACCATTTGGGAAATTAATTTGAGCATAGCTACCATCTGGAGCCATGTAGGTACTCAATTCATAGCAATCATCGCTAGAATAGTAGGGATTTTTGCATACTTGTACCATTTGGGATCCAGTCCAAAAAGGATCCTTCTCTCCATCACCCCCCGTACATCCTGTAAGTACTAGTGGTATCAACAACACAAACAGGAGGCCGAATACCTTCTTCATACAATGTCCTCTATAAATAAACATATCTCTCATGCCATGCTTAATGTGAAGTGCGAAATTCAGGCATATCACATTTATTATCCGATTTTTCTTGGCAAACCACAAGAATATTTTGTATGATCAATCCCTAATGATTTCGATTAATTTTTATATTCCATCATGGGTCGATACAGATACTCAAGCAAATACACAACAGACGATTGCAGCCATTTCAATGTCCAATTTCTTAAGAAGCATGGAGACAAAATTAGTATATTGAGCTAATTTACACTCCTTCAGGACCCGAAGGTTGTAACTGGGGCAAATTACTGGACTCGTTCACAAACCTTGAGATTGTTCTAACAACCAATGTAAAGAGACTAATTGTTGAAAGGTTTTCGTGAAAACTTAATTTTTGTATCTGACTGCTCTAATGTGTATGAATTAGCTTTTATACCATTACCTATTACTTCAAAAGGAGTGAGAACGACTGAAAAAGTTGTTCTACTAAATACATTACCTTGATCATTCGAATAGTCTATTGTTAGAACCACTGGTTCTTTTTTATTAATGAAGTAAATCCATTCTCCCACACTTAAATCAATCGTTACTTCAAAGCTTCCTTCATCTTTCCCTTTAGGTATATAAGAAGGCCTTGCTTGCTTCAACAGTGCGTTTCCAGAAGTAATTCTAGCTTTTCTAATATTGAATGCTGCCCCTCTTCCAACATTCTTTAGGCTAAGCTCCATTACAAGTTGAATTTTTGTTTTTGATCCCTTATTGAACACGTCGCCGGTTTGAACACCCAACCCTCCACTTTCATCAGAGGCTCTACTCCATAGATCAATTGATCCTATTTCGAATACAAGACTTGGAGATGTCGAAAGTAGAGTTAACCATTCACTTCTTATTAACGTATAGATTGATATACCAATAGCCACAATCCCTGTTAATCCAACTATACAGTTTGCAATGATGCCAACGACATCTACAAGTGGAGACGATGCAAATTGAAGCACAACAGGAGTAGATAAATTTATTGGAATACTCATCTTGATTGTAATATTTCGTTTCGTTAAATTACTGGGGTGGCACTTCGTCGTTACACTCCTCAGCATCACCCGTCGTCTAAGCTCATTTCGTCACTTCGTTCCTCATTCACTAAGACTTTGGGGTGGTAGAGGGGACTCCCTACGCCAACCCTTCGCAACACTCAACTTTGTTTCGTGTGCTCAGGTAAGCTGAGGACAAGACGTCCCACTTTACATCCCAGAGAACTTGCCACCACTTCGTGATGCCAAATTCTCTGGGGTGGGTTACGGGACTCGTTCGTAAACCTTGAGGTTGACCTGCATTTTAATATCAGCAATATCAAAGAACTATTAAATAAGCATGCTCTTCAATTAGCAGCTATCTAAGCTTTTTCTTATTTGTACTTCCAAGTATAATGACACAAATGTAATCATTATTCTTATAAGTAAGAAATCAATACCATGAGTAAAGTAACAGACAACCCTATTGATGGCAGCTCATTGACTTTAGAGAAATGGCTCAAAGTACTATTTAGCATGGATAGAGACAATTTATTCCCGAGCAACACATTCCCAACGGATAATCACAAAAAGAAGTATTTGGAAACTGTTCATCAGCGGCCTGACGAAGAAGTAAAAAGATTATTGGGCATGTTTTTGCTTGAAAGTGGCGTTTATGGGGCAGATAAGCTATCTAAAACAAGTTTGGAATTTTGGAAGAAGAATGATGTTGACAAGTATAATGAAATCAAGAAGCATCGGTACTGGAGATTAATTGATGAGTTGAAAATTCCCTGGGAAGGAACGCAATGGATTACGGAACTTTTACCATTTTTTCCAAAAGAAGCAATCAATGCCATCAGCTCTTTTTTTATAGCACGATGTACTGTTATGACAGATCAACAACTAACTGGATTGTCAGATGCTATGGAGATTATTAGAGAAAAATACATAAATGCAATGCACCCTCGGAATGTAATGAGTAGTCTTACATCAAGAGAGTTTGAGTATTTAATTGCACAACTATACGAGCAGATGGAGTATTCGGTGAAGATAACAAAGGCAACTAGAGATGGAGGTATTGATGTTATAGCAAGTAAAGTGCACAAAGGGGAAGCAGTCAGCCTAGGGATTGAGTGTAAACACATAGATGGAAAAGTTGGTATAGATATTCTAAGAGGTTTATTGGGAGTAATTTCTAAAGGAAAGGTCGCCAAAGGGATAGTTGCAACTACATCTACTTTTTCTCAAGATTCAATTAGATACGCTAAAGACGACCCTAGATTGGAACTATTAAACTTTAAGGATCTAAATATACTACTGAATAAGAATTTAGGGACTGAATGGCCTAGGAGATTAGATTCAATAATTGCAACTGCAAAACTAGAAATCAAGACGGCAAATTTATGAAATTAAATAACGTACTCGTTATCGATCTGGATAAATGGTTAAAGTATGCATAATGAAATTACATACATAGCCCTATTATATTCGTAGACTACAGCCCCTCTAACAAATCCGAAAGCTCAATATCAAATCCCTTTGAGAGTTTTACCAGAGTCTTGAAGGTGGGATTGCTCTTGCCATTCTCAATCTTAATCAGATGAAATACGCTGATATCAGATTTATGCGCCAGCTCTTCCTGAGTTAGCTTTTTCTTTTTACGAAGCGATTTTATACGCTTTCCCAGTGCTTGAAGTTTTTTCATGCCAACAGTATATGAGACATGGTTCTAATTGAACATATCTTATTTGACATGGGCGCATAGTACAGTTAGTATA
>Ga0114923_10000341_pt1 | contig 39100 bp, 56 predicted proteins | sample SumtaG_FD_89578 | JGI IMG/M metagenome (GOLD analysis project Ga0114923, IMG submission 89578) | Deep subsurface microbial communities from Indian Ocean to uncover new lineages of life (NeLLi) - Sumatra_00157 metaG | ecosystem: Environmental > Aquatic > Marine > Oceanic > Sediment | place: near... | reverse complement strand
GGCCCATCTGTTTGGAAATAACACCCATAAAAGGGCCCATTCTGCTATTTTCACCCTTGACGTGCGTATAGATGACCCATCCTACCAGCCGAGCGTTGGGAGCAACTGGGGCCCGCAATGAAAAAGAAACGCCAACTAATCACCATCGACGAAGACCTCGTCGACTACGTCGCGGAGCTCGCCGCAAGCGGCTCCGCATCGTCAACATTCAACCGAGTCCTGCGAGAGCATCGGGACCGGCTTATCGGTTCGTGTTCGGTCTGCGGTCGACCTCGTGTCGACTGCGACGATGACGCGAAGGGGGAATCATGAAGGACCGACACAGTGCGACCACGTTTCGGCTTCTCCCGATCGGATCGAAGGTCTGGCCCCTTGATGGGGCGGTCGGCAAGTGGCACGTCGCTGGTCACGTCGACGGCCGAATCGTCTTCAAGGAGTGGTGGAGGCATCACCGACGGTGGCACTACTTCATCAGGCACCCATGGGATCCGATGCTCTTGACGGCATCGACCCGCATACGCCGCGCAAGGAAACCCAAGTGAAATATCAAGCCATGGTCCTAGACCAATCACATGTTCCGACACCGCGACGGGACGATGGTCGTCAGGCTTCGGGACTCGAAGGGCGGCCATCACCACGTCGAGCCGTGGAACGAGACCGCGGTCTCGTGCGCCGAGTGCGGCAAGGAGCTTGTGAAGATGACGATGCCGCGTTGCGACCACGTCCAGGTCGCGGACGTCTGCACGGACTACGGCGACGATGAGACTCGGGTCCTCTGCGTTCCGTGCGCGGATAAGGAGTCCGAGTGATTCACTACACCCCAGACCAGATCGACACAGCAGGGGGGTGGGTAACTGTGACGTTCGGCGATACCACCGGAGACGTCATCATTGTCTCATCAGATCCGATCTCGATCGAGACTTGCTGTCGATGCGGACGAATGTACGCGGCCAATGGGACCTTTCAGGGATCTGGCTCTGTCGTGTGCCGACAATGCGAGATGAGCGAACGGTTCGATCGTGCGTGTCTCGGATTCAGCTGGCATCCAGCGGCGAGGCAGGTCGAGTTCGTCGACCCTCCGTTATGGCCACGTCCAACCCACATGGACTATCGCGGTCGACTTCGCGCAGAGCGCTACAGTCGACACGGTCGCAACGTGCGCGAACGGAAGTTCATTGACGCCAGGCGGGCACCCGACGAGCATTAGGGGCCATGGCGAACAACAGCCGCAAGCACGAAGACGCCGAGATCCGAGCGAAGCTCCTAGAGGGCATCTCCATCGGCATGCCCTACGAGTACGCCGCAGCTCGCGCCGGGGTCTCGAAAGAGACCTTCTATCGATGGGCCAAGTCCGACGATCCGCGCGACGAAGAGTTCATGATCGAGGTTTTCGGGGCCAACGCGGAGATGATATTCAAAGCGTTGACGTGCATATCGAAGGGCGAGCAGGGCTGGCAGGCGAACGCCTGGAAGTTGGAGCGACGGTTCCCGAAGAAGTTCGGGCGAGGGGTGGACCGGGCAGCCATGATCGCCGTCGAGGGCGAGGATGATGGAGATGACGAGGACGACATTGATGTGAGTTCGGTGGAGAAAATGCAGGCTTACGTTCGGAAGCGTGCGAACGGATAGGGGAGTCCGATGAACCCAACATTCAAGATCGGAGTCTGCACTGGTTCTGACCCCGGTGAAAATTTAGGTGGGTGAACTCGTCCACCTGAACCCGCCGGGCCTATTCGACGGGTTCAGCCTCAAACCCGAACCCTACCCCGAGGAAGAGGGCGCCCCACTGGTCGAGTGGTATTGCGCGGAGATGCTCCGCAGGGGTGCGCTCTACGAGGCGATCAACGCCTCCTCGTCCGTCCGAAAACAGATCATCAAGTGGTGCAAAAACGGCATCACGGACGAAGATGGCGTGTTCACCCACGGTTATTTTTTCTTCGTCGACAACTTCGGATGGACCTTCGATCCGCGCGAAGTCGGGCCAACGAGACCAAGCCACACGCTCCCAATGCACCTCTGGGATTTCCAGAGATGGCTTTCTGAGACGGGTGTCATCTGGCGCGATGACAACGGCCTAGGATGGCCACGAGCCATCGAGAAGTCTCGAGATATGGGCGCCACGTGGACGATCCTTCACGAGTACCTGTGGGGCTGGCTTTTCCACGGCCGCAGCTACGGCGTCATCTCCCGGAAAGAAGAGGAGGTCGACGACAACACGGACACGCCCGACTCCCTGTTCGGCCGCATCCGTTGGATCCTCGCCCAACTCCCGCGCATGCTCCGACCGAAGGGCTGGCGCAACTGCCACAAGAAGCGGCCGAGATTCGTCGACAAGAAGCTCCACATCATCAACCCCGAGACGAAAAATCAGATCGTCGGGGGCTCCACCGTCAGCGACGCGTTCAGGTCCCGCCGATACTTCAGGATCTGCGTCGATGAGGCGAACGCGATTCCCGAGCTCGCCAAGATCGTCAAGTCGCTGACGAGTTGCACCGACTCCCCCGACTACATCTCGAGCGTCTGTGGTCGACACACTGCGTTCGCTCGGATCACCCACGGCGAAGACGGGATCGCGATCAGGGCAACGAAGGAGCCAGCCGTCGGAGTCGGGAATCTCGTGGTCAAGCTCCACTACGAGCTCCACCCGCACAAGAAGCAGGACACGGAGCGAGGGCGAGCATGGAAGCGCCGGGCCCAGGCCATCAACACCGAAGAGGGCTTCGCCCAAGAGCACGAGATCGATTACTTCGCCTCGCTGCCCTCTCGGTGCTGGCCGACGTTCAGTCGATCGAAACACGTCATGACGGAGCACCAGTGGGAATTCTACGTCGAGCCAGTCTTGAAGATGGACGACTGCATCCGCTACCTCACGTGGGACTACGGATACGGAACGGCGTTCACCGTCGCGACGTCGTCGATATTCGTCCCCCACTGGGACATCCTGGTCGTCGAGTGGTCGATGGGCTGGCAGGACGCAGACGCCGAGCGGGTCGCGACCGAGCTCACCTCGACTTACGACATCAAGACCAATTTCGGTGGCTGGATCGTCCCGGACCTCATCACGGGGGACCCGTCTGGATCGAGCGCGGGCCCGAGCCAGCACGGTGGAGCGAAGCTCGAGTTCGCCGCGTCGTGGGTTGAGAATCTGGCCGAAGTCGGAATCGTCGTCCACCCCAGCGGAGCGAAGCCTTATTCCGGGATCGTCGTTGTCCGCAAGGCACTGAAGCACGGCAAGATCCTGTTTGGACCTCTCTGCCTGGAGACCAACGACAAGCGCGTCCCCCCCATCGTCGACGCTGTGGAGTCGCATGTGTGGACGTCACACGGCGGCGAGGTTACGCTGTACGACGGCAAGCCAAAGCCGGCCAAGAACACCAAGGCGAGCCACGCCAGCGACACCCTGATAGAGGCCGCGTGGGAGCCGTGGATGTCCTCGGGTCAGGCGTTTGAGAACATTTTCCAGGGCGAAGACCATGGCTATCGCGGTTACTAGGCGGCGGGAAATTGAAGCGCAGCGCAACGAACTGAGCGAGCAGGGGTTCGCCGAGCAGCTTCGTAACCTCTCAGACCTTCAGGAGACGTGGCGCCTCAACAGTGGGACTCGGAACGCCATCACGCTGGTGCTCGACATGGCCAGCGGAGACCAGATCCGTAAGATCCGTAAGAACAGCGGCGAGTCAAACAAGCACTTCGGCGATAAGCCTAAGTTCGCCGCCAACGCTCTCGGGCGCATCGTTGCCGCAAAATCGTTCCTCTACGACTCAGAGCCGATCCGAAGGTTCCCAGATTCGGACGACAGCGACGCGACTCACGAAGAGTGGAAGCGTCTGATGTATGACGTTGGCGGTCGTGGGTCCTACAACGCCCACATGGACGAACTCGACCCCGTGACCTGGCTGTGCGGCGTCGTGATCGGATGGATCCAGCCGTCAGATGATGAGGAGCACGGAGTCGAGTGGACGATCCGAACCCGTGACATGTTCGAAGTTCTCTCAACCAGGGACAAGCCAGAGGTCGCAAGGGCCGTGATCGCAGAGTGGTACACGGAGAAGACCAAGGAAGATAAAACCACGTGGATGCGCTACGCGGACGATACCTATCTCGCTTGGGTCTCGATCTCGAAGCGCGCCGGGAACACCTGGAAGTTCGAGATCGACGACGACTCAGGAGAGGTTTTTATCAAGCATGGGCTCGGACAGGTACCCATAGAGGCAACGCGGAACTGGACCGGGATGCACGGAACGTATGAGAGCCCGCGCCTCGGCGGCCGAGACGCGGCCGAGAACCAGCGTACCCTTGCCCACCTCTCGAGCGAGATGCCCACGGCCGTGATCCAGAGTCGAGGGCAGAAGTATGTCACCGGCGACTTCCAGGCGGATCAAAAACCCGTCAACTCCCCGGAAGTGATTTGGAAGCTGAAGAACGGAGGTCAGGCCGGCGGGATCAACAGCGGCGCGGATCTCACCGGGTCTGAATCCATCTACGTCCTACTCCAGGAGGCCAACGCGATGGGCATGGGCGTCGACCCAGATGTGGTCCGGCTCAAGAAGTCCGTCGTCGAGTCTGGGAAGGCGATCCTCGTTCGACGAGCTGCACAGCTGTCCATCGCGAAGAAGCGTCGCCGGCAGGGGCAGGACTGGGAGTACCGGAAGCATAGGCTCGCGGCGAAGCAGATCAAGCAGCAAGGCGGCCCGGATCTCGACTGGAAGGTCGTGATGGAGTACCCGCAGGGCGTTCCCATCATCACCGTCGACGACCGACTCAAGGTTGCCGAGTTCATCAGCAGCAAGGGGATCGCGGACGAGGCGAAGGTGTTGTCGTTCCTTTTCGACGAGCTTCCCCCAGACGAGATCAAACGGCTGCTCTTGGATGCATCGAAGTCCGCTGGCTCTGATCCTGGCGACACTCCGCCACCTCCACCGAGCGTTGACATCGATGAAGAGTTTGACGACCGGACCGGTCCTGCGTAGATTGAGGGCGCTCGTCAAAGGGCGCGGCGGCATGGTCCAAAACCTTGCGGCTATCATGCGAACCCTGGTCACGGAGAAAACCCCGCACCGCCCAACTCGCCTCGTTTCGACGGGGCGTTGTTGTTTGCTGGTCTTGACGCCAACGCCAATATATGCACCATTGATCGTGCTTGGGTCCTCCTGATGGAGGACACGTGGTGTCGTGAGCATCCGGTGCGGCCCGGATAAAGCCTCCAGTTGGAGGCGGTTTCGGGAGGCTGTGCACTAGTCGAGCCCCGGATGCTTGCTCACCGAACCCAAGCGACACGACACAAGCACCGAGAGAGACAATGCCAGTAGACGAAGAAAGGCAGCTAGAGGCTGCGCCGATCTCGGCCCCGGAGGCGGACTCGGAGGGGAACGATAAGAACCAGGCGGGAGGCCAGGGAACACAACTTAACGAATTTTCCCCTCAAGAAGTTGCGAAGAACCGAAGAGAGAACGCATCTCTTCGTGAACGGCTAAGGGCCGCTGAGTCTAAAAACTCAGCTTACGAGACCGCGCAGAAGACAGCGGAGACCGAGAAGGCGCAGAAGGATGGAGACACCCAAAAGCTTCTCGAGCTCAGCGCGAAGGAAAATGCGACCCTGACAGAGCAGATCGCGCAGATGGCGCTGACCAGTAGGTCAAACGCGCTGAACTCAGCGATCGGAATCGAGACGGCGAGCAGGCTCCCAGCGGCGGCGGACAAGGACGGAGAGGCACGAAGGGCTCGACAGTCGAGTTCGATGAGAGCCGCCATCCTTTCGGATCTGGGCGACAAGGCCTTCGACAAAGACGGCATCCTCGACCAGAAGGCGGTCACTCAGTCGGCAACGCGGATATTCAGCGACTTTCATTTCGAGGCCCCGGCCCCGAAGAAGCAAGGTCCCCCGAGGGCGAAGGATCGGACGGTTGACCCAGGCACCCCCAAGCTCACTCCATTGGGGCACCTAGAGTCAGTCATCAGCGACGCGGTAGACGACGTCCTGGGAAGCTGACAGGTCCCCCCTCTTAAGGGGCCGAAATGCCAACCATTGCCAACCAAATCACCGAAGTCTTTACCGAAAAGGCAGATCAGATCGTCACTTCGGCCCTGGCCCTCAAGGGCGGAGAGGGAGAGCCGTCTCTCATCTCCCTGGTGAACTGGGAAGATCCGACGTCCCCTCAAGGCTTCGAGGAAGAGATCGAGGTCTCCGCCAACGCCAGCGCGGGCACCTACGCCAAGGGCGGAAACTTCCCCGCCGCGGGCAGGGCCGAGCACGTCGATCAAATCATCGCGTGGTCTCGCTACGTGTTCGTCGTGGAGGCGACCGGGACGCAGCTCGCGCAGCTAGAGCTCGCCGAATCCCTCCGGATGACCAAAATCAAGAACTTCCTCATGAAGCAGATGCGGTCTGGAACCGAGGCCGTGACCGACGTGATGGAAGGTCATCTGCTGACGAACACGCCGTCCCTGAACTCCGACGGGTTCACCGGTCTCGAGTTCATCGCATCCCCCACCAACACCTATGGTGGAGTCAACGCGACGACCTACGGCAACACGGGTTGCGCGGTCACGACCGTTGGTGGAGCACTGACGATGTCCGCCATGGACACGCTCACCAACAGCTTCAAGTCCAGCAAGCAGGGCAAGTACAACGTGGTGCTGACCAGCTACGGCCAGCGCCAGAAGTACGAGGATCTGACCGCCGGAACCGGTTCGGTCCCCGCTGGTCAGAGCATCACCTCGACGCAGCTCGACGGAACCGATCGAGTCTTCTCGGCCGGTTTCACCAGTCACTTCTACCGCAACAGGCCAGTAGTCGCCCTTCAGGACTACGCCACCGACGCGATGGATTTCCTCGATTCTCGAAACCTCAAAGGGACCGTCCTGCAGGATTGGGAAACCAAGGTCTTCCATCCCGAGGCAGATCGGGTCCGCTGGGTCGTCAAGGCCCAACTCGCAGTCATGCTGCAGAATCGCGGCAAGGCCCTCACCCGGCTCGACGGCCTCACCTGATATATGTCGCCGCCTCCGGGCGGCGCGTCTCGACACCACGATCCAAGCTGAAACGGAGATACGAAAATGGCGAAATTTCTACTCGTCCCGATCATCGGTAGGCGAAATCATCAGTACGGATGGGACTTCCCATCTCCCATGGGCGGAGACAAGCCGCACGCAGCCAGGGCCAACAGGCTGCTCGCCCTGTTCAGGACGCGCGCGAACGTCTACGTCAGAGTTCGAGCCGATGCGTTCGTGCCTGTCGTCGACGACAAGGGCAAGATCGTCATGGACAAGGACGATCTTCAGAAGTTCAAAACGAACCTGACTGGGAAGGCTCGGGATCGTTGCTTCGGCGGCCTGTCGCAGCTGCGCAACAACGGGAAGATCGTATTTGTCCCGCACGAGTTCAAGCAGTTCGATGATCAATCGGGGCGAAGCTTCGCCGGCATCGACGCTGATCCGTTCGTCAAGGCCGCTCCTGGAGTCGAAATCGACTACACCTTCTTGCCGGGCGAGGACGGCGAAGCTGGCCCTATCGTCAAAATGCAGGTGGAGCACGCCGCACAGGTCCTTCAGGATGGCGGGCAGTATTGCTGCGTCCTGGAAGAGGTCGACATCACCGGCACCGAGCACTCCGTCGCCGAGCTCGCGGACATGATCGAGGCTGAAGAATCCGCGACGAAGCTGAAGAAGAAGAAGCTAGCCGCGCTCCGGGCCGCCGGCGGGAAGTCCAAGAAGGCCGACAAAGCCGACGCAAGAGCGAAGGCTGCCGCGAAGAAGAAGGCCGAGAAGGAGGCCAGCGAGGGCAAACTCCCACCTCCAGCGATGGGCTGATGCATTGCAATAGCCGTCTGCCGGCTTGTCGCGGCTCTCGCAGCCAGGGTAACCGCGGCCTCAACCTCTTACCATAGGGCCAAATCATGGCACTCACTTGGACCGCTCAGGCGAATATCTCCCCGGCAAGCAAAAGCTACCGTACGACTCAACCAGGCAACACCGTCGAGTGGAGCGGGGCGCTTCAATTCGACTCGAGCTACCCGACCGGAGGCGAACTCTACGATCTCGCCGACATCGACAGCGAAGTCGACACCCTCTCTGGCGTCTTCGAACATCTCGACGGATCGAGCAACGGGACCTATCTCCTTGTCCTCGACACCGCGAACACGAAGATCCTGGTTTACACCGAGGCTGGAGTCGAAGTCGCAAACGCTACCGACCTATCGGGAGCAACCGGCTTGTTCGCCATCAAAAACGCCCTCTTCACGATCACACCGGTGTGATCAAGGTCCGGGTTCCGAACTACCGGCGCATCGGCATCAAGGTCCGAGACGGGATGAGGACGGCGGCCAAGCAATCGGCTACCGAAGACGTCACGGAGCGGACCCGACTGATGCGCGCTGGCCTTGCTCCTGACGGTTCGCCGCAGAAGACGACCAAGGCCGGAGGGCGAACCCCGCTCGTCAGAACGGGCAAGCTCTCGAGCGAAGCGGGTTGGGTGGTTCGGCAGGTCGGAGACGCAACGAAGGTCGAGCCATCCGGAGACCGCAAAGAGGCGGTCCAAAGGCTCACGAGAGACGGATTCAAGATCATCGAGATCGCGACTGCGACTCGACGCGGCGGTCGTAAAAAGGTCGCCGATATCGCGCGGAGGATCGGAGGGTGAGGCGTCAGTTGATCGAGAACAGGGCTGGAATTCTTGACTGGTACGTCCCGGAGGGACGGGTCTTGGATGGCACTGCGACGCTCAACATCTACATTGACGGCGAGAGCCTGTGGCCTGGCACGTTCCCCGCGACAGTCACCCAGGACCCCACGGACATCACACTCGCCGCGACCGTCAAAAACTCCCGAGAGATCACGGCGACCACTGACACATCGGCCGCCGTGATCGGACGGAGATACCTAGTCACGTCGACCAGGGGTGAGCGCGTGGAGCTCGTGCTCAAGGGCGTAGACGCCACGACACTTGTCTTCGCTGACCCTGTGCCGTTCGCGCTGGCTCTCAATTCGACATGCAAAGGCCTGCTTCTCAGGTACGAGCCCGAGGCCGACGACACCGCAACCCGCCGCAGGAACATCAGGGCCCAGTACGAATACGCCATCGACGGCGACGCGGTCGTCCCAGAGCCGTTCTTCTTCGATGTCGTCAAGCAGAAATACGGGTTCAGCCTGTCACTGTCCTATCTTGCGGGCTTCTGGTCATCCATCCGCCAGCATGTCCACGGTATGGACTGGCAGACCATCTCCAACAATATCGTCGCTGATGTCGTCTTCCCTGCACTCGAGGGTATGGGGTTCGACCCTGACCTGATTCGAGATCAGGAGAAGCTGAAGCCGTGGGCTGCGCTCCTGACCATCGAGCAGATCCTCATCTCACTCATGGCGGACGGTCAGGTCAACGAGAAGGTCCTTGACCACTACAGCCGGCAGGTAACGACCGCCCTGACTCGCCTGATCGACTCATCGAAAATCTGGTACGACTCCGGAGACACGCTCACGGGATCGAACCGTTCCGCTCAGTTCGCCGACTCCACGGACATCTGGTACGCCGAAGACGGAACGATCGCCGGCGGCGGCGAAGACTTCGGGCTCAGAGTCCGACCTGACCCGGTGATATAATGGCGGGTCAGCTACTCATGGATATCGTCGACAGGATGACGCAGGTCATTCTGAACATCACTCCAGATCTTGAACCGCAGATCACCTTCTGTGAGCACGATGGAGATGACGAACTCGGACTCGCGATGATCGAAGGTGACCCATTCGACGCGACAAGGACCTTCATTGTCATCGGTGACGGAGACTCGAACTTCGGAAAGTTCAGCGGGACCGAGGTCGATCAGGACGCCAGCGTCGTTGTGATATCCGTCTACATCACGCCAGGAAAGGGCGGGTTCAAGCGCGGTCGTGATCTCATGACGGCAGACAGGGAGCGGTTCATCAGCGAGATGTTTACTCCGACGATCGCCGATGGGTTTTCGGCGGTCGGGAATCCAAACATTGATGTGCGGTCGACCGACATGTCTCAAGTCACCGGAAAGCCGATGCACGTCATGACGATGGGCTTCAACGTGAACTACACACTCAACGCCAACTGCTAGAGGCGACCAATGCCATACGATCAGACACGAAGCGCTCAGATGAACCTCGAGGGGAGGGTCGAGCGAATCAACAAAACCCTGGAAGGCCTGGCGAAGAGTCAGAAGACCCTGAAGGGGCGCCTGAAGAAGGCGAAGAAAGGGGATGGAGGTCTTCGAGAAGCAGATCGCAGCCAACGATCAGACGATCGCGAAACTCACAGTGAACCGAGACGAGGCGAAAGCCGAGCTCAAATCGTTGGGGGGCTGATATGGCCGAACACAGAGCGAATACCCACGTTGTCGAGGTTGACGTGGAGGTCGCATGGGCGGTCCTCAACGGCGACTTCACGACCGAATCTCTCCAGCTGCACGCCTTCGACGTGACGCCGACAACCGAGAGCCCCGAGAAGGAGAATCCGGCGAATCGGCAGGACCTCGGAGAGCACGCCCCAACCGTCGGTTACAACTACGAGGTCAACGAGCTCAAGGCTTCGGTGACGATGCAGGGTCTCGGCGGGATCGGTGCGCCTGTTCTTCAGGCTGTCGCGACTGCGCAGGCGATCGCACTCGGTGGCGTCTTCGGCGTCGACCCGCAGGCATCAGCCCGCAACTCGACCGGCTCGACGGTCAAGGCTGCCTCAACTCCGACCGTTGACTCCATTGAGGAGACCGACGCCGCGAACCACGCAGTCAACCAGATCGTCCCCTTCTTGTCAGACAGTGATGACAAGTGGAGAGCTCGACCGGTCGTCACATACGCGTCTGACGTGATGACGCTTGCGATGAACCTACCCGCAGGAGAGCTCCCGATTGTCGGCGCCGTCATCCCTGGTGCAACCAACCTGGAATGGTACGACGGTGCGATCGCTGCCGCCTTGGCTTCGATTCAGGCTGAATCTATCGGCCAGGACGAGGACGACAACTCCAGATTCCTCGGTATGAATGGGGACTTGTCGATTCCAGAGGTGGGCCCGAACGAAGTCCCGAAGTTCGACCTGACGTTCCGTGCAGGCTTCGGTCAAGATCTCTTCTCGAGAGCCCAGGTCAAAGAGATCGTCACGCTGCCCTACGTCGCCGCCGGCGGCGAATTCCTCATCGCACCGTTTGGGTCGAAGGTATTCACAGCACTCCCGACCAACCGTATCGGCATCGAGTTCGGGGCGACCTACGAACCCCTCGAGGACTTCCTGGACGAGATCAAGGGGATCGATGGCTGGTGGAGACCGGACGTCAAGACCCGGATCTCGTTGACCCTCCCGCAGGAGATGGCGAGCCCGGCCGGGTCGACCTCGGGAGCGACGACCTACAAGGAGTGCTGGCGCAACCGGAAGATCGTCGAGACCCCCGACCGGTGGCACTTGCTCTTCAGTTGGGGCCAAGGCCAGATCGGGCGAAGCTTCACTCTCTACTTCGGCGACGTCATGCAGATCGAGAAGCCGAGCTCGACGGAGAACATCAACGGTAGGCGGGCCAACAAGATGATGTTCGCGCCGCTTGCGAACTCGACGTCGACGATGCCTAGAGTTATGGGCGCCTTCTGGTAAGGTTGCGCGTGAACGGCGCCTCTGGGCGCCACAACAACGGGGGTTGTTATGGGTATCAAGACGATCGGATCGCGAGCGGTCCCACTGGTTTGCATCGACGCGGATGACTCGATCGCTGGAGGCCTTGATGACGTCGCGGGGGCTCGTGGGATTGTCGGGTACATGTCTACTCTCGACATTAGCAATCTGACCTTCATCGAAGGCGAGACTCCATGTATCTTCTGGGCTATTCAGCTAGACGCCGCAGAGTCGAAGAGGGTCACGAAGGACGCCCTGATCGCATGCCGTAAAGCCGGAACCCTCTTCGACGATGAGGCGAAGGGAAACGAACTCTTCGAGCAGTTTGCAAAGAACGGTCTCGAGAAGATCACGAACCTTCACGGTAACGATTTCGAGTTCACGAAGATCGGCGGAGCGTACAAGGTCCCGGACCACATATGGTCGATGCTTCCTCTCGCCGTCTGGCAAGATATCGGCGCAAGCGTGAAGCGAATCGCTGATGGAATTTGCGGACCGCAGACGCACGAGTGGACCATGCCGGTCCAGCCGGAGAAACCAGACGGTGAAATGGAGACCGAAATCTCAAAGTGATTGCCGCTCGCATCATCGCGAGACATGGTGTCGAACCGCCGATGGAACTCGACTGCGCGCTGTGCGTCGACGACCCGGAACGACGCCGGTCTCTAGGATGCGGGCGGCCTCCAATCATTCCGATCAGGGACGGCGGGCTCGACCTCGAGGTCGAGTGGACGAAGGAGTTCTACCTCGACGCGACCTCTCGAGCTCAGGAGGAGCGCACCGACAAGACGGCGTCCGGCTACTGGGCGTTCTCAACGTTCGGCGGCATCTCGGAGATGATAGGTCTTTGGCCATGCTGCCCGAGGTACTTCGACGTCTATTGCGATTCCCTGGTGTCTCACTGCGCGCACGAGGCCCTAGATCTGGCGTGGTGGATGGAGTCTGGGGAACTGTCTGCTGTCGCGAGACTTCCGCTCGATGTGGATACGTCTCGAAATATTCAGGTCGCCGTGAGCATCCAGCGCACGCTGACCAGAAACGACATGGAGGCGAGTCGTGAGCCTAAAGGGAGCGGGGAGTAGCGACGATACTACACTCGTCTTTGGGGTCGATTCCTCTCAGCTATCCAAGGCCACGTCCACACTCTCGAAGACAGCTCGAGAGGCAGACCAGCTAGCGAAGGCCATCGAGGACGGCCGAAAGTCTTCTGGGAAACTCGCTGACGAAGTGAAGACCATCAAGCAGATGGAAGCCTTCGCCAGGCAGAAGAAGGAAGCGAAGGAGTTCGACAAGCAGGTTCGGGAGGCGAAGAAATCTACCAAGAAGCTGGCGGCCCAGGCTGCCAGGTCAGACAAGGCGTTCAAGGGTCTCGCGATTGGGATGGCGGGTGCATCGGCTGGTGTCCTCGCGCTCGGTGCCGCGGCCATAGCGGCTGTCACTGCGATTGGGGATCTCTCGGTTGCGATCTTCGACGCCGCGAAGCTCGGCGCTGAGCTCGCGACCGGGGACGCGGTGCTCGCGCAGCTCGGGACGCACGCGAACGATGTCAGGCTGCTCGGTGAGGCACTGAACAGCGCAGTCGACTCTCAGACTCTCGGCGACATCCAGCTGATGGGCGTCGGGTACGGACAGGCATCCGAGGAGATTCAGGACCTTGCGATCGTCGCCAGGTCGGCATCGGTCGCGTTCGGCAAGGATCTCAAGTCTTCATTCGAGTTCGCTGCGAAGGCGGCGCTAGAGCAGAAGAAGGGGCTTGGAAAGCTTGGTCTCGACATCGATCTAGTCGAAGCGAAGCTCGTGAAGATGGGTGTCACGCTCAAGTCTGGGACCCCGAAGCAATGGGCTCGGGCGATGGCCGAGGTCTCCCAGGAGACGATAGGGGCCGCGCTGGCAACCGACTCCGCTTCCGACTCGGTCGCTAGAGTCGAGACGAGGGTCACGGACTTCACGCTCTCGCTGAAGCAGCAACTCTTCGAGATGATCAAGAACGAGGGACTCTTGATTCGGATCGAGTCGGCGATGGATCTCCTCGGAGTCGCGCTCGCAGAGAACGAGCCGGCCCTTCGATCGCTCGCGAAGAACGGTCTCGATGTCCTGGTCACCTCGCTAGAGATCATGGCTAAGGCCATGACTGGCGTCATCGACCTGATGACGAAGCTCGAGAAGGGCGCGACCGGAACACTCAACGCGATCAAGAACGTCGGTACAAACCTGACCCGAATCGTGTCTGGTCGAGAGCGGAGGTCTGCGGCTCAGTCACTTCTGAGCGACTTGACCGGAACTGAAGACGCCCTAAAGGGAATGAGCGAAGGGGCAATAAAGGCAAGCGGGAACCTGGCTCGACTCGTCCAGCAATCGAAAGAAGTCGGGATCATCGAAGAGCGCAGGATCCGACTTGAGAAGGATCGGCAAAAGGCGCTTGACGATGCGACCAAGGGAACGAAGGCCGGAGCCGTCGCGGTCTCCCAATACGCGAAAGCGTTCAGGGATCTCGAGTTCGATCTTCAGCTCGCAGAGGTCGCCATAGTCCAGACGTTCAACGACGCTCCGATCCTTCAGGCGACCGCAGCGCTCAATGCGTTCATCGCAGCAACGAATGAGGTCCCGCCGAAGTTCATCACAGAACGAAAGGAGTTGGCCGGACGAGTCGCGGGCGCGTTTGCCACCACCGGTGCGGGTGGCGCAGCCGGTGAGCAGATTGGAACGTCCGCCGAGCTCACGAAGTCGACAGCGGCAATGGAGCATTGGCGCGAGAGTCTGTCGGCTGGCAGGACGGAGTGGGAGGCCTTCGCCGCATCGATGACCGACAGCATCGACCCGGTCTCTCAGGCGCTACTGACCGTTGCTGATGGATTCGAGGCTGCGTCCATCGCCGCCCTTAGTGCTGCGACTCCAGCCGAAGGCGCCATAAACGCGATCCGCGCGTTCTCGACGGCTGTCATCAAGGACAAGAAGAAGCTCGCTGCCTTCCTCGTCCCGGTAGAGATCGCCGCCGCCGCTGCGTCATATCCGGACTTTGCTGGCATGGCTCAGCACGGATTCGCCGCGATCAAATACGCGATCGTCGCTGGCTCGTCCGCAGGATCCGCAGCGTCGCAGACCGCTAGCGCAACCTCTCGTGCTGCCGGTTCGTCGGCTGGACGCTCGCGAACAACCGCGCCGACCACGCGCTCCGTCGCGACCGGAATCAGCGGCATCGCCGCGACGGTGCAGCACTTCCACGTTCACTCTCTCGACCTGAGAGGCGGAGCTGAGAAGCTTGCGGAAATCATGAACGGGGCGGCTCGCAGCAACAACGGTGTGAAATTTGACGGTCGCGTTCAGAGCGATGGGCGAACTCGAAGACGGGGGTTCTAGTTGGCCTTCATCGACCACGTGAAAGAACCAGGCTTGGCCCTGATGGCCTACGTGACGATCTCGGGGCTGCCCTACGTCTGGAGCAACCGGGAGATCCCATCGGAGTGGGAGGTAGCCCCGGGATCCGACACGGTCGTCATAGGCGGAGAGACCTACGCGTGGCAACGGACTCTGATCACCGACTCGGCATTCGCAACGATCGCCCAGTCCGTCAACGCAACGGGCGGCGTCGGCATCACGGGCGACCACACGTTCCGTTTCACAGTGGCCGGTGACATCGACTCAGCCGACGACGTCTGGTTGGGGCTCGCCTACGCGAACTCGATCGCCAGTTCAGCCGAGGTCGTCACCCGCGCTCTCGAGACGCTGACGCCTGACGAGACCGCGGACTATGAGGTCCAGGACGCAAGCGGGTTCGACGCATCGGGCCTGGTTCACGCGGCGACCGAGGCGATATCCTACGCGTCCAAGACAACTGGCGGCGCCGAGTCGCTGGATACATTGACCCGTGGCGCCTACGAGTCTCAACCTCTGCATCATCTCGGCGGCGACGACATGGCTGAGTGGGGCGCGCTCGGTGGAGCTCCATTCGTCTCGACTCATGCGGTCGCCTGGCAAGGTCGGACCGTTCGACTATGGCTCGCGCCTGGTCGACTCGACTCGGGCTCGTTCGTGCCGAAATCCAGTGCCATCCGTGGCACAGAAGACCTCGAGGCCTTCGGTGGAATTTCGGACCGTATCCGGCCAGCTGCAGGCGGAACGATCGTCGAGGTCACCGCGTTCGGCCTGCTCCACCTTTTGGTCGGCGAGCTCGCGACGAGACTCCCGCGTGCGATCGCCGGCTTGCCCGATGGTCGACGAGTCCAAATCGCGGAGGACAACAGAACGCTACATTGGACGTGGACGTTCCTGGCTCAGTCGGTCGTGTCGAATGTTGTGCACGTCAACGCCGAGGATCTGGTCGTTGGTAGTTCGCCCGTCGCTCAGGCGAACGGCCTATATCCCATGGCCGAGATCAACAGGACGATCCAGGACACACTTCGAAACGGAGCCAACCCGAGCACGCTGACGAGCCTGACATACTGGCTATCCCTGAACGACAACAAGGCCGTCCTCGAGTTCTCCGCCCCTCCCTCATCGGCTGGTCAGTTGTGGAGCCTGACCATCAATGCTTCGATTGGTGACTCGTTCTGGCGTGAGTTGGGCTTCGAGGGAATCATCCAGGTCGAGCCCGTCACGGTCGGCGCCCGGTCGGTGTGGATCTTCGAAGCGCAGAAGGCGCTACCGACGTTCAGGCTGCCCGCTGGAGATCTCACCAGGCGCATCCACTATCACACGCCGACGGGTCCAGACCTGCAGGTCACAACCTGGAAGGACGCAGCCGACAATACGATCGACGGTGCGGTCAGCGTCGGAGACAAAGAGGTCGTCACATTCGCTTCGCTCGGGACCGAAGAGGGATTCAACTACCTCCAGATCTCAGAACGCGCGAAGTACGGAAGCTTCAGCGACGAAGAGATCTACATCGAGTGGAACCCGAACACCGGAAAACAGAAGTCGATGGAGCTCGTCCAGGGGATCGGCTTCGATGGTCTTGGGGACTTCAGGGCCGCGCTCAACCTCCTCCTTGGCGGGTCTGGGGTCGACGGGTTCAACGATGCGACCTACGACAAGGGATGGCGAGGATCAGGCGCCTTCATCGATGCTGACCTGATAGACATCGACAGCTTTGAGGAGCTCGACGACCTGACGCAGCCGCCAAAAGGTCGCGACAACCGATTCATCTCCTCGCCTACGGATCTCCGTGCGTGGCTCCACGCCATGATGATCGAGTCGCAGGCCTTCCCGCTCGCGACCTGGTCGAGCTCCGACGGACGATTCAAGTTGCGGGCGAGGCAGGCGAAGCCGGTCCGAGAATCAGACAGGGCTGACGCACATGTGATCGACAGGTCTGTGACGTGGACCGGTGGCCCCGACAAGATCGACGTCGAGATCGATCAGGGGATGCTCGTCAACGCGGCCACGGTTCGAGTGGGTCTGAACAACGCCGATGGGAAATGGACCCAGGAACTCCAGTCAACCGCTTCGAACTCGATCGGAACTTGGGGCAGGAAGGACAGGTTCGACTTCGAGATCGGCTCCATCTCCGATCCGATCGTCGCCAACATGGAGGCGATCGATCTACTCGGCTCCATCTATCGATCGCTCGCGATCCCCTACGCGATCCTGAGCATCCCCATCGCCGACCCCGAGTCGTGGGGGTGGCAGCTGTTCGACGCGGTCGTCGTCACGCACCCCAGCGTCCCGAAGAGGCTTTCTTCTGGTCGCGGGATCACTGACGTGCTCGGGACCATCGTCGGCAAGACCGACATCTACCGCGGTGCCGTCACCGAGGCGATCCGATCGATGCTCCGCGTCCTTATCGTGGACTACGGCGGGTCTCGCTGGTCGACGTACGCGCCGAGTTGCCGAGGGACCGTCGTTGGCGGTCAGCGAGTCGAGGACATCGAGGACCATGCTTTCTCACGGTTGACGGGCCCGCTCGACGCTTCGCACTTCGCTGAAGTCGACTTTGCTTGTCGGATCTACAAGCGTGGCGATGAGTCAACAGCGGTCGAGCGTCAGGTCACGGCGTTCAACCTTGCGTCTTCTGATCTGTCGTGGCTAGAATTCAACTCGGCTTTCGGCCTCACCGGAGAGGTCGTCGTGGAGTTCGTCGGATACATCGTGAGCACGATCCAGGATGGACAGCGGGTTCGCGTGTTCATGTCGAACGCAGACGGCAAGTTGGATAAATCAGCGGGGACTCCGGACCTCGCTTACAAGTACAGCTAGGGGTGTATCGTGGAAAAGAGCATGAATAATTGGTGCTGATTCGTGGCAAGAACCATCCCATACAGCGCAGGATCCACCATTCAGCCCGTCGTCGCAGCGGCAGCTGAACACGCGGAGATCTACGACCAGCGCAACGCCGACGCCGAAGGCGCGACGATGGGAAGGGCTCCGCTCGCGCTCACGGTCAACGGACTCGACGAGCAGAAGCGCGGGGCCCTGGTGGCGGACTACGATCCCGATCGGATCCTCAAGAACGTCGGTGACATCGCGCATTGGCGCGGCAAGGTCATGGGGCACCGAGACGTCGGCCACGAGACCGCAGACGTGTGGTTGTGGCTGACAGCTGTAGACGGTGGGGACTCAGACCCCACGTCTGCTCAAGTCAACGTAAAAAGCGTCAGCGCTGGCGGTGCCGTCGGATGGAACTACTCGGTCGATCTCGTGACAATCACGAAGGTCCACCTCATGACCATCGACGTTATCGACGACGCGACCGTGTTCGAGGAGTTCAACGCGGAGCTCGTGAGCGAGGGCGCCGAGGGTAACGTCGACGTCAGGGTGTTCGGCGTCGATATCGTCTACGAGCGAAAGAAGACGGCCATCGGCGCTGGCGAATACGCGAACGGGCAGACGTCTCAGGACCTCACATCCTGGGACGGAGAGAAGCCGGTCAGCGCAGCTCGAGACAGGGACAAGGCCGGGAACCTGGTCGCCATGTATCAGGAGCGCGTGGGTCAGATCACGTCGGCGGCGATGCCCGACGGGCTATCGAACAAGGTCCCCGGCGGCATTTCACGCGGAACGGTCCTAGGGACAACTCCGCCCCAAGACGTCACAAGCGCCGCGTTCCACCTCCTCCTGGACGCTGGCGACGGCGCGAAGACTGTCGTGATCACTGGCGCGGACTCATCTCTAGTGCTGACTCCTGTCGCCGGTGGATGGTACTCGGGCAACCTCACCGTGGTCGCCGAGAACCCGCAGCGAATCGAGATCGCATCGCCCACGCTGGAGATCCGTTCGATCTGCGCGTGGTGGAACGATGCGTCAATACCTGGGGGTGCGTGATGAGAGTGATCGTATCATCCATAGCCCCGCGGAACCTGCCCGAGATCACCGACGTGGGCTCGACGATGGACAACACGTCAGACGTCGCCGCTAGCCCTGCCCGCGGGATGGAGACGATGGCCAACCATCTCCTTGGAGGTCGCGACGTCGCTTGCTCTGGGACCTGCACCCCTCACCAGATTGGCGCGGCCGGGTCCGCGACGTGGAGCTTCGAGGTTGCGCGAGAGCCCTACACGGGCCGGATGCGTTGCCTTGTCCTGCTCTCGACCGAGACCGACGACACCGCGGCGGGGACCATTGCAGTCACTGCGACTGTCGGAAACGAGACGGCGGTAATCGTCCCGAGCGCTAGCGACGAGTACATTGACGCCATAGAATATGAGATCGTCTTCGACTACGGAAATGGTGTTGCCGCTGACATGGGGACCGACGAGATCGAAGTCGTGGTGAACATGACTGTTAGAGGTGCTATCGTGTGGAGTATCACGTTTGAACCGATCGGGTTCGCACCGCCCTACGGGCAGGGATTTATCGAGACATGAAGTGGAGCAAAATCAGCACCAAGTTCAACGTTGCGAATGTCGAGAAGGTGGACGGGGAGGACGGCACGCGCGTCTATTTCCAGGCCGTCACCGAAGGCGACGACCTCAAGGAGTTCTGGACGTCGACTCCATCCGGATCGATCGAGATGCAGCTTGTCCGCGACGATGTCGCTGATGGGTTCAAGATCGGGGACACCTACACCGTTGAGTTCTCCAGGGACTGATCATGACGATGAGGGTCACATCGCAATTGGTGGTCGAGTCGATCGGATTCAGGATCGTCCGCACCGATATTGCTGGGACCCTCAAAGACATCTCCCTCGAGGACGGGTCGAACTACTACGTGATCGGCGACGGCGACGGCGACGTGTCGGTTGGGCCTGACATTCTTGCGCACATGCAGGCGAAGATCCGCGCAGCATCTGCCGAGTTTTTGAACTTCCGCGTGCTCCTGAGCGCTGACGGGCTCGTCCAGATCGCGACGCCTGCAGGGTCTGGTCACACCGCGACGCTAACCTGGGTCGCTGGCGCCGTCGACGGGACACAGCTTCGAGACTGGTTCCGGTACACCGGGGCGACCCTCGCCATCACAGACGACGAGACCGTCGCCGAGGGCGACTATATCCATCAGGGCGGGCTCTACCCCAACAAATTCACCGTCGCGATCGACGACCTCCCCATCGACGACCCGAGGACATCTCAGTCTGTGGTGGACGACGGGTCGCTGGTCAACGACATCTCGTGGGCGGAGCCAGTCAAGTGGTTCCTTCGCTTCTCGTCTCTCGGATTCCCGTACTCGCTCGCGGGACGAAACGACTTCCACGCGCTTCGATCCCTGATGCAGCATCTCAGCCTCGGTCACAAGTTTCGGTACTACCGTGACGAGGACGTCACGACCGAATACGCAGAGGGGACCAACCCGACTGGATGGACACTGCTACAACTCGACGGGGCGTCGAAGGGGTGGCGCCCGACGCCCGTCAACGGCGGGATCTACAACAAATTTGAAAAGGCCCTCGAGGCCTGGAGGGTGTGATCATGGCCGGAACAAAGAATGTGAACATCGAGGGCGTGAAGGACGGATGGGCGATCACTGTTGATGCCACCGGTGGAGAGTGCACGGTTCCCGAGAACACGACGCAGCTCGTCACGAACGACTCTCCGGACACTCACGCCTACCTCTCGTTCGTTAGTTTGCTCGACGTCGTCGTGGGTGCGGTGCCTCCACCTCTGGCAGTCGCTGAGCAGGCGCGTAGCCCGATCGCTCCTTTCGGAAGGTCGATCGAGCTGAAGATCCCTCGCGATGTGACCAAGGTCTACTGGAAGACGTCGACGGGTCTCACCGCGGCTGTCCGGGGCAACACGATCAGATACGGCAACGTCGAGAAGACATCATGACCGAACTCTACCCGGCGGCCACAGACTCGGCGCTCTCTTCAAGACGAAAAGAGATCTATGAGCGTCTCGGTCTGGTCGCCGTGTACGAGGCAAATGGCTTGATGCCGTCTCACTTGACGCCAGTCGAGCGCCTGCAGGACCTCAGCGGATACGGTCACACCGAGACTCAGATCCAGGAGTCGAGGAGGGCGCCTGTCCTCCACTGGTCGACTCGCGGGCTGTGGCTGCAGGCAATCGAGCAGCACTCATGGGTGTCCATCAAGGAACTAGACCTGACGGCTGGATTCACGATCGTGTTTTCTGGTCTGGTCGCTGCGGAGCTTGCCGACTACGGGATCTTGACGATCGGCGACGACGTTCACGGCAACACCGTCCTTGATCTCTGCATCGACTACTCCGTTGCTGGCGACCCGCTAGAACTGACATCCAACCGAGACGGGACGCCAATTGAAAGTGCGGCCGCACTGTCTGAGCATCGGATTCGGCCGATGCGATGGTTCTACCTCACTGTCGAGGTCACTGGGGCGGCACTGGTAGAGCTTCGCTCTCGTGGCAATGCTCTCGTGGATGTCGTTACTGGAGTTGGGGACTTCAGGCCCGCGTCGTCTCAGCTCGCACACATCGGAGAGTCTGATGGCGGTGATGACCAATGGGAGGGCATCATAAGTGGCGTCTATTTCGCCAGCCCCGCGCTCTCTGCCGCGAAGCTCGCGAAGCTCGAGGCCTACGTCGCGGGTCGCCTTCCGAACTACCCACGAGATGCGGCGACAATCAACGCGCCAACGGACTCCGCCACCGCTCAAGACTACACTTTCGACACTGTGTCGCTTGAGAGCCCAACGGGAAACACGGTCACGCCAAATGGGGCCGTGGTCTATGGGGCGGACTCGGCGGCCATCGGTGCCCCTTTGGCTTGGGAGTTCGCTGGCGCCGGCAGGGTTGATCTCGAGGGGGTCACGCCTCCGGAGCTCGGCGACTGGTCCGTGGAGTTCATCGCGAATCAGACCGTGATGGATACGATCTTGGCCGAGATGAACATGTCGACCGGACCGGTCGTGACATCTGTGTGCATCATGATCAAGGCGGCCACCGGGCAGCTTCGGATCATTCTTATGGACGACGCACTAAACACCTACGACGAGACTGGGCCCCCGGTGGTCACCACGCGCGGCGGCAGCCACGTTGTGCTTGTGGTCAACAGGGTTACAGGTCGCGGGCTTGCCTACGTCGACGCAATCGAGGTGTTCGACGCAGCGCTACCCCCCGGCAACATCAGCTCAATAGACGACAAGCTCTACATCGGGCAGCGATCCGACGGGACGCTCGGGTGCACAGGCACGATCACTGTCCCGACGGTCTTCGACGGGATCGCGATCTCACCAGAGAGGGTTGACGAGCGATACGCACTAGCGATGGGCTCTCTCTACCTCGACGCGATCGAGCACCTCGCCCCGATCGCATCGTGGGCGATGGACGAGAAGTCAGGGTTGATTATGGTCGACCGTGTGGGATCGGCAGACGGGGCATACGACGCTGTTGCCGCGACGCTAGCCGAAAAGTCTCCGATGGGATCTGGAATCCTGCGCATGGTGAATGGCGACGGCACAGACGTCATCGCTATCGTTCCAGATGCCGACTTCCCGACAGCATATGAGACCGACGACTTCACGATCTTGGTGGTAGCTAGAACCGTCGCGGCAGCTAGCAAATGGCTGTTCGGCAAGTCCACGGCCGGCGGTGATGGGGTCGGTGGCACACCGGACGGATTCAATGTCCACACGGCGGCGCCAACAGAGATAAACCTCCGGGTCCCTGGCGTCGCACAGATAGCGATCACGCTCCCAGGGTACGCGGACGGCACCCCGTTCATGTACGCGATAGTTGGCAATAGGACGGCGGGCACGATTCAGACTTTCGGGTTCAACTCGACCGGAATCGTTGAGAGCGCGACAGGCGTATTGGCTGCTGATATCACGAGCGCGGCCGACTTCGAGTTCGGCGGATTCGGTGCGGCTGCGTCGATCTGGTTCGACGGCAGCCAGGCGGAACCAGCATATTTTGACAGCGCGCTAACCTTTCGACAACTCGCGTCGATCTGGTTCCGCATCGCCCAAGGCGAAGGCCTGACGTGGGTCCCGGATACAGTGCCTAGTTATTTGCTCATCCATCCCGATGGCGGTCGACTGAAGATCGATGGCGCAGGCGGGTTCCTGAAAATCTGAGGACACCATGAAAACTTTCATTGCCACCCTTATTGTCGCCCTTTTGTTGCCATGCCTGGCGTTCGCTCAGACCGATGAGTTCATCGAGGGGACCACGGACCTATCGGCGTCCATCTCGCTGACCGACCAGTTGCTCATACAGACAGCGGCCAGTGCTGTCGGGCATGTTACGTTTCTGGATGCTTTCGGGCTCGTCGAGGACCTCACAGACCTCACGGGAGCCCCAGCTGTCACAATGAAAGTGCCCGTGCAGAACGCGGCGAGCGCGACGGGGCACATTGAAATCGACCAAATTTTCGAGCTCGTGGACCAGCTCACGGACCGAACGACTACCGTCGTGCTCGCGGATAATATGCTCGTGCAGACCCTAGCCGCTGGCGCGACGGGCTACTTCCCGATCAACAGCATTTTCGAACTCGTCGAAGACCTCACGGACAAGACCGCCACGGCAGCGCTGACCGACCTCCTACCTATGCAGACCACGGGTGGCGGAGGCGCGACGGGGTTTGTCACAGCTGCGGATATCCTCGCCTTGCTGCCTGATCCGGACTACGGCGGCATCTACGTCAAGGCGGGCGCCACGCCGCAAAGCTTCACGACGATCCCAACGAAGCTCATAGGCTTTGTCGCGGACATGCCCACGAACGGCATGACGTCGGCACACGCAACCGACGATCTCACAATCGCGACTGCCGATGATTACAAGGTCGAGATGCATGGGAGCTTCACCGGGACGAACCTGGCAGCCCTGCAATGTTGGGTGAACGTCGACGGGGTCGAATCCGTGATCGGCTGGCATAGGACTCTGGGGTCTGTGGGCACCCGCCCGGGCACAGCTGGAGCCGATGGCATCCTAACGCTCGCAGCGCTCGAGGTTCTCACCATCTACTGCGAGTCGGCGGCGGGCGGGGGTAACGACATGACGATAATCTCAGGGTCGCTGTCCGCGGTCCAGCTTCGGTGAGAGACCCCCTCAAATGGATCGCGGGGCTTGCCATGCTGGCCTGTGCGATCCTCGCCTGCTCCTCGGCGATCGACGTGCCCCCGCGTTGGGTCGTCGACGGGCAGCGCGTCACGTGGGACCAGGGCGCCATGGACATTTGGGGGCCGGCCGAGGCGATGCCGGGTCGACACCCAAAGATCCGAGAGGATGCGCGAGAGATCGAGCGTCTACGTCGCGCTGTCGTCGATTGGCTTCGTCGCCACGAGTATTGCCACCTCGACGGGGTGCGTGGCGAGGTCGAGGCGGACGCATGCGGTCTGGCGATGATGCAGGTCGATCGCATATACTTGCCTGGTGACCTCGCGACGATCTGCATCTTCTTGATCGAAGAGGCGGCCGAGAGCGACGAGACGCATCCTAGCGGCGCTCTGCGCTGCATCTATTTGATGGGGGAGTGATGAACAAGCGAGAGCGCGGGCTGCTGTCTAGGATCCACACCGCAATGGCCTTGCCTGGAGCGCCTCGATTGAGCCACCCGAACTTGAAGATGAAAGACGCCGATTCGTCCAGGCGCGCGATTGCTCACATGAGAATGAACGAAAAGGTCACACCCGAGGGCAACTTCGAGGCCTGCGAATTCTACTCCTCGTCCGAAGATGGACACTTCAAAGACGTCGCACCACCAGACGACATCATGGGCAACGTCCGACACCTCGCTGAGCAGCTCGAGGTCATCAGGGCCCACGCGAACAAGCTCTGGGGCGGCGCAAAGAAAGCCGCTCGAGTCACCATCACGCAGAGCGGTGGGTACCGGACCGAGGAGCACAACGAGCGCAAAGGCGGCGCCGATAAGTCGCGCCACCTCACAGGAGAAGCTGGGGACCTCCGCATTCGAATCGTCCACCCCGGCGCCGGCGCCACGTCCTACGACGTGCACCCCACCAAGGTTCGTTGGCTCGTGCTCTATCTCATCGAGTCGGGCGAAATTGACGAGGGTGGAGTGGGGCTCTACCCTACATTTGTGCACTACGACACGCGTGGCAAAGCAGCGCGATGGGACGAGACATGAAAATAGTCTTCCTCGACATCGACGGGGTGCTGAACTCTCACGCGTGGTTCGAAGAGAACCACCCCAACAACCATCACCCCGAGGGCCACCTGAGCCCTCACCACATCGCCGAGCTCAACCGTGTGGTATCCGTGACCGGGGCGAAGGTGGTCGTGTCCAGCACCTGGCGAATGGGGTGGATCATCGGGGAAATACAGAGGATGCTTTCCGATAAAGGCTTTCAGGGCACCCTCGTTGGCATGACCCCGGTACGAAACCGCCTTTGTCGTGGGGATGAGATCCAGGAGTGGCTGGACGGCCGGAACGTCGAGGCTTTCGTCATCGTTGACGACGACTCCGACATGGGGTCTTTGCTTGACCACCTGGTGCAGACGAACTTCTCCACTGGCCTCAACGCAACAGTAGCCGATGAGATGATTCAACACCTGGGGCATCAGTGACCGAAGAGAGGCACAGCGGACCAGAGTTCGAAGCGGCGGTCGAGCAGAGGGTTGAACTCCGCATGGCCGAAGAGGCCGAGAAGGCAGCTCAGCAGGAGCTCGTGGATCGCGTCGAGACCATCGAGGCCAACGTAGAGCAGAACAGAATGGAGATCGAGGCCGTCGCCGCTGGATACTCCGAGATCGCCACGAACCAGGAGGCCCTGGACATCGGGCAGCTGTCCGCGGTAGCAAGGCGCAAGATCAAGATCTCGGGTCTCACATACGGCGCCGGCGGAACCGGGGCGATATACACACTCATCGAGATAGCCAAGGCGGTCTTGGCATAGGATCAACATGGCAAAGGCAACCAAGATCGACCACAAGGCCCGGGCACGCTCGGCTCGCGAGAAGTTCAACTCCAGCGGGGTTAGCCTGTCGAAGGAGCAGCGGCGCATCCTGATGGCACTCCGGAGCGGCAAGACCCTGGCGGAAGCGAGGAAGAAATGAGCAAGCTCACACTGATCACTATCGCGTTCGGTTTCTTCGCCATGGCCTGCTCCAGCATGCCCGAGATGACGGCTCCGGTCGTGGTCGACGTCCGCTTCAGCATGAACACCGACGGTGACACCACCACGATGTGCTCTGGCTCGACGGTCCTGTGGGGCACCGTGCTCGTGGATGAAGACAAGTGCGTCATGGAGAGCCCAGCGATCACATGCGCCACCTTCGCCGCTCGCGTGAATGGCGGTCTTGTCGGCAGCGGCGCCGTACGGAAGCTCAGTGGCGACGAATGCGGCGAAGTCTACGGGTGGTTTCCAGTCGGCCTCGGCGTGGGAGCGCACGCTGGAGACGATGGGGCCCCCGCTGGTGAGAGCGGGGACGCTGCTCCTCTCGGTGCTACTCTCGGCGATCTAGGTCTATCGGCAGACTAGCGCTGAGGGACGACCCTGCCTCCGACGATGTTGAGATCTGCGTCGAATTCAATTTCGAGATTCGCGTACTCACCGTATTCGAAGAATCGATCAGACATGGCGTCTCGCTTTGCATCGTTCCGATCCTCAGCGTCGTCATCCTCGGGATCGAAGGGGATGATCTCGTAGAGGATATTAGACCACCCGTCGGGGTCTTTGATGCTGCTCAGTGTCATCTTGAATTCCCTTCGGTCTGGCTCTTTAGCCTTCGAGGGGCAGCGGCTGCCGTTGAACCTGTTCGGGTCCGTCGTGCTTCGGTGTAGGACGTTGCCGCAACACCTGCAAGCCACCTCCCAACACGCTCGCCCAGTGTCCGGGGCGGGCCCAATGGGCCTACAGTCGTATCGCTTGAGAGTCTCCACAGTTGGCAGTATATCGTCGTAGATGCCCATATCCTCACTCATGTTCGCCGGAGCGTGTCCCCGTCGACGAGCATAATTGCCCCGCAGGTCGGGCACTCCGCACCGCCGTTCTTTGTACATTTCGCCATTGTGGCCTCTTTCGTGTTTCCTTATTCGCCTCCCTGAACCTGATCATGAACAAGTGATCCGATAGTCGCCCAGCGGCCTTATCTAATTCGCTCTCGTGCTCGCCGCATTTCACGCAGTATAGCTCTCCGCGTTCGTCAGTCGCTACTGAACCCTCAGGTGCTGGGTCGTGTGGGCCGACATCATCGAAGTGTCTGCATGCCTTGTGGCAATGAGCTTGGAAGTTGGCACGATAGAGTATGGATCGAAAATTCATTTGTCTGATCTCGGTGATTGGGGCCTTCCCTGGCCCCTTCGGGTTCATGGGATGTCGCTCACGTCTTCAGCGTCGGCTCTCGACTGCTCCTCGTGCGCAGCCTTCTGGGCCTCGTACTCGATGACGTCGGGCAGCGCCTTCAGGTGGTTGGCGATCGTTCGCATCTTCGGTGAGTGCTCACCCATTCGCGTGATCTTGAGGCCGTTGCTCAGGTGCATGTGGAGCTGCACGGGTGTCGCAACGTCATACTCCAGCAGCAGCCAGATGGCCTGATTCTGCGTCAGAAGCTTCGCGTCGACGAGCGGACGGAGTCCGTCGGGGATCCCGTCGTCTTTGACCTCGTTCTGGTCAGCGTCCGGCTTCGGTCCGATCGAGTCCTCGTGGATCTCGGCGGCTGCTTCCTTCCTCCTCAACTCGGAACCGTCTGAGAACTCAGGGTCCGACGCGGGCACCGGGTACTTGATCGCAGAATCGATCATCGCCTGTGACTTATTCGCACGCAGCTCCACGGTGTCGTCTCGAGACTCCCGACGCATGTCTTCGAGCTCCTCGTGGTCGTACAAGCCTGCGACGACGTCCGGCCACAACGCCCTGCAGATCTCCGCCTCGCATCGATGCCGGAGCATCGCGCGCGGGTAGTTCTTCCAGACCGCTTTTGACGTCAGGAATCCTCCCTTCGGAATCGTCACCTTTGACGCCTGATCGATGGTCCAGGTGATCGACAGTTCGCTTCCTCCGATTCTCTTTGCCTCGATCGTGCACGTCTCAAGTGTGGACTCGACGATGTCGAACTTCTCGCAGAGACCGCTTCGGCGAACGAGCCCAACCATCACCTCCGCCGAGGTCGATGTCTTTCCGTTGATGATGTCGATCCCGTTGAGAGCTTGGAACGGAGACAACCCAAGCTCCTCGCCTTGCATCATGACGACCATAGCCGCCTGCGGTGTCCCGATGCCGACCGGGACTAGCCCGCTCTTTCCGAGGATGTCGGCGAGCATCATGGCATCGTCGATGCTCCTCGGGACGTGCCAGTGTCGTTGCCTTTTGACAATCGGGGTGGCTATTGGTGTTGGCGTGTTCACTGCGATCGCGGTTGATTCTTCGGTCATGACCAGACTCCGTTTCTGATGTTGGATGCGATCCAGGATTCCCAGTCGTACCCGGACTCGGACTTGTTGGTTTCGTAAAAGTTCGTCCAGAGCGACTCGTTGTGACGGGCGCCAGGGGTCCCGTATCTGAACAGGACAGGAGAGAACCACAGGCCGCACGCCAGGCATCCGATCCTTGGCTCTCGGTCGTCTGACTCCTTGGTGATGGTCTCGCCATCGCATCTGCACAGGACGTCATGCGGACGATTCCCGACGGACCGCTTCAGTAGCAAGTTGATCGCGCCAGAAACCCCACGCGCGAATCGTGCGTCAGGACCGTCCCACTCGATCACCTTGCCAAGCATGGTGTCACAGCAAACCATGCAGATCTCTTCGGTGTCGTTTGGGCTTTTGCCGTTGTTGAATGGCGGACTAACGTTCTGCTTCTCGCCTTCGCAATCCATGGTGCCGCACCTGCAACACTCCTCAATTGCCCTCGTCATCTCTTCACCTCATAGATCTTCCTCGGTTGGTTGATTTTGAATGAAGGCGCCCCCGCCTTCGTGAACTCCCGAGCGATCTCAGGGTGCGCAGCCTTCAAGGCCTTCCCGTCGAGACGCTTCGCCCCCTTCCGGAATCCGATATTGCGGCCGTCGAAAGACGCCTGGGTCGCCCCTGACTCTCGCATCATCGTCTCCATCTGCTCCTTGAGTGATCCCGCCGTGCCCGTCGCCAGCCTGATCCGATCGTTCGCCTCGTCGAGCGCCTCGAGTAGTTGCCCGAAGTCGCGCCTGTCGCTGATGTCGACGGTCTTGTCGTGGCTGTCCATGTATCGCTGGCGCATCAGCTTGAGGTCTCGCATCTGCATCTGAGGCGGCTCGCCGGTGACGATGTGGGCGGCCCAGAATCCGATCGCGGCGTCCTCGATGACCTTGATCCACGCCTCGTTCCGCTCGACGGGGAAGAATAGGAGTTCCTTGGCGACGTCGACGGCGAACCAGGCGCGCTGGGTCCCGAGCACAGACATCGCGGCCTGAACCTGGATGTAGTGGGCAGCGACGTCGCTACCATCGATCGGGACCCCGTTCGCTTCCAAGAACTTCCAGTCCTTTCGTGCTCGCCAGTTCGAGTCTTTGCACTCGAGGTGACAGTCGAGTTCGGGGATCCAGCCGTCCAGGTTGGTCCTGAGGTGATCGATCGTCGGGTGCCCGAATAGGATCTTTGGCCTCTCGACCTTGTACCCCTCGGAGATCCTGAACTCCTGGCAGAGGTAGACTTCTATGGCGTCCCCGTGGCGAGTGATCGGGTCGCCTGGGTCTCCTTTCGCGACGCCTGTCTTGACTGCCCAGAGCCCGACGGGGGTCTGGTAGTTCGACAGCCCGAGGGCGGCGGCGATCTCGGAGCAGCCTAGGTATCCGGTGCCCGCCTCTGGGTCGTAGATTCGATCGGCGAGCCAGTCGTAACCCGGCGCGCTGGTGTCGAGTATTTCGCGTGCGTGCATCACAGATCGAACCCTCTCTTGCTCGTCGCGACTCATGGTCGAGACGTGCATGACGCGATAATGCTTGTCGAGGATGATGTGGCCGAACTCGACCATCTGGTGGAATGGGGGAGGCGGGAACTTGTCGTCGTCGGTCCAGCGCGGGGCGATGGTCTCGATGTCGAGGATCGAGTTGGTGGTCTGCGGGTCGTCATTCGTCGACCTCGACCGCACTGTACTTGACGACGCTCTCACTGCTGACGCTGTATTTGACCCCGTCCACGGTGACGATCTCCTCGTCTCCGTCTTCCATGTAGTCCGCGGCGTCGCGCTCAGCCTCCTCGACGAACCTCTCTGCAGCTCCGGACGCCCAGACATCGAAGACCCTCCGACCTTCAGGATCGCCCTCGCTGGACACGTGGAACGACGGACCACATCCGCGGTCGGGCCAGTGGTGGTTTGAGCACTTCGAACACCATTTGAATTGTTTCCCCATCACTCAACCTCAGTCGTCGTCGTGGTATTTGGTGACCATCTTCAGCGCGTCGCGGAATGCAGACTTCGCGCCTTCGGATCTGGCGAGATCGTAGGTGCCGATCTGGATGTCGTTATTGAGCTCATCGACCTGCGACTGAAGGCCCTCTACCTCCTTCATGGACTTGACGAGTTCGCCCTCGGCCTTCATGCGAAGCTTGTCGATCTTGGCGAATCTCTCGATCCGCTCGTTGGCCATCTCGTCCTGGGTCTCGATCGTTCTTGATTGAGCCTCAATCCTGACCCTCGAAGTCTCAATCTCATCATCGAGCTTGTCGAGTTGTGCTGTCATCCCGTTGTTCTCTCGGAACATGCCCTCTGCTCGGTTGAAGAGCTCCTCCATCACGTCACAGTCATCAAGCTCGACGATCGTTCCGTTCAGGTTCGCCCTCTTCAGGATACCCGCGTCGTCCCTCCAGATCTTGAGGCTTTCAGTCTCGATCACATATCCCATCATCCCCTCCAGTGTGTCATTTTCCGTACCGATTTACGTAATAACCCGAACCCCGAGCCGACGGTCAGTCGCCACCTTCTCGAGGCGCCCAGTGTCGATGAGGCGGGCCTCAGCCTTGACGACCATCTCCCGCGTGATCCCGAGCCTGGACGCCACGTAGGGTTGCGAATCAAGGCTGATGTGGCGCTTGTTCGCCCTCGTGACGTGCCAGAGGTAGACGGCAGCTGGGGACATGATCAATCGATCTAGCGAGAGCTCGCGGATTGTTTCGGGGGTGAGTTCGACGTTCATCCGACCTCCACGCCGAGGTCACGCACGAACTTGATCGACTCCCTCACCTCGGGAGTGTCGACGGTCTTGATGGCGTCGCCCAAGACGGACAATGCCCCCATGAGGATCTGGAGTCGGTTCCGCTCGTCGTGGAGTTGCGACGCGAGCAGCTTGGCGTTTGCCTCGGCCTCGTCTGCCCGGTGGAGCAGGTCCATGACGACGTCGAGGAGGCCGCCAGCGTGATCTACGTTGAGCAATGCGGTCAGGTCGAAGATTGCGATTGACTTAATCTCCTTGTCCCAGGCCTCGATCTCTTCTGGGGTCCCTAGTCCAGGGCCAAGTTCGATCGGGTTTCCGTGTTTGGGTCTGTCGTTCATGTCGACCTCCGTGTGTTGAGATGCAAACATAGGGGCCCGATGTTCGAATGTCAATATACTTTATTGACAAAACCCTACCTCACGGATATTGTCCATCTCGTGGTCACGGTGACCCATAGGGAACTCCATATAGGGGATGTCATGCACGTAGAGATCATCACTGAAACCGGATCCGTGAGGGCCAGCGGGATCGCCTATCGGCCAGCGTTCGATCGGGCCCGTACGTCGATGAGGCCAGGGGCCCGAATCATTGGGGTCAACACCTTCGAGACGGAAGATTCAGACCCAGTAGTTTACGACAGCCTTTCGAAGTTCAGGGAGGCCACGAAGGGCGAGGTCGAGACGGTCAACACGTCGATCGCCATCTTTCGGTACCAGCTCGACGAGATCGATCGGCTTCGCGGCGACATGAAGCGATCGGTGTGGTTTCGAGAGGACTTCAGGAGGTCGATCGGATGAGTTTCAAGATCAATACCCAAATGCCCACAATATTGGTCGACATGAGACGGCGGCACTCTCGGTCGATCGACGCGGCGCTGAAGTGTGGAGTCAAGCAGGGAACGATCTCAAAATGGGAGCGCTTCGGGGCTCCTGCTTCTGCGATCAGGCCTTACGCGGAATCGATATCTGAGGAATTGGCCGTTAAGATCGCAGAAGCTCAGTCAGTTGTTGATGATCTTCGTCGAGATCTAAAGATAGTCGTTTCTATTGGCCTGAAAGGAGGTGAGTCGTGAGCTTTGACTCGATCATGGAACTGGTTCACGCACTCGACACGGATGAGGCGAGAGACGCTGAGGAAGTCTCTGACGTCGTCCGGATGGCCGTGGAACTCATTGCCGAGCTTAGGGCCTCACCGATCGACGCTGAAGGGTCAATGACCCTCACCGACATACGCGCCGAGCTCGAAGCGATCGTAAAGGCCTCCCTGCTCATCCAGCTCAACCCCGTAGAGGCCCGAGTCCAGACCGGCGACGGATGGGGCGCGACGACCCACAAGGGCGACTCGCCGGACCTAGAGGTGGCCGTTCGTGAGGCGTTCGCGAAGGCGAAGGAGGCTATGTGAAAGTCAAGATCACAGATCGAGAAGCGCTCTCATCACTCAAGACGGTCAACATTGAAAAGTGGCTGATCGCGCACGGGTGGGTTAGGTGCGCTGACGGCGGTTCATTTAATTGGACTCAGTACCAGAAGGGTTCGACATACACGCTGCTCCCCAACGATGAGACGCCCGACTTCGTGCTTCGCGTGAGCGAACTCATGGACTTTCTCGAGGATGTCGAGGGACTGGACCAGATGACGATCTTCGAAGGCATGGACCGCTTCTCGCCTGCCCGCGAGGCTGTCGTTTCGAAGATCATGGAGATCCACTCAATCGTGAAGCTCTGCGAAGAGGGTGGAGTTCAGATCCTTCTCGACGCCATGCTGGAAGCGCACCGACTAATGGAGGACCTATGACCAATGGAGACCTTAGAAACGCGATTCTGTTCATCATGATCCCGGTTCTCGTCGCTATCACGGCGCACTTGCTGCAGGCCTGCTCCGACGACAAGCCAGCCCCGACGCTCGCGGGTCTCTGCGTCGAAGAGGTCGAGACGATCTGCTCGAAGAAGTTCGAATGCTACCTCGAGAGCGACGGAACGGCCCTGGGCTATCCGAGCGAGGAGGCGTGTGTTCGAGGGGCGGCCTCGGAGAAGGATTGCGACGGCCTTGAGTCCTGCGGGGACGTGGGGGTCTACGAGGCGTGCGTCGCCGAGACTCGGGCGCTCGAGTGCGCTGAGTTCACCGAGGCGATGATGTACGGGTATCCTTGTTTGAGCGTTTGTGGGGGTCCGTGATGACTAGGTGCCTCCGTGGGCTCGCCGTCTTCGTGGGCGTGTGGGTCGGCCTTTACGTACTGGGTGTGCTCTGCGTCGCTCTGATGATCGCGATATTCGAAACGGCATTCGCCATCATGGCTCTGATGTGAAACCCGTAGACTTGACATGAAGAACATGCGCGCATATCGTGACGCATCAGGAGGGAACGTGGCAACGAAGTCCAAGCGAGTCCGGCTCAACCTGTTCATCTCGAAAGTCGTCCGTGATCGCCTCGACGGCATCATGAGGGCGACGAACGCTGAGTCGCTCACAGAGGTCATCAGGAAGGCCCTGGCTCTTTACGAGGAGTACGTGTCGATCACTGGCCAGGGTGGGATCCTCGTCGTGAGGATGCCGAACGGTGACGAAGAGAAGATCAAGGTCATTTGAGAGGGCGGTCATGAGCTTGAAAAGAATGAGCGAGGCAGAACTAGCCAAGATAGTCATCTCGTGGCTTGAGGCGTCTGGTTGGGATGTCTATCAGGAGGTTCAGGCCCTCGAGATGGGGTCGATTGCTGATTGGTGCCTTGGCCACTGGATGGAGATGCTTGGATGAACATCAGATGCGCAATCCTCAAGACGTGCACGAAGGCTGACGAGCCATGCATGCACCAGTATGACGATTTCGATAATGGCGTTGCCTGGGTCGTCGCCGACGACGATAGAGGCGACACCCCTCTCCACAACTGCGAAGAGGGCATGAAGGCTGGGTCCCCCAAGCCGGTGGCTAGACCTGTCGAGCCTCTTCGTGCTGAAGATCGAAAGTGGACATGGACCTACAACGAAGAAGAGTGCTACGGGCCGTTCGACACCCGAGATGATGCCCTTGCGGACGCCCTAGGCCGATCCGAGGACGAGGGGTTCAGGCACATCGGAATCGGCCGGTGCTCGATGTTCGATCCGTTGGGATACGCTCCAGACGCAACCGATCTGCTCGAGGCGATTGAGGAGCGGGCGTTCGATAACGAGTTCTCGTTTTACGAGGACCAGATACTCAGCATCAAAGGCGATAGGGGGAAGGCGTGCGCGGCCCTGAAGGCGGCTCTGTCCGTCTGGATGGATAAGTGGGTGAACGTTGAGACCGTCTGGACCATGGTCGATGAGGAGAAGGTCGACCTGGCGGAGATCGACGAATGAGCCAGAGACCTACCGTCTCAGACGACACCAACGAGCGACTGAACGCCCTCTCTGAGCTCCTCGGGATGACCGTCGCCGCCATCATTGCGATGGGTGTTCTCGGGATCTGCGAGAGGTTCAACATCGACCCGGTGTCGCTGATCGGATCGGAAACACGACGGATCCACGACGGATGCGTGACGTCGCGAATCGGATCGGAAACACGACGCGTCGCAATAACGATCGGATCCGCGACGTCTCAAGACTGCGACTCGTCGCAAACCGGATCGGAAACGCGACGGATCGATGAACCTGGCCCATCTATAATAGAAGCGCCCGCGCCTGCTCGCCCGCTTGCAGATCATCAGCATCAGTCTTCTTCTTTGACAGATGAAGATCAGGCGAGGCCTCCCTACGACGAGATACTCCAACTCTGGAATCGAGTCGGACCTCCGACGCGGACCGTGCTATCGATCAACTCGATGGTCCGGAACCAGATCCGGGCCGCTTGGGGCGAAGTGCCAGACCTCGACACCTGGGCCCGGGCCTTCGATGTGCTGAAGAGCCTTCACCCGAACACCTTCGCAAGTGCTGACCTGAAGTCGCTGGCAAGGGTCCTGACGAAGCCAAAGGGAGCCGAGGATGGAGACCGGATCATTTGGCGCATCGAGGCTGGTATTTACGACTCGTGGAACCGAACCGACAGGGAGACCGAGAGGCGAGAACCGCCTCCGGGATCGAACCACGGGACACAGGCTCCAGGGTGCGACGCTCAGTGGATGACGGCTCGGACCATGGCTCGGCCTCACTCACTCGGGGTAAGGATGAACGGGAGTGGGCCGGACGTAGATGTGATCAATCGGGGTGAGGAGATCCAGTGGTCTGGATACGTTGACGAGGCCATTGAGTGGCTCAGGGGGTTGTGATGCCAATAAAGCCAGAAAACAAACGCAAATACCCGGCGAACTGGCGCGAGATCTCGAAGCGGATCCGATCGCTGTTCGGTGTGGCCCCGTGAACTACTACAACGAAATAGCCACATACCCCGCCCAGTGGCTACGCAACCTCATCGAGGCCGGACACATCGCCCCGGGGGAGGTCGACGACAGGTCGATCGAGGAGGTTCAGCCCGCCGACGTGGGCGACGGACAGGCCCATTTTTTCGCAGGGATAGGGCTCTGGAGTCATGCGCTGCGACTCGCTGGATGGCCAGACGATGAACCCGTGTGGACCGGATCGTGTCCTTGCCAGCCTTTCAGTGCCGCAGGTCTCGGCAAGGGAGATGAAGATGAACGACACCTTTGGCCCGAATGGCTCCGACTCATCACCGAGTGCCGACCTCCAATCATCTTTGGAGAGCAGGTTGGTAGACGCTCTGGATTCGACTGGCTGCGAACTGTACGCACTGACATGGAAGCATGTGGATATCGGGTCGGAGCCGCCGATCTTGCAGCGGCAAGCGTTGGTGCGCCGCACATCAGGCAAAGGATCTTCTTCGGAGCCGTCAGGATGGGTACACCCCGGTGTGGTGGCGACAGGGGTCCGACGGAGGGCGACCCCCGGGGGAGGATAGAGAACCACGCGCAGCTCGCGGGGTGGCCGACTGCGATCTCGAACGATGCGACGGGAAGCCCGAACTACACGGGGGGCTACCTCAAGATGCTCGGGGCTGCGCGTCTGGCGGGATGGCCGACCCCGACGTCATCAGAGAGCAAGCACGGGGACACGTTCAGAAGAGGGAATCAGACCCTCAAGGGCGCTGCGCGGGCATCGGCGCAAGTCGTGTCCACGGTCGCCTCGACATCGGTCCCGAAGCAGGTGCAACTCGTGGCCGATGGGCAGATGCCGAGTGGCTCCGATGCACCGACGGGAAGTCGAGGCCAATTGAACCCGGATCATTCCCGTTGGCTGATGGGAATTCCGGAGGAGTGGAGATCCTGCGCGCCTACGGAAACGGCATCGTTCCTGACGCGGCGTCGAGATTCATTGAGGCGTTCACCGACGCTGTTTCCGAACTATGACGAGGAGACGTGAAACGAGCCCCGAACTGCACGGCATGCAGTATGCCCGCAGTCGACCACGTCCCGATCGGGGATTGGTTCCTTGCGGCTTTGCCGGTATCACCTGGACTATTTACGCGCGGTTTTGAACCGCTTGGGGATGAGATGAAGCCCTTCTTTAAGTACTTCGGATCGAAGTGGCGACTCGCCTCTCAATACCCTGCACCTCGAGGTGTAGTTTGCGAGCCTTTCGCGGGCGGCGCTGGGTATTCTGTCGCGCACGACGTCGAGAGGGCGATCCTCGTCGATTCCGACGAAAGGGTGTGCGCCTTGTGGGAGTACCTGATCGGCGTCTCAGGTGACGAGATCAGGAGCATCCCGACCGATCTCGAGTCGGGCGCATCGATCCGAGACATGGGGCTTCCGCCCGAATGGCTGCTCTTCCTGAGCTGCAGGATCAACACTTCGCCGTTTCGATACACCGTCGCCGAGACGTCTAGAGCTCGGCAATACTGGAACCCCAAGATCCGCGAGAGAGTGGCGACCCAGGTGGAGAGGATTCGGGGCTGGAGGGTCATCCATGGCGACTACACCGAGGCCCCTGAGGCTGATACGACGTTCGTTGACGCTCCATATCAAGTCCAGGGGCACGCCTACCGAGACGGATCAAGGGGCCTGGACTTCGACGCGCTAGGTAGGTGGTGCCAGTCAAGGGCAGGCTCTGTCATCGCGTGCGAGCAGCCAGGGGCTGATTGGCTGCCTTGGAATCGAAGTGTCACCGGCCAGAGGACCTTCAGGCATGGCAAGCCGGACAGGTCCCCGGAGGTATTCTGGGTGTCTGGTCTCGTGTTCTCTCGTCAATCTGACCTCTTCGAGGCCGAATCATGCCAATAAAGCCAGAAAACAAGCGCAGATACCCGGCCAATTGGCCCGATATCTCGAAGAGGATTCGATTCGAACGAGCCGAGAATCGATGCGAGTGCACGGGGCAGTGTGACTCAGTGCACCAGGGTGGACGATGCAACGCACCAAACGGACTCTACATTGATCGAGACGTTGACAATCCGGCAAGCCTGGCGACCTCGTCCTTGACCCGTTCGCCGGAAGCGGGACGACGATCGTTGCGGCCCAGATCGAAGGTCGACGCGCGGTTGGATGCGAGGTCGATGAAGAGACGCATGCGAAGGCGATTCAACGGATCGAGCGCGGGTTTACGCGTTCGATGTTCATGGGGGAGTGAGATGGATCCGAAGAGTTATATTTGGGAATGCATTGCGGGCCCTCATGGGAACATGAAGGTCATTCTGCGGGACAGGGCAAACGAGGCGGTCGCGGTTGGCGAGATGACCTCGGCCTATTGGGGGCAGTCAGAGTCCGCTCAGGAGGCCATATTCTGGAACCTCATCGCCGAGGTGAGGGCGAGCCTGGTGGAGTTCGTGCGGGATCGGCCTGTTCGCGTGGAGGTGTCATGAGCCAGGAGCCACCCGCCGAGGTGGAGGGCTTCAGGTGGATGATCATGCCCCCTCGGCAGGCAGTGAAGATGGGGATCATGACGGAGGCCGAATACGAGGCGCTGTCAGACAAGGAGGGATGGATCCGCTTCAATGCCGAGCCCTATCAGACGGGAGGTTGCGATGTCAGCGCGGGGGAACTCAGGGACATCCTGACGGGCGGTCTGGGGGCTGAGACACTCGAGGGGCGGATCGCTGAGTTCGTTGAGGCCATGCCGGATCGCACATGCCAAGGGTGTGGTGGGCGTATCTTTCCGCGTGAGAGCACAAGCGTTCACTGTGATCCGTGCATGAGGGCGCGGATCGAACTCAAGGCGAATGGAACAATGAAGCCCGACTGCTTTGGAGCGCCGAAGAACGAAGAGGTGTGCCAATTCCTCGGGTGTAGCGGCTGCGACTGGACGCATCTGTGCGCAATGGAAACGGGGGACCGATGATGAAGACCAGGCGATGGGGTGATGCTGAAGAGCAGGGCGAAGCGATCGAGCGGATCATGAGGTGGCTTCACGACAACCGACTAACGCCGGCATCGATGCTGGTTCCGCACTGGTTCACACCCCGTGAGGTTCTCGTGACGGCTATTTGGCGCCCCGGATTTGCGGAGGGATGACCATTGATAAGCTCGCAAGGATAGCCGAACGCGGCGACATCGCGCCTCTCATGCGCCACCTACAGAGGATGGGCATTGACCCGGTTCAGGACGTCAGGGAGGAGCTGTCTAGGCAGCTGCACTCGATCGGGCTGAAGAGTGTTCGAACTGCTGACGGGATGCTCTTCGCGATCAGCATGATGTACCACGCGATGGGAGAGGATGGGGCGCGCGATTGGTGTGGAGAACTGAGGTCTGTTCTTGAGCGCGCGGAGCGCAAGGTGACTGGGCTGTGGGAGCCATCGAAGCAGAACGCCTACGTGGTTGTTCGGACTTGGATGGAGCAGGAATGGCGAGGCGGCTCGGATGCACCCAGGTACGAATTGACGTTCAGCCGTGAGATCGCGATGGGGATTCACGACAGGATCGACGCGGCGGTCGAGGACTGGGAATCCAGAGGGTTCGACTGCGCTGAGTTGACGTCGTGGAGAGACGACACGTGGACATACATCAAGCCTAGCGGGTCTAGGGATGGCGTCGCGTATCGGGCGCCGCTGCACGAGGTTACGGTCACGGGGCGTGATCTGTGGCCTATCTCGTTCTGGTAGGTGAGTCGCTTTTCGCGTGGGTGCTCGCTTGG
>Ga0114923_10000340_pt1 | contig 39440 bp, 63 predicted proteins | sample SumtaG_FD_89578 | JGI IMG/M metagenome (GOLD analysis project Ga0114923, IMG submission 89578) | Deep subsurface microbial communities from Indian Ocean to uncover new lineages of life (NeLLi) - Sumatra_00157 metaG | ecosystem: Environmental > Aquatic > Marine > Oceanic > Sediment | place: near... | reverse complement strand
CGGGCTGTGCGGAGGGCATCACCAGGGCACCGAGAAGAAACCTGGCGGGTATGTGCACGGCCGGTTGGCTGAGTTCGAGGAGATGTTTGGCAGCCAGCAATCATTGATCGAAATGACACAGGATCTAGTCTGATGCACTACGACATAACTCCATGCACCAAGCCGAGGCAGACTCGCGCCGACAAATGGAAGCAGAGGCCGTGCGTGATGCGGTACCGGGCGTTTGCTGACGAATGCAGAGCGAAGGGTCTGGAGATCGAGCAGAGCGGGCAGAAGATTACGTTCTTCATCCCTATGCCGAAGAGTTGGAGCAAGAAGAAGCGAGCCGGGATGCACATGCAGCCCCACCAGCAGACACCTGATGTCGACAACCTTCTGAAAGCTGCTCTTGATGCGATCCACAAACAGGACTGCGCTGTATGGAGCATATGGGCCGAGAAACGCTGGGCAGATGACGGGGGGATATCTGTAAGCCGTGTTGATGATGCTGGAGATGTTTACAGGCTGCAGGCTTGAAACCCTCTCAAAAGTAGGCTTTAATAACCCTAACAACTGTAGGAGGTGCGCAGAAATGATGGATAAAAGATGTAAACGTGCTGTGGTCGCAATGAGGGATTTGGCAGAGCATGGCAAAGATAGGCCAGTCAAACTAGCCGACTTAGCCCGGCGCCAACATCTATCGGGGTCGTATTACGAACAGATGTTCTCGAAGCTGAAAAAGGCAGGCTTGGTTGCTGTTGTGCGCGGCCCTGGTGGCGGTTATCAAATATCTAACATTGACATGAGCGTTGACAGCATTGTCGAAGCGATCAGTGGCAAACAGCCATGCAGCGACAGAGGATGGGGGGTGGTAGTCAAGAAGGTAGGTAACGAGCTCAAGGGTATTAAGCTGCGGGATCTGCTGCTTTAACAAACTATTGGCAAATAGTTGACGAGACAACAAGGGATTTTGATATGAAAGTCTTGGACCTGTTCAGCGGGATCGGCGGTTTTAGCCTGGGGCTGGAGCGGGCCGGGATGACAACCGTGGCGTTTTGCGAAAGAGAGCCATACGCCCGCCAGGTGCTGGCTAAACACTGGCCCGATGTGCCGGTCCATGATGACGTGAGGGAGCTGGATGGAAACCAATATAGAGGAACAGTTGACGTTATTTGCGGGGGGTTTCCCTGCCAAGACATTAGCTCCAGCGGGAAAAAAGAGGGCATCCAGGGGGCGCGGTCTGGCCTGTGGTCGCAATACTCACGAATTATTAGCGAAGTACGACCACGGTTCGCAATCGTGGAAAACGTCGCAGCGCTGCTTTATCGAGGGATTGACACCGTTCTCGGAGACCTGGCCGAAATCGGGTATGACGCGGAATGGCACTGCGTACCAGCTTGCGCCGTTGGTGGAGATCACAGGAGAGATCGCGTCTGGATTGTGGCCTACCCCCAAGGCGAGCGACGGGGATCAATACTCGAAGAATCTAGGCTATTTCAAGCGGCGTGTGAAAATAGCGCCCGACTTGCCAGTGATCGTCGGACTTTCTACTGCTCCGACGCCAAGCGGCTGCTACGGGAAACTCAACCCGGCGTGGATAGAGTTGCAGATGAAATACCCAAGCGGGTGGACAGAATTAGAGGGCTAGGCAACTCGGTTTTCCCACCAATCCCAGAGCTGATCGGGCGGGCCATTATGGCCGCCTAAGCGCTCCCCAACTAATACGGAATAGATGGCCAAAGGAGATAGACCAGATGGGACAGGCAAAACAGCGCGGAACTTTCGAAGAACGCAAAGCCGCGGCGGTTGATCGAGACAGAAAGCTCGCAGAAGCCCGCGCAGAGATTAAGCGCCGCAGACCTTCACCCAAGCTCAGCAGAACAGCCACCGTCGCCCTGGCGGTCTCGGGCGGCGTTAACGTGGGAACAATTGGGCACATGCCCATATTTGCGCCAGGCGATCGCCGGCTGTATCGCTAACTATTGTCGAAAAGTTAACGAGAGGGGAGAAGCATGGACCTAGACCAGCGAGCGCTTGACCTCATAAGAGAATGGGAAAGCGTAGGGTATGAAACAGGAACGCAGCAAAATGCGGCGCTCCAGTGCTTGATTATCGCCGCACTAGGCGAACAGCACGAACTAACAAAGCTGGCCTGCTGTGAGGCGGTGAAGGATTGCGAAGAAACCAACACATGGAAAGTCAGTAGGGTTAGACGACTGGAAGCAATGGGCGCATGCCTCTGCGTAGAAATATAACAGCCTCGCCAACTATCGGCAGATAGATACCCAAAGGATGAATGATGGACGACAACCCGAGATACAAAGGATTCATTGGTGACAAGATGCCTTGTGACGGGCGCGACTGGGTGGAAGTCGTATGGAGGATGCCCAGACAGGGGATAAAAAAGACCCTGACTCTTGCGGGCGAGTTTTGCTGGGAGCGCATAGAAAACGAAAACATCATATGCTTTAAGGTTATTGCAGATTGATATGTTGAACCGGACTGCAATAGAAAAGGGCCTGTAACGGCCCTTCGTTTTATGCGATCAACCAATCGTCTATGACATAATCGTCTGGGCTATCTGGATAATTCATGTTAAACCTCCCGGCAAAACCCGTCTATAACTCTACCCGTCCAAGTCTGGTCAGTTGTTAATACGACACTGGCTGATTTAACTTGGATTGGTGTTAGTGCTCCAGGGGCCGTTCCTGTGCTGGCTACAGTTATGTTATATGCATTCCTATTTACTAAGGTAATGATGTCTCCGTCACGAATTACCGAGGCGTTACCTCCTGGTTTTAGGAAGTTAACAGTATCTGCTACATCACCCTCGCCGGTCATGTTTATAACGGTTGAAGTTATATTTAAACCGCCGCCGCCGATAGTAGCGGCAGAGGTATCACCAATAGAATAGCCTCCCGCGCTGCCCTTAAACACAGTCTCACGATCATCAATAGTCGCAACAAATTCATTAGACGTTGAATTTAGCACTGGTGTTGTCGTGGTATCGCTACTGATCTTTAAATTGGTATTTTTATGGGTGCCCGAAATAACATGAATTCCGGTTGCTACAGTACTGGCACCCATGAAATGGTGGTCAATTGTTAGGCCATCAGTACCTACATTAATAGCTAATGCGTCTGTTAGAGTTAGCCATCTTGGTACAATTAAAGAGATAGACTCACAACTACCACCAATAACCATGCCATTCCCTTTTTGCGCTTTTGCAAACCGAGTCTGTCCATTATTTAAAGTTGTTGATGCCCACAAAGCATCATTAACAGCCCCTGCCCTCCAAGTTATATTTTGCCCACCTAGAAATACAAGAGCGTCTTGGACTAAAGTAGTTATCTCTGTATTATTCCATGCACAGTCTGTGACTTCGTGGTTGTCAATGTTCAATCTGAAACACGAACCACCCGCATTAGGCGCTGTTGCAAGACCGTAGCCTCCACAACTTTGAGCAATATTATTAGATATTTTTATCAGGCCCACTCTAGAAGTTACAGTGCCTAGAGTTGTTCCATCATCAAATATGAAAGCATGACCCCTACACTCAGTTGCTATATTCTGAGCAACCTTGCCACCTGGGCTTTGTGTAGCATAATAAATACCATGCCCTGGTTGATCTTTTACTACGCAATTGTTTACGCTTGCATAAGTTAATATGGACGCAGCTCCTGTCCCACCAACTAAAATCCCTGTAGCTAGATTGTCGAACGAACTATTCAGTCTTGCACCAATAGCACCAATACCAACAGTTTCAGCTTTGCTATGAGTACCTATAAGCTGAACAATCGGCGCACCTACGAAAGAGCCAAAGATTAGATGAGCTTCTTCACTTGTGCTTTTTAATGTTGTCTGTCTAGGTATTTGAATCGTCCCAGAGGCAAAGCAAGATGCATCATATGTGACAATATCTGCAGCAGCTAATGCGGCATCGAAAGATGCCAAATCATCACTACCACCACTACCTCCTAGCTGGGCGCCATATTTCCTTACATTGACAGTCCCTGAATGTTGTAATACAGCTACGTTCCCATTAGCTAGTGTGTGGTCTCCGAGCTCGTCAGGAGTACCGCCAAACTCTGCTGCTGTCTGTATTAGGTAGATCGCACCGCCGCCATCTCCGGAAGTTGTGTAGCCTTTGGTTTTGACTAAAACGCCAGCTGAAGGTGATGATGCAACCATGTCAGCAACAGTATCGAAGTCAGACGTAACCTCATCGGACGCAGCCGCAAAGTTATTTGCGACATAGTAAACCTGAACGTCTTGTGCGTTAAGCACAGCCATCGAATAAGAGCCGCCAACCAGTATCTCTGCAGGCGACCCGTTGAACACAGGAACACCGCCCGCACTTGTAGAAATTGGCTGCGGAACGGATGGTGTATCAACCCCTTCTTGTCGGATAGTGATCGTCTTCTGATTAGCAAGGATTGTCGGATCTAGATCAGGCTCGCCAATGAAGATAGAGCCATTGAATACAGGCCGGCCCTTAGTAGGGTCGGGGTAATATCCGAACGGTAGTGATACTGTGTTAAGTGCCATGGTGATACCCTTATAGATTTAATTTATGGGTTTTGGTTTTGCTTCATTAATTGCTTTTATGCATGCGCCACCACCCTAACATTACAGCGCTTGTATAATTAAAAACGTATAGACCCACCATCAAGGAACCGGCATAAGGTGACAAAACTAATCCCGCGATGATTAATAGCAACCATGTCTGTGTCTTCATTACTGGCCCTTCAGCAACTCTTTGATGGCCTTGAATGCTCCAGCCTCGTCTATGCCTCTTACTCTTTCTGCGGCTTTCCCTGCGGCTGTAAGAGCAATGTCAACAGCCCCTTCTTTAGTTGTTACGCCTCTCACTCCTTGTTTTAAGGCTTGATCTATTTGACCCTGGAATGACGTCCTAGCCACTGGGCCAAAGACAGAATCCAATTCATCCACAAACAGAACCTGAGTCAAAAGATCGTCACGACCTAGCCCCGGCCCCTCGATTCTAGGAAACGCGGTGCCGCCATGCTTATCAACAACCGATTCGATCTCGTCAATAGAATCGACCAGCCTTATCCTAGACTGCGCATTGCTCAGGGTTCGCCTTAGCAGCGTCCCTAGAGCCTTATCAGCATTGCCGCCTGACAGATCCATCTTCTTGCCTGCAACGTCCTGGATAGCATTTAAAGCGCCTATGGTTTCGCTATATTTAACATTGGCGGCATTGTAAGCGGGAAAGGTTGTATCAAGCGCTTCGTCTAGGTTGGTTCTGAACTCTTTTAAAACTCTCTCTGCATCACCACTAATTCCGGTCTTTACTTTGCCGAACGTTACGTTGTTATCAATGATACGTTTCATCTTGTGAACATCAAGCGCGTCTACACCGCCAGCGCCTCTAATGTTCATCTGGCGGATGACTTCTTTCACCGGCCCCCTGTCGCCTGGTGATAGCTGAGATAGCTTGAAATCAGGAGTAAAGCCGCCTTCTCCATTGGATCTTAGCAATACTCCCAGATCATCAAGCTTTTCGCCAAACGTTGTGATCGCGGGCAAGATGTCTAATTCCTGGCCCTCTAAGCTCTTTGCAACACGGTCAATATCTGTGCCTGCGCTTCTGTTTGCTGTTCGTATTGCCTTCACCCGCTGTAAAAGAGTGTCCCCTGCGACATCACTAGGGCGATTCTTGGCCGCAAACAACTTATTCTGCTTGCCTCGCTCCATGATCTGTACCATTTTCAGCATCTTAGCTTTATCGGATGCCGTCGATGCCTGAATGGGGGCAATTACGCCTTTATCGAACCCTTGTCTTATTGCGTCCTGAGCAGCTGGAACAGCCTCTACCCTAGGCCCTCCAACGTTAAGAAACTCTTGAAGTCTTGTCGGTTGTGCTGGTGCTGCTTGTCCTGGAGCCGCAAGCCTGAACCCTGCTGTTTCAACGTCTGTCACCCCTGATCTGGAGACATCTCTTGACCCTTCTTGTAAGAGCCTGGCTATACGCTGCTTAGTCGGTGATTGTCTTTGGAATACCTGAGTTGCTAGTTCTCGACCGGCTTGTGCTGCTGCTGGTGCTGCCTGAGTTGCCCTTCCTGCCGCGCCTGCTGCGCCTCCCGCCCCTCTAAGTGCCAGTAATTCACCACCACCGGCCAATGCAGTTTCAGCAGCAGTGGCAGCCAAAGGGCTTCCTGTGGCGCTCAATACTTGTTCGCCTGCAACCCTAGGAATGCCTTTTTGTTGGATATCTCTTATCTGGTTCACAGCTGAAGAAATATCGCCTCCTGTACGTGCCAGTTCTGCTATCCCAGCAAGACCGGCAATAGGCAGACTAACAATGTCTACTCCTGCCTGTACAAGATCACCCAGAGTCTGTAGGCCCGCCTGTCCTGATGCTGTGGTGGGTTGGAATGCACCGGCTTGGGTCTCCCTTACAATCTCAGCGCCTGCACCCTGCGGTAGCCCAGGGGTTAACGCACCAGCTATGCCAGCAATGCCTCCCCCGATCTGGCGAGCGAAGGCCGAGCCAACAGCTCTCGCTGGCTCAATAATGGCAGCACCAGGGAAATCAGGCTGTTGCGCAACTTGTTCAGGCTGACCAAGAGCGCCCATAGCACCTAGCTGCTCCAAGGCTTCTAGCTCTGCCTGTTCATCGCCAATCTCTTGAGCTAATGAAGCCATTTCCTGTAATTCTTCGGCAGTCAAAGCCATGATTATTGCCTCGCTCTTGCACGCAATTCTTCTAGCCTTTCTCGTCTCTGGTTTACATCACCGCCCTGTCTGTCTGTCTCGGTATCGTCTACTGTCACTACCAGCTTGGAGGATAATTTTTCAATCAGTTTTTGAACGTCTGCCCTGAATCTTTTTTCGCTCCTGACTCGTTTCAAAGCGCCGGATGATAGATCTTTCAAAAGACCGATGTCTGTATCTGATAATACGCCGCTCAGTAAGTCTAAGTTGCCACTGGTTAGGATACTGGTAGCCTCTTCAATGTCAGAAACCGCGTCTGCTTCAAAGTCGCTATAGATCTGCTTGCCAAAAAAGAATCCTTCCCCTGTTCCTTCTTGCCCGCCTATAACATCTGCCAACTCCGGGTTTTCAAGAATGCTTGTTAGCAGATCTATAGCGCGTAATTGGAATTCTTTGCCCTTTTTCAGCCGTATCTGGTCAGTCCTTATCTTCTGAGCTTCTTTAAGACCTGACTCTGTTGTTTTAGCGGCGTCCATAGTCGCCTGGAGTTGTTGTAACTCTGCCCCTGAAGCTTTGGGAAAATTCTGTTCTAGAATCTGAGGTGACGCTATACGGCGCTGCTGCTCTCCTGCGGAATCGATAACCTTGCCTAGCGCTGCTACCCCGTCCTTACCTCCACCAGCGGCTACAAATGCTGCGCCTGCCTGCGATGCGACCTGTGAGTCAAGACCTGCCAGCAGCGCCGGGGGAGTGGTGGGAGCAGCTACTGGAGCCCCAGTGGCAACAAGCTTTCCATCTTCATACCTTTGCTCTCCTGGCTTTAGCTGGAATGCTACCGGCTTTGGAGCGACTCCAGCGATCGGCTTTCCTTGTGCATCGAACCTCTGCTGCCCCGGCCCAAGAGTAAATCCTTCCTTTGGCTTCCGCTTCTCGCTATAAGCCTTCCACTCCTGCTCATCCAGATAGGCCGGAGCCATCATTTCAACTTTATTCAAGAAGCCTTCAGGATCTTGTTTGTACTCCTCGATGCTGCCAAGCGTGTCGTACATATCAACGTCATCGCCGTAAACCTGGCCCAGAGAATCGACCCGGCTCTGCATGATCTGTCCAGCCTTGTCTGGGTTAGCCAGGATAGCGCGGATAGTGGAAGACATGTTCTGCTTGGTGGCCTCGTCACGATGCCCGACCGCTGCCGTGATGGTATCGCGCATATCTGGATACTTCATCATCAGGCTCGCGACTTGATTGGGATCACCAGAATCGAACGCAGATTGCGCCTCTGTTGCCATAGCCTGTTTGGCCTGCGCAGCCTGCTCTTCCGCCTGCTGTTCCCGGTATCCTTTAGCGATACCTCCGATACCTTGGATAATAGCCGGGCCGTATCCGCCCATCGGATCGACAAAGTAGGGGTTGCTCACCTGTGCTGCCATAATCTCACCTAAAACCCGTGGTTATAATGGAATCCGTGCTTTCTCTCTGCTGACTTTCTGGCGCAGACAGCTTCGAAGAAGTCGCTGTGATAGCCGAGTGAGAATGACTTGTTCCCACAGGATATTTTGGCAATCCATTTGTTTTTGGACTTATACCAAGACACCCCTGTAACCCCGCTGCGATTGTTTTCGTATTTGCGCTTGTTCTTCAAATTCTCTTGCTTAGTAACGGCGCGTAGATTCCTTATTCTGTTGTCAGACCGGATGCCGTTGATGTGGTCAATCTCTAGGCCGTCAATTGAGCCGTGGTGCCATATCCATACCAGACGCGAAACCTTGCAAGTCCTCATGTCTACAGCAGAAACAAGATACCCCAGATTGTCCTCACCTCCTACGATGTCACCGACACTCTCTGTGTTGCTCATCCCAGACGACAACTTTTTCCTGACCAGGCTTCCGTTTTTATAGGAGAACAGCTCTTTTATCCGGACTTGGCTGGGCTCTTTCTGAGCCATGATCAAACCCCCAGCATGTCGTAATCGACTGTTTTGAAGCCTTGGTGAACTTTAACGGCTTCAGGCATGTACTTTTCAACTTTGTCAGCGATAACGCCCTCTCCTTTGCCTTCAAGCCCAAGCTTCTTGGCTAGGCGGTTCCAGTCCCAAGAAAACCACTCATGGCCGTTACGCTTGCCTTTAGCCACCACGTTGATCTTTAGGCGAGAGTCTGAGAAAGCAGCAGCGCCTTGTGCGGCAGCGCCTAAAACCATGCCCATACCAGCCTGTGCAGCCTGACCTTTAGCAATCTGGCCTTGGGCTAGTGTTTGCCCGACACCGCTAATACCTTGTGCAATCTGAGTAGCCATCGACGGAAGCTGTGCCATTCCTTGGATTCCCTGCAATCCACCCATCAGTGCTTGCTGCTTCAGTCTGGCGTTGTAGTCGGCCAGATCATAGGCAACGTCGCCCGATCGGGTCATGCCTCTTTGGCTAGCGGTTGCCAAAACAGACTCTTCTCCGATATCGGCGCTGGACATAATGGCTTCGTAGATAGGCGAGCGCTCAAGTCTGGCCAGCGCATCCGGATCTCCACCCTCAAGGCCGTAGATTCCTGCGAGCTGACCCAGACCAGCTTCTCGATACTGCTGCGGCAGGGCTTCACGCTCTTTCAGGTAATCCAGCGCTTCACGCTGAGATTCCGCAGCCGTTGCCGCCCCTCGCTCTGCAGCTTCTCCTGCTTTTGTAGAGCCGGTAATACTGCCAACTGTTTTCCTGATAAAACCTGTCATTGTCTTGACCTCGAATAGACTGCCGCTATCTCGCCTGTGTGAATCTCTACATCAGTCAAATATGTGAACCCGCACTTCTTAGCCAAGTTTACCACAGAGGCCGACACTATCGCCCCTATCACCACATCGCACCAATCGTACTCTTCGAAAAGGTACTCACAGAATTCATTAGAAGCCAATCTCAAGCACCTTCGGCTGTCTCTTTCGGCTGCTATGTGGATCGGCATTGCGTTGCCTTGTCGAGTTGCCGAGAAGTACACCCGGTATCCATTTTCAGACCATTCATAGACTCTATAATTGTCGCTAAAGCATAGACCGGCTTTAATCGCCTCTTCGTGGTCCGACAGCTCCTTTATCATTGTCCCGCATTGCTCGTCATCAATCGTCTACGACCATTATGTCAAATTGCCCGGCCCCATCTCCCCCAGCCGCTGAAGATATGCCGGACAGCTTGATCACAGCCCCTGCTGGCATCTTTAGTGGAACCACAAACGGTATCCATCCGCTAGTTGCGTCGTTCAAAACCATAATATCTTGAAACAAGAAGACCCCCGGTATCAAAGACCTATCGAATCTCTCAACAGTCGCCCTCAATCGTAGGTCAATCTTCTTTGTGATTCCTGATACTTGCCACCCGACCACATATCCGGTCTTAGCGTTGGGCACCTTGTATTTAGCAGACAGTGATTGATTGCCTCCTGCTGCCATATATTCGTAAGTAACAGCTCCGCCAGTATCCTCAAGACTTACATTCCCAGCAGCAACCCCCCCGCTACCAACTGTTTTGGTGTGAATCCACTGCACAAAATCGATGTTTGTAGCCACAGTATTGACTGGGGTTACCCCATTCATGATTACGGTTTCTTCCTGCTCATCCCCATTGGTGTCTAAGTAATGAATGTCCAGCGTCTGCACTCCAGTACCTGCGGATGTGTCTGCGGCGCTACTAGACAGAACTTGCAGCTGTATACCTCCTGGCTCTGGAACAACTATAGTTCCGGGAATCTGCGTTAGGTCGTCTAGTAATGCGCTACTAAGCCCGTCCTTTCTGCCAGGAATCGAAAACATTCTTATCCCTGAGATATTCCCCCTCGCCACTTCGAATAAGAAACTGGTGGTAGATAGCGCATCTTCGTTATTCACCTTAACGTTTTTAAATATACCAGATGGATTCTCTCCAGTTATTACAGCTTTCTGTAGCTCAGCATCATCATCACCAATAACAGAATCCTTCAATCTGTGACTAGAAGCTTTGAATCCTCCCTTTCTGAGTATCGTTTGCAGACTGAAGGTGGTCTGAGCGACACCTCCATTGGTGTATACAACCCTGAAATACCGATTGGCAGGGGAGAAGGTATAAACCTTACCTCCGTTAGCAAAGATGGTGAATCTATCGTCCTGAACCAGGGTAATACCGTCATCGCTCCACTCGATAACTAACCCATCCGCAGCGCTTGATTGGTCGGAGGTGATGCCAACAGTAATCGTGTTGTAGTTCAATGAGTCTTCATATACGCCAGGGAACGCAATCCCGATACCAAGCGGGGTGCTAGTTGAGTTGCCAATACTTTCCAGTCCGTTGTTTACCGAATCTACGGAAACTGTGTTCGTGACCTCTACTTCTCTAATCAAACTCACTAGAACCAACCTCCTGAATCGGCATCGAATGTAACCAATAGCTTCTCTTGCATAGCCATGAACTCTGAAGCGTTAACCCCGAATAGCTTCTCTGTCCCGAATGGGTTCAGCGTAACCCTGTGACCGCCTGTCACGCCGGTATTTATCAGCCGGTAATTAGTCCCGTCGATACCTGCTCTGAGATTGGCAACCATAGGACCACCAAACGCATCGGTATCAAAGAAAACATCTTCGTCGTCTACTGCAATCTCGTAGGGCGATGTGATGATATGAGTGGTGTTCTTTATTATGTCGTTCTTGGTGTCTATCTGATCGGCCAGAGCTATAAGGTTTCGGAATAGATTAAGCCATTCCTCAATTATCGCATCATCCCAATCAGTCAGCGCCTGAAGATCGGCAGCAGATAAAACTAAGCTTTGAAGTAGCTTTGTCGTCGGCTCAGCCATAATCTATGTCCGCCTTAGCGAAGGCCATGCGCGACCGTGAGGCGCCTCTGAATCTAAAGCTGAACCAGTCTTCTACATCGCCAAGCCTGCGAAGGATAAAGCGTTGGCCGTATTGCGAGGGCTCACCGTACAGCTCGATAAACTCTGATCCGTGAATAACCCCGTCATAGGTTATTGAGACAAAGACAGTAGCGTCCAGCGTTGTTGTGTGCCCTGGCAGCGTTTCAATTTCCAACTCGTTAATGGACATCGATTCAAGGAATGTAAACGGCGTGTCCAGTATCCACTCCGAGATGTCGCCGTAATGCGTAGCTACGGTCTCATCCAGAACGCCTATCTTGGAATCGCGCTTGTCTCCATAAACCCATTGTCCTTTTCGTGGCTCAAACAATCCATGCTTAGCCCTCCAAGGAAGCTCACCGGTAACGTCAGTCTTAAGAATCGTCCACGCCTGCTCAATACCAGCCTTCTTTGCTATCGTCTCGTTGAACTGTAAAACATGGTTAGGAAGATGAACGATCAGGAAGCTATAGCCATCCTCCGTCCTTGGCTCTACCACAGCGCTCTGTAACTGGTTCTCGGTGTAAAGCCCTATGATCTTGTCTACTTCTCGTGTGGCGACCTTCTGAGCCGCCCCTACGCCCAACACATGGACTGATATTGACTCTTCTTTGCGGCTGCCTAGCAAATACCACTTGTCGCCTAGCTCTGCCTTTGCATGAGTACCAACAATTCCGATCTTGATTGCCCTTGATGCGACCCTGGCGAATGAAAACTGCTCAGAGGCATCGTTAACAAAGAATTCGCATGTATATCGGCCGAACACTAAGACCTTGTTGTCTTGCGTCTTGCCTAGGCCTAGCGATTTATCCGGCATGAATTCTGCTGTCGCAAACTTCAGCGGATCAATGCTTGATTCGTCGGTGATGTCGGTGTGGAATATGAATTCTCCATCAGTGAGGAAGTAAAACCCATCCACCCAAACGCCATCGATAGGGCTTCCAAGGTCTGAATCCGTCACCTCTCTAAATCCTGCCGTTGTGTCATAGAGCCACATTCGACCATCAGCTATGATGGCCTGGGTGTTGAATGAATAGGGCAGGCTAGCAGTATCAGACCCAGATATAGCGCCAAGAGTGGCCACTGTGCCATTGGCTGCTACAGAAACGAAGCTACCACCAGATACCCGGTAATGATTAAGGAATCGCTCGTTCCATAGCGCCCCCCTGTCAACCCCTATGCCTGTACCGTACTGAGTCAACCCAGCCGACTGCAGCATGTACCCAGCTACGCCAAGAATGGGCTTTATGACAGCAACCATGTTGACCGGCAAGCTGTCTCGATAGTCTGTCTCAGATCCTACCTTGTCGCCTTTGATCAGGTTTAAGACTAACTCAGGCATTAGTGATCCCTTGGACGAGGTGTAAAGGCGAAGATGATCACCCTTGTTTCAATCCTGCCGCTGCTGGTGGTGGCAATGATGGTTAGCTGTAGGTCTTGCGGTGTGGTGTCGTTAGATCCTGTTGCTGTGATCTTGTAGCTAACATCGTTATCTGTGAAGCTGGATGAGGTAATAGTTATTCCAGTGTCAGCAGAGAACTCAACCGCCGAGATAGTTTCACCAGAGTTGAGATAAGCGTCGAAGTGCTCAACGTAATCATTCACATCACCGATGAACATCTCAGCAGTCGAGCAATCATTAGGCGCAACAGACTGGTTGCGGTAAAACCTATTCCACCGATTGTATCTCAGTGTGTTACCAGATCCTCTAGGCTGTCTGGAGGGGTATGGAACCATATTGATGCGATCCATAGCACTACGGCCTGATAGGTTGCTCAGCGACTGGCTAGCCTGTGCCACAAGCATAGGGGCCAATTGCTTGCCGAAGTCAACAAGCCTGATAGCTAGATTGGTTGCATATGCTTGCTTATACGCGAGAGGAACATTGGTGGCGCTGTTTGGATCTGGTATATCCTCGAAGTTGTACCCTGAGCAGATGTTGCGAGTCGCCCATTCTGACGCCATTCCTTCCAAGCGGCCCAAAGCTAACTCAAGATCTCCAGGGGTTGGTATTCGCGTTATTCCTGAGATTCTAAGTTGGCTGTATGCGTCCGTGATGGCATCAATCTTGTCGAACGTGCCACCTATTTGATTACTCCGATGCCTCATAACCAAGCTCCACCTTCAGCGCCTTGATGCGTTTGGTATCGAAGCCAGCAATGCCTGACTTTTCAGCAGCGGCGCGGACTTCTTTGTTGGATAGCTTGCCTGTATCGTTGGTATCAGCCTCTTCCTTGGTTGGGGCTACCGGCTCTTCCGTCACCGACCAGCCAGCACCTAGATGCTCTTGCAACTGCTGCGGCGGGATTAGCAACTTGCTCCCGTCTTTATAAACGAATACAGACATTTTACATTCTCCGGTAACTGTTACGCCTGATTATACACCAATAAAAAAGGGGCTACATTAGCCCCTTAGTTCATAGGCTCAAAGCCGTCTTTAGGTTAGGTAGAAGAGTCAGAACCCCAGTTATTAACATCAACGATAGTACCAGCACCGGTTACGATGGCGGCTTTAGTCAATGCTGATGTGTTGCGTGAACAAAATGCGCTTGCCCCTGCGGCTACTACGATGGGGAAGTCAACAACATCTGGACGGTCACTGGTATCATCAACAAAATCGTTTCCGGTGATCTGAGCATTATGGCCATCTTCGATATCGACGCCAATGGGGGTGCCGACAAAATTACCGCCCCTTACTTCCAGATTGACAGGGTTAATAACTCCGTCCGTCTTGCTCCTTACCCCAAAGTCCTTACATGAGGTCGAAGCAAAGAAGTTATCGATCAGTGTTCCGTCTGCTCCATAGTCAAGAATACCACCCAAACACCCATCAGCAACGTCGCGAATGGCACCGCAGTTGATGAATGCGTTGCCAGTTGTTGCTCCACTCACGACGCCGTTCTGGAATGCCGCGAAAAGAACATCATGCGTAAAGCCACCAAGGCCCTCGATCGTGCAGTTGCTACCGGTTACAGTCAACGCAGGGCCACCTGCCCCGATATCAAAGCCTCCAGCAGTTGCACTGCCATAAAGCACAGTGGAATCATGATTCCCCGGGGCTTGCGCGATGATGTGGCAATCACTTGCAGTCAGTGTAAGTGGAACTTCTGAATAAAACCCTTCATCAATGATGATTCGTGTATTTCGACCCCTGGTAGGGAAGGCAGCAGTTGAAAATGCGAGATTGACGGCTGCGATTGCCTCTCCGATGGTTTTGAAAGCATCGACACGGGACAGGCCATCGCCTGATGTGCCTACATTTCGGGAAACGTAATACGATTCACCAAAAGACTTTGCACCGTCTTTCAGTGATTGCATTTCGCTTCGCCCAACCTGCAGTCCTGTGTGGAAAAAGTCTCGTTTAGCCATTTTATTCACCTTTGTTCAAGGGGGTCTAATTAAAGACCCCAAGGAAAGTATTCATTAAGTTGTTACTGGAGGAGCGGCTGCACCCTTGGCGCCTAAGATAATCCACCCGATGCTATCGTCAACATAGAGCAGGGTGGCCTGGTCGAGTGCGTCGGCAAAGACGATGGTCGCCCATCCGGTAGATGTTGCTGGTGTCAATGTACCGTCGCCACCTCCATCAGTGGTCAGGTTGATAATCAGAACTTGCCCTGGGTATCCGTTCGCCAAGGTTAGCGCTTCAGCGTCGGCACCAGTTGTCTTAGCAACGTACCCATGACTTACTGGGATAGCTAGTGCGTCTGCAATGGAAGTGGTCGTAAGATCACTGGTAGCATCATCATCCCGACGATGATACAACTCTCCGATTTGAAAGATTCTGGACATTTTGATTCTCCTAAAAGGGGCCGAAGCCCCTTATCTTTTACCAGTTATCAGAAGGTTACTGCAACGCCAGCGTTCTGCGGGTTACACATCGTGATACCGTACCAGGTAAACAAGCGGTATCGGAAGGACATGTCCGCAACGTTTCCATCATAAACCAGATACATCACCTGGCCGTTGCTCATGGTGTCGGAAATCACCTTCATGCCGTCGAACTCGGTGAACAACTCGGCCGGGATGGTGCCGCCGATCACTTCGATAGCGGACTTGTCCCAGAACAGGTTTGTCTTGGCCGATGCGTCGATGTTCAACCGGTCAACGGTGTCAGCGTTGGCTAGTGTGGTATCAACGTTTGCGTAAGCCTTCTCCAGATCGCTCAGCGCCGCATCGTCAGCCGCGATTGGCTTAGGATAAATGGTGATTGATGTGCCGGTAGGCTTCGCAACAACGGTGAACGTCATCAGCTGGCCGGTAGAGTTTTTGTCAGCCAGGCCGACAGACTCAATAGCGCCAATAGTCACCTTGTCGCCAACGTTGTAGGAAGCCGAAGCCGCCACAGGGACAACCGCAGAACGGTAGTCCACGTTGGTAACGATGCCGGTTGCCGTATCGACCGAGCCAGCTTCAGGTGCGAACGACTGATTACCCGTTACCGTAGTTGCAGGGTTTGCACCGCCGACCAAGTTGGGAAGGTATGACCCGGTGTAAACATCATACTCAGCGATGTTCTTGCCGATCTGACCCATCGACCAAACTTCCTCAGGCCGCCCCTGCAAGGTCTGACGCGCCGCCAGGTCTTTGCCGAACTTCAGGTTATCCCGGTCGTTAAGGATATAGCAGCGTTGATCATGTGCCTGCTGAGTTTCGTTCTGAATGGCCTGTCCTTCAGCGATGAAGTCATAGCCGCTTGTTGCGTTCGAGCGATAGAACTTCGATCCCTGGAGGGCTACAACGCTGGCAATCTGCTTGTTAAGCTCAGTTGCCTGCTGCTTTCCTGACTGCTCACCGGCCCGCTCCCAGAAGCGCAAGTCACGCATATTATCAGCACGCTGCTTGATAAAGTCGTTCTTGGGCTCTCCGAGAATAGAGGGGAAGGTTTCTTCGATGATGTCTTGCTCTTGACCGGAAAGATCCCATCCGTCTAGGATCGGGCGGTGCTGCTGAACAGGTTGCCAGATAACGTTGCCTGCGTTTTGCAGGGATGCGCCGTCCGGCTCCATTCGCATAACCAGATCGACCAGCTGCATCTGGTGTTCATAGGTCTCTTTGGTCTTCTCAAATAAGACCTCGACCGTCTTGCCTGTAGAAAGTGCCATTTGGGCTACTCCTTAAATTACCAATCGGATACGTCGACACCCTCGGCCTTGGCTTGCTTCTTGGCGTTGTAGGCGGCTTGGCCCCGGCCCGCTTTGTGAGCTGAACGATATGTTTCCTTCAGCTTCTTAGCGGCTCCTTTGGCTGAGCCTCCCTCGTCGCCCTGAATCTGCGTCGCTGGCTTTCGAGCTCGACTAACTCTTTTCTGCGGGGCCGCAACGGTTGACTTCAACTCACCGAGATACAGCGCTGCGCTGATGCCCGATGGATCTGTCACTAAGCTGCTTCGAAGCTTATCCTGCGCCGTTTTATTCCGGCCCAAGAAATACATCACCTTCTCCGACCCTTCACCCAACCGAGCAATCATGTTGTCGGTAACTACATCGCCCATCTTTGGCAATACAGACTCAATTGTCTGTCTGACTACCGTGTCAGCGTTCTGGTAAAGTTCCGGCGTAATTCCTGACCCTTCTGCTAGCTTTGCTGCCCTTTGGTAATGATCATCTACCGCCTGGTCTAGCTGTTTCGCTGCCTGGGTCTGTGCGGCTGTTTGGGCCGCCCCTGACTGGCTAGAAGCGATCTTTGCATCGGTCCGCTTGTCATGCCAATCATCCAGCGCTGCGTCATAACGGTCATCATCAAAATCGAAGTCCTCCCGCTTCGGCCTTGCTCCCACCTGGGTGGGTTGCTGTGCCGGTGCCGGTCGTCCTGACTTTAACGATGCGTTCTCAGCTCTCAGCTGTTCCAGCTCCTCGTTCTGCTCACCAATGCGGCCTTTCAACTTGCCCCGCATCTTTGTGTGTGCAGACAAAGGAACCACGGTTCCATCATCATCGCCTTCTGAGGTCTGTTCCTCAGTTTGCATCCACGCTTCTGTTTCAGTGTCACCGGTTTCTGTTTGCTCACCCTCCCCAGGGTCAGCTACTTCTTCCGATTCTTCTTCAACCGCTTGGCCTTCGGCTTCGACTTCTTCGGCTTGGGGTACGCTTTCATTAGTCTCTTCCTCGGCTTTCGCGTTTTCAGCTTTCAGCATTTCCAGAGTTTTTGCCATCCAATCAGTGCTCCGATTGCGAGTAACCCTATCAATTCGGATAGGTACGTTTGCCGTTTACCTGTCGGCTTCAGTATTTTGATTATATTCGCCGTTTAGCGTGTTTGCAAAGCAGCAAGGAAGCTGAGTCTAAGCGACCCCTCGATAAGCGCTGTTCGCTATCTCCTGCTGCTTCTGCACGTTGTCTAACTGCTTGCCCATGGAGTCGATGCGCTTGAAGTCGATGTTCGCGCCCGCCTCCTGTGCATCCACCTGGGTATCCATTCTCTTGGTCTCAGCGTTGAAGCCGTCTATCTGGCGTTTAGCCTGCTCGTTTGCTGCGTTGGACTGGGCGACCAGTAGCTTGGTCTGAGCCTCCATCTGCTGCGCCTGGCCCTTCTTATCCTCTGCCATTGCCAGAACCATGTTGGCATCCGGCTGCTGTCCCTGCTGAGCCTCGGCAAGCATCTGCTTCTCTTCGTCAGTCTCCGGCTCTTTGAACCCAGTTAGTACAAGCTGTTTCCGTGCGTATTCTCTGATGTCGTTGGTATCAACTCCATCGGTTAATACAAGAACTTTCAGCATCAAGGCCTTGTGCAATGCTGGATCGGTCGCAGCTACTGAGTCGGCCATGGTTAACAGGCGCTCAATAGTCTGATCCTTTTGGCTGTCGTAGGATGGTCCGATATCAGAGTAAACATCGAATTCCATGTTATTCAGATCGTTCAGCGTTTTGACTTCGCCGGTCTCGGCGTCGATCACATGCGTCATCGTCTCCACCTGCATGGTCGTTCCGTCCGGCTTGGCAACAGTGACCTTGCGGGGGGAATCCATGATCTCAACGGCCATTGAGGCATAGACCTCTCCGTCGCGTCGCTTGGCGAACTTCAGATTGTGCTGGAAGATGTAGGACTGCTTGTCCATTCGCGCCTGGAGTGCCATCACTGCCTTGCCTGACAGATCAGGATCGGAAATGTCTTGGGGTATGCCAGGGTTAGCAACGTCCTCTACGGCTTGCCTGGTTAGATCGATGCTTGCGGCCAGCGCTTGAGGGATAGGCTGGTCTGGCATTGCTGCAACAGGGCCGAGCGGCAAGTCTTCCCCTGCCGCTGACTTCCTATTCTGCAGCAAGTACGGGTAATCGTTATCGACACCCGCGATATCATACATATCTTCAAAGCCCTGAATCTGCTCAGCCCAGAAAATCGGCTTAGGACGGGGCGAACGAGAGACGATGTCAGCCAGGTAGCTCATCTGGAAGTTGCGGAGCCGCTGAGGGTCTTTAGCCAGGCGCGTGATTCCGGTGTAATACTCCTCGCCCTCTACAATATACCGCTCGCCGTACATTGGAATTATGGGGATGTATTCGCCGGCAATGACTTCCTCTTTCAGGATCTCGTAGCCAGATACGATATAGCGAGTCACTTGGTTGCGCTCAAGGTCTTTCTCGGCAACGATCTCGTAACCTGAATCGATCATGTCATCCATCACATCATCAAGCTGTGACTGCAGCAGGATTGTCTCGGTTCCCATCGGATCCACAAAGGTCAGCGCGGTGTCTTTGATCTTCTCTACATGGTAGAACCGGCCAACGTAGAACTTTTTACCCTCGCCGCTACCTGACCACGGGAACGTATATGAATGCTCCGGTGCCTTGAAATTGGTAGGGCCCTTATCGTCCTCACCGGTCAACTCTTTCACCAGATCAGTGTATCCTTCCTCTGAAAATGGCTCGATAATGCAGCAATATTTTGCATCTGACTTGTCTTGGCGCTTTGCATTCGGATCCCAGAACACACAGTTGACAGCCTCGGGGATGAACTTTCGCCGGATTACTTGGTTTAGATCGCCCATCCGGCTTGATGAATACTCCGTAAACAACTCCCAAGCACCAAAACCACCATCAACAGCGTCCGCGCTGGCATAGGTGTAGGCCTCCTGTGAGGTGTTCATACGGTCATCGGCCCTATACATTCCGTCAAGCAGATCGGCGCCGTCGTTCCTGTCTTCGTCTTTGGGCTCGAAATCAACCTGAACAGGATTGGCGGCCAGGTCGCCCATGATCTGCCGGTGTGCCTTCTTCAGAATATTGAACTCGCCGCGGAATGCCAGATTGGTATCCTCAAGCAGGTTGTCATCCCACTGCGTCACCCGGGCGAATACCAAATCATCAGAGGCTTGCTGTCGGCCCGTCTGCCCAGACTGGTACCCCTTGTCTACCTTCCTCTTGATCTGGTGTAGTTCCAGCGACATTATCGGAGCCTCATTGGTCTGTTTGTTTTGGGCATCTTCACTTTCGAGCGGTCAAACGATGGCATATACCGCATCAGCATCATGATCGAATCACCAAGGTTCGGAGACTTGATCTTAAATTTGGTCTTCATTTCTTCCTTCGTGTAAAGCTGAAACAGCCCATTACCGTTAGGTTTAATAGGCATTCTACACAATTCAGCCCTGACTTTCTTTAGCACCGAAATGTCAGAGCTGAAGCTGATTAGCGTGTCAGGGTCGTGATACTCCCCAGTCGTAACCGCTCTGTATGTCCGATAGCACCTATCCCTGAGTTCAAAATAATACTGAGCTCGCTTGTTCTTGAACGAGTCCCCTATGGTTTTTTGGCTATCGACCGGCGACTTCATTGCCGGCTTGTAGATGGCTTCTGGATTATCTGGAGTCTCCGACCCTCGAAACGAAACAATCTTTGCGCGCTTGCCTTCAAAGTCTGTTGATGTCTGCTCAGCCAGAGCCACTCCCATTCCGTCACAGTCCCATGTGTACTGATCAACACCTTGCTGTATAGCCTGGCCCACCGCCCAGTGACCGCCCTCGTTAACGCTCCCCGTATCTTTCTCCTGCGCATCCAATACGACAGAGCCATGTCGCATAGCATAGCCCTTAGAGTCGGGCCCGGTGTCTGATGGGTCGTGCGACGCAAGCTTTACGCCTGTTGGTTTGAATCCTAGTTTTAAATGTGCGTCGATACATGCGTCGAACCACTCTGACATTATCAGCGAGTTCTCTACGCTGTCATTATAAGCGCCAAGCCAAATATGATCGTACTCAGCACCCGCCCTATTCTCTTTATCCCATGATCTCTCGTCTTCAAGCCCTGAATCTTCATACCAAGGGTTGTCCGTGAAGTTCATCATCACGATGAGGTGAAGATCGTCCTCGTATATCCCATCGCGGTCTAAGGCGTCCTGAAACGGCGTGATGAATCTCTTGGACAGAGGGTCTTCACTTGACCCGGGGTTAGCCACGAAGATCATAGAAACGTTGTTCAAATCATCCTCATACTGATCGGCCTCGTTCGGAAGCCCTCGCTTTGGCTTCTTCCGCGCTGTCGGTGTTAGAGCTGTCAACGAATCCTGACTGATGAACTGTGACTCTTCCGCCCAGAACCGTTTGAAACCATGGGCTGACTTGATCGAGTCCACGTTACGAGATAGGCCGGCGAATTGAAACGCGTCCTTGTCACCGAACAGAATGGATTGCGACTGAGCTTCAAAGCCAGCCATTTGCAGCCTGGTGATCTCTTCTTTAATCAGGGAGTGAACGGAGTTTTTAATACTTGATTGGAATTCACGAAGACAGTAAGTCTTTGCCCCTGAGTCTTTGGCGTCTATTAGGCAGATATCAGAGATACCAACCGACTTGCCCGACCCTCGTCCGCCGATCACTATGATAAACCGCTTGGTTGACTTCAGGACGGGCTCTAGCTTTGCCGCCAAGTAGATGTCAACCTCTTCGGTGGTCTCTGCCCATTCGCCGCCCACCTTCTTCAGTGAGTGGGTATGACCCTCTTTCGGGCAGACAATGCCGACAACTGTGGCTTGGCCCTTCTTCCTGTCGGCTTTGCGCTTCTGCAGCTCAAGCACCGCTGCAGCTTTAACCTCCAGGCTAGCCCTGTTCATTGGCTATAATGGCGGCAAGTTCGGCGTCTGTCTTTCCGGATAGATCGATAGCGCCAGAATGCTCAAGCTCTTGCCTGTCCTTCCAGTTGTCACGATCACGGTTCTTTAGGTAGAACACCTGCGCCCCTAGATTGCCACCGGTCGCACTTTGAAACAGAGCATTGGCTACCTTGGCGATTCCTTTGTGCTGTCCTCTTTTTAATGCAGCAGCAAAAGCAGCATTATCTTTCTTGCGCCTTGCCAATGTGTCCCTTGAAAACCCAAGCACTGATGCGATCTGTTCTTGTGACAAACCTTGTGCAGCAAGCGCCTCAGTCTTTTTCAAAATCTCGTCATCTATCTCTATTCTAGGAGCCCCAGCCATCACAAACGCTCCGCTTTCATTTCGTTATATGTCTGCCCTGTTCCAGCGTGTACAGCCTGCTTTCCGGTGAAGTCCTGCCACCGGGTTATGATTACATCGACGTATTTCTCGTCTAGTTCCATCAGGTATGCGTTGCGGTTTGTTTTCTCGCAGGCGATTAGCGTTGAGCCTGAGCCGCCGAACAGATCAAGAGTGACGCTGTTTTTGTGGTAGGTATCCAGAATATTGATGATTAAATCGACTGGCTTTTCGCATGAATGGACCGTTTTGTATACCTTCTTTGCCTCCCATACATCTGCAGGCGCTGTTTGTGGCCGGACAGGCTCTCCATTAAGACATAAATAAAACGGTTCGTGCTTCGGCCTTGAGTAGTATCCGATACCAAAATTATTCTTTAGCCAAAAATGGAACGCTTGTATCTTGAAGCACTTCTTCAGCGATCTCTCAAAGGCTCCAAGCTCGGACCATCCTGTCCAAACAAAAGCATAGGTGTCAGGCTTCATTACTGATAGAGCACAAGAAAAAACGCCGTCCAAGAAATCACCAAACTCAGCACCGGATAGATTATCGTTTTTTATAATGTCGTGTGTACCGCGCTGCGGCTTGAAGTTGATCCCGTAAGGTGGGTCCGTAAACAACAAATCCGCCTTGCTGCCATCCATAAGCCCATCAACCGCGTCGATGCTCGTGCTATCCCCACACATCAACCGATGGTTGCCTAGCGTCCAGATATCACCTAACACGCTTACAGGGGTTTCAGGTGGCTCTGGGCAGGCATCCTCGTCTGTTAGTCCTTCCCCTGGTTCTTCCTCAAGCAACCCATCCATAAACTCATCGTCAAACCCTAGCAGGTCAGTATCGAACTCCAACTCTTGCAATGTTTCGACTTCGAGCTTTAACACATCCAGATCCCAGCCAGCATTCATGGCCAGTTGGTTGTCAGCGATCACATATGCTTTCTTCTGCGCTTCGGTCAATCCTTCCAGCACAATACACGGCGCGTCATCTAGGCCGAGTTTCTTTGCAGCCATTACACGACCATGACCTGCGATTATGCCGCCTTGCTCATCTATCAGGATGGGGTTAGTAAATCCGAACTCTTTGATCGAGCTGGCTACTTGGTTAATCTGATCGTCAGAGTGAGTGCGCGAGTTGTTCGCGTATGGGATTAAATCACAAATCGGCCTCACTACATAAGAGTAGTGATTGTTCTTATAAGCTTCCTGCTTTGATGTGAGCTTACGTGGCATATGTTAAACCCTAGATCGCACTAGAATCTGAAATCTCCATATCAAAAGAGTCTCCAGCGCCTAGTGTTACCGAGAATCGCTCGTTTCTTCCAACCTGAATCGCTCCGTCTCCAGTTGCAGTAAATGTGCCATCGGTCATCGCTTGGAATGCCTTCCCGTTTACGCTCTTGCTAAGCACTATCGGGCCGGTAGCGAACAGCACGGTAAAAGTGTACAAGCCTGGAGCTAAGGGCTGCGCTTCCCCGTTTCTAAATTCAGCCATCCTTACATCCTCTGTATATTAATAGTTTATCATGTTAGTGCGTTAATGAATGAGTTTGACTTGCTCTCGTTCCAGACCAGATGCGACTCAACAGCCACAAAAGCCGGGTGCAATTCAATCTGATCCATTAGCGTTGACCAGTCCGTTTTAGCGTCACCAGTCGCCACATCAACTCTAGTCTCTCCATCCACCTCTAATGATATGCCGTCTGTATCGTTAGCCCTGAATCTGATGTTGAGCTGATCGCCGTCTGTATAGTTTAGATTGGTCGCTATTGTCGATGCTACTACCTCTGCACCGCCTGATACTTTCTTGGTTAGGTGGATCTGATCGTTTGTCTGGTCAAATGTAACCCGCAGATAGTTGTCTGCTGTTCCGTCTGAGAATTCCAACAGTATAACATCTGATCCCTTGTCATCTGCTTCATCAAAGTTAACCGTCGGCTTAATCTGTGCTGTGATCCCATTAGCAGGGAAAGGCCAATCGCGTGTCATGCTTGTTGCTGAGCGTGTGTCTGCTGCTGAGGTTGTTGGGGTGTAGGAGGAAGGGAACGAGGCCGCTGCAATCCCCAACCCCCAGGCGTGGACGGTCCCCTGGTTCGCGCTATGAGGTGCTACATCAAACCGTAACTGCGTATTGCCTGTATTGTTCCTCGTATTAGTGCAACTCAATTTAAACCACCCGTTCCCCAATTCCTTTATTGTGGCCGATTCATGCGCGTTTGCAGTAAACGCCTTAGTCGTAAAATCAAAAAGAGCTTGTATATCCTGTGCTGTTCCGCCCGTTGCGCTTACCCAGCGTAATCTATACACATTAGAGGAACCCTTCTTTACGAATACAACTTTAGTTATAACCTCTCCGGTGTCTGCTTTATTTATCGACTGTCTAACTATCGCGTTTGTTGCCGCTGTGTTATCTATTGTATCTGCTGTCATGGTCCCATCTGGTGCGGTTTCCGCATTCGGTGTTACTATCGCCCCGTTAACCTCCGACCATGCAGCATTATCAAGCTCTTCGCTCCTCAGCAGTAGATTAGTCCTTGCCCCCTCTAACAGTACGCCCTCACCATCGATAAACGCCGCCACGTTCGCCGTTGATTTAACCAGCACACCGCTTGAGTTTATGCCGAACTGATCACCTGCGCGTGTGAACGTGAAATCTGCAACGCTGGTCAGGAATACCCAGATATTGTTTAATGTCTGCTGAACGAACGAACCGATCTGAATAGACCGGCGAAAGCTTGAGTGTACGATGCTGCGGAATATACTGGTCATCGCTAATCAACCTTGATGTTTTTTTCTTTGGCTTGTGATTCCAGAAGCGCGGTTCGGATTCGCTCTTGGCGTTGCGTCTCTTTGGTGCGTTGTCGTCTGCTCAGGAAAGTCTGGATGTTGATCACGAAGATGCTGATGGATACAAAGATTCCCAGGATAATACCGATAGCAACGAACAACTCGCTTTGTACTTGAGCAATAGCCCACTCAATCCAGGTCGGAGCTGTCGCAGTCCCTATCACTACAGTCAGCGCAGCTTTGCCGCTTGCCGCATGTTGGACGCTTTCGATTAATTGATCTTTCATACAGAATCCATAATCCATTCAGTGCGCTAGTGAGAAGCGCGGCGAAAGCGCAGATGGTTGCGACCTGCTCTAGCATGTGTCCACCATTCCATTAGTGCAACCGCCAATACCAGAGCGTATATTGCTATGAAGGTGTAGTCATATGCGGCCGGCCCTTCACCATGCTCATAGGCTACCCATCCCAAAACGTTTGAAAAGATCGAAAAAAGGGAAACGAGCCCAAGGAAAAAGGCGATGATACATTCTCGGGTAAGCCAGCCAAGAAGGCCGATAACCGACCAGTCCAAGACCCCGGCAGTCAGGTGGAAGTAATCACCCGGGATAATTCCGGCAACGCTGGCAAGCTGGAACAAGATAGCCGGGACGATGAAGATCGTGATCGCCCTGGCTGACCTCTTGTTGGTTCCGAAGCAAACCAGGGCAATCAACGCTAACAGCGCGTATGTGATCAATAGCGCTTGCCTTTACGGCTCTTGCTCTTGCTCTTGCTCTTGGTTGGGTCCCTGCGCTTCTTTTTTGTTGGTCCGCGTCCGCCTGCCATGATCTCGCCTCGATGATTGGTTGTTCGGTAAGTGTATCACTTTTTGGTGAATCGGTTTACCACCCCTTCAGCAGCACCGCCAAAGAAGTAAAACCCGACGATAGCTAGCACGATGTTCCCGATATCACCGGTTAAAAGCTTCTCCTGTTGGACCGTCTCAACCCAGAACGAAGCTAGGAACGTAATGAACCAAGCCAACGAATATGGAACACAGAACACCAGAGCGATGTATCTTTGGGCCAGCTTGAAGGGTTCATACAGCTTCAAGAATTTCATCTTCGCCGATGACTTTTCTTCGTCCGTGAAAACCATTGCGTCAATACCATCAATTCCGGCTTCGATCGCCTTTTCAGATCCGAATAGCTTTCCGAGCAATCCCATCACTTTCCCTCCGGGTTGAGATAATTGCCCTCTTTGTCCTTCACCTCATAATGACAGTGCTGAGTGATCCCCTCATAGGGCAGCTTCTGAGATGCGCCGATCGTATCCGACTTGGTTACGAAGTCGCCCACAATGACAGTCGGGTAGACGTAGAACACCCGGTGCCGGATGCCATTGGAATCGGAGATCTCCACATAGCGAAAGCTTAGATCATGGCTATACGGATACCCCAGCTTTGTTACCAGACCGGCGATAGGAGAGAACACCAACGAGCCAGGCTCACAGGCATAATCGATGCCCCGGTGCTTTCGGTTGCCCCGGGGGGCGCCGTAGTGCCCCGCCCCCTGCTGATCTTTGCCCCGCTTCTTGGCCTGCGCCTTTACGTATATCATATCCCTCTCCTACATAACTAGCTTAGTGGTGGTTAAAAGCCGCCAATTCCTTATGAATATACGCCATATAGATTTACCTTCGGAATGTGTTTAGGCCGCTCTCCTAGGAGTTTTCCATTATTTGGCATTTTAATTGCTCTGTTTGTATAATAAGTCCCTTCTGCAACTTTGATAGTTCCGCCTCCTTGTGCGGCATCGATTGCAGATTGAAAGGTCACAGTCATATCCTGTGACACAGACTGCGGATTAACTTTCACAACCGTACCGACTAATCCTTTTGCCTCAAACTTGCTGTTTTGTACTCTGCAATTTCTTGCATTGGAACCAAACTCCATCATGTATTCCATCGGCGCTACTGCGATGAATTCACATTGATCGATAACGACATCAGGTATATCAATCACGATGGTTTCACTTATGTAGAAAGTCTGGCCGAATACTCGACCGCTTGCTATCTGCTCCTCAATCTCTCGAATCTTCAGTAATGACGGCACATTAACCGCAGCGACAGTCAGCGCAGCCAATGCACTGGCTGTCTTTATAAATTTTCTACGGCTTAAGTTTACTTCTTCGTTTGTGCTTGGACTAAACAGCTTCTTGAGTCTGTCTATCATCTTCTTTCCCCTGTATGCGTTCTTGGGTTGGTTAGTCGTCAGTGAGCAGTTTTGCTATGAATGTGACCAGCATCGTTACCGGCACATAAATCCAATACAGGAACCATGAAAGCTCTGAAGCCCCCACGGCAGACAAAAGTTGATACAGCAGATAAAACCAGATTGGCAGCGTCACGAATAACGCCATCAGTCCGTTCACAATTCTTAGCTTTTCCATCTTCTTTCCCCTATTGGTCTGATGGGTTAACGGCTTATTTCTTTTTCATAATTTCGGCCATAGTCAAAAGCTGACTGGATAAGCTCCTCGACTACTTCGTGCATCCCTTTTAGGCACTGATCAAAGCTGTCTCCTTCCTGTCTTGGTGCGTTTATGGTCCCTGCTTGGTAGATGGATGACATTATCGAGTTGATGTCTTCATAATTGCCGCACTCTAGGCTGATGGTAACTGTCTCGGTTATCTTCATCTCTCTTCCCCTGTATGTGCTCTTTGGTTGGTTATTGGTCTTCTGGCCACTTAAGCGCATCACAGCGGCCAGTAAAGACGAGCCATGTTGCTTTTAGCCGATAGCGCCATGAACGATAGCCGAGGGGGCGAGCAGGAACCCACCGGCCATTAATCTCCGTGTGATTGCTGTTCGCTCCTTCAAGCGCGTTCTTGAGTGTTACGATTCCAGGTGATCTCATCGTATCTCTTCCCTTCAGGATATAGTTGTCATTAATCAATAGCAGGTATGGAATAATCCTGTAGCCCTTCTTTAATCCCTTCTTCCAGGCGAACAGCAGCCTCAACAAGGTCAGGCTCATCGAATCCTTGGTCCATAACAAACTGGATTAGCAATTGTTCATCTGTCTTTCTGGTGTGCGATTCGCTCATATCATTCTCCAATAGTCTGTCTAATGAGACCCTAGGCCACTATCATTGATACTCGAATTCAAGATCACTTCCGTACTCGTCCAAAATCTCTTTGTCTTGCTCGGCCATGTAGTCCCATTCGGCCAGGTTCATGAAGTCAACAATTTGCCATTTCCAGCCGCCTTCGAACTTCACGCGCCTGCACTTCCTTTCGACCTGTGTATCGACATCAAACACCACACCATAATTTGATCCTAATCCGTCTCTAAGGCTCCAAAACTTGATTCTCACTGGCGCATATAGCTTTGGTAATCTCATCCCACCATTCTCCAATAAAGTCATTTTAGAGGGGGTTGTTGACCTACCCTACTTCCTTACACTTCATTACTGCTTGGTCATGCAATCAAAACTTATCAGCACACCTTTTATCGACTTGCCGGTCGCCTATCTCATGTCAACCTAATGCTGTTTAGTCTGCGTGATCCGAAACAGTGTAGATCACCAGAACACCCCCTCTAACACAATAATCCGTTTTGCTGTTCCTTCCTGGATCTGGAGCTTTTGATTGTACGTTGGCTCAAATGCCTGGCTGAACTTACGGGTTAGAGGCGTTCGCGTTTTAGTCGGGTGTCGAGCTGCCGGTATAAGTGAACCCGGTAATCTGTATATGAAGGGGTGCTATCAGGTAGGATGCTAGCCCTACATACTGTTTGTGTTCATCAGCCTAGAACTTAACACGAGCACTAATGGTTACAGTTCACTCGCAAAAACTATCTTCCGCCGTCGTTATCTCGGCCATTTCTACTGTTTTGCGCTTACTTCTACCAGCGCCGCTGATAACACCACCACATATACAGACTACTGCAGTCCGTATTGAAGAGAGTGCTGGGTGATTAGCAGACGTTGAGTTATCACCACTCACGTTCACCTGCTACAGCAAGCCGTTTGGGTCGGGGCAATATCCCTATCAAACAAACTCTTTACTCTCATCAATACAGACTACAACGCTCAGAGGGAGGGAGGAGGGATGTGTCTGGTAGCCGTTGCTGACTGCGCGCTTAGCTTAGGATATTACAGCTTATCGCCGACCTAAGAACTCCAGACACAAAAAAGGGCTTAGAATTGAAGCCCCGGTAGTGGGTGGAGACGGTATGTCGGGGAATACCCAAAATACCGAAACCTCAAATCTAAACCCTCTACCGTCTACCTTTATCGCCCTTCCCCAAGAGCGGTGCCTACTACTTAACTGGCACGTGTTCATATTAGTCTATTCGGGTGGTGCTGTCTAGATGTGCCTGGATGAACTTCTTCACCCCTTCAAGGCTATTCCATGCGTTATAGATTGTTTCCCCTTTGAGTTTATAGTCGCTGTATACCTGTATCACGCCGACAGATTCACCGCTCACGACATCCACAGGAAATGTTACACTTGTGATCAACAGTTCGTCGGTTGAAACGACTTTTTGCCCCCACTCCGTACAAGTTTTGAGAACGTCAATTTTCTCACCTATGAGCGGCTTCATATCCTCAATTGTCACAGGCTCTCTCAATGCAAGTATGTATTCTTCCATCACCCCTCCTCCTGTTCTGCCAAGTAATCGTTGCACGTTTCCAGGCCGCTGTGTGCGACATACAGTGTTCGCCCTGTTTTGAAGACCAGCACATACTTTTGCTTCCCGAACGGGTCCAGATATGGGTTTACAATCCTCTTCACATACCCAGCTACAGGCGTTCCCTTGACGCAGACCCTATCTCCTACGGAATACAGCGTGTCACCTGTGGGCGAGCAGCCGGCTAGGAGAACCAATAGAACCAATGCGAATGCTTTCACAGATCCTCCTCTTGTTCTGGTGCTGGTGACAATCCTGATTCTCTGGTCCTCTCAATGAACATCAATCCTTTTTTTGTATAGCGTTCACGCTTGCTTCCAATTGCGCCGCACTCCACTATCTCTACTGTTGCAGCTGTGATGTCTGTCACTAAGCACTCAATGAGACACAGGGCTCCAGCCCTGCTGACATACCATCGCTCTCCTTTTTTAACCTCTTCCATCTCTACTCTCCCTCTGTGGTTTGTGGTGGCATCCTTACCAATGGCATTGATGCGCTTTGGGATTTTGGCCAAGCGACACAAGCCACCTTGTTTCCATCCATCACAACTATGACCTGGCTGTCTCTGCCGTCCCTGTTCAATGCGAGCACATCTCGTTGTAGCGTTATATTCTCAACCTGCTCCCTTAGCCCATTGTTCTCAACCACACACCTGTCCCAGCCCTGGTTGTGGTGGGCAACATCTGCTTCCAGTTGCTTGACCTTCTCTCTTAGCCTGGCATTCTCGGCAAGGAGCTCTTTTGCGTCAGTGGCTTGCACATAAACACCAGAGTTGTCCCCTGGCTTATTGCACGAGTAAGCTGGCGAGCTGTTCCCGTGGCAATTAAATTCAATCTTGACCATCTTCTCGCTCATCTCTATTCCCTCCATTGTCTTTGGTAAGACGCCCGGCCTCGATACCAGCAAACACTGTCCAGGTGATTGAAGTAACCGGACGCCTTCCAAAGAGCCCGCCTAGCAGGCTCTGGTGGTTAGTTAAAAGGGTGGTGGCTCGTTAGGGTCGTATGCCCCTGATCCCATCGGTTGCTGCTGCTGTGGTTGTTGCATGGGCTGCTGCTGTGGTTGCTGAGGCTGTTGCTGCCGGTAGTTTTGTTGTTGTTGCTGTGGTGCCTGTTGCTGCATTGGCTGCTGTGTAGAGTGAACATAACCCACACGCGCATCTAGCATCTCGATACTCAGGATTTGTCCGTTCTGCCCGTCGAATGATTTGATCTTGAGTTGCTGAGCTGTCACCTCGATAACCGCCCCCTCGATCAGCGCCTGCTGGTAGAACTGAACTTGGCCGGGCGCCTTAGCAAAGATCGCCGCTTCGTAGTTAGTCCACTCCTTTTGCTTTGTCTCTCGGTCATAATACTGAACCCCTAGACGAATACCGAATCCGACACTCTCGCCCGCCTGGAACTGGTGAGCGTCCTTATTGAGTTTGCCTGTGATAGTCGTAGCCATGATCTTTCCTTTGGTTAGTAGTTGATGGTCACGTTCTGGATAACGCCGGCATTGATAGCCATGACAACACTCTTGGCATGATCTTCATCGAGACCATATTCCATCAATGACTCTTTAGCCTGTCGCCGGATCTCTGAAACATGGGCTCTATTAGCCTTGCGCCGCTTCTGCGCTTCCTCTTCGGCCCGCTTCTCTGCTGCCGCACGGTCCCGCTCCTGCTGAACAGCCTGCTCCTTGTCGATCACAGCCTGATTCTCTGCCTGCTCCCGCGCCTCTTTGGCTATCTGATCGTCGCGCTCCTTCTGCGCCTGTTCACGCTCTGCCTTCTCAATGGTCTGAATCTTGTCCATCATGATCGCGCTTTCGTGATCAGCTTCGATCTGTAGGGCAAGTGCCGCGGCGTCTACCTTCGCCTTCTCTTCTGCCAGGATCTTCGCCCGCTTCGCCTTGTGTTCGTCAATCAGCAGGGTGAAGGGCAGGTTAGCAGCTTCGAGCCGTTGCTTGATATCTCCGGCCTCCTTCTCGACTTTGGTCTTATAGTCTCGCGCCTTATCAATCCGGGCCCGGTCAAGCTTCTTGATCATGCCGCCGATCAGTTGCGCATTATCTTTGACATATTTGCGCTCTTCTTTGTTGTCCATATCGACATAGAGCCCGGTGTATTTCTTGCCAGCTCTCTCTAGCATCTCAAGATTCGTATCTGTCGTGATGTCCTGAAACAATACAATATTCATGCTTTTATCCTTTTGGTAGGGCCCATTTAGGCAATGCTGGTGGGTTGCTGATATTCCCGTTGTTCAAGTTACACCAGACGTTTGGCAAGTAATAGAGATATCTTGCGACACCCCACAGAACAGCTGCCCTCTTGAAGGCATCCGAGTAACGCCCTTTCTCGCCTTCTACCTGGGTCTCCCCTGCTCCATTGCTACGCCATACCCACTCGTTGTCGATCTTGATACCGATCCGGCAGCATCCCTCGAAGGGGTATTCTACCTGCCAGTAATCACCGCAGACATCATCGAGCCGCTTCATCACATCCCGAGCGTCAACGTACGCCAGCGCTATCCCTTTGGTGGCCTCCCAGGGCTTACACTTGAGCTTCTTGGCATTAGTTGCCCCTGTGCGCCAGTGTATGACTTTAGGGTCGAACGGCTGCTTTAGCTGCTCTGTAACGCTCATCCTTCCGCCTCCTGGTGAGACTTCAACAGCCGGCGCATAGTCGACTCATAGCGCCCGTGCTCTGCTGTGTCCCTGGTGTAGGGGTTGTCTTCCTTAGATTCGATGTAGTCAGAGAAGGCCTGGCCCTCTGGTGTTACCAACCCGTCATGGTCGTTCATTTTACGAACACCTCCGCAAGCTTCTCTTTAACCTGCTCGAAGGTCTCTGCCACATACCAGCCATTCTCGCCACCATCGGCGCCATCTGCACCAGTGGCAATGAAAGTCTTCCCGTAGGTGCTGGCAGAGGGAACAAAACCCGTGATAGCCGATACAGGGATGCTAATTGGGAACCCTGTATTTGGAGCTGTGAAGTCTATTAAAAGCATTATTTTCCCCTTCGTTGCAGTCGATTCTTTTGTTCCAGTGCGTGTGAACCCCAGAGGCTACCCGCGCGCAATAATCCTCCTGCTCTGCCTGGGCCGCCGCGTAGTCTCCGTCGCCATAAAATGCCAGGGCCAGCAGGACTATCAGGATTGCTACTGTGATTCGGGTCCGGTTCATGCTGGCCTCGGTTGTGTAGCCCCGGTTAAGGGCTGGGTTGGTTATTGGTTGGCGCAGTATTCCGCCAGTGATTCGATGTTCGATTGAAATCCTTCAACCTGCTCTAGAAACTTAGTTACAGCCTCCGACTTAAGCCTCTTATCTCTCTTTTTCAGCAACGCATCCGTAATAGCTTCGAACATGCGCCCTGTGTAAATTCGGAACTCTTTACCCTCCTTATCAACCAGAAGAATCGTCTCCTGAGTTCCTGCCAGTCCTATAGCTCGGTTATACGCAGCCGCTGCTGCTTGAAGACGGCGCTTCTCTTCTAGGACCGCCTTGGCCTCTAGCATCTCGCAAATCTTATTAGTGTCCATCTCTTTCCCCTCGTTGTTGTTTCGTTGTGTGTTGGAACTTTAGACCCCCGCAGATATCGTGTCAATGCCTTTTTGATGTTGACGCGATATTCTTTTAAGACTAATCTTGGTCACATACTCACTAACAAGGAACGCCAGATGTCTACCGAACTGCTATCACCTATCCGTATCACAGAAGCCCAGCGCAAGGCCCTGGAGGTCGAGAAGAAACGAACTGGCAACACGTTTGCCGTGATCGTGCGCAACCTTATCCAGGAGCAGCTTTGCAAGGCAGAGAAGTCATAGGGCCCGCATATGCACTATTACCAATTCAATATTGGTGATTGGGCGCTAGAGGCCGGGCATCTATCTCTTGAAGAGGAAGCTGTCTATCTGAGGCTGATCAATCACTACCTGAACACGGAGCAGCCGATACCATCAGAAACCCAGTGGGTTATTCGTAGATTGCGACTAGAAACCCAGTCGGTTATTGATCACGTATTAGCTGAATTTTTCGAATTAACTGACAAAGGCTGGGTTCATAACAAGTGCGAAGAAATGTTGAAGGGTTACAGAAAAACGGTGAAGAAAAACCGTGAAAATGGGAAGAAGGGCGGGAGGCCCCGGAAACACTTGGGCTCCAAGGAAACCCAGTCGGAACCCACTGGGAACCCACTGGCAACCCAAACAAAACCCACTGGTAACCCTAACCAAGAACCATTAACCAATAACCAAGAACCAGTAAACCAAGTTAAAGAGAAGCCCAAAGCTAAACGCTTTGTTCCACCCACTTACGAACAGGCAACGGAATACTTCGTCTCTAAGCAATCGCACGAAAACGAAGCCCGGCGCTTTGTTGATTACCACACAAGCAAGGGTTGGATAGTGGGACGAGTGAAGATGAAGGACTGGAAGGCATCGGCCAGGACCTGGCTAGGCAACAACTTCGGCAACACATCAGCCAAGACGTTGCCGCCAGCTCAGAACTTTGAATCGGGGAGTTTCTAATGTCTGTCACACCAGAAGAACTTGCGGTCCTGGATCTGTCCAGGCATTGCGAGAAGCACGGCGCCTATCAATCAAAAGTCATGGATGAGCTGTTCGGTAAGCACATGGTGCTTGATCACTGCATGGAATGCGCGAAAGAAGAGCGAGAAGAGCGGGAGGCTGAAGAAGCAGAAATCAAACGAGAGCGGCTGAAGATTGCTAGACGTGATTACCTGATCCGCCGGGGTATCTCTCCACGATACATGGGAGCCTCATTATCAACCATCACTCCCGCACCAGAGCAGGCCAAGGTTTATACATCCCTGAATTCCTACCTAGAATCGCGCTCAGTCAACTCTTTGATCCTCGCTGGTACGGTAGGGACGGGGAAGACGTTTCTTGCACAGGCGCTCGCACAGGACCTCAGAGAGCGGGGTAAGGATTTCAGGTTCGCAACAGCTAGACAGTTGGTCAGGGACATCAGAGGCACATGGTCCAGGGACTCTGAATACACGGAAGAGCAAGTAATCGGAGCCTATGTGGCCACTGATTACCTTTTCATTGACGAAATCGGCATGCAGTACGGCACAGAATCAGAACAGATCGCCATGTTCGACATCATCAACGGCCGGTATGAGAACCGCCGCCCAACCATCCTGATCACCAATCTTGATATCAACGGCCTGAAAGACATCATGGGCGAGCGGATTATTGATCGACTCCGCCAGGATGGCGGTCAGATGTTGGCATTCAACTGGAAGAGCTTGAGAAAATGACGAAATACATTGACGTCTGCGAGCCTGGCCAGAAGCAGAGAGCGAACCATATTGAACGCAACGACAACCCAACCGGGGTAATCATAACCAACAAGCGCGGGAATACTGAGCAGAACAAAGAGCGCGGCCGGCAGACTCTTGCCGATCTGAGAGAAACTTTGAAGGGATAGAGAGATGAGCAAATTTTTAGACTTAGTAACCGCAGAATACACCGGGCGCCACCTGCCGACCCGCCCGGCGGCATTGGCCGGGTTTGTGATGGAAACCGATATTTCGCCCTCCGAATATATCACTCACGACAAGGAGTACCGGGTCAGTTTGAAATTTGAGCGATTCACACGTGCCCCCGGCGATTTGTCAGAAAGCGCAGTAATGACTGAATCTATACGCTCGTTCAAAAACGAGCTGAAGCATCTGATCTATAGCGACATGGCGCCATTGCTGCACAACATGCGGGAGTTGGTGTATCGCGCTGACGACCAGGAGCTTGAAGAGGCTTTGCAGATGCTGATGGATGAAGTGATGGGGGAGCCGAGATGAAAATTTGCGACACATGCGGCAGTTCAACCACGACTATCACGCGGTTCGGTGATGGGGGTATGTTCTGCGGGAAGTGCTTGCGGAACGGCAAGAAGCTAATCAAAGAATCACTGAGGGGATAGAGAGATGAGCGAAGAACTGAAGCCATGTGCGCATTGCGGATCAAAGGCGTTAGAAATAGAAGATCACCGTTTACGATGGTCTGTCTCTTGTAAGGAGTGTGACGTAATCATTTTGGGTGAGAAAAGCCACGAGCCAGAATCGGAAGACGAATGCTCGCACATAGACTGGGATTCGATCAGGCAAACAGCGGTCGATAGATGGAACTCAAGACACACAACCCAATCCCAAGTAGACGAATACTTGGCAGAGAAGGGGATGGTTGCGGTTCCTGTTGAGCTTACTGATAGTAAATTACGAGGAATTCAAAGAAAAACAGAGGCTCAATTAGGAACATATGTATGTTCTGAATGGGCGCATTCTTTTTACAAGCTCATGATGCAAGCCGCACAAACACAGGGGGACGTATGAGTAAGATATCCCATATCAAACCTGCTTTGAATCCTGACAATGTTCTGGAGCAAGCGGGCGGGCAATATGAATCTGTACTTGTAATCGGATGGGGCAAAGACGGTGAGTTAGACGCAAGAGCCAGCCTTAACCTTGAGCATGAGGACTGCTTATGGCTGGTGGAGAAGTTTAAGAGGAAAATGCTCGATGGGGATTATGGGGATGAGTCGTGACATACATAACAGACCAAACGTCGGAAGAGCTGCGGGCTCACATGAAGCGAATCACAAGCATGGAAGGTTGGAATGAGCCTGTTATTGCGCGTCTGTGGAAAGAGATTCAAGAATTAGAAAACAAAGCTATAACCCAAGCAGAGGTAGACGCCTACCTGGCGGAGAGGGGGCTTGTGGCAATCACTCAGGATCGATTAGATATTGAGCATGATGTCGCAAGCCTCCAGGGCTGGCTAGATGGTCGAAGTGACGCGTTACAGTTTGGAGATGTTGACGCCATGTCTGTCTCTAAACACAAACAGCTTGGGGAACTCAGAAAGCAGCGCCGGGCCATGATCAAAGCAGCCAAGGGTGAATCATGAGCCAAACACGAAAACAATCAGCGATCGAGGCTGTGATGAATGTAGCTGTCGGGTTCCTGATCAACTTCACAGCAAACATGACTCTGTTCCCGCTGTTCGGATGGGAGATATCGGTAGAGCAAAACATTGGTCTTGGAATCTTGTACACGATGATATCGCTTGCACGCTCGTATTGCCTGCGCCGGTTTTATAACTGGAGGCATGCCAATGAGCCTGCTGGATAGATTGCCTACCGACTACAGCCAGAGCATGGCGCTGATGACGGCAGACCAGCGGGAGGCTATCCAAGAGGACAAGGCCAGATGGTACAAAGCCCACTGGATGATTAAGGACTGGGAGGCTCAGAAGATCAGGGGGTGGCTGGCGGACCTGGGTGACCTGGAGTATCGACGGGACATGGCTCGGCGACTGAACGTCATCAAAGATCAATCAATCAGGATGGCCAAATCATGAAAATTGAAGTAATCAGCATCGCAGTACAGATCGACGGCAAGCCATATTTCGTCGTTCTTGATGAGGACAAGAAGCAGATCCTTATGAAGATGGCCGCCGGCCTGTCAGATGACGGCAAGCTAAAAGTCGTGAAGGCGCCGGCCGAGTTCAGCTTCGAAACCATCGGCGATCTCGTGGCTGCTGGCAAGATGGGGAACCAGCACTAAAGATAAGACTTTTCGTGTGGACATTGCGCCATAAAGGGCATACAGTTACTAGGCACTTAACGAGGGAGCGAAATGAATATCACTTTTGAATTTGCAACGCGGGATGACTGCCTGGACCGCATGGTCCCCTCAGATTTGCGGATGCTTGTGTCCAAACGCGACAGCCAAGCCGCGATGTTGAAAGACTTCCGCGATGCATCTAACTCCATAGGCGTTGAAACCGGGACCATAGCCAGCCACATCCACCACGACGAAGTGCTCAAGTCGATAACCGGTGACGCCTATTTCCTGGAGTTGATCAAGGAATCTGAGCTTCGGTTCAACCGGCTGTCACTTCAGCATGAGAAGCTGCGGGCTGTTGCGGTGCCGGCACTGCATCAGCTGAATTCCGAGCTAGACCGGCTTCAGGAGTTGGGCCAGGACTTCACAGAAGGAACCGAGGTTTCAGACGCTCTTTACGATGTGATGAACAATGGCCACCTGTAGAGTCAAAGGGGTTCCGGTTAAGGGCGCCACCTGCAGTCATGTGAAATGCACCACAAATGAATGCGGGGCTCCTGATGACTTCCGGTGCATCCACCGCACTGACGACCCACTTCGCAGATACACCCTGATGGTCCGACGCAGCAACGGGAGCATCGGCAAGGTTATCACCTGGGGTTATACGCTGACCGAAGCCGTGAAGCGTGCAGGCAATCCAATTATTGTTGGCAGCAAGTCAGAACCATGGTCGCAGTGTGGCGCAGACTGTGGCGACTGTGATGGATGTACCACAAAAGGAGAATCGAAATGAGAAAGTACCTGCCCGCCATCGCGATACTGGCGTTGATGGCTATCGTTTGCCTGGTTGCCATCGTGGCGCCACACATGACTAGCACAGTGGATTGGATCGCTCTCTGGTTGTCCACGGCGTGCTTAACGAGTGTCCCGGTATTGGTGTTGTGGTCTGTGGGTATGGATATCGTCAATCCGGTTCGGCACGATTACGACGACGATGATGGGCCATATTCAAGCGTGTAAAAAAATGCCCGGTGGCCCCGGGCGAATCAACAACAACGAAAGGAAAAGCAACATGGGAACTATAGGGCAGCTAGAGGTTATTCACAATGGATGACTTCAGGCTGTCGGCGCATAGCCTGCCGCAGCTGATGTCAAAGCTTCAGGACGCGCTTGAAGCCGACCCCATATTGGTAATCAGCATCCAGCCGGAGAATACTGGCAAATGGGGCATGGCCAAACTTTGGAGAATGTGGATGGCCACCACTGCTGAGTTTATGGCGAAAAACGGGGTAACCATGCCGCTGATGGTCAATGCAGAAGGCGTCATCTACGGCACCAGGCCGTTCAACTCCGACGATTCTCATGAGCTGTTCACGACTCGCTGGCTTGGCGTTGATGCCGATGGAACCCGTCTTAGTTGGTCACGCAAGGGCCGGGATGGCATGCGGCCGGCCACCAAAGGGGAGCGGTTTAATGCTCTTCGGTGCCACGAGGATTGGTGTACCGGCAAAGGGGTCCAGCTGTTCAAGCCCAGGGGTTCGGAATACGACCAGGTTGCCAACGACCAAAACAAATAACGAAGGTGACAACATGGCACACAGCTACAAAGGATTTTCCATAAACAACAATCACCACATTAAATATTGCCCTATTCACGGTGATTCGAACCATGACAACCGAACGGGTAAGTGCGTTCGATGCGTGCCCAGTAAGGACAAGGGCATGGGCGTTGATCCTAAAGCAGTGGCTTTGCGCAGGGCTCTTGAGGACGCCCAGGAGCGTGCGGAAGCAAGAAAGAACGACTGGTTTGGCGAATAGCGGCTTATAACGTAGAGGGAAGGATGATGATTGGTTTCTTTTACAGATTGTTCAACCACGACAAGATAGACAGGCTCAACCAGCGCCTTAAAGAGATCGATGAAGCAATGACATCAATGGAAGCGGAGTTGCGAGAATACAAAGGCTATAAGCTCAAATACCGCGTGGCCAAGATGTATGTTGATGACGACGACGCACTTTTGGAGTTGTTCGACCTGGCAAGAGAGAAAGAGCGGGAGAAATCTGTTAATCAACGTCAGGCATTGTATGGGCTTACAGCGGCTCAACAGCAACAGATGGCCATGGCTAGCGCTCACGGAGCAGGTCAATCATCTCTAGGTATGCTTGGTATGGGTGCATTGGGGGCTTTTAGATGAAGCGGTCAAGCAAGCCAAACGCAAGCGAGCGGGAATACATGTCAAGGGTGGCTGAGTTCGGCTGTATTGCCTGCTACTTGCTCTCAGGGCAACAGGGCACACCGGCAGCCATACACCATGTAAGGGGCTCCGTGCGCACTCTGAGCAACCCTGAACCGCATAAGCAGATACTCGGGCTGTGCGGAGGGCATCACCAGGGCACCGAGAAGAAACCTGGCGGGTATGTGCACGGCCGGTTGGCTGAGTTCGAGGAGATGTTT
>Ga0114923_10000339_pt1 | contig 39495 bp, 59 predicted proteins | sample SumtaG_FD_89578 | JGI IMG/M metagenome (GOLD analysis project Ga0114923, IMG submission 89578) | Deep subsurface microbial communities from Indian Ocean to uncover new lineages of life (NeLLi) - Sumatra_00157 metaG | ecosystem: Environmental > Aquatic > Marine > Oceanic > Sediment | place: near... | reverse complement strand
GGTAATTCGGAGTGGCCTAATTTGTTTAGTCTCTGCTCCCGGGCGGCGAGTTCGCTTCGCTTTGTGCTGGTGATGACGCTGGCAGTTTTTTCGAACGTCGGCGGGCGCGAGTACAAACATTATTTGGGGAACGACCATAGGAGCACGATATGAAAGTTGCACAGAAGGTATCGGAAATACAGAAAGACCTTGCGAAATTAGCCGGTATTTGTAATGACGCCGGACAGTATCAAATCGCCACTATTGCTCAGGGTTGCTTGAGGCAAGTTGCAGGGATGAGTACCCGACTTGCTACAAAAGAGAATGAGGAACTAGCAAGCAAGAGATTTTAACTCTGGTTGAGGGAAAAGTGGGCAGACGTAGGAAAGCGTGTTGCACTCGCATTGAACAAATGGCCTACGAGGTCGAGTGGTACGAGAAGCACGGTAAGTATCCGGATCGAATCAAGACGGATAGCCTCGGCCATCGCTACGTTGAGTGGGACCGTGGCTGGAATGGGCGAAACCAGTATCGACGAGAAACGATTTGGAAACAACTTGCCGAACATGTTCAATTCAGACTAACGGGGCTTAAATGAAGCTGACTTATTTCAGGGACAAGGCGCAAAAACATCGGTGGCGAATCCGCGCTGCCAACGGCGAAATTGTTGATTCGAGTTCGGAGGGCTTCAACACTCGGATTGATATGCTGGTCAATATCGAGCTAACGGCGAACGCGTTGCGCGACACGCGGGATCAGTGGTGGAATGACCTCCACGGAGATTAGATTCCAGCCGGGGCTGTTGGACCCAGAAGCGATTCGATACCTGTACCTGAACACCGGCATCGCGTTCAAACTTCTGTTTGGCTACCGGCCTCGCAGAGTGTCTGAGTTATTGCTAAGTGCCGAGTGGGATCAGGTCGGGCCGAAGACAGAGGCCGAATACACTCGTTTTTATCGTGACTCGATGTTGGTCACAGAGGAAGTCGCGGCATGGCATCAGGAGCGCAACGGTCAGCGATTGCGTCGAGTAATCCACGCAGGGACCATCGCAAAACAACTTGGCATGAATCGCTTCTGCGAAGTCGGTGCCGGGATCGGCACGGACGGCGTTGCGCTTGCTAGACTCGGGTTCGATTGCGCTTATCTTGCGGAAATCAATAAACATTCATTGCATATGATCGCGAAAATGCGCGACCTTGCGATGGTCAAGCTAACAATTGTCGATCTGTCGGCGACAACAAAGGAACTTTCACATCGTCATTTCGCGCCGGTCGATTGGCTGTACAGTTCGGACGTGTTCGAACACATCCGCGATCTGGAATATTGGCTCGATGGCTGGGTTCAGAATTTTCGGCTCGTGATCGTTTATGCGCCGTTCGGGAAATCGGAAAAGAACCATGCTCACACGGTGTACACAAAGCGCGAGTTCAACAAATTCATGGCAGCGCAGGGATTCGAAAAGGTCAAAGTGCGCGGCCTCGGCATCCCGCCGATGGTTTACCGAAGGTGCGATGATGCCTATTCGTCCTGAAAACAAGAGCCGATACCCGGACGATTGGACTGACATAGTTGCATCTATTCGTGAACGATCAGGCAATCGGTGCGAGGGATCGCCAGCTTACCCAGATTGCCGCGCTGCAAACGGCGAGCCGCATCCGGTGACAGGCTCAAAGGTCGTATTGACTACGGGGCATTTGGATCACACACCAGAGAATTGCGATCCGAAGAATTTAAAGCACTGGTGCCAGCGCTGCCATCTAACCTACGATGCGAAGCATCACGCAGAAACCGCCTACATGACCAGACGGCATGGCTTGGCAGAGGAAATGTTCGAACTATGAGAATTAGAATGCTATCGCCCAAGTCGCTGACGCCGTACAAGAAAAACCCGCGCGATAACTCGAAAGCAATCGAGTCTGTCGCGCAGAGCATCAAGGACTTCGGATTTAACCAGCCCATAGTCGAGGACAAGGGCGTGATCGTTGTCGGTCACACGCGGCACTCTGCGGCGCTGCTTCTCGGGTTGACTAAAGTCCCTGTGACCGACTGCAAGCATCTGACGAAGGCGCAGATTCGCGCATACCGGATCGCGGATAATCGCACCAACGAGAATAGCTTTTGGCTCGAAGTGGAATTGGCCGAAGAGCTGCTTGCGTTGAAACCCGACCAAAGGAAATCGACTGCCTTTAGCGACGAAGAGCTAGACGAATTGCTCGGTGCTGCGGAGGATTCGGTTCCGGTTGCTGGCAAGGTGGAGTTCAGTCAGGAACTTTTGGAGTCACGGAATTACGTTGTGCTATATTTCGACAACGATGTTGATTGGCTTAACGCCCGGACACATTTCAAATTGAAGTCGGTTTACAGTAAGCGGTGCAACGGAAAGCCGTGGAGCAAGGGCATCGGGCGCGTTGTCGATGGTGCTAAATACCTGCGGAGGATTACGAAAAATGTCAGTCGGAAAAAAAGATAGCGAGTACACGGATGCAAGAGGAAATCTGCACAGGCAGTTCGCAGATGGTCGTGCTGAAATCTACATCGGCGGCTACGACAAGGATACCGAGTACGTTGAGTGTACGGATGAAGCCGACAAGGCTGTCAATCGCAAGAGGTTTTTACGATATGTTGCGCCGCCTGTTGCTGAAACTGTGCTGCACAATGATCCGGAAGTTGCGACGCGGGAATTAGATGACGAGGCTATGCCGGGGATCGATTCGCTCGACTCGGAAGACGATGAAAGTTGAGATATTGTCACCGTCATACCGTCGCGCCGAGACATCATCTACGCAGGATTATTTACCCGCTTGCACCTATGTCGTTGCACAGTCCGAGAAAAAGGCTTACGAGCGCGCAGGAAGGCGCGTTATTGCCGTTCCGAATAGTGTGCAGGGCAACGTCTGCCGTGTCCGCAATTACATACTCGAAAATTTCAACCCCGTTCTAATTCTCGACGACGACATTCGTCGCTTCGGTCGATGGAATCAGCAGAAGAATTTGAAGCTCGATACCGATGAAGCAATGGAATTTATCGAGCACGCGTTCATTCTTGCCAAGTCACTCGGGACAAGAATGTGGGGCATGAATTTGCTCCCCGACAAGGGCGCTTATCGCGAGTACACACCATTGGCAATGCGATCCGTGATTCTAGGCCCAGTGCAAGGGTTTATCGGCATGGATTTGCGCTATGATGAATCCTTGCCATTGAAGGAAGACTACGATTTGAGTTTGCAAGTGCTGAACAAATATCGGCGCACATTGCGATTCAACATGTACCACTACGTTTGCGGCCAGCACACGAATGTCGGCGGCTGCGCTACGTATCGGACAATGGATCGAGAACGGAAGCAGTTTGTGATGCTGCAAAAGAAGTGGGGCAGCGACATCGTGCGGATCGATACGCAGGGTGGTCAAGTGAACCAGAAAAAGCGCACCAATTGGGACATTAACCCGGTCGTGCGCGTTCCGATTGCTGGTGTCTGAGTGGCTGGACAAGAGACAAACGTCACCGGCAAAGTGCTCGCTCATATTTTCGGAGTCACTGAGCGTTACATTCAGATTCTTGCGGCGGATGGCATCATTTTCAAAGAGGGGCGCGGGCGATATCGGTTCATCGATTCATTGATTAGTTACATCGCTTTTTTGAAATCGGATCGAGAGTCAACGCAAGTAGGAGAAACCGCTTACGGTGACGCCAGGACACAAAAAATGCGCGCCGATGCCGACAAAGCGATCATGGAAGCAGCGACGCTCGCGGGTGATTTGATCCCGGTCGATATCGTTGCCTACAGTTGGAACCACATGACAGGCGCGTTTCGCGCTAAACTTCTCAATCTGCCTAAAAAAACTGCGCCGCTAGTCCAGCATGAGAACAGCTTCCGCAAGTGCCAGTCCACTTTACAGTCGGCCATACATGAATGTTTGGCAGAATTATCACAGTACGAACCTCCCGCAAAGCATTTCGGAAACCTTGAGCAGTTCCTATCTGGCACCACCTCCCGACTTGACGATAAGCCAGTGGGCCGAAAAAAATCGAAAACTGTCAAGCGAAAGCAGCGCAGAGCCGGGTAATTGGTCGAACAGTAGAGCGCCTTACCAACCGGGCATGATGGATGCTTGTTGCGACGAGGATTCGACCGACGTTACTTTCATGACTTCGTCGCAGGTCGGCAAGACTGAAATCATAAACAACGTGCTCGGATACCACATCGACCAAGACCCTTGCCCGCTGATGATCGTGTTTCCGACAAAGGAAATCGGACAGGCGTACTCAAAGGATCGGCTGGACCCAATGATCCGTGACAGCGGTCTTGATACGAAGGTCGCGCAGTCCGGATCGAAGAAAAAGGAAAACACCGTACTGCACAAATCGTTTCCGGGCGGTCACGTGACGATCAGTGGCGCGAATAGTCCTGCTTCGCTGAGTTCGCGGCCTATCCGAGTCGTGCTGTGCGACGAGGTTGATCGATTCCCTTACAGTGCTGGCGAAGAGGGCGACCCGGAGCAGTTGGCATTCAAACGAACGCAGACTTTCTACAACAAGAAGCGCATCGATACTTCGACTCCGACGATTAAAGGATTGAGCCGAATCGAGGCTCGCTTCAAGGCTGGTGACATGCAAAAATACTTCGTGCCGTGCCACAAGTGCGGCCATTGTCAGGAACTGGTCTGGAAGCAGGTCAAATTCAAAAAGGCCGACAAGCGGGTCGATCCGTATTACCAGTGCATCAGTTGCAAAACGCATTGGAATGAAGCGCAAAAGCGAAAGAATGTTGCGCGAGCCGAAGACGTAGAGGGTGGCGGCTGGATCGCAACGAACAAGAATTGCGCAGCCGGGCATCGTTCGTTCACCATTTGGGAAATCTATTCACCGTGGTCAACGATGGACGAAATTGTTGAAGCGTTTTACGCAGCAAAGGAAAACCCGCTAAAGCTTCAAACGTTCGTGAACACTGTGCTTGCTGAGAGCTGGGAGGAAAGCGGCGAAACCTTGTCGAGCAATAAATTATTTCATCGACGCGAGCGATATCCGGTCGATGGTGATGGCGAGCGGGTTGTGCCGAAGGATGTTCTGTTGCTGATCGCGGGAATCGATATACAGAAAAATTGGATCGAGGGCGAGGTCGCTGGCTTCGGGCGCGGCGAAGAGTGGTGGGGAGTTGACCATTGGAAAATACCGGGAGATACGGAGTCTGACGAGGTGTGGCAGGAACTTTCGGAGCGACTGGAAGTGACCTATAAGCACCAGTCCGGCCACATTCTGAAAATTGCAGCGACTGGGGTCGATTCAGGACACCGGACCAATACCGTGTATCGATTCTGCGCGGAACGATCGCTGCGTCGTGTGTGGGCCATGAAGGGCAGAGGCGGTGAGGGAGTGCCAATCGCTTCACCACCGACCAAGAAAAAAACAACGATACCGGGAATGCCAGTCGATCTCTACACAGTCGGAACGGATCAGGCGAAGTCAAGCATTTACGCGAGATTGAAGCTGCGAAGGCCGGGACCGGGCTACTGCCATTTCCACACGGACTATACCGAGGCGTTTTTCGAGGGGCTTACCGCGGAAAAAGCACTCACCGTTTACACGAAAGGCTTCCCGAAACTCGTGTGGAGGAAACCACCGGGCGTTGCGAATGAACCTCTAGACATTCGGGTCTATCAATTTGCTTGCCTTGCAATTCTTAATCCTGTTTGGAGTGCGTTGCAAAAAAGGCTAGAATCCGAACCACCGGAGGAAGCGAAAGCGGATGACGATGAAAAACCTGAAAAAAAGCGACGCAAAAAAAGACGTAAGCGTCGCTCTGGCTTTGTTGGAGGCTTGAGCTAATGCCCGGACACGAGATTGTCGAGTTACCGCGTCGAATCACCATTGGTGACACGATCACATGGGACGAAACGCTTGGCGACTTTCCTGCGAGCGCGTCGTGGGTCGTCACATATAGCTTCACCAGTCCGGATGCGCGATTCAACAGCACACACGCTGCTGTGGTTGACGATCACAGAATCAGCATTGTTACCACCGACCTCGAGGAAGGCCATTACGCCTGGACAAAGAAAGTCACCGATGGCGCGGAGACGTTCACGCTTGAGAGTGGCATCCTTGATGTCGATCCGGATTTATCGGCCGACACGACCGGAGTAGATCGGCGCAGTTATTCTGAAATTGCTTTGGAGGCCGTCGAAGCCCTGCTGAAAGGTAAGGCAACGAAGGATCAGACTAGCTACTCGCTGAATGGTCGGGCATTGTCGAGGTATTCGATTGACGAGCTGACCGAATGGCGATCTACATTGCGAGTAGAGGTGCGCGACGAGAAGCAAAAGGCCCGCAGAAAGTCGGGCGGGAAATCACATGCCAACGTCCGTGCGAGGTTCAGTAGTGCGATTCCTTGATCGATTGAAAAAGCTAATTCCTGTCAGCAAGAAAACCGCGAGCCATGCAATGCGGAAGTATGCTGCTGCGCAAATTGGCCGACTGCAACAGGGTTGGATTACGCAGCCTGCGCTTATCGATACCGATATTCGCGGAGGGCTAACTGCGCTGCGCGCCCGGTCGCGAGAGGAAGCACAAAACAATGGCTACTACAAAGGATTCTTGCGCGATTTACAGGAAAACGTAGTCGGAGCTCAAGGCTTCCAGTTAATCAGCAAACCTATGGACACGGACACTACGGTTGACGTTGAAGCGAAAAATAGTATCGAACGTCACTGGAAAATCTGGCAGACAAAGGAAATGCGCCCGGAAGTTTCGGGCATGGGATTCAAAAATTTTTGCAAATTGGTGATTCGATCTGCCGCGCAAGATGGCGAGGTTTTTATTTGGGAACGCAAGGGCGAGAGGTTCAACCCGTACCGCTATTCCCTGCGGTTAATGGAGCCGGGCAGCGTCGATGTTAATGTGAACACGGAACAAAATTCGGGAACCGTGACCGGAGTAAATGTTGCTGCTGGCAATGTTGTTCGAATGGGTGTCGAGTATGACGCGAACAGATTTCCGGTGGCCTATCACGTTCTCGCAAGCGAGCGCGATGTCGAGTTTTTCATTCACGCATCGACCGGGCGGAAGTATATTCGAGTGCCAAGCAATGAAATTATTCACCTATTTCTGAATGATGGGATTTGGCAGACTCGCGGTGTTCCGTGGATTCACCCTGCGCTGCTTCGCTTTAATCAACTTAACAAATACGAGGAAGCCGAACTCGTATCTGCTCGTGGCGGCGCGAGCAAGATGGGCTTTATCACCGATGGCGAAGATGGCACCGGATATACCGGGGACGACGACGAAGACGACTCCGACGACGATTATTTGATCGAGGAATTTGAGCCGGGAATGATCGGACGACTCAAGCGCGGGCAGACGTTTACTGGCTTTAATCCGGATCACCCGAACGCGATATTCGGCGATTTTGTAAAGGTCAACCTGCGCGGAATCGCGGCTGCACTCGGAGAGTCGTATAACCAATTTGCGCAAGACCTCGAGGGCGTTAGTTTCGGAAGTCTGCGACAGGGCGCATTGAGTGAACGCGCTGTGTGGATGGGCTTGCAGCAGTGGTTGATCGAGGAAGCATTTGACAGGATCTACGCGAACTGGCTTGAAACCGGATTACAGGCGCGAGCGATCACCAACAGGAATGGTGTGCCGTTACCGTTCGAACGCCTTGAGAAGTTTTTGGAACACGAGTGGCAACCTCGCCGTTGGGATTGGATAGACCCGCTAAAAGACACTACTGCCGATCGTTTCCAGCAGCAAGATTTAACCATGAGTCGATCCGAACGGATTCGAAAACGCGGGCGGCAACCGACCGAAGTATTTCAGGAAATCGCTACCGAGAATGAGCTAATGACCACGCTTGGCATTGATTCCACGGAAGTTGATGCTAAACTCGGCTCAGATTCGGCTGACGACCGTATTGCGATACTTGAAATTGCGGTAGGCGAGTTGGCCGAGGGGAAATAGAATGCCCAAAAAAGTGAAGTCGAAAAAGATACGCACGACGCGGCTCGACCGCATCGCGTATTTTGATCGCGGGACACTGGACATGGACGCCAGGACAGTTCAGCTTGCATTTTCAAGCGAGCAGCCCGTTTCACGATGGTTTGGCGATGAAATTTTGGATCACGGCAAAGGCTCTGTTCGATTGGATCGACTTCGATCAGTAGGGCCTCTGCTGCTGAACCACGACAGCCGGGATCATATCGGCACGATTGAATCTGCATCGATTGATAAAGACCGCGTTGGACGCGCGGTCGTTCGCTTTGGAAAAGGAAAACAACGCGACGCAATCCTTTCGGATATCGAGGACGGAATCAGGCGATGTGTGAGCGTGGGCTACCGCATTCACCGGATGAAACTCGAAGAAGCCAGCGACGATTCAGTGGATATATATCGCGCTACTGATTGGGAGCCTTTCGAGGTGTCGCTTGTGTCTATGCCCGCTGACACATCTGTCGGAGTAGGCCGGGAGGCCCGCGAATGGCAACCGGAATCGTCAGAGGAACATGACACGATTGTTATCGATGTACCTGTAAAGGAAACCAAGACTATGAAATTCGACACGAATGGCAACCCAATTGCCGAAACAGACGAAGATCGCGCTGCGATTGCTGCGGGAACTGCGAAGCGAGAGGATGGTACGCCGTTTGTTGCTGCTGCCTCGGCTCCTGCGCCAGTTGTTGCTGCCGTCGCTGATCCGGTCAATGCTGACGATGTTCGCGCCGCAGAACAACTTCGAATCAGGTTGATGACGGAAGTCGGTGCGAAGTACGGCCAAGTCGATTTGGCAACGAAGTGTATTGCCGAAAACAAATCGCTGGCCGAGTTCAATGCGATGTTGCTCGATGCGCTACCGGGCGCACAACGTTATACGCCGGAAACACGCTCTGACTCCGATGTGAATATCGGCCTCGACGGAAAAGAGATAAAGCGATTCCAGTTTTTGCGACTGATTCGTGCGCGCACGTATGGCCACGACCAGCCAGAGTTCATCAAGGAAGCCGCTTTTGAACTTGAGGTATGCAAGGTTGCTGGTGAGGAAGCCAAGAAAGACAACCGGAAGCAGCGCGGGCTGATAATCCCGAATGATGTTTTGCTCTACCAAAACCACGATGCGTCGCGGGATTGGCGGGCAGTTCGTGCCATTCAGGAATTGATGCAGACTCGTGTCTTGACACAGGCTGTTGCGGGAGCGTCAACGATTGCTGAGGACCTGCTTGCCGGGTCGTTTATCGATCTATTGCGCAACCGGATGATCCTGTCTGCGCTCGGCGCGACGATGCTGAACGGGCTTGATGGTGACGTTGCCATTCCGAGACTGACAGGCGGTGGCACGGCTTTCTGGCTGGCCACGGACGAAACCGATATCACCGAAGCAACGCAGACGTTAGATCAGGTCACGTTGATTCCGCGTAATGTCGGCGCGTTGTCCGTGTTCACGCGACAATTGCTGTTGCAGTCGAGCGTTGCAATCGAGGCACTAGTGCGAAGCGATATCGCTACGGTGCTGGCGATTGCGGTTGACTTGGCTGGACTCTACGGCACTGGTGCAGGTGGACAACCGACCGGTGTTGCGAATACGGCAGGCATCGGCGCACCGGGTACATTCGCTGCCGCGGTGCCGACCTTTGCCGAGGTTATTTCGCTTGAGACAGTTGTCGCGCAGGCCAATGCGTTAACGGCATCGCTTGCTTATGCAGTCGATACCGGAATGCGCGGAAGCCTGAAATCTGCCGAAAAGGTTGCGACGACCGGCCAGTTTATTTGGGAGGCCGGAAACACGCTCAACGGGCATCGCACGGAAGTCTCGAATCAGATTACAGATGGCGATGTATTTTTCGCCAACTGGTCCGATTTGCTGCAAGGTGCATGGGGCGGTCTTGATGTATTGATCGACCCATACACACTGTCGGCACGAGGCAACACGCGAGTGATCGCTTTCTGGACGACCGACTTTGCCGTGAGGCATCCGGAGTCGTTTGCATTCGAGAACGACACGCCGTAAGCACAACACACGAGTGAAGCATGACGCTGAACTTGCGAACGGGGCGGGCATTACTGGCCCGCCCCAATTCTAAAATAGGTGAGGAAATGGCGAACAAAGCAAAAGAGAAACCACCGGAAAGACCAGTACGTCTGCCGATGATTCGTGTCTGCGGTCGATGGCAAAAGCCGGGTTACAAGCCCGATGACGAGGAAGTTGCTGCGTGGGAAAAGCGTTGCAAGGATCGTAACTGGGATCGGAAGACAGGCAAGCCTAAAGTTGCTGGCTCGAAAGAGGCCGTCAAAAAGAAATAACAATGCCGCCTATCGAATCCGAAGCCGACCGTGCGTCGTTTTTCGATGATGCGGAACTCGCAACCATTCGTGGCTTAGATGTCCCGGGACAGTTTGACGAACGCACCGAGTTCGTGGAGGGCGTCGGGCCGGTTGCAATGCAAACAACCGATCCGGTATTTATGTGCCAATCCGTCAAAATACCGAAGGACGCTCAGGAGGGCGAGCCAATCGATATCACCCGGCAGGACGGCACAGTGTTTTCGGGAACGATGGTCACAATCGAACCTGATGGGTTCGGAATGACAACGCTCACTTTGCAGGCCAATGGCTAAACACGTCCGTCAACAAATTCGAAAGGCGGTGCTTGCGGAATTGCAGGGACTCGCGACTACTGGTGATCGAGTGTACGAGGGCCGCGTGTATCCGCTTGCCAAAGCGCAGTTACCGGGATTGTGCATCTATACGCCGCAGGAGGATTCTGCTCGCGAGGAATCACCGACCGAAACAATGCGCGATCTTGCGCTGGTTGTGCATGGGCTTGTTGCGATCAGTGATCGGATCGAGGACGAGCTGGACGACATTGCGCTTGAAGTGGAAATCGCAATGGACTCGCTTGCGAAAGTCGGGAATCTGGCTAAAATCTACCACGGCATACAACGGACCACGACAACGCTTGAGGGCGACGATTCCGATCAGCCACACGGTGCAATTGAAATGGAATTTCTATACACTTACCGAACTCGGGCCGGGACACCCGACATTGCTCGATAACGAGGAACGAAGATGACTACAGCGACAGGCAATTCCGGATCACTCAGCTTTGCTGCGGGTGCAATCACCGAACTAAAGTCGTGGTCGCTTGAGGAAAGTGCAGAGCAGATCGATGACACGGCAATGGGTGACACAAACCGGACTTCGAAGTCTGGACTGCCAACCGCGAATGGAACCATCGAGGTTCATTACGACGAAGCCGATTCTGTGCAAGAAGGTATGGATGCTGCTACGCAGGGAGTTTTGATTCTATTCCCGAAAGGAAACACGACCGGCCAACCGCGAGTCACGCTTACCGTGCAGATTACGGGTCGGAGTACATCCGGTGCCATCGATGAAATTCTGCCGCAGTCGTTCAACTATGCAATTGCCAGTGGTTCAGTTGTTCGCGATCTGGTCCCGTAACGCCTGGACAACTTGATATCAACTGAGGTGGGAATATGAGTGACGAGCAAGCCGTTCACCCGGACGAGACTCGATTCGGGAAAATACACGCGAAACGCCAAGCCGCCAAAAAGGTGCGCGTGATTAAGGTTCCGGAGTGGGGGACCAAACGCAGACCTCTGCTGCTGTATGCCTATCCGCTGACCGTCAACGATGTGATATCGCTCGACCACGTGTACCACAGCAACGCCGAGCAGAACGTCATGCAGATTATTCGCCAATGCCTCGACGGAAAAGGTGATCCGTACTTCACTCTGGTCGACAAACCGGCTTTGCTGAATGAACCGTCCGACATCATTGGGCGAATACTTGTCGCGCTGAATGGTGAAAATTCGACCTTCACCGAGGAACTAAAAAAAAATAAGCAATGACCCTGAGCTATTCGCTCAGCATTGGTGTGCTGAAAAGCTAGGCCGTTCTCTGGAATCAATTCGGGCCCTGTCTGCTACCGAATTTCGCGCGTGGATGGCATACTTCGCAATCAAAGGTGAATCGCCATATTCGGTGCATGACAAATGGCTCGACGCAACCAAGCAGAAATAGTCCTGACAGCGAGGGACCGAACGAAATCCGCGTTCCGTGCGGTCAATAAAAACCTCGGACGATTTGCCGCTGTCGGCCTTGCTGGTGGAGTTGCGGGACTCGCGTTGCTGACTCGTGCCAGCCTGAAACAAATTGATGCTCTGGCGAAACAGTCTCAATTGCTCGGAATCACCACCGAGAAACTTGCTGCATTTCAATTGGTATCAGAGAAAACCGGAGTTGAGCAGAAGACTCTCGAAAAATCGCTGATCAATGTGACGCGAGTCGTTGCGGAGGCGGCAGAGGGAACCGGGCTTGCTGTTGACACCCTGAAAAAACTCGGCCTAGAGTCGGTTGCCCTGTCGAAGCTAAGCCCGGACGAGCAGTTTCTGGAAATTGCCGAAGCTATGAAGGGCGTCAACACGCAATCGGAAAAGGTGCTCGCTGCTTACGAGTTGTTCGGTGGTCGTGGTGCTGCTTTGCTGCGCACGCTCGAAGCGGGTCGAGACGCATTCGAGGAAGCAGAAGAAAAGACACGGCGGTTCGGCACGGCGATATCGGCTGTTGATGCCGCGAGCGTCGAGGAAGCCAATGACGCATTTACCGATTTGAAGGAAAGCATCAAGGGTGTTGGCTTCGATCTTGCTCGGCGATTCGCACCGGGAATGAAGGACGCGAACGAGAGCGCTGCGAATTTCATCGTCACAATTCGGCGCGACTTTATTCCTGCGATGGCGTTGCTGTTCGAGCAATTAGGAATACTGCAAAACAATGTGCGCGGCCTGTCAGATATTGAACTCAGTGTGCGAGTAATCGTTGCCGAGGATGACCTTGCGGAAGTGCAGGGCGATCTCGATAAATTCAACGCATCGAAAATAACAAAGGCGACAGAGGCCGCCGATAAAGAAACGGCCACGGTTACACAATTGCGAAAGCAGCGATTGGTCGAGTGGCAAAGGGAGCAGTTCGCGATTGAGGCTGCTGCGATTGAAGCGCGACTGGCGCAAGTGACCGAGGAACAAGAGCGCCGTGCGCAGATTATTTTGGATGCTGAGCAGAAATTGGCTGATACAAAAGCCGCGCAAATCGAGGAAGCCCGCCTCGCCGCATTAGAAAAAGAGCGTGAGTCTGCGCAAGAGGTGTTTGAGGCTCGAATTGAAAAACAAAAAGAGGAAACCGCGTCATTCATCGAAGGCGAACTTGATCGTGCGCGAGCCTTTCGTCGGATTCGATTTAATGAGGCTCGCGAAGAGCAGCGCGCGGCGCGGGCGCAAGGCAGATTAGAATTACGTTCTGCGCAAAATACGATCAGGTTGCGACAGGCCACTGCGCAAACCAGCATACAAATATTGCAAACGCTTGTTGGTAAAAACAAGACCGTCTCGCGTGTATTGTTTCTTGTCGAAAAAGGATTGGCGATTGCTCGCACGGTTCAAAACACGGCTGCCGCACAGGTGAGAGCACTTGCTGATTTAGGTCCGATAGCTGGACCGCCCGCCGCTGCCGCTATCGGTGCATTTGGAGCCGCACAAATCGGATTGATTGCTGCGACTGCTCTAACGGGCGTAGGAGCGATTGGCGGTGGCGGTGGTCTAGGTGGTCTAGGTGGCGGCGCAGGATTCGGTGCAGGGGAGTTCAGCGGCGGTGGCGCGGCGAATGACTCTGCTCCAAGCTCTGGCGGCGCGGGAGTGCAAGAGCAGGGAGTCGTGCAGTTGATATTTCCGAACGTGTTCGGGATCACGCCGGATGCTGTCGATGCGATTGCTGACGCGTTGCGCGAGGCATCCGAAAATCGCGATGTGATTGTTGTCTCTGGACAAGGACGCAACGCCGAATTACTAGCGGGAGCAAACGGTTGAGCATTTTCACTTACACTGCGAGGCGCGAATTGTCGCCCGGAACATCCAACCTAGAACTTGTCACTCGAGATTTTCGGTTATTGTCAAGGCGGCTGACGCGACGTGCGAAAATACGACAAAACACATCGCTCAGTGGTTCGGTTGAATCTCTATTGCTGCGAAGCGAGAAGCATTATGCCTGTCAGTCGCAGGCCATTGAGCCGCGCAGTTTGGACGAGGCGCGACTGCTTGAGTTTATGGCATCGGTTGAGAATGCCGAATTGTTCACGTTTGATCGGTACGGCACGATCGCTGTGCCTGACAATCCGGTTTCATGCTTGATGGTGTCTGCTACCTTTCCGGAAACTGAACAGGCCAAGAAATTTCACCGCTACGCATTCGTGATTCGTGAGAGCTGATAACACCCTTTTTTCAACTGACAATGTGGACGGCTCGAAACAGCCGCGCTATGTCGTTAGCATTGATTTCGATGGCACATTGCAGCACATCACCTCGCACGACGACATTGCGAATGTACCGGCTGCGCTGCCAGTTATACAGAATGCAATTGTAGGAATCAGCGCGACCAGCCAAACGTTGAATCCGGATCGTGCCAACGCAACGATTGGCAGTATGTCGTTCGACATTGTTGACCTTGCGAATGCCTTCACCGATGTCGTTCGAACTCAATTAACCACAAACGATATCGGGCTGCGCGGTCGTACGGTGAAATTTTACGTTGGCTACAAAACTGACCAAGATGGCGCGGGCATCTTGGATGGGACCAGCACCGACGATAATCCAGACTTCGATAATTTTGTGCTGTTTCAAACACAGATTGTGCAGAGCATCGAAACAAAGGAAGGCAAATATTCGATCAAGTGCGCCGACATCCAGCGGCAAACTAAGACAACGATTTTCGAGTTAGAACTAACCTATCTCACAAGTTCGATCACCGATGTTGCGACGACCATTCCAGTGCTCGACTTGTCAGGATTCGAGGGGAATTTCCACGGAACAAGTTACACGGATGCTCCGAGTCTCGACGTAATTTATATTCAGATTGACCAGACAAAGGAAATCATTCGTTGCCCGGTTTCTGGAATCAGCGGCAATAGTTTTACGACTGTCACCCGCGGAGTTTTGGGAACGACTGCAAAGGCCGTGGAGGTCGATCCAGCGAGCCTGAGCGACCGCAGGCCGAAGGTAGAGGAATACGTCTACCTTGAATTACCTGCTGTCAAATTGGCCTACGCGATCCTGACCGGCGTAATCGAGGGAACGGCTAACGTCCTGCCGAGCAATTGGCACGCGGGAGTTTCGACATCGTTCGTTCGACTGACTGACTTCAAGACAATTGGCGACGACCTGTGGGTGCCGACCGACGACACAGCGGCAGTTGTTTTGCGATTCAGTGGAATCGATAAACAAGATGCCAAGAGATTTCTGGAAACAGAGATTTACCTGCTGCTCGGATTGTTCTCGCCGGTATATGCAGATGGACAACTCGGCCTCAAACGCATGGTGCCTTCGTTGTCGGATTCGCCTTACCAGTTCGAGGTGAATGACAGCAACGCAATCGGATCGAGCAACCTGCGTCACGACATGGAGTCGATGCAGAATAATATGCGTGTCGATTGGAATTGGAACGGTGATCGATTTATTCGCTCGACCATCATTGTTGACTCCGCGTCGATCACAAAGCACGGACAGGCCCCCGAAAAGCGAATGAGTTTTCGCGGGCTGGTCGGGACACGATTCACGGAGCAAGTGCTGCGACAGTTGCTTACCTCGCTGCGAGATATGTATACGGGGCCACCACTACGCCTGGACATCGACGGATTCCATTTGATGAACCCGCTTGAGGTTGGCGACGCCGTTCGCGTCAATCTGTCGAATATCAGAGATTACAGCCAAGCAGGATCGAACCTCGTTCGAACAATGGTCGTGCATGGAATGACTGTCGATTGGCTAAAGGGCGTCAAGCTGAAGTTGTTCGGTAGTTCCGAAAGGGCCGACGAAATTCCACCGATCACCGCGACGACCTGTTTGCCTGATGCGTTCTATCCGCAGGCCGGTACTGCGCTGTCGAGTGTGCCGGGATTAATGACAGGCAATGTCACCAACGCAGGAGCATTTACACTGGTCGGTGATCCCGACATGAATGCGGCGGGCGCAATTTTCTATCACGATGCTCCGCTGACAATAAGTTCCACTACGACGCTGAATATTGAGGACAACGTACAGCTTAGAGTCCGAGGTTTTTTGACCATCGATGGATCGATTATCGGCACAGGGCAAGGACTCGCAGCAGGCACCGACAATTTTGTTTTTGATGAACACTACTTTTTTACTTCGGGCATCAATTTCGGTACAGAGGGATTCATTGGTAACAGCGGTTCGCATTTTGGCTTGTTGTTTCGTGAGCCTGATGATGGCGGCATACCAAAATGGGTTTGGGTCACGGCACCGTATTCGCAGACCGGCCGGTTCGATGCATTCCCTAACCTCGTGCTTGAAGTCGATGATGCTGGCAGCGGTTCAATCATTGGAATACCTACCGATATGCGCGGCGGCGGCGGTCCTGCAGGCCCGAGAGCCGGCCTAAAAATTGGCCTCACTGGTCGCACTCATCAAAAAAATATCGGCGGTGCTGGCGGTGCTGGTGGTGCTGCTCTGGTTATCGTTTGTCGGGGTGGAGACTTCGGCGTGTCCGGAGAGATTCGGCTCGATGGTGACGATGCTTTAGAACCAACCGGCTTTTTCGTCACTGCACCGAATCCTACCTTCCACATTTACGGCGGTGCGGGTGGTGCCGGATGTCCGGGCGCGTTGTTGTGGCTTATCGATGGATCGGCGCAGACGTTTCCGGATATTGCGGGACACTTTTTTGCGATCACTGGTGATGTTCCTGCTCAGTTCGCGTTGCCGCTTCAAGGCGAAGGGCAGTCGGCAAGCAGTCAGAACAGGAGCCTGTCGCAAACTAATGCGCCGCAGAAAAACATGGCCCCTTTCATGCCGTTTTTTCGGATCAGCGGATTCGATCAGTCGGGCGTCAATTTCAGGATTTCATTCTTGCCTTGCGATGTGACACCGGAAGACGACCAAGCAATAATTTTGCCACCTCCGACCGGGCTTACTGCGGAAAGCATATTCGAGGGCGTTAAAATCGATTGGACAAACCCTGAACCCGGATCGTTCGACCACATAGAAATATGGGGCAGCGATACCAATGTTCGGGCCGACGCGATAATGATTGCTACGACGAAGGGCGAGCAGCACGTCGAGTCGCTAGACAATGTTGCGAAGCGCACTCGCTACTATTGGATTCGTGCTGCTGATCTGGATGGCAACGTCAGCCTATTCGAACCTGACACATCAACAACAACTGCTTCTGCCGAGCCGTTTCGCGAGCGAAAGAATTGGATTCTCGACCCTGAGTTCGACATTGGCATTCCGTGGGTCGGTAATGGGAACGGATCGCAAAATGAGTTTTGGATTTTTACCACGTTCACCACTTCGACCGGCGACTTTATTACTGGTGGTGGTCAGAATGGCTCGAATGCGATTGACCTCGACCAGAAAAACGACAGTGCTGGATTCGCGCAACTGCGAATGAAGAAAAAGCAAACTTGGCGCGGTGATGAAGGCTCTTTCCTGTTTCAGATAAAGTACCGAACCGAGGGAGTCGCCGACGCTTTAGACCATGACAACTGCCAGGTTTTTACTTGCACATCGGTTACTGAATTTGGCGGCGCACTTAGTTGCATGGGCAGTCCGAAATTCACAATGCCTCGAACGTCTGTTGGTGTCTGGAAAACCTTTGACGTTGTTTGGCATATAAATGCGACCGACTTTAATTTTCTGACCTTCGAGTTTTCAATCAATGGCAATCAGGGAACTGCTGACACGCTGCGCATTGATTCGATCAGCGTGCAATCTATCGGGCCTGAGTTCGGCACAGTAAATGTCGAAGGCGAAACGATGGCTGGTCCGGTGCCAAAGGCACAAGTCAGCCAACAAGGTTTGTTTTTGCAGGGTGACGGATCGTGGGGAACGCCGACAGGTAGCGGTGTCGATTCATTTGAAGGGCGTACCGGCGTGGTTGTCGCCAACATTGCCGACTATGCTGATCGCGCAACAATTTATTCTGTGCTGCAAACATTCCGTGCGAGTGTTGCTGGCGGCGCGAGCATACGAATCCTCGAAGGCGTTGCGCCTTCGGCCCCGGTCGATGGCGACATTTGGGTTACAACCACCGATATTTTGGCTCGCATCAATGGAGTGACTAAATCGTTAATGGCGGCTGCCTTCGATGATCTTACAGACGTAGACCTCACCGGCGCTGCTGATAATGACCTTTTGTTCCGAAGCGCCGGCAACTGGATCGACACGGCTGGCCTACTAACATGGGATGGTGTGAATTTCGATGTGCGAGCCGGTTCTATCCTGCGCATATTTGATTCAACCAACGTAGACCATGTCGATTTCAATAATGACGGGGTCGATTTCAACACAATTGGCACAAGTACGGCTAACTGGGATGTCAGCGGCTTCGATCAATTCGCACTGTCTGGTGGTTGCGATTTGCTCATGAACGATAACCTTATAATACGAGCAGAAATTGACGACTACTCGATCACCAACGCCACAGCAGTGGTCGTCGCGAACGCGGTCACACTGACCTATTCTACGGCGCAGTCGTATGAGTTAGACCTTGAAGCTGCCACAGGCAACGTCACCATTACGATCAGTGGTGGCCCGCCGTCCGGCACGTATGGCGAAATGATAGTCAAGATTCAGCAGGACACAACGGCAGCGCGCACATTAACGTGGGCCGGCGGCACGTTCATATGGCCCGGTGCCATAGAAGTTGAGCCGTCACCCGCCGCTGACTCGATCACAATTTACTACTTGTCCACATGGGATGGTGGAACGACTTGGTACATTAACGGCGTAGCGTACGGCTAGTGTTAGTCGGTAGGGCGAATGCCCACCTTCTGCTACCACTAATGGACAATTGGCCGTTTGTTAGCTGTGCATTTGCGATTGCTGATGTCAATGACCGCTTGGACAGCCACCCTGCCAAGGGCATCATCGAAGCCAATAATTGCTTTGTGCATCAAGGTCTATTCTTTGGCTCGACATCGGACCGCGCAGCGACCAAAGTAAGATTTGACACATTAGTTGCAGCCAATCCGGGCATTATTATCAATATTCACATCGACATGAATTTGATTAAGTTCGATTTTGACGCCGATGGTGGGCTGGCAAAGAAGTGGTTGACAACTCAGTTATGGGCTAACTCGTCAGATTACGACGAGTATTTGCTGCGTGACACTGGTGCCGGACCATTCTTGTCATTCCACCATGAACAAGCTACAGGGCTAGCGCTTAATTGGGCTTGTAATGACACAGTTATGCAGCGAATCGTCGACGGCCAGATCGATGAGTATACCGATTTTGATGGCACTAATCCTGTGCTTGGCCCCCACACATTCAACATTATGCACGACAACATCACAGAAGGTGAGAATCGCCAACGTGATGTGGAGCACAGTGGTTCGATTCAGCGCCAAGAATCATCAACAGAGATTGATATTCCAACATGGAGCGGCGTCGGTCTGAGTGGTGGCCCAGATGGCGCGGGTTATACGTCGTTGACAAACGAAACCAATATTGTGGCGGTGGAGTCGACTCACACAGCCGGAGACTACGCAAAGATAACCGGACATAAGGTTATTGATGGTGATACCGACAGAATACGTTTGGCAATCTCACTTGAACAAATAAGTGTCGGTAGTGGCGATGAGTTTTATCTGTTCAGGAAGTTTGGTGGTGGCAACAACGGCCCGGGCGAGATTACAAAAGCGCAAATGCGCATTGGCATTAAAAATTTCTTTGACCGCGTAAAAACGACAGCGCTGACCAAGGGTGCCGTTGTTGATCCTGTCTTCAACGGTTATTCGAGAATGCGCAAAGAGGCCGGCACAGCCCCAGCCCACCCGTCTGAATATGTTGGTTTCTTTGGTTTTGGACATTTCGAACGGTGTGGTGAGCGGCTCGGCTTTTTCCAGACTAATGACACCGAGTATCACACGACGTTTCAAGACCCGCCTGGCGGGTCAGAGGGTGGTAGTGCGTGGGACCCCGATCGTGCTATGCGCAACATTGAGTACGACAAGTTATCTCTACTGGCCAACGTACAATCGGCAAGTGGTTATCCGTGCGTTTGGATGAATGCGCAGACGCGGGAACCGGCTGGGTCCAACAATACCGCCGCGAAGTACGATGGTCTGGCTGAACTCGATCATGCATATGACCTCTTTTGGTGTTGTCTGTCGTGGTGCATGACCAACGTCATGCCGCAGGTTGAAATGGATTCCGGCCACGACGAGCCGGTGATGATTGATGAACAGATTATTTCCGCTGGCAATCCGATCACTACTAGGAACTTCGGCACCTATGATCCAATTGACCCGACGCCGACGAGTCCGGGAGTGTTTACGTGGCGTGCTCCCGACTTCGGCACGCACGGATATTTTTTCAAGTTTGGCAACATCGGCATCATCATCAATCTGAGGAAGATGACAACGCCCGCTAATGCTTGGATTCCTTCATACTTGCCAAGTGGTCAGCCGATCGACGTATCGAAGGATCGGTTCACCATGCCAGCAGCCCCATCCGGTAAGAAGTATCAGATGTTGAACCGGGCGACTTATGTCAACCCTGACACTAGCAGCAAATTCTTCAACTTGGGGCCGACCGACTTTGATACCAATGAGCGAATCTTGCGCGGTGCAGCCCTAAACGACGGCACTGATGTCGGTGCTACTTACGACTGCAGTGCTCTGGAGTGCGCCGTTTTCATACTGGTTGATGTTTAGGGTTCGAAAATCATGGTACGACGCCTGTAACCGTTCCAGAGTGCAAAACGAATTGACCGGTGGCATAATCGCAAATGCGAATTGAGACTAATCATGGCCAAAATTGCGGGACACGAGATTACCAAGAACACGGTTGTCGGAATGAGTATCGGTACGCTGCTCACAATCATCGTCGGCCTTTGGGCTGCATCCGGAATCGGTCGCCCGTTGTTTGCGGCTGACTTGAATCGGATTGAACAAAAAATTGATTCGTATCAGAGTAGCACTGCGGTGCAAATATTGAACATCAGGAAGTCTGCATTACAGAGTGAGTTACGAGAGGCGAAGCGCGATGTTCGCAGAAACCCGGACGACGAAGATGCTGCGGAAGACGTTGACGAAATCGAGTCAGATATCACGGAACTCGACACAAAAATTGCCTGTCACCGAACCGATGGTTGCCGGGTGGAGAATGAAATCTAATGAATGTCACGGCCTTTGATATTGCGCAGGTGTTCGTCGGTACGGAGGAAGTCGGCGGTGCGATGGACAATCCGCAAATCCTTGCGATGCTGAAACTCGATAATAAGTGGCCCGAGAATGACGAGGTGCCGTGGTGTTCTGCCTTCGTCAATTACATTTGCAAGTTGCTGCGATTGCCCCGGTCGAAAAGCCTGCTCGCTCGATCATGGCTGACGGTCGGAAAGGAAATCGGATTACCGAGTGCGAAGGCCGGGTTCGATATCGTGGTGCTAAAGCGCGGATCAGGCGACCAGCCGGGAATCGAGAATACAAGTGCGCCTGGACACGTGGGATTCTACGCAGGACAGGCAGGGAACTTCGTACAGTTGCTTGGCGGGAACCAATCGAACAGTGTTAGGATATCGAGCTATGATATATCGAGAATTTTGAGCATCAGGCGATTGCTCTGAATTGAAATCACGAGGGCAGGAAAATGGTTGACCTAGTTGTTGTTGCCGCGAACGTAAAACCGGGATCGGATTTAGTTACCAAACGCGGAATCGCGGGTGAGGGGATTACCGCTGGCGATTCTGTTTTCAAAGCGACGGATGGCCAAATCGAATTGGCTGAACACGACCTTACTGCCGCAGATGCCGCTGCTATTGGTGTCGCCTTGAACGATGCTGCCCTAGACCAGCCTGTTGAATATGGGATCACCGGCACAATCGACATGGGCGCGATTCTCGCAATCGGCCAAACCTATATTGTCGGCGTTAGTCCCGGTGGAATTGCGCCAGAAGCCGATGCTGGTGTCGGTGATTTTGTTACCGTGCTCGGAGTCGCCACGACCGCAAACATTCTGAAACTTGGAATATTGCAAAGCGGCGTTGCTCACGCATGATTGGAATGCTCGCCGGTTTGGTCGGTCGATTGTCCGGGCCTGTTCTGGTTTACGTTATTCTTGGCTTGTTCGTTTCGAATGCGCTCACCGGGTATTTACTCAAGTCGGCTTGGAAGAAAAATGCGACTGCCGTGCTTGAGTGTGAAAATCAGGCGCTACGGGATGCCAACGATCACAACCTTATCGTTACCGCTGAACTCGAACGGATCCGAGCAGATCTTTCCGCGTCCGAGCAATTCAGAAAAGATCAAACACGGATTGCCAATAAAAGAAATGCTGCCGCGCTTCGCTCAAAGGAAATCGAACACGAGAAACAACTGGCCGCATTGGAGGTCGCGACAAATGAAATCGACGATGAAGACTTTTTTTGTGCTAGTGAGCCTGTCGCTCCTGCTCAACTTGTCGGGATGCGCGACGCGGTTACCACCTATAACCGAACTCGAAATAATCCGAGTACCGCAACCGACGCCGATTGAAATCCCGAAAGAGAAATTACCCGCTTGTGATCGTGTCAAATTACCTGCGTTTGATTCACAGTGGCTAGACCTTCCCGGCGCGTATCTTATGCTGCTGCAAACGCTCGACAAATGTAACGCGCGAATCTCCGCATTTTGGCTCTGGTATGATGCACAGGTCGTCCACCCCATCGAATAGGCCGCTGTGATCGTGGTCTGCTAACGGCTCTGCGGCGTCCAAAAAAACGGTCGGAAAAGTGGACAGTTGCTGGTGTTCTATGGTCAGCGGAGTAATATTTGAGCTGAGCCCAAAAACCAGCAAACACGGAGTACGGCAAAATGAGCAAGGCAGCAAACCCCCTCTCTCTGGTCCAACTAATCAATTTTTATCTGGCTCATTCGAACCAGTTCAACGCAATCGTTTTTCTGATTGCCTAACACGGAGTAAAGAAAATGTCACACGAAATCAAATTGTCACACCTGATCGTTCTAGACCTCACTGCTCACGACAAAGAGCTAATCGCAACCGCCATCAATGTTTTCGGAAGCGGCGACCATCCTGCTGCTCAGATCGATAACCTTGATTTTTTCGACCTCACCTATCTGCTCGAATGTATCGATAAGGGAATCGAAAAATGCAGTCACCCTGATTTCAAGGACGAAGTTACCGACCTCTGGTGCTCGATACACATGGCGAAGGATGAAGTCGATACCGCCATGAAAATCAAAGCGGATCACAAAAAGAACCTGAGTCACAACCACTGGGCTTTCAACGCTGGACACGCCGCCAGCGAGGAAATGGAAACGCTCGACCGTGATGCTGCTTATCCTGCTTACCGACAGGCGGTTGTCGAAAATAAATTCGAGCCGAGTATTTCTGCCTCAGTTTGTTTCGTTGCCGGTTTTCTCGGCAAGCCTTTCCCGAAAAATGATGATCGGGTGACCTCATGAAATTTAATAATTGGAAACCCGCACCGGACTATGGCTGCTTTGTACGGATGGTGCGATTCAACGAATTGCCGATGTTGCAGTCAGCTCCAATGCTTTTGAGTGGCGACCGAGAGGATTCGAATTGCGATGTTAGTCGTTCTGCTTTTGATTCGGAAATCGAATTGAATGTTTACACTCGCTATGTCGCAACGATTTTTCACTGTAGGACTCAGACTGTTGTCGATTCGATTCGTGGCTAATACAGTTGATAGCTTGAGCATCCCGTGGGGTGCTCTCTGGTGTCAATTGGGATGCCGAAAATAGGAGTAGAAAAAATGAAACGAGGAATGACAATCGAAGAGCTGCTTACGGAAGTGCAACGTCAGTCACGCGCGAAAAAGGATTACGTCGCATCGACACAGAACGATGTTCGAATGGTGCCGATGCCCGGATTCCCAAGTAACGTAGCTGTCGTTTTGCAGAAGGGGCAGGAATCGGAAGTTGCCGAAAATTACCCGGCTGTTGGGCTTCCATGTCTCGAACGGCTTGAGATAACGGAACACGCACATCGACAGATTGCTGGTCGGTTGCAGATACCGTGGAAGTTTTACGCTCGGATGCTTGAAGACCATACCGATATCGTTTTGGATTCGGTCAACAAGTTATTCGAACGTGAGCCGGGAACGCGCCTATTGCGAACGATGGACAATAAGCTGAGAGCATTCTTGTCGAACCGCTACAAGAGGATAGATAATGACCAAGTGCTCGGAGCCGCGTTGCCCGCTATCGTGAAAGGCGATCTGGAAACAATTTTGCTCAGTTCCCAAGTGACCGACCGTAACCTTTACGTCAAAGTGCTTTTGACCGGCGAGGATATGAAACAGGAAATTGGCAAGACTCGCGATGGAACACCGGACATTGTTCAGCCGGGTTTCTGTCTCCGCAATTCGGAGATTGGTTCTGGCTCGGTGTCGATAGCAGCGTTTTTCTATCGGAGTTTTTGCTACAACGGTTGCGTGTTCGGGAAGACAGACGCCTTCGAATACAAGCGTGTTCACCTCGGCGGTGCATTGATCGAGGGCGTTGATTTCGAGGTGCTGTCGGACAAGAGCAAGAAACATGAGGACGAAACGATTCTCAGCCAAGTGCATGATGTCATGCACGCGATTGCAACACCGGAGTTCGTCAACCAGATGGGCGACAAACTCAGAAGTTTGCGGGAAGGTGACGGAATCAAATATCCGATTCCGGCAATCGAATTATTGGCGAAGGATCATGGCTTGAATCAAACCGAGTCAGACGAAGTGCTCAAGAACTTGATCGAGGACCGGGACTATTCGAGGTGGGGAGTGGTCAACGCGGTTACGAAAGTCGCTAACAGTGAGGTGGTTGATTACGACAGGGCAGCAGACCTTGAAGTGATCGGCTCCAAGCTGATCGACATCACCAATGCCAATTGGAAACGGATGGTAGAAGCCGTACCCGTTGCCATAGCGGCATAGCAAGGGGTGTCCGGGCGTCGGGGAAATCCTGACGCCTGGACAACTTTCACAACGGAGCGTTCATGCTAAAACTTACCAGAAACAAGGGCGAGAAAATTATCATCACGCACGAAAAGTCGGGCGACAAGATCACTGTTGAAGTGCTCGACGTGCATCGCAATTGGCAAGTCTATTTGGGCATCGATGCCGAGAAGACCTTCCTGATTGATCGGGAGGAAATCTACGAGGCAAAAAAAGCAGAGGGTCGAATATGAAAACGAAAGTATGGCAAGTAAAAATGGGAGACATGAAGTATCCAGCCAGACACGGCAGCACGAAAAATGTCTGTGCGCGCACGCTGACGGAAGCGGTCAGTAAAGCAGAGAAAGCAGAGCGAGAACTTTGCGCTCAAATGGCAGAGGACGAGGGCGAGAAATTCACTCCTGAAAAGGCGATTGCTATCGAGTTCTTGTGCGAGCTGGACGACGACTGAACACAACAACAGGAACGGAAATATGACGACACACGCATTAAAGGAATACAAAGAAATTCTCACCGACCGATCACTAATCGCACGATTCAACGCAGGGCGACCCGACAAGACTCTCAAATTTTCCGCGCAGCGGAATTTTGCGTTGCAGATCATTCAAGGCAGCGAGTATTTGCGCAAGTGCAGTCCGGAGTCGATACACAATGCGCTGCTCGATGTGGCGTACACAGGATTGACTCTAGCACCGTCGCAGTCGCTTCTGTACCTAATACCCTACGGAGACAAAGCGACGCTCTGCATCGGCTATCGCGGCATGGAGCAGATGGCTTTTGGAACCGGCGTGGTGATCGCGATACAGGCGGCGCTCGCTTGCGAGAATGATCCAGTGTTCCGAGTCGGCACAGGTCCGGATGGTCGGTACATCATGCACGAGGAAGCACGAAAGGATCGCGGCGAAGTCACTCACGCCTATTGCATCGCGCAGTTCAGAAATGGCAAACAGCACGTCGAGGTAATGGATCGCGAACAACTCGATGCAGTTGAGGAACACGCACAGAAAAAGCAACGCAGTGGAAAACGCGGCGGTGCCGTTTGGCGCGGCCCGTTCAAAGACGAAATGCGAAAAAAGGCTGTGATCCGTCGAGGATGGAAACATTGGCCTCACGATGCAGAGGGCAAGATGCAGCGAGCAATCGAGGTCATGGACACAATCGAACCTGTGACTTTCGAGGGCGAGGCCGTTCGAATCATCAGCCGAAGCCAGACCAATCAACTCACCGACCTTTGCTCGGAACACAACATTTCCACTGATACCGTGTGTCGTGCATTCGGAGTAGTGTCACTGTCGTTGATTCCTGAGAAGTGCTTCGACGAAGCTGTACGGATGGTTGCGCCGGTATGAGCGACATGATCCTGCGACACGCCGTTCACGATTTACTACTTGCTGTCGAAAAACAGAGCGAAGGAATCGAGTCGCTTCGCGTTGAAGTCAAGAAATTACGACTCGAACAGGAACGATTGACGAATGCCTGTCAGAAGTATCCACCGGGTGGAGGACCGTACTGATGAAATATGCTGCGAGAATTATTATCACCGCACTTATCTGCGTTTGCTTGATTACCCTTTTCGGCTGCGCATCGATGACAGAGGAATATTGGCAGGATCGATACGAAAGCATGACCGCCGAGGAAATCGAAGCAGCGAAAGCCGAGGGCGGCGAACTTGTATCAGTCTGCAATCTGACGGACTGCATTTTTGTTTGGATTTACTGACAGCAAGACGAGGTGGGAATATGCGATATTACATTGAGCAGCGCAGCCGTGAGTGGTTCGAGTTGCGGCTTGGAGTCGTCACATCGACACGGCTTAAAACCGTCGCACATGGCACTCTAGCGGCGCAGACGAAACTCTTGGACACGATGGAATGGGAAATCAATCACCCAGATCAGGCGCTGGAAAAATACATGGAGGGATTCGGATTCGCGACGCCGGCGGCGATCAAACTCGGAAGGGAGCGCGAGGATTGGCTGATCGCCCGCTATGAAATAATGGTGCAACAGGCATGGGGTACTGCACCAAAGATCGACCGACCCGGATTTATTCGGCATCCGTCGATCAAGGAATTTGGTAGCAGTCCTGATTGGCTTGAGGTCGGCCAGTGCAATGGTCGAACTGGTGAAGGCAAGACCCGAACCGATCAATCGAAACACGAGTACGCGATGCAGCGCGGCTTGCTTCCGGAAGACAAGGATCAGGTTTACACGCACATGATGTGCGCGGGAATGACGCTCTGCGATTACGTGTCGTATTGCCCTGACTATCCGGACGTTTCTGCCCGCATTGTCATTATCGAAGTGGAACTCGATATCATCTATTCGAATTTTCTATATGCCGAACTCAATCGGTTTTTAACGCATTTTCGGGCTGGCACTCGCCCGACTGTTCCGCAGATTCAATCCGGAGTGCCGAGTTTTTTTGATTAGAGGTAACAATATGTTTGGAGGAAAAACGAAAGCCGCGTGGATGACGCGGCGACAGCTAGAGGTTTTGGAGACGATTCGGAAGCATGGTCGTCGCGGCGTCCTGCTTTGGTATACGGACATAAACCTGAGTTCGATCCGCAGTCTCGCAAAGCGCGGCATGGTCGATACCCGGTCCAGAGGTCGAATTGTCTGCACTAGGCTAGGGAAACGCCGTTTATCGCAGCCGTGGCCTACCTTGCAGCCCACAGGCGATCAAAAGGATCGCGGGGACGTAGTTGCGTCGGGTGCAGCGGAAATCGCTCCTACGGACGCTGAGGGCGTCTTACCGGAAGCCCGCCACTCGCACGTGGCTGGCCTTTGACGTTGAGGTGTGGAGGTGGTATCAATGTTGCCGTCCGGGGCCTGTCGGAGAACAGGCCCCTTTCGGACTTAGAGTGCGATCCGGCGAGGGATCAGCAGTTCAGACACCAATTCTGCCTCCCGCGTTCCCGCATTACAAGCCGAATCGAGTCGGTGCATCAGTCACAGGGATGGCCACAGTCACGCCGACCGGGGATCAGTTTGTGCCGAGGGCGATTCGGGGACCGGCACGAAAAATGAGAATCGGCAAGATGCTGTCAGGAACCCGGCTCGCAGAACGTCATACCGCCGTACCGAGAAGCGAGGCAAACAGGCTAAATCCTGTGGGCCTCGTTTTGCCTCCCGCCCCCCGAAAACTTGAAAACCATTTACGATTTTGCGAGGCGTCGCATGACCCCATCAATTGAGCAGGAGTTCGCAAAATATTGCGTGAATCACCTTGTCACGCGGATCGGTGCAGACCAGAGGAACAACCAGAGGCACGCTTTTTTTTGCGGGTTTAGATCGTGTTTGGATTCGGTCGAGGAACTCGCGGATTTGTTGGACAAAAACGAGGACGAGTGCGAGAAGGCATGGCAAGTATTGTATGCCGAATTTGAGAGATTCGCTCAGGCGTTTGTGTCGGGCGAGGATACAATCAACCACTAATTGGAGGTGGGAAACATGGCAACAAAGAAAAAATCGAGCAAGAAATCGAAATTGAAAAAGGCTGCGGCCCCCGGGAAGGACGCCAGGACAACTAAGAAAAGCAAAAAGCAAACGAAGGCCGACAATGCCGCGAATGCCGCGACGGATCGCAATGAGTCTGCACGGAAGCGGGTGACGGTCGCGAAAAAGGCACTGGAACGTTCGCGGAATTACGCTGCTTCGGGATTGGCTGCTCAAGTCACGGAAACCTTGCTCGATGAAATTCGGGCGCTCGACAAACCGTGGCATCACACATCGGAGGCACAACAGTCCGTGGTGATTGCTCGATTGTCGGATCGGGTTTACAACGCGATGCAGCAAGCAGTTCAGGTGATGTCAGCGGTTGGGCATAAGGCGGTGATCTGCAATCTGTTCTCTGTGACGTTCAAGGATGGCGTTCGCGCTGTGGTGACTGTTGCGCCCAATTCGGATATGAAACACGACTTGGCGGACTATGCTACTCGTGATGTCGTGCTGGTTCTGTCTGATCCCGGGGTGTTCATGCAGGGGTTGCAGGACATCAAGCCGGATGCGGATCAACCGAAGCTAATCTAGCAAACCAACGTGATCGAATCGTATTGACGGTGACTCGATCACAGCGGGAGCGAGGTCTGAGCGATGCATTTTGGGGCCTCGCTCCCGAATCTGAGCAAACGAGGTGGGACTATGGAAATTGATGTTGTACAACTGATCGAGGTTCTCGAGGAACAATCCGTGGTGTATGGGACTTCGGATGCACCCGAACATGCCGTCGAATCGATTCGACTTCAACTAACCGCGAATTGTCTGCGGAGATTTAGGGACACATTGATATCAATTGCGAATTGTCAGGCGGGAATCGCCTCGCACGCTGCACAAGATGCTCTGACCAAGACAGGGCATTGTTCGCATTTCAATTCTGTCTATCGTGCTGGCCCCGGGCCGAATGAAAGCGATGGCGTTTGGTTTTGCCATGATTGCAAAAAGGAATCGGACATACGTCTGATGCCGTTCAAGTGAAGGACGACAAAGGCGGTCCTGTCGAGGATCGAAATTATCAATACGAAACTCACTACGAAGACCGTGAGGTTCCGGAAGCCAAGCGAATCAATCGAGAGACTGCGGAGCGGTGTCTTTTTTTCTTGGCGCAGAGCGCAGAGTCGCACGCTGCTTGGAGCTCGCGGCGCCGATTCCTGGACAAGTACATCGGCATCGTTTTAGCGATGGAGGAAACCAAGGCCGGTACTGGCACCGCTGCTGATAAAACGCGGATCGCAAAAAAATCGATTGCTTATCTGCGCGTGTTGCGCGACCTCGAGGAAGCGATGTATCACGAAACGCTGCTGTATGGGCTGCGGAGTGCTGCTGAGAAAAAATTCAGTGGATGGCAAACGCTGAATGCAAACCTACGAATAGGAGTGAATATGTAATGGCTGAGAGTAGAAGCAAGAAAATGCCAAAGCGGGAGGTATGCTTTACCGACATAAAATTAGTTGGCCATCGAGCCATCAGCGCCAAAATCTGCTACACAATCGAAACAGACAAGCGCACTACATGGATCAACCAGCCAATCGAGTTCACCTTCTGCGACGCCATGCACCTTGCGCGTAAGTTTCACGCAATGGCGAAGGAACTCGAAAAGCAACTGGACGATTTCAAGACCGCGGTACACGGAGGAAAAATAGTATGACCACCACAAATGACACTCAAATAATTTGCGCATTGGTGAGTGCAGTCGTGCACTACCAAGAATATCTGGACACACGAGAGCCTATGGATTTGGAGGCTGCGAAAAGCGCACTTTACAGTATGCCGTTGAAGCAATGGCTCAGACACAATCATGCTCTAGTGCCAATTAAGCGGGATGGAGACACAATCACGGTGCCGGGATTATGAGGTTCGGCAGATACAAATCGAGGAAAAATAAAAAGCGCGCAGCCATCGCGAAGCGCCAGTTCATTGTTTCTGAGTGTGATCGCTCGGAACAGATCATGATAAACAGGCAGCGCAAGGAGAAACGTAAACGCGAGGCTAACTTTATTAGGAGGTTCACTGGTGGATTCTAGCTTTTACAACACGATCAATCTTGAGGCGAGAGAATTGTCTGACGCGCAACAGGCTGCATTGAGCCAAGAGCAGAGAATTTTGCGGTTTATGATCGGCTGTCGGCAGGGTTACAGCGTTGCACCTAGCGCAATTGTCGGTGACGTTTTCGACAATGATATTCTGCTCACCTCGGTTCGTAGAGCAATGACGAGCCTCACGATTCGCGGTGATCTGGTAAAATTGAGCACTATGATTGTCGGACCCTATGGAAAGCCCGAACACCTATGGACTGTTGCTGCGAAATGGAACACACATACTCCCCTGCAGGGCGAGTTGCTGTGAGCGCCTCGCAGATTTTGCTTGAGGAAAAGTACCGGAGAGCGACGGCGTTTGGGAAGTACCTCGACGAACATCCGGACGAAGGCCCATTGATCGAGGAACTCAAAACACAGACCTGCCTGTATCGAATTGCGATTGCGAATGTTCTCAGTGATCGAGTTCCGAAGGAACCGAAGAAACGTGCGCGGAAAGTTGCCAACAAAAGTTGAACAGCGGCGATTCGATATCATAACTCACGAGGTCGGGTGCATTTGTTGTCGGATGAAATTCGGCTATTACGTGCCGGCACAGGCTAACCATTTGTTACGCGGTTACCGTATCGGCCACAGTGACGTGACGCCCGAATGTCCGTGGCATCATATGGGCGAGTGCCTTACCGGAACAACAACCAGGGCAATGCGAAAAGCCTTCGGCCCATCGCGTAAGCTGCATAAGAAAGCCTTTGCCAAACAGTTCGGATCGGATGCTGAATTGCTATCATTGACGAATAAGTACGTCGCGGCCTTTGAGTCGCAAACAATTGGAGGTGGGAACCATGAAAATTCTACACACGCTAGAGAGACATCGTGATAATTTGATGGTGCTGCAACACACTACCGCTGAACCAAACATGGCGGGATTCAAATACCTTTGTGTGGTTATCGATGGGCCAGAGTCGTTTGATCGCAAGGCGAGCTGGGCGTCGAGTTTCAATGACGAGGACACTCACAAGTTATTGTGCGCGCTTGCAGAGCAGACCAAAGCATAAATGAGCGAGATACTTGGAAAGAAACCTGCGATGACCGGAACAAAGTCGGTGCTGTCTGCTGGCGGGATGATCGCTTGCCAATATACTTGTGCTGACTGCGGAATCAAAAAGCAGGAAGTGTATGTTCACGCGCGGTGTGGCGAGGACGTTGTGGAGTGGTTTCGCAATGTGATGACTCCCGCGCTGGTTTCGGATCACAGTATGCGATCACCAGATTGTCACCCTACCGAGTTCGAGCAGGTACTTGTGCCTATTCCACCGGGAACCGAAAAGATCGGTGGTCCCGTTGTCAATTAAGGAACCCTGATGCCTGCAAAAAATCAGCGACAGGATGCGCGGAGGGACGAAAACGAGCCAGAGATTGTCAAGGCACTCGAACAGGCTGGCTTCATTGTGCATCGGATCGGGAACCCCGGCGATTTACTTATCTGGAATCATCGCTCAAATCATTGGATTGTGCTTGAGGTCAAAATGCGGGGCGGGCGCATGACGCCGAAGCAGAGAGACTACCGGCGCGATCACCCCTTTGTGCAAATTCCAATAGTTGAAACAAAAGAGCAAGCACTGTTGGAAGTTCGATTGCGGTAGGATACTTTTGGTGCGCATATTCTGCCCCGCTTCGGCGGGACTTTTTTCCTACCCTTCCGGATCGACAATTTGCTAACATCCTGCGAGTGGGGCGTCGGGTCCGGAATCTTTTGCGCGCGTTCCCACCCGCGCTTTTGCTGGTGGGCTTGGCGTCCCGCACTTTGAATAGGGGACATTGTGATGAATAGACCTTCGAGTACAATTACTGCTGCTGGCATCTCTGGCACGATCACCGGGCTACTTTTGATTGCGCTTGCCGTGGCCTCGCCTGAAATGTATGGCAGGGTGCAAATGTATCCGGGCGCGGAAGCACACCTCTGCGCTGCCGTGATGGTCATATTTGGTTACTTCAAGAAAGAGAGGGTGCTGCCGATTGCCAAAGCCTGATGATCCGAGTTAAACTCGCGCAATGGGCCGCGGAAAGGACAAGACCATCAAGAGCAGCGACTTCGGCAATATGTCGCCTCGTGAACAGGCACAGGTGAATGTGATAATCGGGAACAGGGGTTTGTTGCCAAATGTGCGCGTTCGCGGCACAGCCGTTGTTCGAGCCCACGAAGACGGAAACGCACGCTACGGTGTTGGCTCTACGCCTGGACAGTATAACGAGGGCAAGTTATGAGCAAAGAACTTTTCGAGGCGAGAGCCGCGTTAGCAAATGTATATGCAACCGCAAACGATGCCATTGCAAAAGCGCGCGAAAAATGCGCCGAGGCAAAACAAGACATTATCGAGTTCGATGACGAACATCCGGAAATTATGGATGCCGTGAAGAAACACGCCAATGATGCAAAACGCGCGGCTGGCGAAGAGAAAAGAAAGGCTCTCCGAGCCGAAGCCGAAGGCGAAGGCGGTGAAGCATGAACCTTGAAGCAGCACTTCGAAATTTTCTCGCCGATGAGATAGACCTCAATTTCAATACCACTGGCCCCGGCTCGCTGCTGTTCGAAACATCAGCCGATGCCGAGGTCGCAACAATGGCGTCGGTACAGAACCCTGCATTCGGTGCTGCTGCGGCGGGTGTAATCACGCTGCTCGGCGTTACCCTTTCAGACGCGAGCGCAACTGGTGGCACGACTGTTCAATTCTCTGGACGCAACGGTACACCCACGAAACAGTGGGAATTGACTGTCGGCACCTCCGGTACGGAAATAATTATCAGCTCGACCATCGTGGGCGCGACTGACCAAGTTGATTTGACTGCATTGACGATCACCGTACCAGCGTCATAACGCTGCGCGGTTTCGCGAAACTCTAAAGGGCGCTATCCTGCGGGACAGCGCCTTTTTGATTATCAGGGGATTGTCTTGCGATTTAGATTCCGGGCAGAAGCTCTACAGGCAGGTGAGGCTGCGCTTGCGACATTTACGCTGACACAGATACACAATGCTTCGCTCGTTGTTGCGAGGGCCGTGTTCAAAGATACGGTCGATTCGCAGGATACGTACTTGGCTTCGATTGCTACCGAGCAACGCATCAAAAAATGGGGCGATTACACGGACGTTACTATCGTCGCGCGACCCAATGCGATCTATGACGACGCAATCGTTATCCTTTCCAGTGTTACCGCCGATGACCTTGCGAACCACGCGAATACAATTGTCGCAGAGGTCGTCGATGCGACGATGATTGCGCAAGCGAACAGCGTTGTGCCGGGCAAAACACGCTGGTCTAACTATCCGGCTCCATAATGGCGATCTGGAAATCAGTAGAATTTGTTGAAGTCACGCTAGACGCGACACTTGAGCCTGTCACTGTCAATTTGAGCAAGTCACAGGACGAAACAAAGTGTGTTCCTTGGGTGACTTCTCGCGCGGCTGGCACGCTCACTGACCAACATCAAGACCGCATGGTTCATGTCGAGATCATCGATAATGCTGGAACCCCTGCCGTTCGCTGTACTGCGTCTGCTCGTGTGGATAACGACGATTCGTTAATTAAGATATTCATTGTCGAGTTCGACAGCTCGATCAACGTCCAGCAGCTCGCATTTACGATGACGGGAACATCGACAACCGTCAGTCCTGCGTCAGTCGGTGCAGACATCAATGAAGCATTTGTTGTCGCAAGTTACGAGTACACCAGCCCGCCAGCGTCTGACGATGATTGGAACGACGCACTTGTGCGTTTGGTGTTGACCACAACGACCAACGTGAATGTATCTAGGAATGGGTCAGGCGGTACGATTGAGGGCACGGTTTATGTCGTTGATTGTGACAGTGACGAGTGGTTCACGCACCATCACGACGAGAGCTTCGTTGCTACAACAACAACGATCAGAACGAAAAACATCGATTTCTCACCGACCGTTGTTATGGCCGATTGCTTCACGCTGCATTCCTACGAAACGGATGAAGCGACCGATGATATGAAGGACGCTATTTGGAGCGCCCACCTTGAGAGCACGACAGAAGTCCAATTTGAAAGGAATCAGGGCGCTACCTCCAATAGCAATTCGTCCGAGCACACGTTGCAGATTGTCGAGTGCGCAAATAACGAATATGACGTTCAGCGAAACACAACATTCCTAAGCTCCGGTGCGAGTGCAATAACGAACCAATCGATCACAGCCGTGGATCGAACGCGAAGCGTCGCGCACCATTGTAGCGGTTGCGCTGGCGATACTGTTCGTCCTCCCACCAATTCTAGTACCTCCGGTAATGATGCCTTTTTAATGATTCAGTCGGCTATTCTCAGTGCCGACGACAATCTGCAATTCGAGCGCAACGGTACTGGATTTAGCGCATCGCGTATCTATTGGGAAGTTATACAATTTGCCGAAGCGATAATCACCGCATCTGGCGGCGGCACGATTGCACCCGTTGAGGCTGCTGGCACCGCTACCGTTCGTAAAACCGCATCTGGCACGCCATCGATAACCGCTATCGTTGCCGCTGGCGCTGCGATTATCCTGAATATCGCAAGTGGTGGAGGTTCGCTCGCTCCTGTCGAGGCATCGGGTGCTGCGCAAGTAATTAAGGCGGCCAGCGGTACACCGTCGATCGCGCCTATCGAAGCGGCTGGTACTGCACTGATAATCAACACGGCTGCTGGCAGTCCGAGCATCGCTGCTATTGAATCGGCTGGCACAGTCGACCTCATTCGCAACGCCAACGGTGCGCCATCGATAGCCGCAATTGAGGCGGCTGGCACCGCTTTGATTATCAAAACCGCGAGTGGCTCACCTGCGATCACAGCAATCGAGGCTGCGGGTACTGCCGATGTTCTCGGGAGCAAAACTGCATCGGGTGATGGTCCGGTTCCTGCTATCACGGCAAGTGGCAATGCTCTTGTCAAAAAGTCGGCCTCTGGCACACCGTCGATCACAGCAATCGTTGCTTCCGGCGCTGCGCTAGTCAACAACATCGCGTCTGGCGGCGCGACCTTGGCTCCTGTGGAGGCTGCTGGCACTAGTATCATCGTCAAGACGGCAAGCGGCTCGCCGTCGCTTGCTGCTGTCACGGCGACTGGCACAGCATTAATCATCAACACAGCAAGCGGCTCGCCATCGATCCCGGCAATCGAGGCGGCTGGTACGGCTGATGTGCTCGGAACGATCACGGCATCGGGCGATGGCCCAGTCCCTGCCATCGATTCGAGTGGTGCTGCGCTCGTCAAAAAGCTGGCATCAGGCACACCGTCGATTCCTGTAATTGATGCATCCGGTACAGCACAAATTCTAAAATCTGCGAGTGGTGCGCCTTCGATTGCGCCAATCGAAGCAGCGGGCATTGCGACGATCATCAATACGGCAAGTGGCGCTGCCTCACTTACGCCAATTACGGCATCTGGCGTTTCTGTCATTCGGAAAATCGCATCAGGATCTGCGAACGTTCCGACCATACAATCAGCCGGCACTGCCACGATTTTGAACATCGCCTCTGGCAACGGCCCAGTGCCAAGTATCGTTGCTGCGGGTACTGCTACGATTTTGAAATTAGCAAGCGGCGCTGCATCAATTACAGCAATTACGGCATCTGGCGATGCGCGAGTTGGCGGGGTTGTGGTCGTGACATCGGCTGCTTTGGAGGGGCGACAGATTACAGTGGAAATCATAGGACGGATAATCGACAGAGCCTTTACGGGAATAGTGAAATGAAATGCGAGGGCAGAAATTTGGACGACCATTGTTGCTACGTTGATGGTGAGCCTTGCATTTTTCTTGAGGAAAATACGGAACGTGGTTTCAGGTGGTCGTGCGGTTTGCGACGAGAACTCGGATCATGGAATGCGGTAATTGCTGATCCACGCTACGTCAAACAGGTATTGCCGAAACATCGTGCGAAAGGCATGAATTGCCGCGACTGGCCGAACCCTTCTGCGGGCGGGCCTTGCAAACTATGTGGTGCGGGAAATGGCAACAGCTAGTCTAGTCCCTATTTCGCAAACGGATGCTTCCAGCAACATTACGTCTGGATCATTTACCGATATTGACAACACCATCGCCGCACCTTCCGGTACGCCGATTGTTTGCAATAACAACGCCTGGACGAACCAATCAGACAACACGCAAAACGGCGAGATACTTTTTGGCCTGACCAACGCACCCGGCGATTTCAGTTCGTTCAATTCGATAAGAGTACAAATCAGAGCAAGAGTGCCCGCTGCTGGCGAGGGTGATACATCAACTTGGCGAATGGAAATTGAGGGAACCAATGCGCCTACAGCAACACTTGAATGGACCGACACCGAGGATGGTGACGGTTACGTAAACAAGGAATTTACCAATTCTGTTGTAGCGCCGAGCGCGGCCGACATCGACGGTTGGGTCGTTCACATTTACCAGTGGCTTTATAATCAAGACATGGGGCCTGATGGTCTGCAATGGGAAATCGACGAGATTGAACTGATACTCGATTACGACGCCGCGATCATTCACACCGCATCTGGCGATGGGCCAGTTCCAACAATCGAGGCCGCGGGCACAGCACAGATAATAAAAGATGCAAGCGGTACACCGTCAATACCCCCTGTCGAGGCATCAGGCACTGCCACGGTACATCGCGCAGCAAGTGGCGCTGCCACCATTGCGGCAATCATCGCTGCTGGCACTGTTACAATAATCAACATTGCGTCAGACGGTGCGCCGAATCTTGCTGCAATACAGGCCGCTGGCACAGCCAAAATCATAAAGACCGCAAATGGTTCGCCAGCGATTACAGCGATAGAGGCGGCGGGCACAGCAAACGTTTCGGGCGCGACAGGACATACTGCGTCGGGCGATGGCCCGGTTCCGACGATTCAGGCTGCGGGCACTGCCTTAATTCGGAACCTCGCATCTGGCGCGACGGTCATTGCCTCGATTGAAGCAAGCGGATCGGCGGTTGTCGTCAATATTGCCTCTGGCAACGGTATTTTATCGAGTGTCGTTGCAGCGGGAACAGCAAAGACAGTTAAGGTCGCAAGTGGAACTCCGAATACCCCTGCAATCACCGCGTCGGGCACTGCTGTTGCTGGTGGCGTGACAATCATCGATGATACAGACCTCGATGGCAGATTGCTCGCTATCGACATCGATGCGCGGCATTATGGCAATCTGAACCTAACCGGCCGCGTGATACGAAATTGATAGAGGATAGAAAATGACCGTTCTCAAACTCGTGCCTCAAGACTTCGAGCTTGTCTCTGGCAACGATAAAAACCTCAATTTCACAGTGCTCGATCAGGATGATATAGCAGTCGATCTTTCAGGGGCAACAATCGCATGGTCGATGTCTAATTCCGCAAAAAACAAAACACCTTTGGTCAATTTACTTAGTCCTGCTGATATTACGATCACCGATGCCCCGAACGGCAAATTCACCGTTGCAATTAAAGATACGGATACGGAAAGCTTCACAGGAGGCGATTACTACCACGAGGCGCGTGTGACTAGCTCTGGTGGATCGAAAACGACCGTCGCTTACGGTACGGTCCATTTGCTCGACAACATTATCGACACATGATCGAGATCAAGGTCAAAGTCGAGACGAAGCGGGTAAAACGGTTTTTGCGGAATGTTCAAAAACAGCAGATACCGTTTGCGGTCGCACGTGCCATTACGCAGACGTTGAATGTCGCAAAAAAGGATGTGCTGCGACAACTCGACAAGGACATTCGGAATCCGGTGCCGTTCACGCGTCGCGGGTTTAGGGTTGATGGCGCTGACAAGAAGACGCTGCGTGGACGGTTGTTCATTTTGCCGAAGCAGAATGAGTACCTGCAATACCAGATATTTGGAGGGATTCGGTTACCGAAGGGCGTGGCCCTTGCGCTACGACCCGCTAAGCCGGGACCTGGCCGAATCAAGTTGAATCGCTTTGGAAACCTGCCAAGAAGTCAGATGGCAAGAGCACAATTGGCGAGAGGTGCCTTTTCTGCAACGATCAACGGTGTTGCGGGTATCTGGAAGGCCCCTACGAAAACAAAGGGCGGCAAGATACGCAAGGGCAGTAAGTTTCAACTGCTACTTGCCTATGAACGGCAAGCGGTCTATCGTCCGAGATACAGGTTTTTCGAACGGGGCCAAAACTCCATACGGGTCAATTGGCCGAGGATATTCGAGCGATCTTTCAGAAGCGCATTGCGCTCTGCACGATAGAGGATAGGACATGAACCGATTAGAAAATTGTGTACTGAAGACATCACCGATTCCACCGCAGCGGTTGACGGTGACGGTTAACCTGACAGGCATCGACGTATCCGAGTTTCAGGATATGGTCAAGCTGTGCCTTGCAGTTGATTCAGTATCCGGTGCCAGCAGAACGATGGACATTGAGATTACTGATGGCCTGACGTTGGGCGGTGCGTATGCCTCGATGGTCCCGGCAGTGAATTTCACGCAGGTCGGCTTGACGGACTCCGAGCAGGAAATCGATCTCAACATTGATAGTGCGAGGCCGTTCATTCGCGCAGAAGTGACGATTGCGGGAACAACGCCGATCTTTGAAACCAGCCTGCAAATGATCGGCCGTACCGGCCAAGAGTAGACCCCAAGCACGATGCGAAATTGGTGGGAACCATGAGCGATTACGATTTCGAAGTACATCCACGCGGCACATATCGGGCGTTACTGAGGGCTGATGTTATCGACCTCTACAGCCCGGACGCAGACATCAATTGCGAAATAGATGGCGAACCAGTGGCGGGGGTGCATTACATTGGCACACGGCTTGATTCGGATGGGTCGCACATCGTCCTGATTGAACGCGATCACACAATTGCTGCGCATCTTGCATCCGATACTTGCCCGGAGGCTCCACGGCTGGCCGTAGTACGCCTGGACAACTCGAAAAAAATAAATAACGTATTGGGTCAAGGGGGGCGTAAAACATCCTGCGGGTCCTCTGGCGGCGTTAATTCGGTAGGTAATTCGGAGT
>Ga0114923_10000337_pt1 | contig 39572 bp, 40 predicted proteins | sample SumtaG_FD_89578 | JGI IMG/M metagenome (GOLD analysis project Ga0114923, IMG submission 89578) | Deep subsurface microbial communities from Indian Ocean to uncover new lineages of life (NeLLi) - Sumatra_00157 metaG | ecosystem: Environmental > Aquatic > Marine > Oceanic > Sediment | place: near... | reverse complement strand
TTTCTTTCACGCTGTCAAGCAGCAAGAAAGGGATCGACCATTTAGTCCTTCAAATGGTCAAATGGACATAAGCGCTAATAGACTTTCTTTCGGGACAAGCTCTTTGACAGTTTCCTCAACTTTGCAATACGTCTTCCCAAGGCTCTAGGATTCGGGAATGTAGTTCCATCAGAAAGCGTTGCAAGGGTCTTTATTCCAAGGTCTACTCCTACTGCATGTCCTGTGATTGGTTGAGGATCTTCAATCTCTTCTTCCACAGTGACTGACACAAACCACTTGTTTGCTCTTCTGCTCACTGTCACTGAGAGAATACGACCTCTGTAATAGCTTGGCCTCTGCTCCTTTATCCGTATCTTTCCGATCCTTGGGAGTTGAATCCTTCTACCTTCAAACCTTATAGATCCATTTAGTCTGAAACTGTCATTAACACCTTTCCTCTTGAATCGGGGAAATCCGATATGTTTTCCAGTCTTCAATCCACGATAGAAATTCTTGAAAGCTCTACCAAGATCTCTTAGAGCTTCTTGAGGGGCACATTTGGAACAGTGGTACATCCACGGGAATTGTGTCTCCTTCAAACTGGTCAGAAGTTTATGTTGTTTCATAGCATCGGTGAATCGGTCATTGCCTTGATTGGTCTTGTATAGTTTGATCCTATGCTCAAGACCCCAGTTGTAAGTGAACCGTGCGACTCCTGCGTGGCGTTGAAGGAAGGACCTCTGGTGGTTGTTTGGGTCTAGTTCGTACATGTAGGCCTTGTTAACCAGCATAAGAGTCAGAACGTTGTATTGACCGGAGCTTAAAAGCGCATACAAAACATAGTATTGCTATTATTGATGTTTTACTATTGTCCAACTTTATTGCAGCTGTCCGCTAAACTCTTGATTTGAAGAATGAAACAAATATGATAATCTCAATGCGAAAAAGGCTTAATACCGTCACATTGCATTTTTCATTTGCTAGCTACGGAAAAAGAGGTACCTGAGAATATATTCCTCTTTGATTCTGACATCCATAAAACAAACAGGAGTGAAACACAATTTCAGAACATTTCGATTACCTTCGCAAGGTTGTCATGATTGGCGCCGGTGGTAGTGGAAAGACTGCACTTGTGAATCGTTTTCTCACTCAGAAGTTCTCTGAGCAGTATATCGTCACGATTGGAAGTCAATTTGCAGTGAAAACCGTGAAGGTGAATAATTCTGCTAATGATCCAGTTGTAGTGAAATTACTTGTGTGGGATCTTGCCGGTCAGGCACGATTTGACTTTATTCGGTCGAGCTATTACAAAGGGTCGAAGGGTGCCTTACTTGTTTTTGATACCACTCGGAAAAGTACTTGGCTTGAGTTACCGAATTGGATCAAGGAAACTGAATCTGCTCTCGGACTACGAATCCCAATAGTACTCTTGGCAAACAAGGTGGACTTGGTTGAGGAGCGAGTCATCACACAAGAGATGGCACTTGCTTTTGTCGAAGAAAACAATCTCAATGGTTACATCGAAACGAGTGCCCTTACAGGTCAGAATGTTCACGAATCATTCGAAATGCTCGCAAAAACAACAATCAGTTAATTCCTTTTCTTTATTTTAGAAATCTACCGACACCAAAAAGCACTATAGGTAGAGGTTTTTTTACTTCGGCTAGCTCATAATAATTTTAGACGTGATAATATGGCAGATGTAAAATTCGACGTCAAACTGCTAGAAGATTTATGCAACGCCTTTGGACCAAGCGGTCACGAAACAGAGGCACAGAAATTAGTCCATGAATATGGAAAGAAATACGCTGACGAAACTCTCTTCGATGGCTTGGGTTCTGTTATCTTCAAGAAAGGTAACAGTGGTCCAAAGATTATGATTGCTGGTCATGTGGATGAAATAGGCTTCATTATTACTGACATCCAAAAGAGTGGGTACTTGAGCTTTCATCAGCTCGGAGGCTGGTGGGATCAGACTTTGTTAACACAAGAAGTCGTGATTCAACCATTCAAAGGTGGCGAGAAAATAATTGGTGTGATAGGTGCTGATCCTCCACACATCTTGACAGCTGACCAAAGGAACAAGGTTGTAACCAAGGACCGGATGTACATTGACATTGGTTGTGCGTCTGACAAAGAAGTGAAGGAGCTTGGAATCCGCGTTGGAGACCCAGCAGTACCTAGGTCGTCTTTCAGAACCATAAAACGAACTCGCAAAGAGAAAAAGGACGAAGATGACAAAGATGCTAAGGAAGAAACGCGCGAGGTAACACTTGGCGTGGCCAAAGCATTTGATGACCGGATTGGTGTTTTCATCGCTTTGGAAGTTCTCCGTCGCTTAAAGGAAGAAGGAATCGAGCACCCTAACACTGTTTATGCTTGTTCAACTGTTCAAGAAGAGGTAGGTCTCAGAGGTGCAAAAACTTCAGCTCAGATGATCAAACCAGATATCGGATTCTCACTGGATGTTGATATCTCAGGAGACTCTCCTGGTGCCAAAGGTCTAGTCCAAAAAATGGGTAAAGGTGTTTCAATCTCCGCTGGTGATGGTTCAATGATTCCTAATCCTCGATTTAGGAAATACGCATTGAACGTCGCAGAGGAAACCGAGATCAAACATCAATCTGCATTTCTAAAATTTGGTGGCACTGATGCAGGTCAGATTCATCTCGCTGGAATGGGTGCACCATCTCTGTTCATTGGGATCCCAACTCGCTACATACATTCACACAATGGTATGCTAGATTTTGACGATGTCGAGAATGCAATCCTACTCTTGATAGAACTCATCAAGAGATTAGATGCCAAGACGGTTGAGAGTTTCACATCCCTCTAGAACAAAATATGAAAGAGCATCAGTCTAGAACTATCACTAGACTGGTGTCCTACTCTTATTCTAGAGTGCCCCACGCTCCTATTTGATAATCCTCATCGACTACTTTCTTTTTCATCTACAATCTCCACTGCTTTTGACATATCATTGCGTATTTGGCCATGAATAAATACGAGCATTTTGATATATTATATGCATTCTGCATAGGGATTTAACGATGTGATCTACAATGTCTGAACATGCGATAAAGATAGAGAACCTGACCAAGAGGTTTGAGGACATCACTGCTGTTGACGGTTTCAACCTAGAGATCGGTTGGGGAGAACTGTTTGGCCTGCTAGGACCCAACGGTGCAGGTAAGACCACAGTAATCAATATCCTCAGTACATTGCTCGAGCCCACGGATGGGGGAGCAGTGGTTGATGGACATGACGTGGTCCACGATGCTGATGCAGTTCGAGAAATAATCGGAGTCTGTCCTCAGGAACCAGCCTTCTACGGACATCTCACAGGCAGGGAGAACATCGAGCTCTTTGGAAACCTCCATGAAGTCCCCAAAGACTTGCTGAAGGCTCGTGTCGAAACCATGCTCAAAAAGATTGGGATGGAAGAGGATGCTGACCGACGCTCAGGGACGTATAGTGTGGGAATGATTCGCCGTGTCAGCACAGTGATGGCCCTCGTGAGTGATCCTCGAGTTGCCCTACTTGACGAACCTACCGTTGCAATGGACCCTATTTCCAGACGTGCTGTCTGGGACTTCCTCAGGGAGCTTAAGGACAAAGGCAAAACAATTATCCTTACAACGCACTATATGGAAGAAGCGGAGGAGATCTGCGACAGGGTTGGAATCATAGATCAGGGTAAACTGTTATCGCTTGGGTCTCCGATGGAATTGATGGAGCAGCACTCTGTTGAGAACCTCGAAGAGGTGTTCATCAAGATCACTGGAAAGAAGCTGAGAGAGGGAGTCTAAGTGGGTCTTCGTCGTGTATCCACTCTTGTGAAGAAGGATCTGAAGAGGTTCACAAGGCAGCCTGCGATTCTATTCTTGTTATTGCTGTTCCCGGTGATGCTCACAGCAACCTTTGGCCTGGCCTTTGGAGGTATGGGTGAAGGAGGACTGACCAACTTCGACATAGGCCTTCTGAACCTAGATACTGCTGCGACAGATGCTCAGTGGGCGGACAGCTTCGAGGGGAACCTCACTGAACTTGAAGGTATCACTGTGCTCCACTTCGATACTAATGAGACCGGTCAGTCTGAACTACTTCAGGGAAATCTTGACGCATTCATCGTGATTCCAGAGGGTTTCGGTGACAGCTGCAATTCATACTGGAACTCTCCACTCAATGGAAGCTCGTGGACTAACACAACTGTGGAGCTCTATGTTGATAGCGGATCAATAATCGCAAGTAGCGCAGTTCCACCACTTATCCAGCAGGTCGTGCTGAAGACATTGTTTGGAAGCGATGCAACCACCCTGGAATTGCCAGTCAATATCGGGAGTCCTGCGATGGTTGAGGCAAGCACTCTCTCCCAGTGGGACTTTATGGCTCCGGGGATATTCGCCTTCGCCAGTATCTTCATGATAATGATCGTTGCGCAGTCAATGACTGAGGACCGAGATGGTGGACTTCTAAGGAGAATGGGTACAACCCCACTCAAATCCCAGGAGTTCATGCTGAGTCAGGTAATCTCATACATGATCATTGCAGTCATCCAGGTGCTTCTACTCTTTGCAACATCCTTCTTGATAGGTTATCGCCCTGCAATAGATGCCGCTGGGTTGACCTTCGCCTTTGGCATGCTTCTAGTTTTCTCCCTTGTGAATGTGGGCTTTGGACTGATTGCAGCTACTATCTCCAAGTCTGCTGAGATAGCCACTGGTGTGTCCTTCATCTTCATAATGCCACAATTGTTCTTTGGCACTTTCATGCCTCTTGGTGGAGGAACAGAGGCCATCGCACGAATCATGCCAAGCAATTATGTGACCGAAGCATTGACGACCCTGTTCCTACGAGGCGCTCCTATTACTACACTCTCTATCTGGGGCAATCTGGGAATTGTATCGATAATTGGAGTAGTTGTATTTCTGATTGGCGTGGTGCTCTTCAGAAGATACGGGAGTAGGTAGCTTGACTTCCTCTAGACACGTCCTCTGTTTCTATCTCACTCATTAATCTCAAGTTTGGATAATAAGAAATTCAAGCGGGAAGGAGAAATACATACTCCTGCTCCCACGCCCCTATTTGATAATCCTCATCGACTACTTTCTTTTTAGTGCGACGACCACAACAATGACGATGGCAATTGCAGCACCACCGCCGACAGTCAAAAGCATTAGAACTGGGTCACCTATGATATCAGGTGGATTTGTCCTTACTAGGTCATAATATACCTCATCAAAAAGAGGGGTGACCACGTCATACGAAATCAATGCTAGACTACCATCAACTTTGAAATACGAAATCTCAACTGTAACCTCACCTACCTCGTAAAGAAATCCGAAATGAGTCGCATCATTAACTAGTTCAAAGCCTTCAGTTGATTCAATGTCGTTATTCGCTGCTGCTACAATTGCATCCCAATTGCCGATGGGTAGAGCAACAGCCAAGAAGATGCCGAGTATTTTCGCCTTCTCGAAGATATCATATACCGAACTTTCGTTCAGAATGTATGTGAATGTGGTCGAAACGAAGTCAATGTCCTCAAAAGAATCAACGTTATCATCAATATCAGGACTACTATCGATATCCACATAGATCTCATAATCCAAGGCGAATGTTGACTGCATAATGGAAATATCTATAGCTGAAAATCGACTAACAGAAAACTCAAGTCTGTCTCCGACTTCAACTCCCCAGTCTAAGCCTTGATTGTTTACGGCTTGCACAGGTGTGCTTAACATCAAACACAGTACGAGTGTTAGGAATATTACCTTCCTCTTCAAATATTTACACCTTTGTAACGAATGATGTGCTGATTGCATTCCTCGTCGAAACGAGCTACCTTTCCCTTTTACCTTCTATGAACTCGTCAACGTGTTTCGCGGATTCAAAGTCATCCAGCTGATAACGCGGGTGTTTGAAGCTGTATGAGCTTATACTAGATAACTCTCCACCGATACCACGGTCAAGAGCAAGTTTTACGGCTCGCACTACGTCGATAATAACTCCACCGCTGTTTGGTGAATCTTGAACAGAGAGCTTCAAATCAAGGTCTAGCGGAAGGTCTCCGAATGCTCGTGACCTCATGCGAATATAACAGACCTTGTTGTCTTCCAAGAATGGAACATAATCACTAGGACCAATCTTAGTTGGTAGTTCATAATCAACACAGCTTGTTACGGCTTCTGTCTTACTGATTCTCTTTGACTTCAACCTGTCTTCTACTTGCATGTTCTCAAAGTCTGTGTTCCCGCCGATGTTTAGCTGGTAGGTGTTCTCTAAAATCAAACCTCTTTTGTCGAAGAGCTGAGCTAAGACTCTGTGAAGGATAGTTGCTCCCAACTGGCTTTTGATATCGTCTCCAGCGGCTGGTATGTTTTCCTTCTCAAAGGCCTGAGCAATCGGGCTTTTTGGATCTGACACAATGAATTCTGGAAATGCGTTGATGAAACCAACTCCAGCTTCTAATGCTGCATTAGCATAGAGTCTTGCACCTTTCTCACTTCCAACTGGAAGATAAGCTACAAGCACATCCGCTTTTGTTCTCTTGAGTTCTTCTGCAACATCGACTGCTTCCATCTCATTCTCGTCGTAGACAAAGAACGATTCTCTCATGTGAGGTGCAACACCATCTGAAATGGGACCTGGTAAGACCTTGACTCCCATCTTTGGAACATCAGGCGCAAATCGTTCACAGCAGTTGGGTTCTTCCCATATTGCATCGGCGATGTCTAAACCAATCTTTCTTTTATTAGCTTCAAATGCTGCAACAAATTTCAAATCCTTTGGGAAATATCCACCAAAGTCTACGTGCATAAGTCCTGGTACCTCTTCATCAGCTTTGGAATCCCTGTAATAATGAACTCCTTGGATAAGTGCTGACGCACAGTTTCCTAATCCTGCTATTGCGACTCTAATGTCACCCATAAATATCACCTTGAAAATAGGTATTCTATACTCATAGAATAGTTGAGTTCTTTTAAAACTATCGAGATGGCATTATGTTTCTTCTTTATCTTCTTCAGGAGAATCTTCTTCATCCGGTTGTTTTTCGTATTCAGCATATAGTAGCTTTTTTGCAGATGCTAGAGTTTTCTTACCAATCCCGGGGATTCTCAACCAATCATCCATCTGTGATATTATCTCCATTGGGCTTCCAAATTTCTCTAGTAGTGATCGAGCTCTTACTACATTGACCCCTGGAAATCCCGCGATGAAGAACTCCTGTTCATCGCTCATCGAATCTAATCCTTTTCGAGTTCGGATAGTTGGGAGTCGTTGTCCTGTTCGTTTCTTTAGCTCGCCTTGATTTGTTATTATGCCATAGAGTAAGCCTGCTGAATGAAGTGCATTGAATCCTTCAATTATTGTAATCCCTTTTTCTCTAATGCTATCTATTAGTGCATCGAGCGATTTTGGATGAATGAAACTTGCGCGCTCCATTGTTACAAAGAATGGCTTACCTTTGGTTTTCTTTGAAGAGAATGGTATGTAAACGCATTTCTTCAGGGGGTCTCTCCGAATTGCAAGAATGTTCTCAATCAAAAGATATGGTTTCTCATATTCCAGAAGTGCGTCCATTTGCTTTGTTAAGCGAGGTACCCCTGATGCACTGCCCTTTAGTGTATTGACTAGATCGCTCACTGTTTTGCGTTCAATGGCGACTCCATCAACACCAAGAACATCTCCGATTGGGATTTTCTGAATAGAGTATGATATTTTGTCCTTGTCTAACATTGACATCAGGAGTTTTACGGAATTCATCCTCTTTCCACCTGTTTCGTGGATGTCGATTACGATTTGAGGTACATTTCCAAAAAGGTCCATCTGCATAGCTAATCCTCGTCAAACAATGTCATCACTGCCGCCATGGAAACCTCGCGTGCAAGGTTTTCATCATCTGCAGATCCTATAACTACAACATCGTTGTCTTCAGTCCTTAAACTCTCATGGATAAGAAGTGTTTCATCTTCATATACCGGAAGGATGTTGAAATCATCCGGTGGCATCACCAGAAGTCCGTTCTTATGAATAAGAGTTGTCGCACCAGCTTTTCCATATCCTCCCTGAATGATAGCCTCGTCGCGCTGGCGAACTCCATCTTTGATCATATGGGCCTTATTTTTTACTAAATTTGCATATGCAACCGAATACATCACAAGGGGTTCTACTTGTAACTTAAGTCCGATAGGAATATCCTTTGAAATAGCTGCGAAAAGGTCTTGTCCCTTTTCAGTGAGTTTCTGTCCTTGCCTTCCTTCTGCTGTTATGTATCCTGATTCTGTTAGTCTCTTGAGAAGTGTCCTGGTACTACCCTCACCGATTGACATTTTGTCTCGTAGTTCATACCTTCCTAAAGGTTGACCTCTTCCAATAAGAACTAACGCAACCGCTACCTGGTGGGGTTTGAAAACTGGTGGCACACGTCCATCTGCAGGTTGTGATAACTGGATAAATTGTTTAATCCATGTGGTCAACTAGGCCATCGCTCCGTGAGGGGCATAGCTAATCTTGCTTTTTACTCTTCGGTCTCAGAAGCCGGTTCTATATCCCAAATCTGATTTGCAAGCTGTTCCCTTAAAGCAGGTACCAGTGATGGGATGGCAAGACCAAACAAGATTGCGTTGGATCCTACATGTACTCCGATGAAAAATGCCCCAGTGATTAATGCTATTACGAATGGAACTCCGAACACCCATGAGTATGCAATAGTTGTAACAAGATCAAAAAATAATGTCACAAATGCACCAACCCCACCAATGACTTTCCCTGATGGGCGATCGAGCAAACTGGTTGGATCAGAATTACTAAGAAGTGCGCCTGCTGTTACCACGAACAACCATCCAATCACTTGTGCAAACCAAATCTCAGGAATAAAAGCACCCCATGGATTAATGGATCCATAGATTATTGACATGACCAATGTGCTCGTAACTGCCATTTGTATTCCAAAAACATACGCAGTAACAAATAGAACAATTGAACCCAACTCTACATTTGGTACAGTAACTAGACTGTAATTTCCAACAATTGCTAAAGCTGTCATTATTGCTGTGATGGAAACCCGTTTGCTTTTTGAAACTGCATACTTGGATTCAGGAATTTCCATCACACCAACCTCTGATATTTTCAGATTACCTACGTTTCATGAGTACAACAACAACTCCGAGAATTAGAATGACCCCCGAACCCATCATTGTAAGAAATATAGGTCCAAATTGAATTACGGAATCCAACTCAATCACCAAAGAATATGGGGCAAATGGCGCTCCAAAGAAATAGCTTGTATTTCCTTTTACAAGAATTCCCGTGGTTGTATCGTATGCTAAACTAGTGCGCTGGGGTTCTCCAAATCCGGATGAATCCTGCTCGTAATTGAAAACGATACACTCGTATGAAATTGTTCCAATTGTAACTGTTTCATAAACTGATAGCATTGATCCATTGAGGTAATTTCCTTGTACTCTCATTGCAGATGCATATGCTGTCGAATTTAGATCCTCCATATTGGTTTGACCAACTGGTACAACTAACCCTGGGAAGAATGGAGTGAATCCCCAAACACCTAGTACCAGCTCTCTAGCAACATCAGTATCATTAGCTGTTATAGTGAAATTACCAATCTGTAGTATACCTTCAATATCAACTTCATGAATGGATGTGATTGAAAATGTCATCGCGCTACCAGGAGTAGCAAGCCACGCTCCCTCACCTGTCCATCCCCATGCTACCGAAACATCAGGACATTCTACTACAGTCCAGCTGATTGCAGTGTTTCCACCTAAGCTTGGAAACATTATGTCATTGTAATCCGTTGGTGCTGCAGAAACTGTTGTTGATATGAAGAATAGAAGAATCATTGCGCCAATCAAAGTGTTTCGTTTCATAGTACGTTCATCTCTTTGTTTTGAATAATATTCCCAAAAAAGCAACTCCTAGGAGTGATAGAACTACGATGCCCCATAACAAACTGGGATCATTTTGTGGTTCAGTTGTCATTTCTGGAGGGAGTCGTTTCCAAGAAATAACATCCCCATCTTGAACTAGGAAGTTATTTGCTGCAACAGGGGCTAGTTCATTATTGACCCAGTATTGCCACCAAAGACCGCTTTCAGCGTCACTAGAAACCCCCTCAATTGAAGTCACAAACACACTATTGCCATACCAATCGCTTTGGACTTTCACAGTCGCATTTGTTACTTCGAGGACATTGTTTCCTTCAACATTGTAGAATGTCAAGACTGTACCGTTACCAAAATCAATGATGAGGGTCAAATCAGTTGCAGATGTAATGAATAAATCTGATTGAGACTCAAGGGTCAAACTCGGTTGAACTAGTGTCATCACAACTAGAAAAACCATTACTGCTTCCCATCTCAAGAGCTTCATATATCACTCATCTCGTAGGATATGTTAACCTACGACTTCATGGTTCATGATATAAACGTTTCTTTGAGTTTTAATAATGTGAGCGACCGAAGAACCTATTACTATATTACAATCGCGACCTTTTGTCGAGGAGACTAAGCTAGTTGAAACAGAATAGTGATAGACCCTATCCGGGATTCTTATTTGTTTTTGAAGGGATTGATGGTACTGGTAAAACAACAATTTGTACGGCCCTTTACGACGCGTTAGTAAATGATGGTCTAGCGGTTGTTCATCTAAGAGAACCTACTAGCGAGAGTCCTTGGGGTAAGGAAATTAGAAAACGATCACCTTCAGGTAGTCTCTCGGCCAGTGAAGAATTAGATCTTTTCATTCGAGATCGTGACTGGCACATCAAAAACAGAATCTCACCTGCGTTGGACAATGGATCTGTTGTTTTGCTGGATCGCTACTTTTTCGCTACTGGTGCCTATCAGTATACTAGTACTGGGATTCCCTGGAAAGACATCCTCAGGAAGAACCGCGAAGAAATCAATGCACCCGAACCTGACATAGTTTTTCTTTTAGATGTGGCAGCAGAAATTGGACTTGACCGAGTCATTGGTAGTCGCGGTGAAAAGAATGAACAATTTGAACAACTAGAGCGTTTAGTTCGGGTACGTCAAGCATATCTTGAGATGTCTAGAGAAGATTCTGCTAATTATCTAGTGATAGATGCATCCGAATCTTTAGACCTGATAATTGACAAGGTATATCAAGTTATATGCAAGTTTATACAAAAACAGTAACGTTAGAATGAGTAGTTGGAGCGTTTAATGAGGAATATTCGACTAAAGGCGAATTGGCTAGTGACAAGCTTTTTTAGTAGTATTCCTAGAAATGTTGAAATAACACTACTCTATCAAGCTAGCGTTAGTGGGACCGGAGATTGAATAGAGATGCCCGTTGCGATGTTACTCATAGATTGGGATTCGAAAATTGGTGCGGTGCTGAAGGCCAAGGTGCCCGATGACTTTGCTGATTATTATCGTGAAGATCTAAACACAGAAATTATGCGTATATTCACTTCTCATGCAATGGGTGATGCAACCGCTGGGTTTGCACAACTTAGCATTCGAATTGGTGGAGAAGAATATAGTGTTGCATCCTATTACACAGGTATCGTACGTGAAGAAGAACAGTATTGTATTTCACTTCTTTTAACCCCCTCTGAAGATGCTAAAACCTATGAAGCAGCTATCACATCTGTAGTATCTCCCATTACTAATGCAGTCATATCAATGACTGATACTGAATTACAAGCTGATTTAGAGAATACATACAGACGAATCATTCGCTTAGCTGGAATGACCGATGAATCCCGAATGGCTCGTTTATTCTCAGATGAGGTATCACGAGCGGTATTTCCAAAATTATGGAAGGGTGGAATTACAAAGGAGGATTTGGAAGAGTGGTTGAAAATGGTCACAGGTCTTCCAAGTGTCAGCGTTGATTCAATTTTGGCACCATTCGAAGAACTAGATTTAGTAAAAACGGAATGGGTTGACGAGATTGGTAGGTCCTGTGCTTTCATGATTAAAGATTTGGAAGTGTTCAGAGCACCACCCCTGATTTCCATGGAAGCCGCCAGTTCAATTTTAGATCCTGAGCTTGCTGCAGAATATAAGGGTGAGGTTCTTGAGTTTCTAACAGAATGGCAGAAAACTCCTGAGGACACGGTTGCAGTTGCTGAAATTCTAGCTGACCCAGATTGCTATGATACACTTAGTGTCTTAAGACGCCATCCTACTAATATTTCTGAATTAGAAGCAACACTTGGAATTCCCGCGAAAGAACTGAAAACTGCAATTCAAACGCTGAAGAAGTTCCGGGTTATTTCTGAGAAGCGTAGAAAAGGACCATCTGGCGAATATGACAAATGGTTGTTCCTTCTAAATGATATCCGAGTTAGGATGTTCTTCCCAGAATACTTCCTTAGTACTCTTGTTACTGATTTAGAGAAAACGCCTGATGATACACGTCTTATGGAGATGGTACATCAACATCTGCGTTTACTACGTGATAACTTCCCGCGTTAATTCGGACCATCAACATCTACCATTAGTTTCTCCTTGCACCTGATAGTGAGATTTTGGACTTTCCTGTTGCGATACTCTCGGAACAGACTCATTCATCTGCGACATTCACAATAATTATTTCCCTATCCGCGATAATCTCAAAATATAAGGTCTATAAAGGCTGTTTTGGTGCAATAGCGGGTAATCACTGCTTTAATTCACGTTTTGAAACTAGGAAAGTTCATATGTGGATTGTCTATGGAAAAATCAGAAGCCAAAAAGTTGGGTACATGGCTTCCACGTCATAGGAACTCGTATTCGCAACACACGGGTTTTAACGGTCCCTTTCATCCCTTCCCCGGGATGGAGTGAGTTTCTCTGAACGCCGGCAGTATTGCTGGCAAGGTCCCCTAACTGCGAGAGCACTTGCAGTTACTTGCGCAGAACTGAATTTTATCCATGTGCCCCGGACTGGATGGTCTCCACGGATGCGGACGCGGTTCACTTTTGTGGATCACGGCCGTTTCCAATCATTTTTCATATTGCTTTGTTCTGTGCTGTTTTTATCTGGTATGTGCATCCTAGCAAAGTAAAAAACAGATTTTGGACAAAAATGATACAGTATAACTCATACGGGTTATTACAAATACTAGCGATTCATAATCACAAAATCTCACAGGTGAAAGTTAATGATTCATAACACTTACTTGATCCGAATTTCGACAATGGAAATAATTGCGAAGACAAAGTACTGGCCAGTTGATGTCAATGATGAGGCTGCACTTGAGTTTATTCAGACCCGTCAGGAGCTTAGTGAACAAGATAGTGGATTATCAAAATTACCCCTTTTGATTGACGATGACAAGTTCATGGGTCGCGATGTGAATGATGAATTGACTGTTGTATTTGTGTCTGATCCTGGTGAAGACGAACTTGGTCTAGCGGACCGTCTAGATAAAGCTGCAAAAGCACTCGCAAAGAAATTGAAAAAATCCAATCTGGATAAAGTCATTAAGAATTACGAAACGATAATTGAACCGTCAGTAATTACGCGATTGAAAATCGCACTAGTTGGAGAAGGTGGTGTCGGTAAAACCACCACACTTCATCTACTAATGGGTGATACACCACCTCTCCAATACGTTCCCACAATAGCATTGAATCTTGAAACAGTAGAAAATATCCGTTTTGGGAATTACTCGCTTGTTTTATGGGACTTCGCAGGACAGGAACGGTTCAGAAAACTATGGCGATTCTATTTCCATGGAGCTGATGTAATTTTCTTAATATGTGATTCAAGCCTAAGAAATGTCATTGTAAGTAAGGATATTCTAAAATTGATAAAAAGAGATGCCCCGAAAGTCCCTCTCTTTTGTATGGCAAACAAACAGGATAAACCGACCGCCATGCGACCTGAAGTTGTTCAGAAAATATTGGGTGTTCCCACTTACCCAATGGTTGCTATAGATATAAGTCGTCGAGATGAGATGCTGAGGATTCTACTGAATGCTGCAGCCCAATATATTGGTGTTGTTCTCCCAGACCTACCTGCAAGTGAATTACTTCGATTTACTGATGAAGCAACAGAAGAAGCTGTTGCTGGGTATGATGATGATGATGACGATGATGATGAATACGAGTATGTGGAAGTCCTCGTCGACGAGGATGGAGAAGTTATCGAAGATGGAGAAGAATATGAGATAATCGAAGAAGAGGTTAAGGCAGAGGATGATGAAGTCGATAAAGAAATCGTCGACAAAGTTGAAGAAAAAGATGACCTAGAATCTGAGGAAGACGAAGAAGAAGAAGAGGATGACGACGATGATGAGATTGAAATCAGAACTGTCGGTCAACCAATAGTCGCCGTAGAAGACATTACGGACGAACCTGAAATCGTGGAGCCTGCTGTCGACGCAGTTATTCATGAGGCGGAGTTACCGATTGACGCCTCATCAAAAGTGGTTTACGAAGCTGAAGAGTTTGATGAACGTGAAGTAGAAGTTACCGAAGAAATCTCAAGTGAAGATACAGCTGAATCACCTGTTGATATTTCGGAAGATGAAACTCCCTCTCTGGTGGATGATCCGGAAATTCTTGAAGAGGCAGTCGAACTTCCGATAGACACACCCTTGGTTGACCCTGTTGGTGTTGAAGACATTGAAAGTGAACAAATACCATCCGAGGTAAGCAAAGAAGAACCCTCAGAAGAAGTTACTTTGGATATTACAAAAGAATTGATATCTGAAGCCCTTGATGCTGATGAAATCATCAATGCAGAAATTGATCGTGTGCCTAAAGAGGAACTCGATCATGCAATCGAAGCGTTTTCTAGTCAAGAAGTCACTCTTCTTGAAGGCGAAGATGATAAACATGATGAAATTCCTTCTGAAACTATGAAAGAGCTAGATGATATCTTGGGGAGTATCGAATCTATGTTTGGCGCTACAGCTGAAACAGAAGCTGATGAAACCGAAGATTCCGATGATGAATTGGATGAATTAGATGCTATGTTTGCATCTATGGACGATTCTGATGAGTGAGTTTTGCATGCTTATTCTTTCATTCTGAAGATTGTGTCACTGCGGAAGACTGATGTGTAGATATTTTGTCAAAAGAGATGGGGTTATCAGAAATGAAACTCGAAGATGTTGAAGCTGGAAAAAATGTTTCCGAACTGATTGTAAGGATTATATCAGTTGCGCCTGCCAGAATGATATCCACAAGGAGTGGTAGAAAAACACAACTCAAAGAAGTATTGATTGCCGATGAAACTGGTTCAGTAATACTTTCACTTTGGGGCTTTAAAGAAGGCCAAGACCTTTCGGGTGGAATAATCATTAAGATTACTGATGGTTGGGCGAAAGAGTGGAACGGAAAGATACAGCTTTCGCTTGGTCGTTCTGGCAAATATGAGGTGATGTCAGATGATGCTTTACTTCCTCCAACAAGTTCTCTTATGAATCAACAAAGCGAAATTGACCGTGGGTGATGAATCGCCGTTTCTAAGATAATTCAGGAATGATGAAAATGACTCATGCCTATTTATCAGGTCCAATAATTCACGATGAACTTAGAAAAGATGATTTCTACAAGATTATTGTGGACACTTTGGAATCACAAGGTATCACTGTTTTTGCACCACAGTTCCTCCTCCCCGCCTCTGCGGAAGAGATATACCGTCGTGATGTTGAACAAGTTCGGCTGTGTGATTTTTTGGTTGCTGAGGTTTCAAATCCCTCGTTAGGTGTAGGGATGGAAATTATGTTGGCAATCGAGCTTCAAAAACCTGTTCTGCTATTCAGACAAAAAAGTGCAAATCGACTTTCCAAAATGGTTCAAGGTGCAAAGGGTATTGCTTTGTTCGAATATGAACAGACTGATGATGTTGACAAGATCCTCAATTCGATTGAACTTGAATCTCTAATCATTAAGACGTGTGCACAATGTGGGTCGCATATTTCAAATATAGTGGGTACTAACCCACAGTGCATTATCTGCAATAATGCTGCTTACAAGAGAATGATGGATCGATAATAATGCATGAACCTCCATTGAAAGAAGAAGATTCCAATCGCACCCAAATTGGAATGCTAATTTTACTCTCGATTACAATGATGTCATCTGCAAGTATACTAATTCGATTCAGCAATTCTGACCCTCTCGTAATTGTATTTTGGAGAACTCTCTATGGAGCTATTGTCATGGCTTCTCTTGGAGCTGTTCGAGGTAATCAAAAATTCCTAAAAGAACCACTCTTCAAGAAGAATCTTCCATGGCTTTGTGCTATTGGAGTGATCCTATCCTTTCATTTCTCTGCTTGGTTTACTTCTTTATTTCTGACAACCATCGCTGCAAGTGTAATGTTAGTGAATATATCGCCAATATTCACAGCAATATTCTCAACTATAGTACTTGGGGAATCGCTTAGACGAAAATCATGGATTGGGGTTGTTATCGCAGTTTTTGGTGCTTTTACACTTGCTTGGAACGATTTAGTATCAGCGGGTACTGGTGCTCTAATGGGAGACCTATTAGCTATAGTAAGTGGCCTGCTCTTAGCTATTTACTTCATTGGTGGTCGAAAATATGCACGGGGTATTCCTATTGCAGTGTACACGTCGGTTGTTTATATTACAGCAGCTGGTACAACCCTCGTTCTCTGTCTTATGTTAAATATCAATATCATAGTATTTGATCCTGTGGAGATATTGATCTTCTTGGCATTGGCTATTTTTCCAACAGCACTGGGGCATTCTGTTAACAATTACTTGCTGACTTTAGTGCCAGCTTATGTTGTGTCTTCAGCTGTGCTGGGAGAACCTATAGGTGCAACAATCCTAGCTGCGATTTTCTTAGGCGAGATTCCTAATCCAATAAGCATCCTCGGATTTGCAATCATCATGATTGGAATATCTCTTGTGCTTATTGTCATGGCCTCAAAAGAGAAACGAGAATCTAACCCTTTATCACACCAATCGGACGAAGTCTAACTGCTTTGGTTGCTATTCCTAATGAATCAGATACTCTTACAACCTCGTCAACATCTTTGTACGCACCAGGAGCTTCTTCAGCAATCACGATTCCTTTCGTCGCTCTGACAAGAATTCCTTCGCTAGCGAGTTTCTCCTGAACATCTTTTCCAAAGAATGTCTTCTTTGCTCTGCTACGACTCATGAATCGACCTGCACCGTGTGCTGTTGAACCAAATGATAGTGACATTGCTTTTTCATTACCTAGTAGCACATAAGATGCAGTACCCATCGTACCTGGAATGATTACGGGCTGACCAATACTTTTGTACGCTGTTGGTGTTTCTGAATGTCCTGGTGGAAATGCTCGTGTAGCACCTTTCCTATGAACCACAACTTTCTTTCTCTTTCCATCGATATCGTGTTCTTCGACTTTTCCCATGTTATGTGCGACATCATAGATAAGATGCATATCCAAATCCTCGGGACTCTGACCCATGATATTTCCAAAAACTTCTCGAGTCCAATGCATCATTGTTTGTCGATTTGCGAACCCATAATTTCCAGCTGCACTCATTGCACCAAGATATGCTTGTCCTTCAGGTGATGTTGTAGGGGCGCAACATAGCTCACGGTCAGGTACATCAATATTGTATTTTCTCATTGCAGTTGTCATGATCTTTATTGAATCACCACATACCTGATGACCTAGACCCCGAGAACCGCTATGAATCATAATCATTACTTGGCCCTCTCGGGTGATGCCCATGGCCTTTGCACCCGCTTCATCAAATATCTGGTCTACAAGTTGAATCTCTAGAAAATGATTACCTGAACCAAGAGTACCCACCTGTGACCTTCCTCTGCTCTTAGCTTGATCGGACACCTTAGACGCATCAGCAAGGTCTAATCTTCCATTTGCTTCTTGATGGTCTAAATCTGCATCCCACCCATATCCTTTTTCTACAGCCCATCGAGCTCCACCTTCAAGAACGTCGTCCACCCCTCTATGGCCGTGAAGATTTATTTTACCTTTTCTTCCAACTCCGGTTGGGACCTCATTAAACAATTTATCAATCAATTCACGAACTTTCGGACGGACATCCGACTCATCCAAGTTCGTTCTTAGCAGTCTTACTCCACAGTTGATATCATAACCAACTCCTCCTGGTGATATGACACCTGTTTCGTAATCTGTAGCTGCTACTCCACCTATAGGAAATCCGTAACCCTGATGACCATCGGGTAGCACTATTGAAAATTTAAAAATTGAGGGGAGTGATGTGGCATTAACAGCTTGAGTGAATGTCTTATCCTGTCTCATTTTCTTCATTAAACCCTCTGAAGCATAGATTCTGACAGGCACACGCATGAAAGGTTCCGTACCCATAGGAATCTCATAAATATTCTCAGCGACTTTGTTAATCTGCATAAGTACACGCTCAAAGCGATTTCAGTTATATTCGCTATAAGCATTGTGAAACAGGTTCAAGTGATATTAGAGAACGCTGAATACAGGCTATGAACAAAGGATTTCGCTGTTTCGTATTCAACTACCCCTTCCCATCCTAATGTGTTCATGTGGATAGGAATCTCAATTCTGGGGTAATGAAAAGGACCAAGTCTTGTCAACACGTGGTTATCGGTAATGAAAATCCGCAGTCCAATATTGTGTAGGTATTCTATTTCTTTTTGGAAACTCGCAATATCCTCAAAATTGTGTCTTGTTTGCTCAATAACAAAGGGCAATTCCTCACTTGGAACTCTCCTTCCTTCTCCTTGAATACTATGAACCAACTCGTATATCTTCTTTAGCACACCTATTCCATCATCAAACTGTAGCCCACCTATCTCTAAATAGTTGTATCCCCATTTGCTGTAAAACTCAAACTCAAAACCTTGTTCCTCTAGGAACTTGAGTATTGCTATTGGATGAGTTAACATTTTAATTTCCGTATACTTTAGTGACTCCATTCGCATATAAGCTCCATTCTACTCACAGGAGTAAGAAGTCATCTTTGACCTAGGAGAGAATAAATTGTAATTGCTGTTCAGCTTGAGTTGGGAATCAGTGTCCATCAGAAGAATCCATCATCATAGAAGTAATCCAATTGACATCCCTTGTTTGTATTCCATCACCAGCTTTGTAAATCAATAAAGTCCCGTTATCAGCATTAATTACCGTGGTAAGTATAGCTCCACTAGGATAATGATAACTCCCTCGGAAGCGACTAATAGATGCTTTATATCTTCGGGTGTATAATGCAATTTCCTCCTCAGTTTTAATCCCCAATCCTCTAAATTCAACCCTTGATAAATTTCCTTTTTCGATGCCTGTAAGCATAACTGAAGATATATCGACTGCTTCATTAAAGATTCTTCTAGGATTTGACACAGTGAGATTTGAACATCTACATCCGGTAGTTTTCTCAAATAATTGTACAAATTTCTTGGCAATTCTTTCTGAACCACGAATCACGATGCTTTCTTTATCCGGTCTTATGATTGCGGTACCTCTGTCAATGGTCATATAATGAGTAGTTGATAGTTCCCCTTCATTATTATATGCCAATACCGGAACTCTATAACTCACTACAAATTCTGCAACGACAGTTTTCTCTTCTTTCACACTTACTTTTGTAAAACCTGCACCAAAGCCTTTTTTCTTCTTAGGAGTATATGGATGTTTTTTCAAAATAGTCATAAGCTTACTTGGTGTTGTATTTAACCGATCATAGGTAAATAGCTTTATCGGAAGAGATAGTCCTCGGATTGGAATTAGCTTTTTCTCTTTCACGACTGTGATTGAAGAAAATTTACCTGAGGTTGCACTAATTTTTTTACCACCATAAAGAATCTTTTCTTCCGCTTTTTTGAGAAATTGTGTCACTGTTATTTTCTTAATCGGACTTTTAGGTTTTGCAGAGATTTTTTTCCCTGAGATTTTTTCACATTCTTTACGAAGGTCACTCAGTTTTCCTAGGCGTATGAAATTGTTTTCATCTTTCTCTGACGATTTTACAACACCATTTCTGTCAAAATATACAATGTTATTTTCACCGAATTCTTTTTTTGATCTGGAACACATGAGTATATGTCCTTCTGAAAGAATCGCACAAATCTTCTTTAGAATCTCCTCTCTAATCACTGATTTCTTCCTCTTGCTCAAAGTTACTTCACCCTCCAAATACTAGGACTGAAACAGCGAGGATTACTAGAGTAATCGTAATCCAAATCTGTGATATCTTCAATAACCGACTCTTATTTTTGTTCCTTGCTTTGATGGATACAAATGATTCAACTAAAGCATAGAGACGTTCTTCCTGAAGCGTTTCAATTGTTTTTGTCAAGTTCTCCATCACTTCATCCAAATCATCGGAAGAATACGGTGGTATATATTCACTAACAAAAAGTGATGCCAACGAAAAAAGTGTAGCAATCATAAACAATACAACAGATATCGCTGTTGCTACGATTAATGGTTGAGTAAAAAATGATGATGTGCCATTCGTTTGAAGAGTATTTCCAAGGGCAAGAAATCCTGCGAGAACAGCGATGATTGACATGTTGAAACCAAATAGATTATGTGCCTTATCCTCGATTCTGCTTACTCTTTCAAGTTCAGCGTTCACATCGAGTGTATAGTGTTTAATTAGCAGCCCATATTTAGAATTCTCGGTATCTCCCATCTAGTTCCAACTTCTGATTGCTGTATATTTTGAACTGAAATAAGTATTTGGTGTAATCAATGGAACCAGGCTGTTACAGCGATTTTATTAATCTGCATAAGCATTCACTCCAAGCGATTTTAATTAAGAACGTCTAGGATTCGCTATAAGCCTTGTGAAGAGACGCTCATTGAGATTTTTTATAAGCAAGCTAAATCAATCCTCAGATGGGCCTAATCCGCCTAAACAAAAAGGAGTTGATGCATTAGGTGAAAAAAGTACGACTTACTGCAATGGTAAAAACACATGGCTGAAGCTGCAAAGTCAAACAGGATGATCTGATAAGACTACTTCAGAAGGCGGAATTACTTCCTCTTACATTATCATGTCAGGACCAACTTGGTGACGATGCTGTAGTACGAATCGTAAACGATCATGTTGCTATCGTTGAAAATATCGATGTTTTCACACCAATTCACGATGACCCCTACATCCAGGGTGAAATCGTAGCTTGCAATGCAACCAATGACGTTTTTGCGATGGGTGTTACTGATATCATTTCACTTCAAACCTTCCTTGCTTATCCGAAGGATTTGCCCGAGGAAATAGTTGTGAATGTTTTGAAAGGCATGAATGATTTCATGAAGCGTTTAGGAGCGGAGGTTTCAGGTGGACAGACGATACGCAACCCGGTTCCAGTGTTTGGTGGTGTTTGTTTGGGTGTCGCTCACCCTAACGATATCGTATATTCAAATGGTGCTAAGGTTGGAGATATCGCCGTTCTGACTAAACCCCTCGGTATACAACCTGCAATGCGATCCTATCGGGATTTACAGGATGATAAACGAGATGCGCTTCTTGAAAAGTTTCAGGAAACTGAACTGATCAAAATACAGGATATGGCTGTAAGGTTAATGACCCACAGCAATTTGGAAGTAGCTCATGCGATGAAAGAGGTTGGTGTGAACGCTTCAACAGATATCACAGGTTTTGGTTTATTGGGTCATGCTAGCAATGTAGCAATTCTGAGCGGTGTGGATGTTGTCATTGGTAGTGTCCCATGCATTAAGGGAACTCTTGAATTGGCAAAATTCTTTGGACATCGTCTTTCGGAAGGCTATGGTGCTGAAACTGCAGGCGGAATGCTTGTATTCATGGATCCATCAAGGGTCCAAGATTTCGGTGATGTACTAAAGAAGTCCGGACTTCCCTGTTGGACTGTTGGTCATGTGATTCAATCATCAGGTACTCCATCTGCGAGATTGGCTGATGATGTACAGTTTATCGAGACCGAGTTCCCATGAAGGTATCTGGAACCTTCTAGGATGATACCTGAGGACTGCCGTCGCAAGCGGCCGGTCTCAATTTCCCTTGACTTTCGTCAATTGACGATATATACGACTTTTACAATGTTAAAATTATCGGAAAGAGGGAAAGTACATCCTCAAATTTACTTTGCGCCCCTTTTTATGAGACAGGGAATATCACGGCAAATCTTTTTACACCTAAACTAAGTCTGTAATGTTGTATCTGTACATGAATAATGTGCACATTCAAGTGAATTTCACTAAAGTTGTGATACCATGAAAATTGTAGTTACTGGTCCGTATGGTGTGGGAAAAAGCCTGATGATTAACCATATTACTAATGGTTCTTGCATTAATATTGAACGAAGAGGTACGACAATTGCAATGGATCATGGGGTAGCTAATTTTGATGGAATGAACGTATTTCTGTTCGGAACACCTGGCTTACTCAGATTTAGAACCATGCGAAAGATACTAAGCTCTGGTGCAGATGGTATTGTCTTTGTTGTTGATTCTGTTGATCCTGAATCAGACGCTCGTGCAAAGATGTTCTTCAGAGAAATTGCGTTCTTTTTACCTGGAGTTCCGTGTGTGGTTGCGGCCAATAAGCAAGACCTTGACGAACGACGGCCTGTTGATAGTCTAAGAAAAAGCATGCGCTTTCTTGCTGGACTGCCTGTGATTCCTGTTTCCGCTAAAACTGGTAACAATGTTGACAGTATGGTGCGCACACTATTGTACCTTACAATGATGCAGTGGAGCACTGTTTTTAGCAAATTTGCACAATATAGTGGTGCAAAAGACGGGCTTGCGAGAATTATGGACGATCTTAAGGTGCCTCGAGAACAAGCAGTAGCATACCTGAGAAGATTTGAGCTTAGAAAACTTTTATCGGTTCAAGTTGACGATGAAAAATTTGATGTTCACGAAAATGTCATTGATATGCTTGAGAATCCTGTATTGATTATGAAACGTTAAGGCCCTGTAGAAGGATTCAAAAGCAGCATGAAGTAAAACGACGATGATTGCAAGAGGTGTACATTTTTGAGTGATACAGTTGTTTCGATTGAAGATATGGACCCCGCTCAACTAATAGAACAGGCAGAAGCTGCTAGAGAAGCTGGTGAGCTTGATACTGCTGCAAAAATCTTCAATGCTGCAGGCAATATTTTCATGGCTGTTTCTGAATTTGATGAGGCATTGTCATGTTTTGATAAATCTCTCGGGATTTACAAAGAACTCAAGGATGAAACCGGCATCAGTGATACCATGTATAACTTAGGTGTAGCTCAGATAAATTTGGAACGCTGGGATGAAGCAATCAATACATGCAGTGCTGCAATGAAACTGTTCACAAAAATGGCAAATGATGAAGGTACCGCTGATTCGACATATGGCTTTGCATTGGCTACTCTGGGCAAAGGTGACTTTGACGCTGCGATGGTCCAATTCAAGAAAGCTCAGAAATTATATAAAAAAGTAGAGAATCAACAAGGTGTAGCATCAATTATTATGGACATTGGCAATGCTTATGCTGAAAAAGAAGATTGGGAAAACGCTCAGAAACATTTCAAGAAAGCACTCCTAGTATATCGTGAGATTGAAGATAAATCGGGAATTGCAGATGCGCTTTCTCTTCTGGGTGACATTGCAGAAATGAAGAATAATCAGAAGAAAGCAGCAGAATGTTTTGTCGAGGCCGCTCAGTGTTATCTTGATTCCGAGATTTTTGATATTGCTCGCGAAGTTGTAGATCGAGCTGAGCAAAAGATGTGGGACATTCCCAAATCTACTCGCAGGCGACTGAGACGCGTTATTGACGATATTCGTGATGCCCTTCCTGAAGAAACTGACGATGGTGAGGGTGATGATGACATCGACCCCGACTTAGCCGCATTAATGTGAACCTAGTTGCGTTTGTTTGGATAAAATAGCAGATTTATTCCTGTATTCTACAGGGCATAAACATATTTGTAATTCTTCAGAGTGAATGATGAATCGCTGAGGAGTTACTTGATCTTGATTGCCACACCACAAAAAACAGGATTTGCAATTTTGCTTGTCGCACTTCTAATTTTGCCACAAATCGCAGTTTTAAATCAAATTCTTGGGACACCATCATTTCAAATCATTCCAGATAATAATATCACATTAAGTGATACTTACGAAGAGCCCACTCCACTTCGAAGGGCTGCATTTGTAGCTCCTAATCCCAATTCATACATCGATGAATTCGCTTACATGGCCGCAGTCCCCACTTCGATATTTTATAATGATGGAACAAAGTACACATCTCCTCTAATTCTTTCATCGGGTAGCGATTCTGAGAAATGGTTGATTGAAGACTGGGTTGAATATCTAGCAATGGATGGTGGAGTTTCTCAAGGTCTAGCAATTGGTGACTTTTCAAATAGTGAGATCTTATCCCTGCAAGAATTGATTGGTACAAAGATATACCCACGAATTACAGGTGATACATCTGCCGAGATTGCTGCTATGCTTGCGCTTAATGAATGGCAGAGTTCGGAAACTGTAGTATTATCTTTAGCAAAAGACAGTTTCACAACTCCCACCATCACTTCTGGTGAAGCACCATATATCTTTTCTAATCCTCAAATCGCTCCATTCAGTGAGGACGTGATAATTTCAGATAGTTCAACGGTAGATATTGTATTTACTCCCCCAACTAATGCTGGGTGGTTTGAAGGTTCCTTCAATTGGACTGGATCTGAGTATTTCACTCACACCCTCGAAGACCCTACTGGACGAATTGTAGATTATTCACTTCTTCAACAAGTGATTCCTTCAAGAAGCGCAATTTATGTTGATAATCCTGTCCCTCTTCATTTTTGGCTACCATATTCATCTTCTAATTCTTGGACCATGCACATTCATCCCACCGGGATTATTGAAGACCCAGTGACTCTATCATGTGATATAGTATACCATCCAGGATTCACTCAGACAATCACAGTACCATCAGATGCCAAATGGTTAAATGTAAGCGCAAATTGGGATAATGCTGGAACAATTCTCAATCTTGCTTTACTTGATCCCGATGGACATTTAGTTCAATGGGCGCCAGCAGAGAGTTTGATATCTGGCGCTGGAAGTAAATCGTTGAATATGCCATATCCTATGGTTGGGGATTGGACGTTCTTGGCAGCTTGGATGGATCCAGTAAGTGATGAATCAAACAACGTTGATGTCTCTTGGGACATCTCCACATTGCCATCCGATTTACAGAGGTATATGGAATCAGCTTCAAACGGCGCTGTGTTGGCCTCTCTTCTAAACGCACCTTTACTTTATGTAAACCACGATTCTGTACCCGCAATTACTGAGTGGGCATTATCACAGTTAGGTGTTACATCTGGAATATTGGTTGATCCGACAGGTCTTCAAACGACTGATCTTACGACCGAACTTTCCTCCCTAGTAGTAGGTCTTAGCAATTTGAGCAACTATCCGATGGTTTCAGATTGGATTCATACACTTTCCGGTTCGAACGATATTGTTTTGACGATTCCCCTTGGTGATTCCGAGGAGTTATTTGCTCCATCCGCATATTCAGGTGCATTTCATGGTGCTCCAGTATTTTCACTCTGTGGAGATGATAATCTAATTACAACTAGGGCTGAAGAAACTTGGGCTCCTTACCAAATAGGTCCTGAGATTGATATTTTCATCCAAAGTCGGTATACTACTAAAACTGAAAATGGCTGGTACGATGAGCGAATACCAAACATCTATTCAATGTTCGACTCGGCAACTGAATTCGAAAGTTTCATAGATGATCGAGGTGCTTTCAATGATACTGTAAAGCAAGAAGTTGTTATTGTTTCTCCTACTAACTTACTTAAGACAAGTTTTGATCGGTCACTTCAAAGTCATTTCATTAGTGGCAGGATTCCCACCAAATCTGCATCTATGGCCTCAATATTGATAAATCGAGCGGCTCATCATAGATTCTTATTCACTACCACCGACAATGCTGATGAAGCGTTATTGTCTTTCTATGCTTATACGAATAATCGTCCCTACGCTGGATATCAAGTTCAGCAAGTTGAGAACTCGGTAAGTGCTCTCGAGAGCGGTGATTTCTCTGTACAAGCACATATTGGTGCTCAAGCTGTTTTTGATTCAATAGCTTCACAAGTAGCGCTCTGGTCGCTTAGCACCCACGGAACTCTTACACAATATCCAACCGATCCCCCTCAACGTCCTGAAGGGCTTGGGATATTTTCGATGAGAGATATTGATATGAATTATGCCGTGGAAGTGGGAAGTACGAGGGATAGTAATGGTGATGGTCTAGTAAACCCAGTTCAGTTCAGTGCTGAGTTAGAACGCCATACCCTTCGCACAACCGAAGACCTTGAGGGTGCAATTGATAATATCGGATCGCCGATCGTTATTATTACAGCCTGTCTTCTGGGTGGTTCCACTCTTCCTTCGATGTTGATGGAACATGGCGCTGTTGCAGTGACAGCCGCACCCCGAACTGTCTATTTCACACCCGCAGGTTTGCTTGCCGTATTACTCACAGAATCACTTGTGCAAGGAAATACTACCGGGGAAGCACTGAATTTCGCTCTGAGAGAAATGTCATTTGACTATACCGATTCTTATCCTAGTCCGGTGGATTATGCAAATCAACAGATTCTGTTTGGAGACCCTTCCGTAAAATTGTACCATCCAGACTCCACCCCACGTATCGCAGCTTTAAATCCCCGAGATATTTCACTTGACGGACATACACCAGCACGAGGAACTCCTAGTGTTGTAGGTCTAGGTCAAACAGATATTATACCTCAATCATTAACAACGTTATCCACACCATTCGATTTCTATGATGCATCTAATTATTCTGATTTCGTTAGGACATCTGGTCTGAGAACTGTAGTAATTGTAGAACCTGATTCTTTGAGTAGTCTAGCTAGCGGCATGTCTTCTGACCCAGAAATATTAGAACAATTCGTCCATAATGGGGGAACGCTTGTAATTCTGGGTGTTTCAAGTGATATTGATTGGTTACCGTGGGACGTTTCCTATCGTAACAGTGTGAGTGGAACTTCTATTACACTCGTTGATACTGGACACCCGTTACTAAATAATCCGAATTCGCTTAGTACATCTGTGGAGTATAATGGATATTTCTCCTCTGTTTCATCTAATTTTACGTCACTTGCTACAGATGGAACTAATAGCGTAATTATTGCATGTGCATTCGGAACCGGAAAACTTGCTTTAACAACAACAAATCCATCAGGTTCTGAAACAACTAATTATGTTGAAAACGTAATTCATTGGAATGCAACGCCGTCTCTGATTGTTAAACAAGCTCTAAAAAATCAGGAAATCATCTGGGAAGGTGACATAGTTACAGTTACGCTAGAAATTTCAGATCTTGTCGGAACTGGAATTGCAGGCGCGGATGTTAGTGTTTGGATGAATGATACAGAGGTGGCTATTACTGAGAGCGGCGATGGATTCTACACATTCACTCTGGAGGGTGAATGGACTAATGGTAAATCCGGAATTTACTCTCTTAAGATACATGCGACCAAGAGTGGCTATGATACATTATCGGTTGTCTTGATTGATTTCATGTTCATTCGACCTTCACCCATATTATTTGTTGGAATTCTTGGTGGTGGAGCTGTTGCGGTTCTTGTCACATGGAGCTATATCAAGCGTAAACGAGGCGATCCAGATGATGGAATGCCGAGAAGGAAACAATCGCCAAAACGAAGCAAATTAGAAAAAGACGAACAGAAACGAAAGCAAAAGGAAGAAAAGGCACGTAGGAAGGCTCGACGTGAAGCAGATAAAAAATTCGATGCTAAGGAATTCTTCGATGTTTAATCAAATGCGCAAAATACAGAATAAATTATCTCAGTAATACAACAAGCCTTTATAGAGTAAAATAGACAAAACGAGTAGAAAGTCCATCCGAGGTCCTTTATATGGCAAGTCGTGTAGACCGAATAAATTCAGCAATTCGAGACTTTGAAACTGTTCCTGGTGTTGAAGGAGCTGCATTGGTTTCATTAGATGGGTTAATGATCTCCTCAGCGCTTCCCGAAAGTGAACAGGAACGGGTAGCGGCTATAAGTGCAGCAATGCTTACACTCGGTGATAAAGCAACGAATGAGCTAGACCGAGGAAATTTGTTAGAAATCTATGTGAAGGGCGATCGTGGTTATACACTGTTAACTTCAGTGGGTGATAGTGCTCTTCTATTGGTTCTTGCAAAAGTTGATGCTCAATTAGGTTTGATATTTGTAGACATGAAACGAATGGCTGCAAGTCTTGAAGAAATTCTCTAAAACTATTCTGTACTTACAAATTAATCGATCATAGTTTCTCAAGTACCGCATCAATGATTTTGACAGCAATTTCTCGCTTCGACGATAGAGGGACTATTTTTCTATAGTCATCCTTCCCTACAATTAGCACTTCATTCGTATCTGCTCCGAAAGCGACTCCTTTCCGTTTTGCATCGTTCCCTATAACCATATCACATACTCCAGATTTCACCTTCACCCTTGCACGTGATTCAAGCTCATCGTCACTAACACCGGATTCTACTTTGAATCCTACAATGAATAGATCCTTGTACTTCTTTCGGACTTGATCAATTATCTTCAATGTTGGAGTTAGTTTGATACTATATGGTTCTCCCGAAGGCCTCTTTCTATCTTCCTTAACTTCAGGAGTGTAGTCCAAGACCGCAGCTGTTGAAATGAATGCTGTCGGTTCGCGATTATTTATTTCTTCCATAACAGCTTCTAGCATTTCTTGAGAGCTATCAACAGTTACAATATGAGCTTCTTCTGGTAGTTCTTCGGAAACTGGTCCTAGGATCAAAGAAATAGTGCCTCCCCTTGAGAGGATTTCTTTAGCAATTGCAATACCCATCTTTCCCGTTGAAGGATTTGTAATGAACCTTACATGATCCAGCCATCCTCTGGTTGGACCCGCAGTGATTGTGAAATGTTTTCCTTCTAGGTCTCTTGGACCTAATCTTGCAATGACCCTGTCTACAATTGTATCCGTTGTGGGGATTTTTGCTTTAGCTTCTTCTCTTCTCGGTGCTACGATATCGACACCAATCCCTCTAAGTTTCTCGATATTCTCAATTACTATTGGATGTTCGTACATAGATTCATGCATTGCAGGAACTACCATAACTGGTATCTTCGCTCCAATCGCAGAGGAAACAGTTGTTGTTATGGGTGTATCATCAATTCCTGTAGCCATCTTTCCGATGGTGTTTGCTGTACACGGTGCAATCAAAATTAAGTCTACATGCTCATCATGTTTTCCAGCTAACGCAATGTGCTCTATCTGTCCGGTGAGTTCAGTTACAACTGGATTCCCTGTGGCCCATTCAAGTAAATGTGGATGGATGATCTTTTGTCCCGCAGCACTCATTACGCAATAGACCTCAGCTCCATGACGCATGATCTTCCTCGCGATGTGAACCGATTCGACTGCGGCAACACTTCCTGTAACACACAGAGCTATTGCTTTGCCATCTAAGATGGAACTTAAACTTCCCTTGATGAGTTTGGAGGTATGTAGCATTGGTGAATCACCGTTACTTTTTTGACTTACTTATTGGTAATAACCTATTCGAATGCAGAATTTTCTAACAAAACGCATTTTTAGCGTGGGCGAAGAATATATGAGTCTTAAAATTCCAGTGACTCCACAACTACATGATATTGAAGAGAAAGGACGTATCAGAGAAGACGAATTCGTGGACGAAGTGGAGTCGATACTTGGTGAATATAATCTCAGTTAGGAGGATTTGGAAAGAGCAGTAAATGCCTTTCTCTTGGACAAAATGAACAACAAAGAAGAAAAACATGTTTCTATGGTGAAATGTAATGAGTGATTCAGGAAAATCATCACATCAAAAGATGAACTATACTTCAATCTACGGAATTGCTATTTTCGCAGCAATCTTTGCTCCAGCAGGATTATTCTTGAACAGTACCGTATCTGGTTTGTATTCCGTCAATATATATTCTGTAGCATGGGTTGCTACTTACTATGTTCTATTTGATAATTGGGTAATCATGCTTACAAGTCCAGTGGATTGGTTCTCATTTCCGTTCGCATTATTCTTACGGTTTCTTTTCGTATACCAGATCAAGAGGTATTATGATAACAAAACCACTATGAATAGGGCCCTACTCTTGGGATTACTTGTCGAGTGTGAATCTGTATTTATCGGGATCCTTGTTTCGCTATCATACTATTATCTGGTTATTGGGATTCCAATTCCTCTTCTGTTACTTAGTGCTTTGTACCTAATGAAACGCAATCCACCTGAAGAGGACCCACAGTCTTGGGCAGAGGAGTCAAGCAACGAATGGGGTCCAAAAATAATCATTAACCGATCTGAAGGCGACTAATATCCCCTCAGAGTAAGGTGTTCATCTCACCGCTACTAATATCCTAGGTGGAGTCAGCATCATCAAAGAGGATGATGGTTTATCTCCTTTGTGAGTGACTTGGAAGCTTGAGTGGTTGCTGACAACATGCCTGCACACCTGACAGATGGTGAAACATGGTCACTCTACCCAATCCTTGTCCTTTCCGACATTTCCTTGATTGGCCGCCATATTATTTGTTAGAATTTCATTTTACGAAATGTCCTTCTTTGAAGGTATTCCTTCATCTTATAGAATCCATAACCGTCCGTTGAAACCCTCACAGCATCCACCTTGTCCATCACGATATTTACTGCATGCCTTAGGCCAGTATCTACATCCACAAGCTGCCTACACTCAAAGAACAGTACCATGAACAAGAACTGGTGCTTGTGGTGATAAAGTGCAGCGGACAGAAGCCAGGTCCCATCGGAGGAACTATGTTCCAGTGAAGAGGGGCAAAGCTCGCGTCATTGTTGATGACTCCGGTCAGCAGCAAGCTGGTGACAGCAGTCGTGAGAAAGGTGGAACGCAGAAGTTTTTTCCAGTTCACTCACAACTGAAAAGAATAGGTTTTATATGAGTCTGATAGCAATTGATTGTTTGCTACTATTAGCACCTTAGATGAAAAGCCGTCATATAAAATGATGATGTGTCACTCTGGTGTTACTAAGCCTTACCCGTACAGGGTAAGAATATGGATGTGACAGTTATGATGCTCTCGTGGAGATTAAAGGAGGCGGTACATTAACTTGCAACCTGAGAAGAGAGCACGGTATGACGCTTATGAAAAAGTGGTTTCATCCTTTGGCACTCCATCACAATCCCTTTTCGTTACTGACAATGATAATGAAGTTGACACTTTTCTTAGAGACCTCAATGAATTCTTGAAAGCATCAGGTAGAATGGATGAAAATTCCAATGAATCTCCGTATCATGTAATACGGATTGGATACGATGGTGATATGCTTGATGACATTTTTAGATTCACGGTTTCAGCTGGCCCAGACATCTTCCAGCCTGCAAAACTTGATGCAAGTATGCTATACTCCAAGCAATCTATATTTCAGCATCTGTATCAAACTATCACTAAAGACAAATGGGTCGTCTTTCACATCACTGAATTTCCGCTAGCTTATTATTTTGAAACCGCAATCACTGTTGATGTAGAAGAACTCTCTGATATCATGGATCCAACAGTTCATGATGAAACTATCCATCGATACCTTAACGACCTCAGAAAGCAGGGTGCCGAAGAACACAGAAAGACCTACAGTTTCTTCTATCGTATCAGTACATCATTATTGATGGAATTATCCAACACATTTCTTGTTGTCCCTACTGCCGGAATGAACCGCCATTTAGTAGTCAGCAGCTGGAGAACACAGACCCTTCTTCTCGGATTCAGTCCATTAACCTGGTCTTCGGGGAGCTTCAATGTTTACGATCTCAGTGGACGCGATATCGATGCGCGATGGGGTTATCCTGCTCCACTCTCAGATGATCCTCGCGTCAAGCAATATACTAGTTTAGTTCCTATTGATAAGAAGAAATAGAAAATCGCATTTTTAGATTCGCTCATCCCTTACATTTCGTACAAATTATCCACTAATTTGGAATCTTTGTCTATACCCACAGTTTGACCCCGCACTTGTTTTTCGTGCACTCTAACTTTCACAGATAGTAAAAGCCATACTCCATCCCAGCTCTCTCACCACGTCTGATTGCAATTCTCGCTAGGAAGAAGAACAAAATCAACTCGACGAAGAGGATACACCACTCTATGATTATTGCTATTGGCGTCACCCCAAAGTACTCTAATAGAATCGGAGATGTGCCCAACAGATGAACTCTCAAGAGATCAATACCAAATACATTGGGAAGAACAAGAGCCACACTCTTCAGAATCACTGGGAATGTCTGGACCGGTACATAGGTTCCTCCTAGGAATTGGAATGTGGCTGCCAACACTCCGAATAGCGAAGACACTTTTCGATACCGCAGCACCAACGAACTGAAAATCACTCCAATCTGAACGAGTACACCAATAGACAATAGAATTGCTAAAATTCCAAGCATGAACTCTAAGATGGAGAATCCAAGTCCGACAAAAGCTAGTGCAAACACAAACATGGGTATGAAGAAGATAGCGTTAGTTGCAGCTACCCCTATTGCGTTGCCAACAATAAACCAATATCTGGAGATCGGGCAGGTAAAAGAGTATTCAAGCTTGCCAAGCTCCATATCACTTGCCAGAGTGATTGAGGACTCCCTTAGGCCTACATTGATGAATGGTGTAAAGGCCACCCCAAGAAACATGAAAGCTGCAATATTCGTTGTACCGACTGCATTATTCACTGCATCTACATCCATGACAGCAAGAAAGACAAGATAGAAAACGAGAGCGAGAACTTGTGCGATAACACTGCCTACGAAATTCAATCGATATTTGGTCATATGACGTATTCTGCGCCATGCCACCGCATATGCGACTCTAAATCCTGATACCTGCATCAAACATCCCTTCTCTTGCTTACTAATTCCGCAAAAGCATCCTCTAGTGTGGGTTCTCCCATCGCAACAATGGCATGGACATCATGTGACTCAAGAATATCTACTACGTGTCTGATGGTGGTATATGGTTTATCACTTAGTATTCTAAGTTCTTTTCCTTCGCTAAGGGATGTGACTTCTCCGAGCGCCATCAACTCTTTTACGACTGAGTCCTCAAATGGGCCCCCGCGAATTTCTACGCTCTCGCTTTTGAATGCAATCTGTTTGAGTTCCTCTGAGCTTCCCTCAAACACCTTCCTTCCGCGATCAATGAAAATCAGTTTATCACACACATCCTCAAGCTCCTTTAGGTTGTGTGATGTAATGATTACTGTTGCACTGTGTTCAAGCACATATTCTTTGAGTAAACGTCTAATTCTTCTTGCTGTGAGTACATCAAGGCTCTTACTTGGTTCATCTAGGAACGCAATCTCTGGGTGATGCAAAAGCGCTCTCATGACAACAAAGACCTGTTTCTCGCCACCTGAGAGTGTGATGAAATGCTGATCAAGTTTTTCCTCCATTCCAACCTGAGATGCAAAATGTTCGATTCTCTCAATTGCTGTTTCCGCACTAAGGCCACTGAGCCAGCCAAAATACTTAGAATTCTCCCTCGGACTGAGTCTGTAGTAAAGCGAACGTTCGGTGTCCTGACCCGCATAACCAATATATTCTCGAACCTTCTCAGGTTCCTCTGCTATATCATGTCCAGCTATAATGATTCTTCCTGAGTTTGGACTGAGCAATGTGGTCATCATACGTATCAGCGTTGTCTTACCTGCACCATTGGCACCTAGAAGACCGACTATTGTCCCACGCTGAACGTCGAAGGAAACATTGTCTACCGCTTTAATCTCTCTTGAACTGCGGAAGATCTTAGATACTTTCTGGACTGAAACTGCATTCGCCAAAGTGTTCATTCTACTTTCCTCCCGGTTAACGACACCAATTCACTGAGATTTTCTACAGACTTGATTACGTGCTCTACTAGATTCTTGTCTACCAGCTCATAATGTACCCACTTGCCTTGTCGTCTAGCAGAGATCAATCCTCGATTCTTGAGACTGCTTAGATGATGTGATGTGAGAGTTTGGTCGATTTGAAGTGCTGTTGAAATCTCGCAGACGCACAAAGGACTTGTCTTCATGAGGAGCTTCAAGAGTCTAAACCTATTAAGATCAGAAACCTGTTTCAGGACGAGTTCAACTTGTTCACTTTTTTCTACTTTAGACATCTCTCTGATCTTTTTCACATGTTCACTTGCACTCTCACATGTACATGATTCGACTTTTGATGCAATCGCGGCTTCAATACGTTTCATAAGCATCACTCATATGAATAATGGTTCATATGAACGACGACTCATATATAAACTTGTAGTAAACAGTTTCTGGGTGACCTTTTCGTAATAATCCTGCATTTCTAGAAAAACTATATATTTATTTCATTATGTATATACGCAACCATTATTAATCAAAATATACAGAGAAATTATAAATACCGCATAAACGAGAAGAAAATGGCAGACACATTGACTATTAGAGAGAAGACTGCACATGCCTTTGTACCCGGGCATATCACAGGTCTGTTCCGGATACATGATGGGCACGAAAACCCCTTTTATCGTGGCTCAACTGGTGCTGGCTTTTCAGTGTCTGTGGGGACAAAGACGAGTGTTACAATTACAGAACATCCAACTCTTGAAGCTGAAATTGAATACAACGAACAAAAAATTGATGGACAGATAACACGCACGGTGGTTAAGAGATTGTCTGAAATATATGAAATGCCATTCAAAGCAAAGGTGATTCATCAGTCCTCATTGCCCATCGGTGTTGGTTTTGGAGCTTCAGGTGCAGGGGCATTAGGCACCTCTCTGGCAATCTGTAATATTATTGATTCGGATTTGACCAACAATGAAATTGCTAAACATGCCCATTATTCTGAAGTAATTAATCACGCTGGTCTTGGTGATGTGATTGCTCAGACCGTGGGAGGATTGGAAATTCGGACCCATCCCGGCGCTCCGGGCATTGGTAAAGTCATGAATGTAAATTACCCACAATCCATTCGAGTTGTTCTAGCTGGAGCCACTGGTCTAGACACAAAGGACGTATTGACTGATCCAGTATCACGTGATAAAATCAACAAAGCTGGAGATTCACTAGTAAGTAAATTAATTGCCAATCCTACTCTCGATCATTTTATTGAGTGTTCACGTACGTTTGCAAACATTACAGGATTGATGACTGATAGAGTGAAATCTGCTTTAAGAAACTTGGACGAATCGGGATTCAACAGGTCCAGTATGGTAATGCTTGGTGATTCAGTTTTCTGTTTTTGCAAAACTGATTCGATTTCTAATGTAACCTCTATTCTTTCTCAATTCTGGGATGAATCAGAGATACTAACGACATCAATCTCGAAAGTCGGTGGAGGTCTAATCGAATGACAAAGATAGAAGTTCCTGACGACCATCCACGAAAAGTTTCTCTTGATATGCGCGAAAAGATAATCGAAGGGCACACTCTGGATATAGTAGCCACTGCAGGATTACTTGCCCACGGTCGTGGAGAAGCCTTTGATTATATCATTGGAGAGCGAACAAATGAACTCGCAGTGAAAGCAATCCGTGCTGCAGTTGCTGCCTTGTTAATCGCAAAACATCCTATTATCAGTGTGAATGGAAATGTGTGTTCTTTGGTTCCTGAAGATCTTGTCCTCTTTTCTGAACTCGTAAATGCACCTCTTGAAATCAATTTATTCTATTATCGGAGAGAACGTGAGGATGCAATTCTGAAAGCACTATACGATGCGGGTGCAAAGGACGTCTTGGGGACACATGATCGTCCAAGTGAAACAATATCGAAACTTAGCCATAACCGTCGTAAGGTTGACATTGAAGGTATTGGAGCTGCAGATGTTGTAGTTGTACCTCTTGAAGATGGAGATCGTACACAAGCATTACGTGCAGTCGGGAAATATATCATCACAATTGACCTAAATCCGATGAGCCGAACTGCTATTTATTCAAACATCACAATTGTTGACAACATTGTTCGTACAATGCCATTGATGGTTGAACACGCTCGAGTATTAAGAACCTGGAATAAAGAGGACTTACAGAAACTCGTTTCAGAATTCGATAATGAAGAAAACTTGCGTTCAACTATTCAACTCATGCTGAAATATCTTGAAGCCAAATCTAATGAGCCTATTAGGAATATCCCGGAGGTAAAATGAATGAAAATAGTAGTTATGGGATCTGGTGCAATTGGGAGTCTCTATGGAGGTCTCTTGAACTTGGTTAATCCCGGTTCAGTTACATTAGTAGCTCGATCTCCACATGTAGATGCGATTCGTGCAAATGGGCTCATTATCAAAGGAGTAATGGGTAATCATACAGTACCTATTCACGCAGTGGAAAACGCTTCAGAAATCGATTCAGCTGATGTCATACTTATTACTACCAAGACATATGATACAGAAAATGCTGCTCAAAAGATTCGCCATCTTATGGAAACGGGCGCATATGTTGTAATAATTCAGAATGGTATTGGAACAGAAACGGTTGTTTCGGAAATTCTTAATTCTGATAAGGTTCTTAGAGCAACAACTTGTATGGGTGCATTGATCACTGCTCCTGGTGAAGTGACTATCACTGGAAATGGTATTACTGAGGTAGGGTCGCATTATCCGGAGAACCAGAGCCTGGTAGAGGAAATTACTGATTTGATGGCTGCTGCCGGTTTGAATGTCAGAGCCTCTGATAACATAGAAGGTGTTGTCTGGACTAAGACCATTGTTAATTGTGGAATCAATCCTGTGGGTGCGCTTACTGGTATGACAAATGGTCAAGTATATGGAAATGAAATATTGAGACAACTGGTGATACGTTTGGTAGATGAAACAGCTAGGGTTGCTGACGCATTGGGAATCACATTAACCACTGACAATCCAGTTCGTTACACACTTGGAACTGCAAAGGCAACTTCGGCCAACATCAACTCAATGCTTCAAGATCTGCTCGCACACAAACAAACTGAAGTTGATTTTATCACTGGAGCGGTAATTAAATTTGCTCGTGAGCTAGGTATTGAAACACCAATTAGTGAATCTGTCTATGCACTAATCAAAGCGATAGAATCCAGATATTTGGACAAACCCTTGAAGAAAGATGAAATGATTGTTAGTGTAGATGAATTGTTTAAAGCAATCATACCCGAAACCAGTTCTTAGCTTGTTCATACGACGATTTTGCGGAACTTCTCGCATTACCAATAACGGGGCTCATGTGACCCGGCAACGCAATTTGAAAGTCAATCTCTGAAAGTTTCTTTAGTGAATCAACCAATTCTCGTGCATTCCCTCCTGGTAAATCAACCCTGCCAAAACTACTTCCAGAGAACATCGTATCTCCCGTGAATATCAGGCCTTGTTCCTCAAGATGTAAGCAAATGCTCCCTGCAGAATGTCCTGGTGTATGAAGCACTTTCACTTTCAAATCTCCGAAATCGATTACATCTGCATCTTCCAAAACGCCTTCAATTTCAAATTGTGGAATCCTAGATCCAAATGTTTCTGAAAGGGTGGGGCTCATGTTTCCGGAATTAATCATATCTGCATCTGCTTTGTGAGCATGAATTTTCGGATTCCCTTCCTTTAGAAGCGGAATGACTCCTCCTACATGATCTATATGGGAATGTGTTAACACAATATCTGTGATCGCATCAAGAGACACTCCTAGTCCCTGCAGGTCTTGCTCTAATTTTTCTGTGAACATCCCTGTGCCAGAATCAATCAGCACCTTGTGCTCGCCACAATCAAGATATCCTATATTTGAATCGAAACTGCTAGAAACGCGTAGATATACCGATTTTGTAATACTATCAAACATTCAATCACCTAATTTTTTCAACTAATCTGTCTATTTCTTCAAATGTATTATAGAAATGAGGAGACACACGTAATCTTCCATTTCGTACTGAGCAATGAATCTTAGCTTCTGTGAGCTTCTTGTGTAAATCTTCAATATTTGGAGGTGTGCATGAAACAATTGGTGATCTGTGAGTTTTTTCAAAATCATAGAAACTCACACCAAGCTCATCCAATTGCTTCCTGAGGTGATCCGCATTGGCAACTGCCGCAGACTCTCTATCCTTATTGGGAATCTTCAGAAGCACTTCTAGAGATTTCAGAAATCCAACATACGAAACCATTGAAGGTGAACCGACCTCAAATTTCCTTGCATCAGATATAATTTCCCTTTCAAAATAGGAAAATTCCTCTTGGTCCTTCACACTCCACCATCCAAGAAACTTTGGTGTCAATGTATCCAGTAGTTTTTCGTTTACATAAATGAAACCTACACCGATTGGCCCAACTAACCATTTTGCTGCTTGCGCTGATGCAAAATCTATCCCCATCTTATTTAGATCGATATCCGCCCATCCTGCAGCTTGGATAATATCTGCTACCAAGTAACCTCCGTGTTTATGCACTTCATCAGCAAGAGCTTTCGTGTCTGATCTATAACCAGATGCAAATTGAACCAGACTAACGGATACTACTCGTGTATTCTCATCAATTTTCTCTTTGAATTTATCAATAGACGCTGCGCCATTTTCCGATTTGACAACACGTAGTTCAATCCCCTTCAATTTAGCGATATTCTGCCAAGGGACGTAGTTCGCAGGAAACTCTAGATCACATACGACAATATTCGCATCCTCTGAATATTCAATTCCATGACCTATCATATTCAAACCCAATGAGGTATTGGGTACTAATCCAAATTCTGAAAATTTTCCTCCAAGAAGAATTCCTAAGTTCTCCCGAATTTTACCGAGTGACTTTTTGGTTTCCTGGAAATTCCCCTTCGCATTTACTCTATTATCTAGATACTGTTTAATTGCATTAATTGTCGCCATTGGGGGTATTCCCGTTGCTGCGTTATTGAGATAAGCCATATCTTTCAGTGTTGGAAAATTCTCTGAGATGAACTCGTAGTCAATTGAAGGGGTCATACTCTCGAATTGACATAACTCGACTGATAAATCTCTCGAATGATAATCAGCGAAAGTTTAAGTTTGAGTAAAACACGTACCAGAACGGAGAGAGGTTTGTCTATATTTCGTCGATTGTCTGAGCGTTTCAAAAAATCTACCAAAAAATCTGAAACTTCACCTTCAGAGAGAAGCGCATCAACAAAAATGGAAATAGCAACTGGTGAAGACAAAACAGTTGTATCTCCATCTCCATTACCTACACCACCTCTTCCTGAAGGCCGACTATTTGCTTCTAGTGCTGAATTGAGAATCGATTATGAAGAAACAGCAAATATTGCACGTGAAGTAAAAATCGCTAAGCATTCAACTGCTGAGATCATACCCGGTAAACTGTTAAAGCGTGATGAACGAGGACGAGTACATATCAAACTTGTATTCTATGGTCCCTCTCTTTCAGGAAAAACCACTGCACTGCGTTGGTTGTTTGCGAATGTACGCTCACTATCCAAGGGGAAGATTGTTGAAATTGCAGATGAGCTAGGACGAACTACATTCTTTGATTTCGTTCCAGTTACCGCTAGTGAGAAAATTGTTTTTGACGTATTTACTGTAGCAGGGCAACGCCGGCATGCACGAAGTAGAATTACTGTTCTCCGTGATACGGATGGTCTGATCTTTATGGCAGATTCACG
>Ga0114923_10000336_pt1 | contig 39632 bp, 50 predicted proteins | sample SumtaG_FD_89578 | JGI IMG/M metagenome (GOLD analysis project Ga0114923, IMG submission 89578) | Deep subsurface microbial communities from Indian Ocean to uncover new lineages of life (NeLLi) - Sumatra_00157 metaG | ecosystem: Environmental > Aquatic > Marine > Oceanic > Sediment | place: near... | reverse complement strand
CAGGGTAATCGAAGACGGCTCCACCTTGTGGATGCCTCTTCAGTTCGATGAGAATGGTGACATCGAGGCTGAGCCCGTGTGGATGCCGCTTCCCGGCAGTCAGTTCCTGTTTCTCAGTTGTCCGATATTCGAGGCCCTGTATGAAGGTACCCGTGGTCCGGGTAAGACGTTGACATTGCTGATGGATTTCGCCAGAGACGTGGGTAAGGGACACGGCAATAAGTGGCGAGGCATTCTCTTCCGGCGCGAGTACAAGGAACTCGACGACGTCGTCAAGAAGATCGAGGAGTGGTTCCCTCAGATATGGCCGGGCTTTCGGTTCCTCAAGTCCAAGGCCGAGTATATGGCTGTATGGCCGAGCGGTGAGACGCTGCTACTGCGCGCCGGTGAGGACGAGGAGGTTTACAAGACATTTCACGGTCACGAGTATCCATGGATAGGCTTCGAGGAGCTGACCCAGTGGGAGGACGCCGGGCTGTTTATGAAGATGCAATCCTGTTGCCGTTCGACGACGCCGGGTATGCCTTGCCGGGTAAGGTCGACCACTAATCCATTTGGTCCCGGCCACAACTGGGTTAAGAAGCGGTACGGTCTGCCGAAGCAGCGAGGCAAGGTATTACAGCCTCCCGGTGAGATGCCAAGGGTGGCTGTGCACGGCACTATGTCAGAGAACTTCCTGCTGACCCACGCCGATCCGATGTATATTATAAAATTGAAGAACGCGGCACGAAGCGCGGCGGAGGCCAAGGCTTGGATCGACGGTGACTGGGACGTGACTGCAGGCGGTATGTTCGATGACCTGTGGCGTACAGACATACATGTGCTTGATGACTTTCCGATAGGGCTCGTGCCCAGAGGCTGGACGCTGACACGCGCATATGACCACGGTCAGTCACATCCGTTTGCGGTTGGTTGGTGGCTCGAGTCGAACGGGGAGCCGATGAGACTTCCGGACGGTAAGCTAGTCGGACGCGTACGAGGTGACCTGATCCTGTGGAGGGAATGGTACGGCACGACCGGTGAGCCCAACGAGGGCGTGAGAATGCCGTCTTCGAGAATTGCCGAGGGCATCGTCGACAGGCAGAATGACTGGGGTGTTGCTGGGCGTGTACTGCCGGGACCCGCAGATACAGAGATTTATAACGCGCTCAGCGACCGGGATGGTCGGTGCCCCGCCGACGATATGGAGGATAAGGGCGTATATTGGGAGCGTGCAGACAAGTCGCGCGGGTCGAGAAAGCGCGGCTGGGAACTGATGCGAGCACTTCTCAAAGGTGCGATACCTTCCGCGGACGGCCTGCGAGAGGAGGCGGGTCTCTTCGTGTGCGTGGGATGCGCGCACTGGATTGAGCTGATACCGCCGATGCCGAGGAACAAGCGCGACCCGGACGATATACCGGACAAGTACGAGGATCACCTCGGTGATATGACGAGATACAGAATAACATGGACAGTGTCGGGTATGTTCCGACGCGATTTTTAGGAGACAGACGATGGTAGCACAAGCTACACTTAGAAGCCCTCATCCCGACGACGCTACGAGGGCAGCCCGACTAGCGTGGAATCTCATGCTCGACATGGCGAAGTATGGTAATCTACGCGACGTACACATAGTGAAGATAGGGCAGATCATGTCCGAGATGAACGCAAACGGGCTGTTCGACAAGCAAGGCACTGTCCTCAAGGGACCTATACCCGGAGACATTGAAGGGCATATTTATCAACATATCGGTTTTGAAGAATTAGCAAAGTGGGAGTCAGGCAGCTCAGAGGCTCCGCTTCCGAAGCCCGACACTACCGACGTGATCACTCTGACAAAGCTGGCCGCCGAGGGTAAGTTCTTCAGCGTACACCACTTACTACCCGAAGACGTAATCGGCCTCGACGTCAAGTTTCTGCTCGACGGCGAACCTGTTGATAGTGCGTTCGTGACCGAGGCGTATTGTCCCGGAGACGAGACAGGTTGGATCGTGAGTTATGTGGAAGGTAAGTATGTTGCGACCGAGCTTCGGCGAGGTAACTGTACTGCCGAGGTCACACGCCCTGATATTGAAGAGTAGTAATTGAACTAACACTAGCGCATCACGATACGGCGTGGTACGTTGTTGTTGATCAAACAGACGAGACAGACCTTATGGTAAAGAAGAAAGACTCCAACGATCCTTCGAACGTCAGCATCGCCTATGAGATTATGCTGCCTAAATGGAAGATGATCGACTCACTGCTCGGAGGCACCTCGACCATGCGTATAGCAGGCGAGGAGTTTCTGCCGAGACATTCCGCTGAATCAGGTACGAACTATGGAGAGCGTCTGGAGTCGACGACTCTGTTTAACATGATGGAGCTGACACTCGAGACGCTGGTCGGCAAGCCGTTCAGCAATCCCATAAAACTGCGTGATGACGTGCCTTCGGAGATAGCGGCGTTTGCGGACGACGTGGATTTGCAGGGCAACGATATCACGACCTTCTCACGTAATGTATTTCGCGAGTCGATCGCCAAAGCTTTCTCACACGTAATCGTCGATTTTCCGATGATTACCGAAGAGGAGCGCGCCTTGCGTACGCTCGAAGATGACCGTCAGGAGAACAGGCGCCCCTACTGGGTATTCGTCAAGCCTGAGAATGTAATATTCGCCTCCGCCACATTCGAACACGGACGTGAGGTGCTCGAGCACGTCAGAATTGCTGAAGACATAATCGTCCGCGTGGGTTTCACCGAGGAGGTGCGAGAGCGCATACGCGTACTTGAACCCGGTCGGTTCGAGCTCTGGGAGCTTCAACAAATAGGCAGGAGACAGAAGCGTCAATGGATAAAGATTGAGGAGGGTATCACAGACCTTCCGTTCATCCCGCTGTTGACATTCTATGCGAATCGTGATGATCTGATGCTTGGCAAGCCACCTCTCGAGGACTTGGCATTCCTCAATGTCAGGCATTGGCAGTCAACGTCTGACCAGATCAACGTGCTGACAGTCGCGCGTTTCCCCATGCTGGCAGTGGCAGGCGCCACTGATCAGACAGGTAACACGATGGCGATCGGTCCTCGTCAGTTGCTGGGCACCAAGGACCCACAGGGTCGTTTCTACTACGTGGAGCACACAGGTAAGGCCATCGAAGCAGGTCGACAGGACCTGCTTGATCTGGAACAGATGATGGCCAGCTACGGTGCCGAATTTCTGAAGCGTAGGCCGGGCAATACCTCTGCGACGGCAAGGGCTCTCGACTCGGCAGAAGCCATGAGTTTTCTGCAGGATGTGACGGTACGTTTTCAAGATTTCATGAGTCAGTTGCTCGACGTTACCGCGGCATGGCTCGGTATGGATGATGGGGGCACTGTTGATATGATTACTGATTTTGGTGGAAGCGGAGCGACGGCTGAACGACTGACTACGCTGCTGACTGCGCGCTACGGCGACAATAAGAGACCGGGCGATCTCTCGCGCGAAGATTTCTTACTGCAGCTCAAGGAGCTCCAGATACTGAGTGATGATTTTGACCCGCGGGTGAACCTCGCGCGTTTAATGATGGAGGCCGCAAGTGTGGGCTTCGATACCAACCTGATTGACCCTGACGATGTCAACAGAACAACCAACGAGAAGGATGATGACGATGGCAACGAAGGAAGTGACGAAGAATAGACTACCAGATACGATAGACATCGGGTATGCGCCGATATCTATTGCTCAAGTTGACTCTGATCAGTTAGAGGGGTTAACAGGTTGCTCAATGGGCGCGTATTCCGCACTGCGTCGGAGAATAGCAATCGTCACGGGATACGGCGGTTTAGAGGATGCTAATACATTAACACACGAGTTGAATCACGCGATCTATCAAGAGGCAAGTTTAGAGGAGGGTGATTCCGAGGAGCGAATCGTAGGTATCATGACCGACGGTATGATCGAGGCTATGCGGCGCAACCCGGAGCTTTTCGATTGGATCAAGGATCAGATACATGGCAGCTAAAAAATCATCATACAAAATAGTCGGCCGGCGCAAGAGCAGTAAGAAGCCCGGCAGAAAGCGTTAAACATGGCAGCAACACATCCAAAAATTGTCCTCAGTAGAAAGAAACAAAAAGCGTTTCTGAGCGTGCTCAGCCGCACCGGTAAGATAGGCGTCGCAGCTGAGGCCGCGGGATACACCAACACGCGATTCGTGCGTAAGCTGCGCAACAGGGACGCGGAGTTTGCAAAAAAGTGGGACGATGCTGTAGATGCCGCGGGCGATATTCTTGAGGACGAGGCTATCCGTCGTGCGGTGGACGGTGTTGAGAAGGCCGTCTATTTTCAGGGTAAAATAGTCGGATACGAGAGTCACTACAGTGACCAGATGCTGATGTTCCTGCTCAAGGGTAACAGGCCGGACAAGTTTGCGAGCAGGAGTCAGATCGACGCGACCCTTAGCGCAAACATCGGTGTGGCACTACTGCCTATGACGGCGCCCGCGATGGAGGACTGGCAGCGTGCAGCGCTCGACGTTCACGACGCACAACGATTGGACAAGATTGTCGACGGTGAGTTCGTCGAGGTCGACGTCAAGGCGGAGCCAACAAAGCCCTCACAGATTGGGAGGGGATCATGATGCCGAAGCTGAAGGTTAAATCAGCTTGGCGTGAAAGCCTGCTGCGCAACCTGCGTAATGGTAGGTCGTTGACAGTGGCATCTCGTATGCTCAACATAGGAGCATCCAAAATTACGCAGGAACGGCGCCGTGATAAGAATTTCGATACTGAGATGACAGAGCTCGGACATCCACGCACCACCATGCTCATGTAAGGAGTGTACATCATGCTGACACCTAATAGGGGTGAGGACAAGAAGACTTTTATCGATCGATATATGATTGATAAAGAGGCTATTGATGATTTTCCGAATGAGGAGCAAAGGTTCGTGTTATGCAACAATATATTTGAGCAAGATCGTAAGAAACAGCGTCGTAACAAGCGTCGCAGACGCAGGAGAGGTGTTATACGTGCTTGACACTCGCATGAAACTGGATAATGTCTAACTACAGACCACCGTGATGGTGGTAAGAAGGTTCAGAGTGATTCTGAATCAAATACAGGAGTAAATGACGATGTTCGACTTTGAGAAGAACAAGTTTGTCGATAGTCTCGACGCCGTACCAGAAAAGTATCGCCCGCTGTATGCCGAGATCACAGACGGTGACGACTCGGGTAAGTTTGGTGTTGCTGAGCAGTTTACTGGTATCGTGAGCGACTACACGGGAACCAACAAGGCTTTGTCTACGGCACGAGCTGATAAGAAGACAGCAAGTGACGAATCGGCAAAGCGCCGTGTCGCACTGAGGGCCTACGATGAAATTTTTGATATGCTTGACCTTGACGAAGAAAGCCGAAGTGCTGACTCGCTGAAGGAAAAGATTAACGAGTTCGTGGACGGCGCCAAGAATGGTAAGGAGCTGAAGATTAACCTCGACAAGATGAAGGCTGAGATGTCTAAGAAGCACTCAGGCGAACTTAGTGATAAGGACAAGGTGATCAGTGAGATTACTGGGGCGCTATCCGATCATCTGATCGGTGATGTCGCGACTCGTGAACTGACCAACCAGAAGGGCGCGGTCGACCTTCTCATGCCGCACGTGCGAAGTCATGCCAGTGTTGTCAAGACTGACTCCGGTAAGTACCGCGTAAACGTGATTGATGGCGAGGGGGAAGTGCGATTCAATGGAGCCGGCGAAACTATGGGTATCAGTGACCTTGTCGCCGAGATGAAGTCTGATGAACGTTTTTCACGCGCGTTCGAGAGTGAGACACCTGGAGGTAGCGGGTCCAAGCAGAGTAGCTTGAATCGGTCGACCTCGCAGCGTACATCGCTTCAGAACGGTGATAGGTCCTCTCACGATAAGATTTCCTCAGGACTGAAGAATAAGAATCGGCAGTAAGACTTGACAAGTACATATACTTGCGTACTTATGTTAGGTAGAGTATATTTGGTGCAATCGATCAAGGCAGCCGGGTGTTGCTTTGACAGGTTGTGAGGAATAACAGGCCCTCCGAAGGGTGATCCTACGGGGCCGATCAGTAAGTCGACGTGAGTCGCCGCCTCTGAACCGGTTACGAAAGAACACTTTTTTCAACTCGCGCCACAAGTGCGCGATAGTGAGACCGAAGGAGGGTCTAAAATTATGGCAAGTGTAACTCTGGTCGAATCGGCCAAGCTCGCGCAGGATGAACTGATCGCGGGTGTTATCGAAAATGTAATCACCGTGAACCGCATGTTTGAAGTGCTGCCTTTTGATGGTATCAATGGTAACGCGCTCTCGTACAATCGTGAGAATGTTCTCGGCGATGTCCAGAACACCGGCGTAGGTGACACGATCACGGCCAAGGCCGCGGCGACGTTTACTAATATACAAGCTGCCCTCACCACGATCATCGGCGACGCCGAAGTGAACGGTTTGATTCAGGCTACTCGCTCCGACGACGGTAATGATCAGACGGCAACACAAATCGCCTCCAAGGCGAAGAGTGCGGGCCGACAGTATCAGAATCAGTTGATCAATGGTACAGGCTCAGGGAACCAGTTCAACGGACTCATTAACCTGTGTGTCGCCGGCCAGACCGTTGATACAGGCATCAACGGGTCTGCACTCACCTTCGAAATACTGGACGAGCTGATCGACCTTGTGGTTGATAAGGACGGTCAGGTGGACTATATATCCATGAACGCGCGTACTATCCGTTCATACATGAGTCTGCTTCGAAGTCTCGGTGGTGCGTCGATCGGCGACGTGGTTGAATTACCAAGCGGCGCTGAGGTTCCGGCCTATCGTAGCGTTCCTATCTTCCGGAACGACTACATTCCTATCAACCAGACCAAGGGCAGCAGCACGTCCACGTCCACGATCTTTGCGGGTACGCTCGACGATGGTTCTCGTCAGCACGGCATCGCGGGTCTGACGGCCGAGCGTATGGCAGGTATCAACGTCGTTGACGTGGGTGAATCCGAAACCAAGGACGAACGCATCTGGCGAGTCAAGTGGTACGCTGGCCTCGCGTTGTTCTCCGAGAAGGGCCTCGCCTGTGCGGACGGTATCACCAACTAGATAATTTCGTGGGGTCGGCAATGTCGGCCCCACAAACTATGTATTTTATAAATTAAGGAGGCCATTATGGCAATTGTAGCACATCTTGTTGAACGCACGTTTAGTGATGGGGACAACGACCTCCGCGATTCTATACGGGCGACCATCGTGGCCATTGACGACGCGGTAGATACTACCGCCGCGCTGATTCAGGCCCGAGCAGTCACAGTACTTAACGCCGCTGGCTTTGATTTGCCGGTTGGGTATTTTAACACTAATCGTTCAGTGGTTGCTACATTCGATGCAGCCGGCGACAACGCGGTATTCGAGGATAAGCTCTCCGAAACCGTAGCGTAGGGAGAAACAGAAAATGCCTGCCTATCAGATTGATCTACTTGCGAACGCGCAGTTCACACTGCCTCAAGGCGTTAACTCTATGGTGATATTCGCAGCATCGCCTGCTGACGCACGTAATCTCGCCGAGTCGCGCTTCACCGGTGACAGTAATGCTGCTTGGCAGGCGGCTACTGTAACGGAGATCACGGAGGCTTCCGATTTCTCGGAGTACGCTCTCCATGTCGCCGTGCTAAATTCGGTTCCTGTCATCGATATCGAGGCGTCACCCTCGGGTATCGCGGTGACAGCAGGTGTTATTGGCGTAGCCGGTACAGGTTACACAGCTAACGATGTCGTAACTCTTGTAGGAGGTACGTCCACGCGCGCGGCCACATTCCGGGTCACTGCAGAAACAGCCGGGGTGCCTGACACTATAGAGCTCGTCGATCCCGGCGAATATACGGTGGCGCCAGCAGCCTCTCCGCTGGCCACCACCGGAGGCACGGGTAGTGGTTTGACAATCACACCAACAAGTTCAGCCAACTCTGTAGAGGCTATGTACGCTAATGCAGTTGGACTGCTTAACGCCACTTCGATTATCGATGCCTCGGCTGTTGATATGGGTGACGGCACTAACCCTCTGTTGACCATATCCGCCATCAGTGACGCTCTTGGTGATCGTCGGGTGCTCGTAGAAATGTTGCGGGTACAGGGTTTCGACAAGACGTCTATTGATGGCATGGTCGGGACTATCGTTGATGAAGGTGTTTCCGGCGCGGTGCTTAGTGCTGCATTCCCACTCGTACAAGTGGCTGGTCAGGTACAGAGCGTGGTAAGACTCTCATAGAGAAAGAGTAACAACGAATCGGACGGCCACACACGTGGCCTTTCGAACAAAATAGACTAACAGAGGAGACAGACGATGTCGCAACCTACTAATTTCAGGCTTGTCCTGACAGGTCCCTATGTGGGACAGACTAAATTTTTAAACGGGTACTGGTATGTTGATGGTGTACTCGATATCACGGACACACCTGAAAACATGGAAGGTCTTATCCTATACATGGGCAAGTCTTATCAGGCATTCCTTGAGGGATCAGATGAGCATAAGGCAGCTCAGCAGCGTGACGCAATATACTGTGAGGAAGAATTAGCAAAGGAGGCTGAAAATGGCGAGCGTGATACTCACGGGACAGATAGGCCGGAACACACGGTTCAAGGGTCAGACAACTCACTTGAAGGCAAGGTTCAGCCGGCTGGGAGAGGGTCTGCCGAGGTTCCCCCAGTCGACGGGGCCTCAACAGCTGATAACCCGACCGGGACCGAGGGGAGTATTTCCAGTGGGGACGGACACGAGAACACCGGGCTTTCCGACACAGAGACGGGGTCGGGTGGGATTGTCGAGCCGACGGGGACTGTAGACCCTTTGCTGGAAAAGGCCATACTATCGCTTGATCCCTCCGTTAAAGAACACTGGATTGCTGACGGTAGGCCAGCTATGGCGGCCGTAGAAGCGTCTTTTGGATCGGCTGACGTTACTCGTCGGGATGTTGAGGCGGCTGTTCCTGATTGGAACCGAGACAAGTCTCAGGAAATCGCAGAACTAAAGGCGCTAACGGATTAGTTGCTATATTCTGTACGGACTGTTAGATTGACGTAGGTATTCGTCAAGGAGAATGCAAATGGCATCAAGAGGCACCACCGCAAAGACAGGACGTCGTTTTATCGCGACTTCTGGTCGCGTAAGTCCGTCTACCAAGACATCGAAGCCGGCTAAGCCGACCTTCGGGACGAGCTCGCAGTTTAGGGGTATTGGTCGAGGTGTTGAGGGCGACCCACGCAAGTAAAGGAGAAATAACATGTCTATGGATACAGCAACTACTGATACGAAGGCCAAGAGATTTGTGAGCATAGCCGGCAACTCAAGGCCTGCTACGAGCGGCAACAAGAATACACAAGCGACTGCACGACGTAAGGATGCGTTTTCGCAGGTTCCTGAGTCACTCACTACTCAAATTAAGGGTCCTGATAGGGGCCGAGGCTAATAGGCATGAGTCGTGGTCGTTAAGGCCGCGAATTATCGGTCTATCTCATAGGAGGGAGACGGCCTCATGGCCTTCGTAGTCGAAGACGGCACCGGAATCACAGATGCGAACGCGTACATAGCAGTAGCGTTCTTTCGCGATTACCACACAGATCGAGGGACAGATACCTCATCATTCACCCCCGACTCGGTGGTGGAAGGCGCTATCGTGCGTGCTACAGACTATGTAGACAAGCGATTCGGCAATAAGTACCGGGGTTTTAAACAAGGTAAAGATCAGGGCCTTGAGTGGCCGCGCCTCTCGGCATTTGACAATGACGATTTTCTACTCAATGGTATCGACGCGGTACCCCGACAGATGCAAAAGGCGATCGCAGAATACACGTTGATCACGCTGCAGTTGGGTGATCTTTTACCTACACCCGCACGCCCTTTTTCCTCGATCGACCCGACTACCGGCGATGTCGTGAGCAGCCCGAGCGGTCAGATCACACGTCTGAAAGAAAAGGTCGATGTTATCGAACAGACGACGTCGTATTCCAACAATTCCGAACTGATCACTAACAAGAAACCGGGCGCGTCATCCTCGACCATGGTTACAGATATTAATATACCTGAATATCCTGTGGCGGATGAGTGGCTTCAGGAGCTGGTTAGGCCAGACTTCTCAGTGAATCTGCAGCGGGGTAACTGATGGTAGATTATGTCAGTCTGGCAGCGGTGGCCAAGCGCCTCATAGACGCGAACGGTAGAGACCTCACGATTCGCAAGAAGGACCGTGTGCCTGCCGATTCGAATAAACCTTGGCGCGCGGGCGGTACGTCAGATACTGACGTCGGCCCACTGAAGGGGGTGTTGGTACCTTACGAATCGAAAGATGTGGACGGGACACTGGTTAGGCGCGAAGATAAAAGAGCCCTGATAGCAGCCAACGACACGAATCCTGACCTGATCGAACAATTCGACTCAGTGGTCGATGGTTCTGACGTGTGGCGTATCGTGAGTGTCGAAACGTTGAATCCCGGTGATGTGCGGCTTATATACACTTTGCAACTGAGGAGATAGATATGCCTATATCATCCATAACTGACGCCAGAAACGCCATACAGACGCTGTTTAAGACGGCATGGGATGCTCAGACACCTCCAGTACCTGTGGTGTTGTATGCTGATGTTCGTAAGGAAGTGCCTGCTACGTCCGACCCTTGGACGCGCATAACCGTGGTACATAACACAAGTACACAGGTGACGCTCGGGCAGATCGGTAATAGGCGGTTCCGAAGGTTTGGACTTGTCAGTGTAGAAGTCTATACGCCGTTCGGTACCGGCTTGACAGACAACGACAGATTTGTCAAGGTAGCTATCGACGCCTTTGAGGGTAACACTACAGGAGGCGAGGACACAGTCGAGTTTAGAAATGTTCGCTCTAACGAGATAGGCTCGGATGGAAGTTGGTTCCAAACGAATGTGATCGCCGAGTTTGAGTATGACGAGGTAAAATAGCCCAGACATCGAATATGGAGAATTAAACAGATGACCATTGTAGCAAAGATCGACTCCAATAATACGGGTCTGAGTTACGCCGAGGAACTTTCTCTCGGCGTATTGCCTGTTACCCCTACTTGGATAATCCTCGAACCGAACTCATACTCAGACTTCGGCGGCGAGATTACTACTGTAGCGCGCGCCCCGATCAACCCCAGTCGGCAGCGACAGAAGGGTGTTGTGACTGATCTGGATGCTTCCGGCGGGTTCAACAGTGATCTGACACAGAAGAATATGGAAGACATACTGCAAGGCTTCTTCTTCGCTGACCTACGGCCGAAGGGTGAGGAATCTGCGACGTCTGTCGTCGCCACAGGCGAGCTCTACAACATGGCCGATACTACGGGTATCTTTGTAGGATCGCTCGTGTTCGCCTCTGGATTTGTCGAGACTAATAACAACGGTTTGAAGAATGTCGATGTGGTAACTGCGTCCACCTCTATTTCAGTAACCCAGACACTCACTGATGAGGGCTCACCCCCAACCACAAACAATGTTGTTGTTGTGGGTAATGAGGGTACAGCCGGGGATATCGACGTCGATGCGACGGGTAGTCTGCCTGCACTGACTAGCACCACACTTGATTTTACCACGCTCGGCCTGATCCCCGGTGAAACTATCTTTATCGGAGGTGACTCCGCATCTAACCGGTTCGTAGCCGCTGCCAACAACGGGTTTGCGCGCATATTTTCTATCACAGCGAATCGGCTGACGCTCGACAAGACGCAGGATACCATGGTGACGGAGGCGTCCACTACTGAGACGATTCAGTTGTTCTTTGGCCGGGTGCTGAAGAACGAGAGTGATCCAACATTGATCAATCGTCGCAGTTATAACCTTGAACGTACCCTCGGTGCGCCTGACGATGCTCTTCCCGCAGAGATTCAGTCTGAATATCTGGTCGGCGCAGTACCGAATGAGTTCACGTTTAATCTGAATACTGCTGACAAGGTCACTAGTGACCTGACGTTTGTCGCGACTGACAACGAGCAACGTACGGGCGCGACAGGCGTTAAGGCTGGTAACCGCCCTGCGTTGGTACTGGAGGACGCGTTTAACACGTCCAGCGACTTCACCCGGCTGAAGCTGGCTATTCTTGATCCGACCAATTCCAATCCGACCGCGTTGTTCGGGTTCTTGACAGAGTTTACGGTTGCTATCAACAACAACGTCACGCCTAACAAGGCAGTATCTGTATTAGGTGCTTTCGAAGCGACGGCCGGTAATTTCGAGGTTGGCGGGTCGATTACTGCATACTTCTCACAGGTTACGGCGGTACAGGCCGTACGCAACAACTCTGACGTGACACTGGACTTCTCTATTGTGAGGGCCCGGACCGTAGACACAAGCGTGATCAGAAGCGGTGTCAATGTCGACGTACCACTGATCGGTCTCGGAGGAGGTCGTATTACTGTCGAGCAAGATGAGCCTATTCTGATCCCACTCGAGTCGCCGGCAGCCGCTGACCGAAACTTTAACCACACACTTATGATGGTGTTCTACGATTTCCTACCGGATGTTGCTGACACTTAATAACGAAGAGTTGACGGACCTCTTATAAAACCGCTGGTACTATCTTTGAGGAGATGACGATGACGAAGACCGATGAGACCGCAGTGAAGGCTGTTGGTACGAGTATTTACGACACTTTCGAAACTGATGACACCAAAGAAAAGAGCGGAATATGGCTCGAGTTTGGCATAGACACGCGTATTTGTATCGCCCGTGCAGGAGGTGCTAATTCACGATTCGCGAAGGTGTTGGAGGCTAAGAGCCGTCCGTACCGTCGACTGATTGAACAGAACGCACTCGATCCCAAGGTAGCTGACAAGATGCTGGTGGATACCCTTGCGGAGACGGTTGTGCTCGGTTGGGAAGGTGTGCGGGACCGAGAGGGTGTCGACATCGCTTTCTCAGTGGCTAACGTCAAAGCGCTATTCACCGAATTGCCTGATCTATTTGTGGCGATTCGCGAGTCCGCGATGCAGGCAAGTAACTTCCGGCGTCAGGACATCGAGGATGACGCGGGAAACTAATAGAGGTTCTGTTCTATGAAATGTCTATGGGTCTGAACGAGGCCCAGATTCTGAAGCAGGCAGTACGTCAGAACCTTCCTATACCTGATAAGATAAAGAACGCCCCGGTATTATTGCCGGGGCTGCAGTTCTACTTTCAGAGTTTTCTGGAGCTATCAACATGCCGAGAGATAGGCATGTCGGAGGGTCAGATACCATGGACGGCTATCGACAGATACGCCTCCAGATATGAGATGACGGAAGACGACTACGAGCGTTTTTTGACCTTGATTCGTATAGTGGATGCGGAGTATATTCGTTATAGGGCGAAGAAAAACGCGCCCCCACCAACACCACCCGGCGATAAGGCGGTTAAACATGGTAACAAGGCCATTTAGTCAGATGCCTGCGATTATGGAAAAGAGGGCGCGCGAGGTTCCTAAAGGAGTCACTGCGATCGTGAAGCGTGCGGCGACGTCAGTTCATCGGACAGTAGTGTTGAGCTCTCCCGTAGATACTGGCGAGTTGAGGTCAAACTGGGTGGGCACTCTCAACACGCCTTTCACCAGCATTATCCCTCCGTACGCCCCCGGAAACAAACTAGGGATAGGCGAACGTGCAAACGCGCAAGGTGCTATCGCACAAGGACAGGTTACTATAAAAGCATTCGATTCCAGAAAAGACGTGAGTGTAATCTTTGCGAACAACACACCTCAGGTCGGGTTGATCAACAGCGGGGCCGTCCGATCACAGCAAGCCCCTATGATGTTTGTGGAAAAGTCTATACAATTCGGAATTGTCTCAATAAAAGGTGCTAAGATACTGAAGGACTAACGAATGGCTACTGAACGCTTCGAAATAATCATCAAGGCCTCAGGCACGCGTAAGGCGCAGCGGGGTATACGCGATATAGGTAAGTCGGCTAACACGACTAAGAAGACTCTCGCATTCCTGCGTTCGGCTCTTGTGGTTGTAGCATCTGTACGTATTATCGGCGGGTTCATACGGCTGGCTGATTCGCTTACTGTCATCCGCAATCGGTTGCGCCTTGTGACGGCCTCCACGGCGGAGCTGAATACTGTACAGAACGCACTGTTTAAAATATCAGAACGAACAAGAACGTCCTTTGTCGAGAATGTCGAATTCTTCAACAGGCTCGCGAGGGCTACTCAACAGTTAGGCCTGAATTTCGGAGAATTATTGACCGTCACCGAAAGTGTGGCTTTAGCCATCAGGATTTCGGGGGCGACCACACAGGAAGCTATCGGCGGCCTGAGACAACTATCTCAGGCACTAGCGGCCGGCGCTGCCCAGGGTGAAGAACTGCGATCTATTGTAGAGAACTTACCTCGAATCGCGGATGCTATCGCCAGACAATTTAAACTTGCTGGAGGGCAGCTTATTGCCTTTAATAAACAGTTTGCAGGTATAATCAAGTCAGAAGCCATCGCGCGGGGTCTCATTGCTGAGGTGGTGACTCTTCGTAAGGAGTTAGGTGGAGTGCAGTTCACCGTGGAGGATTCTTTTAAGGCGTTGAGCAACCGACTGATTATATTCGTCGGTAACCTGAATGATGCTAGTGGCGTAGGAAGGCTTCTGAGTGATGCTATACTGACCTTAGCCGCTAATCTAGACATATTACTAATCGCCTTATTAGCAATTAGTGCTGTTGCTGTGTTCAACATTTTGACGTCTCAGCTACTCTTGCTCGGGAAGACATTACTACGAGTCACAACTCTCGTGACAATATTCGGGCGCACGTCCTTGCGTGTATTCTCATTAGCGCTCGTACCGCTGCGCGGGCTACTCTTCGTATTGTTTGCGTTGATCAGGCCCCTGACTGCTATAAAAATCCTATTCGCAGCCCTGCGTGTGCTGGTGCTGACCAACCCACTATTTCTCGTAGGCGTCGCAGTCATAGGCGCACTGGTGGCTGCGTTCGTGATATTTGAAGAAGAAATCAATGCCGTGATAGATAGTTTCGGTGGGTTGAGCATGATATTCGAGGATGTTGTTAACGTAATATTAGCAGGTGTTCGCACGATAATAAGTTCGTGGAGGCAACTACCTGCGGCATTCGCTGATATATCTATCAGGGCCGCGAATAATCTGGTGACCTTTATGCAACGGGGTATCAACCTTGTCATAGAAGGACTCAATCAGATACAAGGAGTCGATATATCGCTCGTTGAGCTGCCTCTGATAGAAAACGCCTTTAGTGGTGCGGCAGATGTCATCAAGAATGAATTTATTGCGCAGTTGAGGCAGGTCGAAAATGAGGGCGGTGGTATTAAGATAATCAGCGACCGACTCCAGCGGGTGAAGGACCTGTTCGAGAAACTAACTGGTGGCGATTTCCTTATCGACGAGTCTCTATTTCAAGCCAAGCCTACTATTCAGGGCGGTACTGAGGCGGGTGATCTTGCGGATGTGTCAGTCGCACGCGCGCTGAGGAAGACTCGTACCGAGCTGAATAGGCTGACTAGCGCCATTAGTCCGGCGGCCGAGGCCCAGCTCACATTGACCAAGGCGACTGAGACCTTGACCAGTGCGCGCAAGCTCGGTATCGACGTGCTCAAGGAATTCGGCCTGACTGAATCCGAGGTATTGCGCAGGGTAGAGCGTGACTTGCTCGGCGTGACCGATGGTACTCGACAGTTTGCCGAGAGCCAGAAGCTGCTGGAAAGCGCGCTGAGCCGCGGTATCATAACGCTTGATGAGTATGATAATATACTGCAGGAACTCCGGATAGAACAGCTTGAGACCGAACGCACGCTTGGTGCGGGTCTCGAACGCTTCTTCCTGCGTCTGCAAAAGTCTTCCTCTGATGCTGCAACACAGATAGAAGAGGTGCTCGGCACTGCCTTCCGAGGTGCTGAGGATGCTCTGGTGCGTTTTGTACAGACCGGTAAGTTTAGCTTCAGCGATCTGGTTAACAGTATACTTGCAGACATCACAAGGCTGGCCTTTAGGGACCTCGCCGGTAGCCTCGGTGGGCTGCTGGGGATCGGCGGAGGAGGTGGAGGCGGATTTCTCAGCTCTATATTTGGAGGTGGGGGCGGAGGTTTGCCGGGTATGAATAGCGGCGGCTCTTTTTCCATCGGTGGTATGGGTGGTGTCGATCGTAACGTACTCAGCATCAACGGTCAGCCGGCGGCTAGGGTTTCGCGCGGCGAGACAGTTACTGTGTCACCATCAGGACAACAGGGCGGTGATGGCCAGACTACGATCATATTCAATATAAGTACTCCGGACGCCGAAAGCTTCCGACGTTCTGAGGGACAAATATTTAGACGGGCGCAGAATGCACTCTCCCGCGCTAACAGGAGGGACGGATAATGGTTTTTCATGATGTGAGGTTACCCGATAACGTAGAACGCGGGGCGCAGGGCGGGCCGGGGTTCAACACTACTATCCTGACATTATCATCCGGTTTCGAGAAACGTAACATAAATTGGGAGCGCTCCCGCGGTCAATGGGATGTGGGATACGGTATCGACGACAAGGCCGCACAGCAAGTCGTGTTAGGTTTCTTCTACGCGCGTCAGGGTCGTGCAAACAGCTTCCGTTTTAAAGACTGGACTGATTTTGAGATCGGTGTCGACAGCACTGATACTGAGCAGGATATAGCGATAGCTGACGGCGTACAGCAACAGTTTCAGATTGTCAGGCGATACGTGTCAGGCCCGACCACCTTCGACAGGGCAGTAACACGTCCAGTATCAGGTACAGTACGAGTATTTCTAGGCGGTGTTGAACAGTTTGCAGGTTTCACGGTAGACAACAATACAGGCGTTATTAGTTTTACTGTGGCACCTATATTATCAACAGTTGTGGGCGTGATAGCCGAATTCGATAACCCGGTACGATTCGACGATGATCAACTGGCTATACGCGCACTGACGAGCGACGCCATGTCAATACCAGGTATACCTGTTATAGAAGTCAGAGAAGATTTGGTGGTCCTGTCATGAGCAAGACTATATCCGCGGCTATGCAGACACACCTTCAGGAGGAAGTCACCAGCTTGGCAACGTGCTGGAGCATCACGCGTACTGATGGCGTCGAATTTTTCTTTACGGATCACGACGATGATATCGTCTTCGAAGGAAACCGATACGAAGCCTCATCCGGATATCAACGTACCGCTATTGAAAATGACAGTACGATGTCTGTCGACAATCTCAATGTGCAGGGTATATTTGATAGCTCTACTATCACTGAGCAGGATGTCAGGGCTGGGCTGTTCGACTTTGCAGAGGTACGTGTCTTTCTGGTTAATTGGCAGGACCTGACAAACGGCGACGTGAAGCTGCGCAGAGGCCGATTCGGTGAGGTCGCACTTACCGACAGCGGGATATTCAAAGTAGAACTGCGAGGCATGATGCAGTCCCTGTCGCAACGTATTGTCAGGCTATACCAGCCCGAGTGTCGAGTCGATCTCGGTGACACTAAGTGTAAAGTGCCTGTGGACCCACCTTTGCGAACTGATAACACAGCCTATAACGTGGGTGATTTCATACGTGTGCCGACAGCCGCCGTAGCGCCCATAGTTCGTCCGTTAGCGCTCACTAATCCGGGTTTTGACACCGGTGATCTGACAGGATGGACTATATTGACAGGTACGTTCACAGCCAAGACTTCAGAGGGTTCTGTGCTTCCTCAGGCTGGCACGCATTTCGGTAGCGGCAACATATCCTCTGCATTTGAAATACGTCAAGATTTCGATCTAACGACGACATATACGGCGGCTGAGATTGACACTGGTGCGCTGACTTTTGACGGGTCTGTATATCAGGACGATACTTTTGGTGATCAATTTGACACAGGTGCGTATAATATAGAGGCTCTCGACTCAAGCGGAGCTGTTGTGAGTACCTTATTCGACAGTGGATTCGCTGTACGAGGTACCGGCGGAACTTGGTTCCAGATCGTGTCGGGTTCGCAGTCCGTACCCGCGACCACAAGATCGCTGCGTTTTAGGCTGAGAGGCCTCCTCGTATTTGGGTCTACGGTAAACGTGGCCTTCGACACTGTGGAGGCAACAGTTACACAACCCGCAGGTGCAGGACCCTCACAGGAACAATATGAAAACAGAATTTATGAGTGTACTGTAGCAGGAACCAGCGCCGCTAGTCAGCCGACATACGACACTACCGTCGACGCGAACACAGTTGATGGTACAGCCACTTTTACAGCAAGACAGGCGTGGATGCGTGATGCTGTTGTCGATACAGTTGTGAGCAATAAAGAATTTACACTGAATGTCAATTTTGACGAGGTACGTGCTGTCGATGACTGGTTTAACGGTGGCGCCGTAGAGTTTCAGGTTGGATCAAACACGGGTCACGTGTTAGAGGTCAGAGACTGGGTACAGAATACGCGCACGATTACGTTATTCCTGCCCGAGTCCTTCACGGTTGTGCCCGGAGACCCAGTCAGACTGTATCCCGGTTGTGATAAACGATCGACGACATGTATCGACAAGTTCGTGATTCCTAATTCTACTGATTTCACGAACGGTAATATCAGAAACTTCCGCGGAGAACCATTTGTGCCCGGACAGGATGAGCTTACAAGGAGTCCAGATGCCAAGTCGGCTTAGCGTAGTGGAAGAGGCGCGAGCTTGGCTCGGCACACCATGGCGCCATCAGGGGCGCACTAAGCATGGTATTGACTGTGCAGGGCTGGTTATCCTTGTTGGTAAGAATTTGGGGCTTATCAACTACGACACCACCGACTATCAACGGCGCACGCACAGTACCCAATTCCTGAAGCATTTCAAAGCCCACCTCACGCAGAAACCTGTCATGGACGCGGCACCCGGAGACGTGCTACTGTTTCGTGACAGTGCATTTCCATGTCACTCGACCATCGTGAGTGAGAAGGACGGTGAGCTGACGATAATTCACGCACACGCCCTACGACGTATGGTCGTTGAAGAGTGGCTGGGCAGTGGTGACTGGTTATCTCGAAGGGTAGCCTGCTTCGCATATCCGAAACTGGAGGATTAGATGGCTGTACTAGTGGCTATAGGCGGCGCTGCATTAGGCAGTGTGATACCCGGCATCGGGGCTAACGCCGGCTGGATTATAGGCTCTATCGTGGGAACGCTTTTATTCCCTCCCTCAGTAGCAGATTCAACTCGTGAGGGTCCCCGACTTGGTGACCTGACTGTGACTTCGTCTGCGTACGGGCAGCCGATACCTATATCTTTTGGCACGATTCGCATGGCTGGTAACATGATATGGTCCACTGGTATCGAGGAACAAAAGACCTCAAGCAGTCAGAAAACGGGCGGCAAAGGTGGTTTGGGCGCTACTCAGACAACCGTGACGTATGAATACTTCGCAACATTTGCCCTCGGTTTCGCCGAGGGAGAACAAGAAGACGTCCTGCGCATGTGGGTCGACGGCAAGCTCATATATGACAAGACAGGCACGTCTGATGATATCCAGAAGGTTGATCTGAACTTCACATTTTATCCCGGTTCGGAAACACAATTACCCGACAGCCTGATAGAGGCGGACATTGGTGAGAATCAGACACCCGCGTTCAGAGGGCTCAACTACATCGTGTTCGATCGTCTGCCTCTAAAGGATTTCGGTAACCGCATCCCAAATATAACCGCGGAAATAACTAGCAGGGCACAGGACACGCAGTCTGTACAGGAGGTGGATTTCTTTACTGTTGCCGAGGGCGGCCTCACTGATATCTTCTCGACTGACAACATATATCCAGATTATGTCAGGAGCGTATTCTATGCGATGAGGTCAAGTGACGCGTCGAACATACTCAGACGTTTTGATACCCGAACAATGTCGGAGAATCGGCAGAAAGACTTGAGAAACGTCGAGTATTCTCCGGGTAATGATATAAGGTTTGCGAATATCGAAGCGATAGCCCCGAATAGTCAGATGGTGATTACTGTAGACAGCGGAAATAGCCGTCCGCTCGCATTGTTTGATCCCGACACTTTGGAAATAGTTGACGTGTTCGGGTCAGTAAGCACGGGTACTACTCTTAACCCTGTTCGATTCGCGGCTCTGCGAGAAGGAGCAAATTCTTGGTGTGAAGTGCTTGGTCCAGAAGGCCCTGAGTTCTACTTCTTGGCAGGTTCGTTATTAAGCAGAGACTTCGGCCTCGTCAGGATGTCTCAGACAACATTTGACTATGTGTGGGATAGCAATACCGATCCAGCATCCTCATTCTTAGGCAGTGACACAGTAGGCAGTTGTGCTGGAGCCGTAGGCAATAACTTCGGTGAATGTTACGCACTGACTCAGGACACGGGGACATTATATCTGCATAAAATAACAGTGAACGCAGGCGCATTCTTTGCACCAACCGCCTTAGTCACTAACGGGGTCAACACTACATTAGTAGCGACAGTAACCGCGGCCAGCATACTGCCTTCTGGCAGACCACTTTCAGTTTTGTCAGAGGGCTCGTCTACGACGTTACTGACGATAACGTGATGCTTCAGGTCCGCAATGTTACCGGCGGCGATAATCAGATGCTCAAGATCGATACTGACACGGGTGAGATATTATGGAACACTGCTATCCCGACCAGTATCAGGAACGAACAGACTGGTATGAATCATAGCCGATGCGACACCGGCACATACGGGCAGATGTCGTCAAACGTCAGTTTTGCTATAGACACTGCCACGGGTGAAGTCTCGTTCAACCTAACTGGATGGCCAACGACTTACAACACAGCTGGGGCATCTTGGTGGGATGGCAGAAGCGGCAACTTGATCGGGGCCGCTAGTGGTGGGGTTGGTATAGCCAAATGGCGTTTCTTCCGCGGTGACGGGGGCAGTGTGTCGATGGATTCTATCGTGTCTAATCTGACGTTACGAGGTAGTTTGGAATCTGGAGACATTGATGTCACGGCGATATCCGGCCTAAGTGTGCCGGGATATTTTATAGGAAGGCAGTCGACGATACGCGCAGCTATACAACCTCTGGCATCCGTATTTTTCTTCGACGGCGTCGAGAGTGACTATGTTCTTAATTATATCCCACGCGATGGTAAGTCTTCATTAGTGACTATCCCTCAGAGAGATTTCGCGGCACGCAGTAATGACGAACCTTTTAATGAGTCACGTATACAGGAAGCTGAACTCCCTCTGATATTCACCATCACATATATGGACAGTGAAAAGGATTATCAGCAGGGAGCCCAAAGCGCTAAACGTATTCTCAATCCCACACCGGCCGTACGTTCGCAGGATGAACTGTCACTAGGCATTGCCGCCGCACTAACCACAGACGACGCCAAGAGGGCGGCAGAGAAAGCTTTATATACTTCGTGGATCGAACGGTCGTCTTTTTCTGTCGAATTGCCTTGGACTTACGTTAACCTTAATCCGAGTGACGTTGTCACATTATCGCTTGATAGCGGTGTAAGCTTCAGGACACGTATCATCAGTTTCGATCTCGGCGTGAACTATACGATCGACATGTCGAGTCTCAGTGAGGACGCGGCACAATATACGTCCACAGTGGACGCCGACGCAGGTACAGGTACACCACTGCAGGAATTTGCCCCAGAGGCCGTGACGAAGCTTATATTATTATGCTCTCCGCTTCTGCGTGACAGTGACGACGTCGGGCGCACTGTATCTCAATTCTATTTCATGATGTCCGGCTTTGGGCAGCCCGGATGGACAGCAGGCACGATGTTTAAGTCAGCCGAGGGGACCGAATACGCACAGGTAGGTTCAAGCGTCGATGAGATGGCGTGGGGCACGTCTCAAAATGCGCTCGGCGATGTCACATGTCCTTTCGGTACCGACGAAGTCAACACTCTGCGCGTGTACATGAACACCGGTGCATCCAAGATATCATCCGTCACCCAGCTCGAGATGGTAAACGGGGCAAACGCCGCGGCCTTGGTGAGTAGCGATAACCTTCCAGAGATCATACAATTCCGTGATGTCATAACTAACGCAGACGGGTCCTTTACACTCTCAGGCCTGCTCAGGGGACGCCGGGGCACCGATGTGTTCACAAGCGGTCATTCTGCGGGGGATACTTTTATATTGCTCGAAGCATCTACCGGTGACACGCTGCCTCTTTCGCTCGGGGAGGTCGACCAGACTCGATTCTATCGTGCAGTAACATCCGGCCAACTTTTCGAGAGCGCCGCAACGCTGACGAAGTCTTCGCCCGGCAATGACCTCAAGCCATATGCCCCACTTAACTCCACCGCCACATTACTCGGTGGTGATGATATCAGGCTTGATTGGGTCAGGCGTACGCGAGTAGGGGGCGCTCTGAAGGATGGCTCAGGCGAAGTGCCTTTATCAGAAGACAGCGAGAGTTATGAGATAGACGTGATAACAGGTGGTGTTCCTACGGCAAATAGTCCATACTTCTCCAGCACGCCGACTTTTACATATACTAGCGCGCAGCAGACAGCGGACGGTTTCTCTCCGCCGTTGTCCACAATAACAGTGCGTATCTACCAGATTAGTGCACAGGTGGGACGAGGATTCACTAAGGAGGTGACGTTAGATGTCGAATAATATAGGCAGGACCGAGGTTACTGCGGGGCAGAACCAAAAGGAAGTCACGATCAACGACTCGGACGGGCGCATTGACGCCGCCGTCACCGAGATTCTGATTAGTGATTATACAGCAGGAAATATAGTTCTGACTGCCTCGCAGTTTGAACAGGCGGTATTGTTCAGGTCTTCGAACCTGACGGTGGCACGCTCCCTGACAGTGGTCGCAGTCAAGAAATTCTTCATAGTGGATAACACGGCCGGCACGGCTACACTCACAGTTACCCTCGGATCGACGACCATAGGGGTATCAGCCACTGAGGTCAGTAACTTCTATACCGATGGGACGACTAATGGACTCACCAGTGTCGCTGACGCAGGCGTGACAACCTTCTTAGGCTTGACTGACACGCCTGCTGATTATATTAGCGACAAGTTTAGAACCCTCCGGGTAAATAACGAGGAAACTGTTTTAGAATTCGTAGACCCTTTGATAGAGACAGGCGACAGTCTCTTTAGTAATGTGCAAGTACTGCTAGGGTTCGAAGGGGCTGATGCTTCTACCATTTTCATAGACGACAGTAGCGCCGCTCGAACATTTACTGCCGTTGGCGATGCTCAGTTATCTACCGCTGTGAAAAAGTTTGGATTGTCTTCAGGAGTATTTGACGGTGCTGGGGATGCAATTACAGCCCCGGATGCGGCGAGTTTGGAGATTGGTTCAAGTAATTTTGCTAAGGAGGGTTTCTTTCGATGGACTTCTGATCCAGATGCATTCCAGTTTTTAATGGGTAAATGGCTTACCGCTGGTTCACAGAAGTCTTATGCTGTATTTCTCAATGGCACTGGTAATACTTTGGAGCTTTTCCTATCAACGGATGGGTCCGCTTCTATAGTTAAAATTGCAGGGGCTTTCGTACCTACATTAAATCAGCAATACCACATAGCGGCAGATTTTGATGGAACAACATATCGTTTGTACGTAGATGGGGTATCCTTAGGCACAGCCACAACACCTCTCACATTGTTTGATGGGACGGCTACGTTTTCTGTAGGGGCGCAAGCGGACGGCGCTGATCCTTTTGATGGTCATGCTGATGAGGTCCGGTTGACTATTGGGGCAAACAGATACCCAGTGGCGTTTACCCCACCAACAACAGCCTTCCCTAGATCAGTAGGTAGTGCTGCGATAGTAGTTGACGGCGATACAGAAGCTGTCACTGTGGGAGGCAACCTGCATAAAGACAGCAGCATATTGATCGCGAGTGGCCAGTCAGAAGCTTGGCTCTTGGACTTCTACAATAACACCACGGATAGCGCCATAGGAGGTCTGACAGGAGGTTCCACATTCGGCGGCATCGTAAGGGGACCAAACCTCGGGCACTTTGTCATTGGGCTTAGAGAAGATTCAGTAACTGATAGTTTCTCGATTGTATCAGGGGGAGGTGATTTCTCCAGTGATACAACGTTTGACAAATTGGTAGCCCGATTTAATGCCGACGGGACAGCTCTCATTTGTGGAGATTTACGGATTGACGGTACATACGAAACCTCCGGGGCCGGACGTACAGTTAGGTTACAACCTGATCATCCTTCTTTCGGAGCTTCAGTAGGTACGACTACGGCTTTTGGCTTTTCTATATTTACAAACAATATTTTCGCGATGGCTATTTCTGGGACAGACCAAAGTGTCCTTTTTCCTGGAACCATCACAACCGATAGTTTCTATAGCAGAGGTTCTCCAGACGAGCTGACTATTGCTACCGCAGCTGTGACGTTGGTTAAATCTTTCCATACAATAGACACAGAAGCTGACGCAGCCAGTGATACATTGAGTACGTTAACTGGGGGCTCCGAAGGGGATCGGCTAACCCTTATGCAAGCAGATAGTGCAAGAGATGTTACTATTGATAATGCAGGTAATATAAGGCTAGTAGGCGGGACTTTTACTTTTGCTACTGTAGATGATACCATTGAGTTTATAAAACGTGCGAGTACTTGGGTAGAGACTTCTCGGTCAATCAACACCTAATTAGGTCACTTATGGGAGAACTGATATGGATGAGATGGACAGAAACCGGAGAATGTCTAGACGTAGAATGGCCCAGATAAGCTTTGCTCTACTCGTGCTGAAAGGGGTTTTGACAACTGCTATGCTGCTATTCAGTGATAACCGCTTGGATATTGCGAATGCGCTGACTGCTGCGACCCCAGCCACGGTAAGTATAACGACAGTGTTCGTTACCATAATACTAGGGTATCTGACTGCCAGTGGTTTTGACTATATGAACCGCATGAAAAAGGGCAACAATAAGGAGGACGACAGATGATCACTAAAGCATTAGGTATAGGGTGTGCATTGCTCGCCATACTAGTGATGTATTACCGCGGAGAGATGCTGTCCGAACGTGTCAGCCGCGTCGCTGTCACGGCAGAGCGTGACAATCTGAAGACTGTTGTGTCAGATGTCGTGTCCATAAATGAGAGGACATCTTCGACGCTGGACTTCACGCTCACGCTACACAGTAACCAGATAGGAAAGACTGATGAATATCTTGAACAGATTCAGGGAGCGCGTGACGCGACGGCTGCAGCTATACTGGAGCTCGATGACTTACGTCGTGACGAAAATGAGCGGGCGCTTGCCGAACCTTTCGAACGTGGCGATGCTGCTCGTGCTCGTCTCACTCTCAGCCTGTGCAGGGCTTGGGGACTTGGGCCTAGTGACGACGCTCGATGTGGAAGCACGGGAGGTGATGGTGACGGCGGAGCCCGCGCTAGGCACGGAGCCTCGGCTAGGGCCGATGCCGACGGTGCCCCCGATAGCGGTGACGACGCTCAAGGAGGCTAGGCTTTACCTATCGGCATGTGAGGCTTGGCAGACCGCAGACCAGCCGCCTATTGAGTATCCAGAGGGATCACCCTTTGACGACCAGCCTGCCGGACTATCCAGTGAACAGATACTGCGGGATTTTGGCGGCATAACCGAGGATCAGGCATGTCGATGGGCACTCTACGGATGGCCGGCCGAGAGTCAGCTTGATTTCGAAAGGATGATAGAACAGCTCGCGGGCAATCAGGAGGAGCAGCGCAAGTACATATCGTTCCTTCGTGAGCAGCTCATGAACAGGTATCAGGCCGTGAAGGATTTCAATAATAGACAGAGACCGGAGAAAGATAATGCGAAATGAACATGAAGTGCTTTAAACTAGGAGCGAAAAGTGCGAGGCGCCTGAAGGACGCCCGCGCCGATCTCGCGTGGACGGTTAAGGACGCGTTGACAAACGAGACTCCCTACGATTTTTCGGTCACAGAGGTGTTGCGCAGCAGGCAGAAGCAGCGAGCAAACATCCGGGCCGGCGTATCGTGGACCATGAACACAAGGCACTTCAAACAAGACGATGGCACGGTATGGGCAGTCGATCTGATAGGATGGGTCGACAGCGCCAGTAACAGCGACGAATCTGTCCTTATTGAGATTGCGGAGGCTATGCGCCGATCTGCACGCAAGATAAAGATGCCTTTGATATGGGGAGGATGTTGGCGCGATATTGCCGCTACAGATCAGCCACTTATCGAAATGGTTGCTGAGTATCGCGCGGCTAAAGGTGATGACGCGAAGGTAGATATGCCACATTTTGAGTGCACTCGCACTTGCGGTAATATACGATCATAGGTTAGTATGTCCGCACTCACTCGTGAGCGTCGTCGATCAGCTAACACGCGAAGGATCAAACCCTATGGATGCCGAAACCAGAGCACTAATTGAGAAAGTGGCAAAAGACACTGCAGAGCGAGCTGTCAACGATACACTGACTAAACTGGGTATTGATACTGACGACCCTATAGGCGCACAACGAACAATGGTATCTCTGCACGAGATGGCCCAGATCGTCGACGATCCTGAATTCCAAAAGGACCTCATACAGCTGCGTCAGTGGCGTATGGCCGTGGACTCGGCCGGACGTACCGGCATAATAGCCGCACTTGGTTTCCTCGCGCTCGGAGCATTGGCTTGGATCGTCAGTGGGTTCGAGTTGAAGTTCATGACTGGCTGATAGCATGGCTATATTTCGCAGGACCCTCCGGTACACGCGAGTTCCTTGGTTGCGGTGACAAACTCGTCGTCACGCTCATATTCACCGAGAACAGACCAGTCGATATTGTCAGGCATTTGATCCTCTAACTCTATGAGTCGATCTTCCTGTACAGCCTCATAGGGCGCCTGTGTATATCCGTGTTCACTGTGTGGCAGGAAGCTCACGCCTGACATCTGATCGAAACGCTCCCATACCCATGCTCCGACAGCGGGCCACTCGTTCTCACGTACGGTGATCGTCACGGATGGCTTGTGCTCGCACCAGTGATCTTGATAAAGCTTCCAGTGTTCAAGTTCCTGTATAGCGTCTCTGTCGTCGCGGCACACAGCACCTTCGGGCGCGCGAGTCGGAAACGAGAATACCACAGCACCCTCGGGGTTATCATGCTGAGGTTCCCAAGGAATACCTGCGTCCTTCATCAAACGCGTTATAGGGTCCTTTACATCCTGCTGCACGCGCCTGACATAATGGGGAGCATGCCACGCGTGGATGCCAGAACCGGACATGACCAACTGGCTCGCAGTACCACTTGGTTTGACACAGGTCGCGGCTGCTGAAGGAGGGATGCTGAGTCGATGAGCCCACTCGTCATTAACATCATTAACGTGGCGCTTGATCGACTCGAGCATGTCGGCCGTTTGCGATCTCGGCTGTGAGCCGTTTGTCAGCGGACAGTCCATGATACCTGTCATGGAAACACCGAGCAGACGCTCCTCCTCACAGTTGTTCTTCCACTTCTTGCGAAGATAGCGAAAATCTGTCAGGGACGACTGCCACGTGCCGAGTATAGCAGCGGCCTCTGCCTTCTTCATAAGTGTTTCAAATGAGTCGTCGGGCCTGCACACTATTTCGGACAGGTTGCAGAATTGCTGTGACCTCAGGATGATCTCACTACACGGGTTTGTACCGAAGTCGATAGGCTGCGTCTGTCCATCATCCCAGTAGCCACGGCGACGTCCTGATCGCATGGCCTGATTTCTAGCGGCTTCACGGTTGAAAATGCCGCGCTCACCGCTCTTGGAATTGTACAGCGACATCCACTCGCTCATGAACTGGCCGACGTCCGGCTGCTCGGTATATGCGACAGAGTTGTTCGAGACATATCTCCATGGTGCAACCTCGCCGAAATTTCCGGACTTGGCATCACGCATGCGTTGGTCAGACAAATTTGACAGGCTGATCATAGCAGACCGCCTGACGCCACCAACGACGACACAGCGTCCGATCTGACATGCGATGTCGTGACACTCAATTGATCTGAGCCTGCGGCCCTGCGCCGTCTCAAACACGCGTATGGTAAAATTAAACAGATCATCTAGCGGCGCGGGTCCTGAAGATCGGCCACCCATGGTGACAAGCCTCGCACCCTTGGGCCTTACTCTGGAAGTATCCCAGCTCGGGACACGCCCCGCATATAGCATCGCGATCAGCTCCTTGAACGCTTCCGCCCAGCCACGCTTCGAGTCGCGCACTATGATAACTGTGCCGGACGTTTCGAATTTCTCAGGAACCTCAGGCATCTTTCGGATGAACTGACGCTCAACGGAGAAGCCTACGCCAGTGCCGCACATGAGTATAAATAGTATCTCGTCGAACGCCCGAGGGCTGTCGATCGAGGTGTACGCGCAGTTGTACCCAGCCACATGGTCGCGTGCGAGAGCGGGGCCGGCTGTCATCAGACAGCGCATAGAAGGCATGGTGCTAAGGTTTCCTACCGAGTCGCGGAGGAAATCTAACTCGGAATGCTTGATACTGAGTCCATGGTGCTCAGTCAGATGAGGTACGAAGAAGTTGAAATATCGGTCAACAGTCTCACCCCAACGCTCCCTGCGTCCAGCCGATTCGTCCCATCTTGCGTAGCGGCTGAGGTGCATGAATTCTTGATACTGCGTAGGGAGCTGATACATGTATAAGTGTCCTTTTATGCGTAAGAAATATATGTCCACAAACTGCATGAATCAGCGGATGGGTATCTTTATATGGTGTTGGCCTGAGCCACAAAAACTACATCTTGTGGCTCAGTAAGTCAACTCATGTTTGGGGTGTGCGAGGCTGCCAATCAAGTTTATTGAGCTCGGTGACAGGCTCCTCCGGGTCGGGATATCGTTCGAGGAGCGCCTCTACTTTGGCGTTTATATCATCCATCCATCCCTTGGGTGTCTTGGGCGGACGGTCATCATCATACTTGTCGTGGATCATCGCGTCACGTAATACGACTAACGTACAGATCGCCTTTATAACATGAGGCAATCCCGAGTCAGGATCGATATCTTCACCCTCCCAGTATAAGTTCAGGTGTCGCATCGCCGCGTCGTAGTATACAGACGCCCTGACGCCAGTGCATCGATAGTTGTGTCGACCGTATTTGAGCGCACCCTCGAGCATACCCACGCCCACTTCAGCCATCACCGGTGCAGATACCACTGATAGCGGCGCCTTGCGGACACCTATTGCGTCCTTGGGATTTGTCTTTTTCGTTGTCACATCTGTTATCACCGAGGCCACTAAGTCATCAACTCTTTGCGCGCTGCCTGTGGGACTTGTCTTTTTCGTCAACGTACTCATCCGTATCTCTCCTCTGTGTCTATCATTCGGGTTAGCTTTTCGTATCTCTTCATAAATTCTGCCTCGGCCTCCTCAGGACCCCATTCTGGAAAACTGATTCCGAGCGGCTGAGTATCTTCATAGCCCTCCCACATGCTAACTGAAGTATTCATCAACTCCTGTTTCTCATCCACTATTATATCGTGATCCAGCTTCTTCAGATGTGCCGGCAACAATACAGGGACCCCTAACGCGGGCATGACCACGAACTCGATGATTCGCTCCAGTCTCTGGAAACACCACAACACGTGTTTCATTGGAGAAGGCATGTCGGGTGTGTATGTCTCGGCGGCGTCGTGCATTAATATATGCAGTGCTTCTCGCGGACCAAGCTTCAGCACGTTGATTACATAGTCCGAAAGAATGCAACAATGCTCGGCCACACTATAGAAACGTTTGCAATGCCCATTAAATCGACACTTCAGCGCTAGCGAGTGGGCCACGTCTCGGATATCAACCATATCGGCTGTTGGGCGTAGGAAATGAAACTCCTTGCCCGTGAATGTCTGTATAAAAGGTATACCTCCTGACACGGCTATGAATTTCAATAACACCCATACCAATATTCGATCTAATATAGTCATCATCATCTCCTCTACTCTGCTCGGAACTTACCGTCCCAGAATGTTACGATCGCGCGCTTCCCGTTCGGGTATGTGACGATCTGCGAGCATGTCCAGTCACTCGGCCCGCGGGTCCAGTCAGGGTCGTCGACCGAGAATGTTCCCGCGATGTAAACACCGTCCATAATCATGGCGCCGTGCTTGTCTCCTATGTTGCGCTTTCGGCCCATCTTGGCAAAGCCGCGTGCTGATCCTCTGGCCCCTCGCGGACCTCTGTCACCGTGCGACCCACACTCGATACCACCGTGAGCGTCTTCACATCGGATCACCGACTCATCCTCGTCGAGGAACTTGATACCCTTGCGTGATCCGGCGTCAACAATGCTGAGCGCCAAATCAAGGAAGTTGGGCTCGACTCCGCCCGCGAGAATATATTCGTAGACCAGCTTTTGCATGTCGAGCCAAAACATCACGTTAAGAGGGTCCTTGCGTCCGTCATGCTCCTTGAGCCATCGGCCCAGATGTCGCTCATGGTTACCATTGACCGCATAGGTGCGGCACCACGATCGCACCAGCCCGCGTATAAAATCACCAGCCATCTTAACCTCGACCTTCGCGTCATCGATGCCTTGTACGTGGCGCATATACATCGTATGAGGGTCTTTCATCTCGTGGTGTGATCGGGCCTTGAAGCTTATAATATCACCCATGAATTCGGCCTTGGGGCGCAACTGGTCTTTCATACCTCCCTTACCGAAGGCAAGTTCAACATGGTTCTTATTGGCCTCGACGATATGTATGTCGCTCCAATATATCGAATCGACCCTGTGCCCGACTGTCACCTTACCGGCACGAGCCCTGACATTCATATCGTATATAGTACCAGAGCTATCCGCATTTAGCTGACGACACCACCAACTACCCTCGTGGTCAACCTCTACCAGCAAAGCACCATAACAGTGGTGAAACTCTGCCTTCAGCCCCGCTTTCTTCTGGATGTAATTCCGCATGGTCACAGTACCCGTCGTATAATTAAATTTAACAGGCTCGTTCTTGCCGGAGGGTACCGACTGCATTGCGATCTTGACGTGGGGGAAAATGCCGGACTTACGGCCAGTATACACCTCGAGTCCCGACAATGGGTTAGACGCCGTTGGCAGGATATTCATCTCGGCGCACCAGACCAACCCCGGCGCCACCTCTACTCGTTCATCAGACAAATAGGGAATCAGATCAGGGTCCCACCACATGTCGATGCCTCCGTAGAGTTCTTGCTTCTGTGTAACACGGGCCTTGTCCCCACTGGCCCCTAGCCCGCTCTTGACATAAGTAAAGCGCGCGATATGTACTTCGGCGTTATAATGTTCTGCCAGTGCCAACAGGTTATGCCACATGGCTTGAGGCAAACGCGTGTTATTCTGCGCGCAGCCGAAGAAATAGCGCCTGATCTCACCTTTCGGTGGCAGTTCGAAATTCTTGGTGGGGAGCGCCCGGATACGGCCGCCTTTATCTTTTGGAGCCGAGGGTTGAGGCGACTTCGGGGTCGTGTCCACACGTGTCATATTCACAGGCTTACGCCCCAGCGGCAGTGGGTCCATGAGGCCCTGTTTGACAGCCTTCACATACAGACCTCGGGCTACTGTATATGATGACATACCCTCTTTGTGCCACACCGCGTTAATACTGCCGTGTTTATTGTAAGCTTTAACGAACTGTTCAGGTGTCTCTACCTTCATGATCTACTCCTTGATCCGCTGCATATAACCGTAATAGGCGATCAGTGCTGCCTCGGCCCGGTTGTTGTCCTTCTTTCTACTGAACTCCGCGGCGGAGCAGGGAAAGAGTTCGCAGGCCCTCGTTCTCGAATAATCTTTATCGGCCGTGGCTCCTACAAATCTCTTCCAGACCGTAGGGGTCACTTTCGTCACCGGGCATCTCAACATACCCATAAGCAGGCCGTGAGCTGCACCTGTTGCGTATCCGAACTTAAAGACCGTACTCCTACCCTCTTGCGGGCGAGCGCCGACCAGTTCTATGTAGGCATGATCGCACTTTGGGAATAAAAGGTCAATAAGATCATACGTCTCAGCCATGTTGAGCTCGAAGCCACGACCCTTCGACTTCGTCTTAGGGAAATCCGCCACAGTCAGATCAGTGCCATCATATTTAGCTATGGCGCCGTTGATTCCGGGGTCTACTCCGATAATAAGCACGATGCTTGCTCCTTGTTTGGTTAACTGCGTTTGTTAGTGGGGTGATTTGTCAGTATCCCAGTTTGCGAAAGGCAATTCATCCGAACGATCCCACCATCTTCTTTTGAGGCCTCTAAAGCCGGGAACAGGATATGCAAGGGTACACGCGACCGCCTCACCTCGGCGACATATAGCTTCACTGGTAATACGCGTCACAGGTGCCCAGCCTCTCAATTTACCTCTAGCCACAACATAGAAACGGTCGCCAACCTCAATTGCTCTGATTAGACGGTGCCGCGTGAACCAACTCCATTCTTGGCCGGTTTCTGATTCACCAACAGCATCACCTTCAGCAATCCATTCTTCCCAAAAATCCCGAGGGCACGTACCCACCAAATCAACCATCTTTCTTCCTCAAGGGGGGTGAGTTGACAATATTGGCGCGGACTTCAATGTCCCAATGAGTTCGAAATGTTTTTACTGAAACCACCCTAGCGTTTCTATCGTGAATAATAACGCGGTCACCATCTTCTTGGCAAAGTCCAGACGCAACCTTAACGGCGGATGGCTGTGTCTCTAATATTGAGTAGGCGCGCTCTGCGTTCTGTTTGCGCACCGCCCACCTACACAGCGTTACACCAATTACGTGGTAATCAGTCATTGTTCTTCCTTCGGGCGTTTCATGACATTTACATGCTCAATAGCTTTGTCAGGATCAGCGGTGCGCCAATCAGGCCACTCTCTGTTTTCATTGATTGTCTGCTTTGCTTCCAGAGCAGCGGCTATTTGTTCTGGCTCAAACCCCATGCGGTGAGCGCCGTCCAGAGACAATAATATGAGGTCTATCCATTCACTTACGTCTCCGGGATTTTCTCTAACTTCCTCAATCTCTTTGGCGATGTGGTCAAGCACCCCGGTTGTGCGCTCACATGGGCCATAAGCCTGCAAGGAAAAAACACGCTGGCGTTTTATGTGCGCCACTAAATCATAGGTCATTATTCTTCCTTTGTCTGAACGGGGCTTTTGTCGTCAATCCAGTGCAAGTGTTTTGCACGTGCATAATCTTCGATATGTGTGACAGTTCCTTTCGCGCCCATTTTCATTGCCGTATCAGCGTCAATTCTGACCGGCGTTTCCTCTTGAGTACTATTAATTGTTGTGTCAAATGTACGGTTAGGACTGTTGTAGGTGAAACTGAACCCATGCAGGCCCTTTATGCATGGCAAAAACTCATTAGCACGCTCATCAAACAACTGCATGTCTGATTTAATTATGGTTTCTGCAAATAACCTCGATAATTCAGTCACGGTTGCCTCCTATGGGTTTGTTGACATCTAAACCAGTACCCGCACATTCAGGGCAAATATAAGGTCCATCAAATACACAGCCGCGACCCTTTGACTTCGTCTTAGGGAAATCCGCCACAGTCGGATCGCACATAGCTTCGATTGCTGCTTTCGCCATAGCTTCTAATGTTGTTTTGTCGCGCAATGGACGCTCTATGTTTTCTTCACGCGCCTTGTATATGGCGGCTGATATGCGCTCAATCATTTGACTTCTCCTTCAGGATTTGGGCAAACCATTCAAATCAATTATTTCAGGGATTGCTAGCTTCAACACTGTTTTCAGCTCATCAAGTGACTTAGCACTAAGGCCAACAACACCTTTGATTTCGCAATCGGTTACATACCATAAATTGGATTCGCAATCAGGCAATTGCTCTGCTTTAAACTTCCACCCCATCACTTGCATTTTTTTTTATTCTCCCAATTCACACGCGACACCTCTTCAATTTCTAGCGCTACGTTGTTGCGCCGAGACACCTTCATCTCTCCCGCATCCAACTCAGCAAGGGCCTTCACACAAGCATCTGGCTCGTCATAATCATACTTGCCAAGAATATAATCGTCTGCTCCTCGCACTAACTGCTCGAAATCAATGATCGTGTAGAGCACGGTGTTTTCCAGATTAAACGGTTTGGTGCAAACAGCAAACCGATCAGAGGCCGCTTGTACGGTGTACCTCTGCCGCTCACCTCGGAATTTGATGCGATCACCAACACCGACAACCAAGGCTGGGCTATCCATCGACTATCTCCGTGCATATATCCTTCAACAGCTTGAAGAAACCCTTCTCGCTCTGACGGCTTCTGACTGTGAAGGTCTTCACAAGAGACTTACGCACAATATCAGCGGTTAGTTCATTAGCAGGTGCGTCGGGAGAGAACACTTGAACGCTATAGTCGGTATCTCCCGTATTGAGGTCGCCCATGTTCGAGATATTCATGATCCCGAGTACCTTGGCGCCCTCCACCTTATCATTTGGTAATGATTCAATTATAACTCTCAGCATGCCTAGTCCTTTCTGTATCTATATCCCTGCCAGCCTGCTACACCCACGGGACATCCCGCGGCCCAGTCTGGCACCACCGCCATGAGGTCTTCGAATTCTTGCTGGCTTCCAAAATCCTCGTCGTCCTCACTTATGATCTCATCGTGGATCGTCACGATGATTGAGTATCCCACCTTCTCGACTCGGAGCATGGCATCCGACATAAGGTCGCGAGAAATCGCCTGTACGATGTTCTCTGTTATCATACCTCCGTACGTCGTCACACGGCCCCAAGCACCTCCGCGCTTGTTATCCTTGCCCATGTAGCTGACCTGCCACTGAGTCTTGCCCCACGGTGTAACATTTGATAGCAGCTTCGGATCATAGTACCAGAGTTTGCGCTTGTTTGGCAGAACTATCGACAGCCACTTACCAGCCTTGTCATACACTGGTTCAAATATAATACTGCCGTGCGCCACTGGTCTGTCGAGATGTAAGCACTCTACGGCCGCGCCCTCGAGACTCTTCCACAGCCCACCCGCAAAGTAGCCACCGCCGTCTTCACGCTCGATATATTCGCCCGCGATAGCCGGATGCTCCTTACGCCACTGGACTTTCACATCGTCGATCTGTTGTTCGGACATCTCTGTCTTCGGATCGAAATTATACCAAGCGCCTACGCCGCCCTGATACCCGAATGCTAATTCGGGAACCTTGCCGAACTGCTGCCGCTCCTTCTTATCCTTCTTGGTGATCAGGCGGCCCAGTATCTTACTGGCAGTCGCGCAATACATGTCGGGCGCGCCGTTATATCCCTCGCCTCTCTGGATCGCCTCAAACGCTTTGACCTTCCACTTCTCACCAGCCAACCACGCCGTGACAACGGCCTCGATAGCCGAGAAGTCGGCGACGTGGTATATCTTGCCGGGCGCGGCCTTAAACATTCCCCTGAGCGAGGTCACCAGTGCGTTGATGGCGCTGCCGAATATAATGTTCAAAGCGTCCATGCCTTCGGAGCCGCCTATCCTGACAGTGTCCATGAGCAGTTCCATGACATCCGCCTCACCCATACCCAGCATATCGACGAAGTCTTCGAGACACCCACGTGGGAAATTCTGCGGCTGTACGAGACGGCCGGCCCATCTTCCAGTACCAGCACCGTGATATTGGAGCAGTCCGCGAATGCGATCACCCTCACCGACACACATTCTGAATTTGTAAAGCTTCTTAACCGATGATGAGCCGAGAGTCTGTCTGATCTCAAGCACACGCCGGGCCGTCTCAAGGCGTGGGTCATGGTCCGCGCCTTGGCAGACCTCGTCTATATTCTCGATCCAGTCCTTGACCGAATCGGCAGTGAGGTTCTCGATCGGGACGTCGACAGATTGAAGCCATGCGAGCATCTTGTCGCGCTGTGATCCCGTATGGACCTTTCCATCGGTCAACTTTATCAACTCAGCCTCGAGAAGACCGAACATGTGTTCCATAATACTGATGGCGCCGTCGACCGCGTCGACATCTATGCCCATCCCGCGATAGTTGATTCGTTGGTCCATCACCCATATATTATACTCGGCGATTGTCAGGTCCCCGATAGCATCACCCAGTTGATGCTCGGCCTTGGTATCTGTGATGTTGTAGCCGTAGAGCTCCTCTAATAGGTCCCAGTCCTCACGCCACAGTATAGGCCATTCAGCTTCGGGTATGCCGAGCTCCTTGAAGGCGTCCCGCTCTTTCTTGATTGGCTTGCGGGGCTTACTGAGCTGATTGAGGAGATACTTGCCACGGGCATCCTTCTGTATATCGAGATTGACCGCAGCACCGACCTTGTCGAGCGCGAGAGGGAGTGAGCGGTACGCACAGGTGGCCTGTGTATCCATCCACTTTGAGGGCATCGGGATGTCGTGCCTACGGTGTAGTATGTGGAGCCATATGGCCATCTCAAACTGTGCGTTGTGAGCCTCAAAATAACAGTCTGGGTCGTTGACTAGGTCTATCAGTTCCTGTGGGAACGGTAACGGAGGCGCCCACAGCTTGGTCTCGTAACTGTTCGGCATGTCGTATGCCGCTGACAGTATTTCAGTGCTGGGGTGCTCGGCGTATTTCCACGCACCGACATCCTTGACACTGATCTCAGACTTCGTCTCGAAATCCAATACCACCTTGTGCTTATGAGGCATGTCAAAAGGCATCAGGCACCTCTCCACCAACCACGAACCGCTCCGCCACACTTGCGACTATGGAGGGATACTCCGTAATGTGGTATGCCGTCCCGGCGTTGAGTGCGCCCGTGTCACAGTAGGATAGATGTCGGTGTGATATATTCACGCAGTCTATCTCCTCAGCTAGTAGAAAGCATATCCTGTCGTACATGTCATCTGACAGCACGGGCGAGTCGAGCACATAATAGGCGTACGACGCGATTAGATACCATGGTACGAGCATATTGACGCTGTGAGCAATCTTGCTCTCGCAGTAGGCATCCATACGTGCTAGGTCAGTCATCAGGTTCCGCGGCGATCGTGATGCGCGCATTCACACCCAGCTTAGTGTTCAACACCTCAGCTATATTGTCAGCCACCTCAGTACTGATAACGAGAGGGCCTACATCAGTCTCAGGCACTTCGATGCGCGCCTCGAATCTCGGCTCCTCAAAGAAGTTATCAGGTATGATAAAGTTTACCTTGATGGCGATTTCATTCGCCGACGTGTCCGGCTTACGCTTAAAAGCACGAACTTCGCCGAGATTCCAACGTCCGTATGTTTTGACCGCCTCAATCCTAATCCAAAATAATGCATCCATCTCTCACTCCTGTGATTTACGGCCTACACACGGGCCAAATCAGCCAAGCTGGCCCTGTAGTCTGTATCATATTCTAATCGTTTATCAGCAGCTTCAATGATCACGTTCTCGCCAAAATCAATGTCTGTTGATTCGTCGTCTGCTGCTCTTTTCTTCGAACATGTTGTGCATTCCGGGTTCAGCGGCTCTGATTTCTTAATATGTTTGACCGCACATTCAACAGTTTTGAGTGCGTGTGTGAACAGTATTACCAAATCCTCGACATATTTGGAAAAGTGTCGAGGTTTGTTTCATCAGATTAAGTGCTGTCATCTTCTGTTTCCTCTCGTGTGTCGACAATATATCAGATACCTTCTTGTCCCTCCAAGAAAGCCTCACTGTGGCGCATCTCTTCTTCCAGTAAGTCGATATCTTCCTGCTGCTCATCCATCAGAGAGATTATCTGTTGTATCGTTTCATTATCGACTGAGGGAGTAGGGTCACCACTCCTCCAGTCTCGCAATGCTGCATGTGCTTTGTCATACATCTTCTATTCCCTCTCGTGATATATGGTGCGCCCAACAGGACTCGAACCTGTGACCTAGCCCTTATGAGGGGCCGGCTCTACCAACTGAGCTATAGGCGCGGGGTGCAGAACCTGCCGGGTTTTCAGACCGGCAGGTTCTATTCTTGACGGAAAGGCCGTCTTCCTTAAAAGGCTATCTCGTCGTCGAGATCAACACCGGCAGTAGGATCGACGTCGGCCATGCCTCCCTCGATACCGCCGAAGCGATCCTCAGCAGTCATGCCACCGATACGGTCGCCCTGCTCTACGAAGATAACAGCGTTGACATAGAACGTGATATACTTACCCTGATGTGTTTCGACAGCACGCACGTTGACATTTGCCTTGGCAAAGTTACCTGAGGCAAACAACTGCTTGATCTTGGACATATCTTTATCGACATACCGATCGAGTTCGACAATCTTGCCGTTGTCAACGACGTAGAGTTGAGGGGGCAATTCCTGCTTAGACTTGACAGGCAGCACGAAAGTGCCTGCATAAGCATCGCCCTTCTTGCCGTTCGCTTCACGCGCAGCCTTCTTGGCATCGCCGTTCTTCAACGGCCAGCCGAGACCACCGTGCTTCACAGCCTCCTTGATGTTGAGGTCAGGCCACGCGTTCTTGGCTACCTCACCCATAGCATTCCTGACATTTATGTCTTCCCACGCATCACCGCGACGAACTGCGAATGCCGCGAGATCGTCGGGCTGGAGCAGCATTTCGACGCTGAACTGAGGTTCGCCCTTGACACCTGTCTTAGGATTCACAAAGGGCTTGGCCTCTGCCAAGTTTGAATAGGACATACGAAACTTTGGGGTGCGCAAAAGTAGCGCAGATGACTTATCGGCCATTACTGGTCTCCTAATGATATTCACGATGCGTGTTCGCTACTATATTTGTTTACTATGTGTAGCCTCGGCCGCGCCCGACTCTGGCTCTCATTGTTTTAGTATGGCACATCGTCGCCGAAGAACTCTTCTCCGGAGATAACGATAGCTTCCCTCTTATCAGATGTAGGCGCAATTGTAAAGCCATTATCTGGAGTAAACCCATGTCGCGATGCAAAAGTCTTGCCGCCATCTAGTTTTTCCAGCTGTGCAACACTCTTCAGCTTAGGGGTAGTGTAGGCCTCGTCACCCCACTTCTTCTTGGCAGCATCCTCGGCACCCTTCTTCAGAACCCGGTTCGCCTGTTTACGCACGAGCTTCTGACCCTTCACGTCTTCGCCCCTGCGCACGCGTCTGAATGCCTCTTCCTTGAGTTTATCAAGATAAGCTAGAATCGACTTGCCTTTAATCATGAGCTCACCGAGTTCATCACCTGTCATGTAGTTTGGGCTGAGAGTCATGTCGAAATTCGAGGTCTCACTCGTAAGTGCAGGACACTTATCCTTGGCCGGACAGAAGCGGCACCAATCACCGATCGTCAAATTAGCCTTTGTATCACGAGACGCCTGCATGGCAGGGACTACGTCGCCGACGAACCACTCCTCGAGCGCCTTGGTCGTGGTCTCGTACTTGCGCGCGCGGCCCTTGGGGTGCGGGATGCGTGGTTGAGTGATCCATAGCTGCACATCCTCGATGTCATCAGCCTCAAAACCCTCAAAAGCCATATAGCCATATATCTTGTTCTGAGCGCTATCGGGCTCAACCACAACGCCTCGACCGTATTTAAAGTCGATCACAATAATGATCACGCCGGGGACAAATATGATTACGTCACCAGTACCGAAAGCGTCCTCGTCGAGACAGCTCTCCAGAGATGTTTCCACATAGAGTAAGGCGCCTTGATCAGCATATAATTCGAGAAGTTCTTGAACGGTGTCGATATGTAACTGGACACCCAACACCATCTCGTCGTCGACAACGAACTCGCGTCCGTCTGCCACAATCTTCCGGCCCGCGTACTCCCACGCGTCCTGACCATTTTTCAGGCATATAGCGGCTATCTCGTGCGCCGCAGAACCCTCAGAGGCGGCTGGGCCTCCCCT